>Ga0207705_10002378_pt1 | contig 14538 bp, 14 predicted proteins | sample KBSC13metaG_FD_184314 | JGI IMG/M metagenome (GOLD analysis project Ga0207705, IMG submission 184314) | Corn rhizosphere microbial communities from Kellogg Biological Station, Michigan, USA - KBS C1-3 metaG (SPAdes) (version 2) | ecosystem: Host-associated > Plants > Roots > Rhizosphere > Soil ...
CAGCCGCGCGCGCCCATCTGCGCCCACTGGTCATAATCGCCCGGATGCCCGCGCATCGCGAACATGCCGTTGATCGAGCCCGATCCGCCCATCACCCGCCCGCGCGGCAGCGGCATCTTGCGGCCATTGAGGTTGGGCTCCGGTTCGGTCCAGTACGTCCAGTTGAACTGGGGCTTGGTCATGGCCCGCAGGAAGCCGAGCGGCATGCGGATATAGGGGTGGTTGTCGCTGCCGCCCGCCTCCAGCAGGAGCACGCTGGTGGCCGGGTCCTCGGAAAGCCGCGCAGCCACCGGGCAGCCGGCGCTGCCCGCGCCGACGACGATGTAATCGAAAGTGTCGCCGTTCTCGGCCAAGGCATTCTCTCCCGTCTCTTGCGGCCTTGCTAACGCTCGTTACTATTGCGCGCAAGGAGGGGCCGCATGACCCGTGACGATTACGACCGCTACGTCGCCGCGTTCAACGCTCGCGAGTATGACGCGGTGTTCGATTTCTACGCCGAAAACCCGCGCATGGCGTTCTTCGGCATCGAGATCACCACGCGAGACCAGCTGAAGGATTTCTACGGCTTCATGCACCGCTACGTGAAAGAGACGGTGACGGTCGAGCGCTTCGCCGGCAGCGACGAGCTGGCCGCGGTCGAGGCGATCGTGCGCATCGAGGCGACCGATGACCTGACCCGCGAGACGCTCGACGCGCGCGGGATGCAGCAGTTCTTCCCGATCGCGAAGGGCGAGGTGCAGGAAATGCGCCAGTACATCCACTACCACCTGGAGAACGGAAAAATCGCCAGCGTCGGGTGTGCGCTGGTGCCTTAGCCCGGTTGTGGCATAACAGGGCCAAAGCGGCCGGACCGCCGCCGGTCAGGGGAGAGAGTTGCGATGTCGAGATGGATGCCGATAGCCCTTGCGGGCACGATGCTGGGCTGCGCGCTCGTGCCCGCGGCCGCCGACGCCAAAACGGTGTGCGACCGCCAATGCCTGCTCACGTTGACCGATGCTTACGTCGCCAGCTTCGCCAGGCACAGCACTGCCGGCCTGCCGCTCGAAAGAACGGTGGCGATCGTCGAGAACGTCAAGCCGATCAAGCTGGGCGAGGGGCTATGGAAGTCCGTCCAGTCCGGCCCGACGCAATTCCAGGTCCACGTGCCCGATCCGGTGAATGAGACAGCGGGCTGGCTCGGCGTCGTCCAGGTTGACGGCAAGCCGACGATGGTCGCGGTCCGTTTGAAGCTCGACAAAAACGGCAAGATCGCCGAGGCGGAGCAGCTTTATTCCGCCGTGAACGGCCCGGCGCTGAAGAACATCGAGACGCTGCGCCCCGGCCTGACGTCCGAAGTCCCGCTGGCCGACCGCAAGAGCCACGACGAACTGATCCGCATCGGAAAGAGCTACTACGACGCGCTCGACGACAACGACGGCTCCAAGATGCCGTTCGCCGCCGATTGCGAACGGCACGAGAACGGCATGATTACCGCCGGGCCGAACGCCGGGGGCCCTCCGGGCGGCGGCGCTCCACCGGCGCACCCGACGGCGCACGATTGTGCCGGCCAGATCTCCGCCGGGGTATTCCAGTACATCAAGACCATCGGCAACCGCCGCGTCTTCGCCGCTGACCCGGTGACCGGTCTGGTCATGGGCCTGTCGCAGTTCCACCACCCGATGGACTTCACGGCCTATCCGGTGAGGGCCGCCGACGGCACGATCGTCGAAACCAGGCGCGATGAGGGCATGTTCAAGACCCTCAAGCCGTTCGACCTGCCCGCCGCGCACATCTTCAAGGTCGGCGCCGACGGCAAGGTCCACGAGATCGAAGCGATGGGCTTCCTCGCCCCGCTCGACGCGCCGAGCGGCTGGGAGAACGAGCCCGCGCCGGCCAACCACAACGCGCCCGTCTCACCGGCGGGGCCGTCGCGGACATAGCCATTTTTCATCCTTGCGGAAATTTCGCATATCTGAAATAACGCGAGCGTGATTAAGACAACGCACGTTGGCAGCCTCCCGCGCGGCCCGGAGCTCGTGCCACTGCTGCTCGCGCGCGACAAGGGCGAGGCTTACGATGCGGCCGAGTTCGACCGGGTGGTCCAGGCCGCGGTCGACGAGGCCGTAGCGAAGCAGGTCGCAGCCGGCGTCTCGCTAGTCAGCGACGGCGAGCTCGGCAAGGTCGGCTATTCCACATACGTGATCGAGCGCCTCAGCGGTTTCGGCGGACATACCGCGAGGAAGCCGGCCCAGGACCTGGCGCACGTGCCGGACCTGGCGAAGAAGCTGAGCCACATCATGGGCGCGCAGGAATTCACCCGCGCCAGCGCGATCGCCAAAGTCGAGCTGGTCAACCTCCAGCCGCTGCACGACGACATCCGCCGCTTCAAGGCCGCGCTCGACAAGCACGGCGCCAAGGCTTCTCGAGGTGTCGAAGCGTTCATGAACTCGGCCAGCCCGGGCCTGATCACCGCGTTCCAGCCGAACCAGTTCTATCCCAGCCACGAAGCCTATCTTGCCGACCTGGTCGAGGCGATGCGGCCGGAATACGAGGCGATCGTCGACGCGGGCTTCCAGCTCCAGCTCGACTGCCCGGACCTGGCGATGAGCCGTCACACCGGCTATCAGGACCTGAGCGACGAGGCGTTCCTCAAGGTCGCCCACGCCAATGTCGAGGCGCTCAACGCCGCGACCGCGAACATTCCGCCAGAAAAGCTCAGGATGCACGTCTGCTGGGGCAATTACGAAGGCCCGCACGATTTCGACATCCGGCTCGAGAAAATCATCGACGTGGTCCTCGGCGCGCGTCCGGCGACGATCCTGTTCGAAGCCGCCAACCCGCGCCACGAGCACGAATGGGTCGTGTGGAAGGCCGCGGACCTCGCAGGAAAGATCCTCGCCCCCGGGCTGGTCGATTCGTGCTCCAACTACATTGAAACCCCGGAGCTGATCGCCCAACGGATCGAGCGGTTCGCTGGCTTCGTCGGCAAGGACCGGGTGATCGCCAGCAGCGATTGCGGCTTCGGCACGTTCGCCGGCTATGGCAAGATCGACCCGGCGGTTGCGTGGAAGAAGCTTGCCAACTTGCGCCTCGGGGCGGACAGAGCCGACGGGGGGATCGAATAGCCACTATGGCCAGCATCGCACAGCCGGCACCGAGCCAGGCGCAAGTCAAATCGGCCACGCGCACGCTCGACATCATCGAGTACGTGGTCGCGCACCCGCGCCCGCTTGTGGCGCAGGAGATCGCCACCGCACTGGGCATTCCGGTGTCGAGCCTGTCCTATCTTTTGGCGACGCTGGTCGATCGCGATTATCTGGTGCGCGAAGGCCGCCGCTACTCGCCGGGCCCGGGCCTCGAGAAGCTGCAGATGCACGCCGAGGCTTATACCCTCGCCGACCGGGCCGCGCCGCTGGTGCGCACGCTTCGGGTCCAGCTCAACGAGACCACGAGCTTCTGGATACGCGAGGGCTGGGAAGTCGAGGCGCTGGTCACCGAATCCAGCGAGCAAGCCCTGCGCTACGCGGTGCCGACAGGCAACCGCATGCCGATGCATCCGCTGGCCTCGGGCAAGGCCCTGCTGGCGCAACTGAGCGACGAACAGCTCGAGCGCTATTTCGCCGAAACCGACCGGCAGCGCTTCACGCCGGCCACCGTGACTGCGGAAAGGGCGCTGCGCAAGGAGATCGCCGAGACCCGCGGCACCGGTTTCTCGTGGGCAGACGAGGAGTTCAGCCTCGGCATCGTCGGCATCGGCCGCGCGGTGACGATGGACGGCGCGACGGTCGGCGCCCTGTCGGTGGCGATCCCCAAAGTCCGCTGCGACGAGGAGACCCGCCGGCGGATCCAGGACTTGCTCGACCGCACCGCGGGACTGCTCGAAACGACTTGATGGACAGGCTTATTCCCCCCCCCGCCGGGGAGGCGTTAGGGGTGGGGAAGCGCGGCGTCAGCCGCGCGTTGACGCAAGCGTAAACACCCCACCCAACCCTTCCCCTCGAGGGGAAGGGCTCTTAGGGCCGCTGTCTGACCTCTATCAGCTTCTCGCCCAGGTCGGCGCCTTGCTGGCCGGTGATCTGGTAGAGCGCCTCGAACGATCCGTTCGCCGCCCGAACCGCGACTTCTTCGGGCAGCTTGCCGGTCGCCAGCGGGGCCACGCCGCGCAAGCCGGTGTCGCGCTCGCCGGCGATGACGCCAATCAGCGCGCCGCCGGGCTGGCGGAAGCGGGCGATGTAGCCGTAGTCCTGATAATAGTTCGCGGTCGGCAGCGCGAACGCCTCCCCGCTTGAGAAATGACGGCCGGACTGCATGTCGATCAGTTCGTCGTAGCTTTCGCCCACCGCGTAATTGGAATCGGTGAAGTTGACGTCCTGCATCATGCCCATGCCGCTGATCAGCCCGACGTAAATGACGTCCGAGGTGCGGAACACGTCGCTGTCGATCTGCGAGGCAGGCATCACGCTGACATGCTTGCCGCCCTGGGTGACGACCGGCAGCAGCGCTCGCAGCGCATAGGCGCTCGACAGCGGGAGGTAGCTCAATCCGATGTCCGCGCTGGTGCCGTAGCGCGCCGGATCGGTGGCCTGGGCGCGGGCGAGGTCGGTTTTCGAGTTGATCGAGAAGTCCCGCACCATGCGCTCGACCTCCGGTCGATCGCGCGCTTCCTGGCCGTAGATGTAGTAATCGCCGACCGCGATCACCAGCGGCCGGCTCGACTTGGCGAACGGCCGCCAGATCGCGTTGACCGTCGGCGCCTCCGTCTCACCGCTCAGTTCGCGGCCCGCCCAGAACGCCACCGCAACGGTGGCGACGAACGCCAGCGCCAGCAGCGCCCATCTATGCCGGGCTCCTTCCTCGCGGTGCGCCGCCGCGCCATCGGGACCATGCTGCTGAAAGCGAAGAGCGTAAGCGCCCGCCGGAATAACGAGCTGGCCTTGGCCATCCTCGCGCCCGCGGTAGAACTGCTCCAGGCGCTTGCGCAGGCGATGGATGTAGACCCGCGCCGTCGCGTCATCGACTTCGGTTTGCGGCTGGCCGAAGACCGTCTCGGCAATGTCCGCCTGGGAGGCCGGTTCGCCTTGAGGGCCGCGCTCGGCGAGGAAATCGAACAGCTCGCGCAAGCGCCCGGAATGGCCGACGGCCCCACTGTCGCGCACGCGGGCGACTTCACTGCCGAAGCTCAACTGCGAGCCGTCCATGCCTGGCGTTGTCACCTTGTAACGTGCTGTTACGGGCGATTACCGTAATTCGCTTGGCTTGGCGAGAGAAAGGGGGACAAAGTCAAGTGGCAGCCGAAAGCGGGCTTGAGGAGCGGCCTTTTCCGAGCCCGCAACAAGGCGTAACAAGCAATGGACGGCGATAGGCCGGCGGGGAGAGTGTCAATGAAAGCATGGGCCTGGGTCGTCGTGCCGGCGCTGCTGCTGGCGGGTTGCCAGAAGAAAGCGGAACAACCCGCCAAACGCGCGACCATTCACGAAGTGATGAAGGAAGAGGTCGACAAGCGCGCCGACGATGTCTGGGCTGTCGGCAACAAGCACATGAGCGAAGACGCCGGTATGAACGGCGCGACGATGACCGAGGCGGATTGGAAAAAGCTCGCCGCCGCGGCGACCAGCCTGCACGATGCCGCGCTCGATCTCGCCAGCCTGCCGGAGCCGCTCACCGTGGTGAAGCCGGGCGCCAAGATCGCCTACGAAGACACCGACTGGGGCGACAAGGCGACGGCGGTGCAGCACAACGTCGACCAGGATTCCCAAGGCTTGCGCGATCTCGCCAACGCCCTCGCCAAGCACGGCGCCGACATTGCCACGGCCGCCAACAATCATGACGCGGCGACGGCGGGCAAGCTGATCAACGAACTCGACGGCGTGTGCGAGAGTTGCCACGTCAAGTACTGGTACCCGTCGCAAAAGGCGCTGATCGACCAGATCCGCAAGTCGAGCGGCACCGATCCATCGACCTGAGGGGCCATGCTTTCACGACGCGGCAGGCGAGCGCCAGCGAATACCGGCGGCACGCTCGACAAGGAGTTACGAATGAGAACTTTGGGGTGGATGATCGTTCCGGCGCTGCTGCTGGTGGCCGGTTGCAACAAGCATGAAGCGGCATCGGGGCAAAAGACGTTTCACGAGATCATGAAGGACGAAGTCGACAAGCGGGCCGACGACGTCTGGGCTATCGGCAACGCGCATATCAGCGATCAGGCCGGGATCGACGGCACGAGCATGAGCGACGACGACTGGAAGAAGCTCGCCAGCGCGGCCGTGAGCCTGCAGCAAGCCGCGCTCGACATCGCCAACCTCAAGGAGCCGATCGTCGTCGTGAAACCCGGCGTGAAAATTGCCGACCAGGGCGTGCCGGGCGGCGACACAGTGGAATCGGTCAAGGCCAATATCGACAAGGATCCGCAGGGCCTGCGCGATCACGCCAACTCGCTCGCCGCCGACATGGCCGACCTCGCCCAGGCGGCGAACAAGCGGGATGCCGCCACCGCGGGCCCGATCATCAATCAGCTCGATAGCGTATGCGAGAGCTGCCACCTCGAGTTCTGGTATCCGTCGCAGAAAGACCTGGTGAACAAGATACGCCAGGAAGGCGGCGACAAGGCGCTCTAACGCCGGCGCCTAGCGGCCGACGGGTGCGCCGGGCTTCAACTGGAAGGTACTGGGGACGATCGGCGGAGCCGATGGCTGTTCGGCTGCCGGCGGCGCCTGCGCTGGTCGCTCGGCTGCCGGCGGAGAATCCGGTTCGGCATGGTACGAGATGTTGTTCGCCGGCGAGGCGGTCGCGTCGCTCGCGGCCCGCAGAGCGTAGGTCTTTTCCGCATCCCACGGCCCCAGCGCCGCGCCGGGCTTCACGCGCTCAAGCGTATACGGGGCCAGGTCGGTGCCGACGTACTTCATTTCCAAGGCATCCTCGTCGATCGGCTTGAAGTCGAAGATGTCGGGAATCGCGCCCGGCCGCGGGTCGTTGAAGCTGACTTCCACGCCGTCGGGTGTCTCCAGCGCGGTCATCGAGGGCACCTTCTTCGGCGGCCCCTTGAGGTGGGCGAAGTTGTTGCCATCGCTGGCGAAGGAGCTGGGCTTGCTCCAGGTCGCCCGCCATTTTCCGTCCTTATCCTTGGCAAGGTCGAAGCGGAAGATCGGCGTTCCGGCCACCTCCAGCGCCCATGAGCCTTCGAGCGGATCCGCCGCCGCCGGTGCGGCCAGCAACAACGCCAGAAGCGGAAGCAGGCGTGAGATCATCGCGCGGGCTTAGGCCGAAAGTCCCCGCCGCGCAAAAGCAAAGGGCGGCCTCCGAGAAGGCCGCCCTCGCTCCTTTCGCTCTCGCGAAAACTTACGAGACGAGTTCCGAAACACCCTTGCCGGTCGCGCGCCAGCTGTCGGCGTAGCTGTTGCGGGCCACGGCCGAGTACGGCACCGGCGAGACGATCGCCTTGATCTCGGTCTGCACGTGCCGCTCGACGGTCGGCTTCGAGGTGCCGCCGTCGGGCTCGCCCCACACCAGCGTCACTTCCTTGCCGAACTCGGCGTAGGAAGGATCGATCATCGCGAGGCTGAGCATCGCGCCTTCGTTCGACGAGTAGCCGATCCAGGTCGAGACGCCGATCACCTTGCCATCGGCCTTGACCGCGTCGAACGGGTGCATGGCATAGACCGCGCTCGGGAACTCCATGTACTTGGCGCGGTCGCCCTTGGTGTAGAGCGAGCTGGTCACGCGCAGCACGTCCTCGGGGTCGAGCGCCAGGGTGACCTTGGTCTTGTGGGTCTCGGTCGCCATCCGCTCAAGGGCCTCGCGGCCGACGAACTCGTGGTCGAACTTGACGATGTGGCCATAGCCGATGTCCCACGGCGTGAGGTAGTAGCCCTCGACGCTGTCGGGCACGTAGCTGCCGCCGATCGAGGCCTTGCCGGCGTAGGAGTTCTCACCCGCCCAGGCGCGGAGGTCCTTCATCATCTGGCTGTCGCCGGTGTAAAACGCCGGCAGCGGACTCGGGAGCCAGCCGGATTCCAGCGTGTTCGACGAATAGGCGCGGCCACCAACGAGCTTGAGCCCGTCGTTCTTGCCGGCTTCGACCAGTGCGCCGTGGACGGCGGCGTAATCGGCCCACGGGCCGAACAGCTCGTAACCCGGCTGGCCGGCCATACCGTGGCGCAGCGCGATCACGTCCTTACCGGCAATCGTGATGTGCGCCATGTTGAAGAACTTCAGGTCCGGCGGGGTCTGCCCCATCGCGTTGCCGAGGATCTTCATCGCGTTCGGGCCCTGGAGCTGGAAGCGATAGTTCTTGCGCACGCCGTCGTTGCGCAGCGCAGTGCGCTCGTCACGCTCGACGGTCACGTTCCACTTGCTGCCGTCGGGCTTCGGGTACTGGGCGTGGAATTCCACCCACTCGATGGCGGGGGCGCGGCCGACCAAGCTGAACTCCTGGTCAGCGAGGTAGAACAGGATCACGTCGCCGATCACATAGCCTTCGGGGGTCACCGGCACGAACTGCTTGGCCTTGTTGACCGCGAAGTTCTTGAAGCTGTTGATCGCCAGGTACTCGAGCAGCGCGAAAGCATCCGGCCCGCGCACGTAGAGCTCGACCATGTGGTAGCTCTGGTTGAACAGCACCGCGCTCTTGGCCCAGCCGGCCTGCTCATCGCGCCAGTTGGTATATTCCGCCGGAACGCCGGGATACGCGTTGGGGCCGGTCTGCTGGTTGCGCAGGAAATCGACGGTGTTGCCGGCCGAAGCCAGCTTCTGTTGAAGGGTCTTTTCACTCATGGAATTATGCCTCTCCTAGAGGGACGGTTTGGGGTTGGGTTGAATGGTTCGCCGGCCTCGCGAGCCAGCGGGCGATGGCGGCGTTGACCGCCACGGGCGCTTCGAGCTGGATCATATGTCCAGCGCCCGGAACGATCACGAGTTCCGAATTGGGGATCGCGGCGGCGATCCGGCGGTGCTGTTCGGGGCCCGCCCAGGTGTCGCGCTCGCCGGTCATCACCAGCGCTGGGCAGGCGATGCGCGGCAGGAGCCTTTCGACTTCCGGGCGATTGACCAGCGCGTGGATCTGGGCGTCGAACACCTCCTGCCCCGCCTCGACGTTCATCTGCCGCAGCGGCCCGTAAACTTCCGGCTTCGCGCGATTGGCTTCGGCGACCATCGGTGGCAGCCATTCGTCGATCAGCTTTTCGAACCCGTTGTTCCAGCCGATCGTCTGCAGCGCCTGACGCTTGGCCGGCTCGCCTTCGCGCAACGAGTGAACCCCGGTCGAAACCAGCGCCAGGCGGCGGACTCGCTCGGGCGCCAGGCGATAGACTTCGAGCGCGACTCGGCCGCCCATCGAATGGCCGAACAGGTCGAACGATTCGGGGCCCTGCGCCAGCGCCATGCGCGCCATGGCCTGGAGCGTGTCGGCGGTACCGTAGCCATCGACCGCGCGCGAATCGGGGAAGGCCGCGAGTTGCGGCGCATAGATGCGTGCGTCGCACGCCAGCCCGGGCAGGAACAGCAGCATGGCGAGTTGAATCGCCTCTCCCATGAATTCGCAGGTATGAAATTTTCGTCTATACGAAGAAATGCGCTTGCGCTAGGGGCTTTTCGCGAGTGGTGGGCGCGCCTAAGAGCCGCTTCGCCGAGAGAGGAGATTTCCCCGTATGTCGTACGCCGCGATCCACCCGAACTGGGAGAAGCCGCGCGCCAACATGGTCGACGGCTATTCGCTGGAGATGACCGCGAAGGAGACCGAAGGCTTGCGCGAAGCGGCGCCGCTGATTCGCCCGGGCACGCAGATCGCCGTCACCTTCCTGCCGGGCGAGGAGATGGAGCAGCGCGTCCAGGCCGCGGTGCTGGTACGCGAGCTCGGCTTCGAGCCGATCGTCCATCTTTCGGCCCGCCGGCTGACCTCGGAAGCGGAACTCGACAAGTATCTCTCCGACATTGCGACGAAGGCCGGCGTGAAGCGCGTCTTCATCATCGCGGGCGACCCGCCGGAGCCTGAAGGCCCGTACGAGAACTCGCTGCAGATCATCGAAACCGGCCTGCTCGAGAAGCATGGCATCGAGGTGGTGGGCGTCGGCGGGCATCCGGAAGGCCACCCGAACAACACCCCGGCCGAGCTGTGGGACTGGATGGAGAAGAAGCTCGCCGCCATCCGCGCGCACGGCATGGTCCCGCTGGTGGTCACCCAGTTCGCCTTCGATGACGAGGCGATCATCGCCTGGGTCAAGGAAATGCGCGCCCGCGGCATCGATGTCCCGGTGCGCCTCGGCGTCCCCGGCCCGGCCGGCATCAAGCGCCTGCTCGGCTTCGCCAGGCGCTGCGGCGTGGGGGCATCGGCCAACGTCATGAAGAAGTACGGCGTGATGTCGCTGACCAACCTTATCGGCAGCGCCGGGCCCGACAAGCTGGTCGCTTCGCTCGACAAAGGCCTGACGCCCGACCTCGGCCGGGTGCGGCTGCACCTCTATCCGTTCGGCGCGCTCAAGGCCTCGGCCGAATGGATTAACGATTACGCCGCTAAGCACCAATAACCCAGCCCGTTCGTCCTCAGCCTGTCGAAGGACGAATGTGGCGCGAGGTTCGTGGTTCGACAGGCTCACCACGAACGGCAGAGGTACCAGGAATAATGGCCGAGATCATCGACGGGCGCGCCGTCGCCAAAAAGCTCGACGCAGAGACCAAGGCGAAAGTGGATGCACTCGTCGCCGCCGGTCATCCGCGCCCGGGCCTTGCGGTGATCCTGGTCGGCAACGACCCCGCCAGCGAGGTCTATGTCGGCCGCAAGATCAAGAAGTGCGCCGAAGTCGGGATCGTCAACTCCGAGCATCGCCTTCCGGCCAATACCAGCCAGGCCGAGGTTCTGGCGCTGATCGCCACTCTCAACGAGGACCCCGCGATCCACGGCATCCTTTGCCAGGTGCCGCTGCCGGAGCACATCGACACCGGACTGGTGCTGCGGGCGATCTCTCCGTCCAAGGACGTCGACGGCTTCCACCCGGTCAACGTCGGCCGGCTGTCGACCGGCACGGGGGGCATCATCCCGTGCACCCCGCTCGGCGTCATGAAGCTGCTCGATACGGTGTTCGACGACCTCACCGGTCTCGACGTTGTGGTGATCGGCAAGTCGAACATCGTCGGCAAGCCGATCGCGATGCTGTTGCTGGAACGCGAGGCGACTGTCACCGTGACCCACATCTATACCGCGAACCTCGCCGACTTGTGCCGCAAGGCCGACGTGATCATCGCCGCCGCCGGCGCGCCGCGGCTGGTCAAGGGTTACTGGGTCAAGCCGGGCGCGGTGATCATCGACGTCGGCATCACCCGCACAACGGACGAGAACGGCAAGACGAAGCTGGTCGGCGACGTCGCGTTCGAGGAAGTGCAACACGCCCGCGCGGTCACTCCGGTTCCCGGCGGCGTGGGTCCGATGACGATCTCGTGCCTGCTTGCCAACACCGTGCAGGCGGCGCGCGAGCAGCTCGAAGGCACCAGCACCGACGGGTTCGACATCGACTGGGACGACCTGCCTGACCGCTCGATGTTCACCGCCGCGGCCAATCCTTCCTAAAGCCAGCCGATCCGGCGGAAACGCCAGTACAGCAGCAGGCAGATCCCCGCGATCGCGCCCAGCGTTATGCCATAGCCGTAACGCCACTGCAGCTCCGGCATGAACCGAAAGTTCATCCCATAGATGCCGGCGATCGCCGTGGGCACTGCCAGGATCGCCGCCCAGGCGGCCAGCTGACGGGTGATCGCGCCTTGCCGGCTTTGCTCGAGCAAGTGCGCGACTTCGATCACCGAGGTGAGCGTGTCGGTCAGCCAGCTCAGGCGATAAACCGTGCGGTGCGCGTGATCGAAAACGTCGCGGAAATAAGGCCGCGCCTTGGGATCGATCGCCGGCAGGTCGGTTTCCGCGAGCTTCGCGGCGACTTCCTCCATGCGCCGGGCGATATCCTCGAACTGGCGCAGCGTACGGCGCAAGCGAAACACGCGCCTGATCCTCGCCTGGTCGGGAAACGAAGCTATCGCGCCCTGCTCCAGCTCCTCGCCGAGATGGTCGAACCAGGCGACCAGCGGCTCGTAGCCGTCGACGATGAAGTCCAGCACCGCGTGCAGCACGAAGTCAGCCCCTTCGGCGAGTTGCACCGGCGCCGCTTCCAATTGCTCGCGCAATTTCGCATGCGCGCGGGTGCTGCCCTGGCGCACGGTGACGATGAAAGTCTTGCCGAGAAACATCGCCGTCTGGCCATAGTCGATCTTGTCGCCCTCGCCCTTCGCCGCGGTGCGGGCGACCACGAACAACTGCTCGCCGTAGATCTCGACTTTGGGCGCCTGCCGCGCGGTCAGCGCGTCTTCCACCGCCAGCGGGTGCAACCCGTACCTCGCCTGGAAGTGGGCCAGTTCCTCTGCCGTCGGCTCGAGCAGGCCGATCCAGTCGAACTCCGAATGCGCCGGAGGGGCGCAGTCGCGGGGCAAGTCGGGATCGACCAGCTTGCCGTCGCGATAACGCCGAGCCGCGACGACCGTCATGCCGCGCTCTCCTCTCCCATCGGGCGGATATAGACGCGAGTCACCACCGGAAAGGCCGCGGCGATCTCGCGCTCGATGCTGGCGACCGTCTCCTCGACGGCACGGGCGCTGATCGAATCCTCGAAATCGACACCGATGATCGCCACGACCATCTCCGGGGCCTGGTGCACGGTCAGCAGCTCGCGCACGGCGACGATCTGCGGCCGGCTTTCGATGCAGCGGCGCAGTTCCTTAACGAGCGCAGGATCGGCCGCCTCGCCGATCAGCAGGCCCTTGGCTTCGACGATCAACATCACGGCCGTCGAGGCCAGGACGAGGCCGATCAGCACCGAGGCGATGCCGTCGAACATCGGGCTGCCGGTCAGCGCGCTGAGGGAGATGCCCAGCCCGGCGATCAGCAGGCCGGCGATCGCGCCGCTGTTCTCCAGCAGCACGATCAGATTGGGCGCGTCCTTGGTGTCGCGGATCGCGCGGAAAATGCTCTTCCGCCCGCGCTCGTCGTTGAATTCCCTCAGCGCCGCGATCGTCGACCAGCCTTCGAGGCCGATCGCCACGCCGAGGACGATGAACGCGATCAGCAAATCTTCGGTGGGCTCCGGATGGAGCAAGTGCAGGATGCCCTCGTAGATCGACACCCCGGCGCCCAGCGAGAAGACCAGGATTGCCACCACGAACGACCAGAAATAGAGCTCCCGGCCATAGCCGAGAGCGTGGACGGCGTCCGGCGGCCGCTTGCTGCGCTTCTGGCCGTAAAGCAAAAGCACCTGGTTGGTCGAATCGACCAGGCTGTGGACGCCCTCGGTGAGCATCGCGGAAGAGCCGGTGATCGCCGCGGCGACGAACTTGGCGACGGCGATGCCGACATTGGCCGCCAGCGCGGTGAGGATCACCTTTGTCGATTCTTGCGCTGCCACGCGAGCTCCCTGTTCGGCCCCGCAACTTCTTCGCAGAGCGCCACGGGGGTAGCAATCGCCCGCCGTTCGATTAGTTTCGGCGCAACGTGATGACAAAGCCCGCATGACACGGCAACCCGACAACGATGTCGCCATCGTCGGCGCCGGCATTTCCGGCATATCGATGGCCGCGCACATGCAAACGATGTGCCCCGGCCTGAGCTTCTCGCTGTTCGAGCGGCGATCGAAGATCGGTGGCACGTGGGACTTGTTCCGCTACCCGGGCGTCAGGTCGGACAGCGACATGCACACCCTGGGGTTCAGGTTCGAACCGTGGGTCCACGAGAAAGCCATCGCCGACGGCGAGGCGATCCTCGATTACCTCAACCGGATCGTGCGCGAGCGGGCAATCGATCGGCGAATCCGCTTCGGCACCCGCGTGATCGCCGCCGACTGGAATGCCCGGGAAGCGCTTTGGCATCTCACGATCGAGGACGCCGGAGAGCGGCACGAGACGACCGCGCGCTTCCTTTACCTCGCCACGGGCTATTACGACTACGACGACCCGCACGACGCGCGGTTGCCCGGCCTCGAGACATTCGCGGGCGAGGTCGTCCACCCGCAATTCTGGCCGGGCGCGCTCGATTATGCCGGCAAGCGCGTGGTGGTGATCGGTTCGGGCGCGACAGCCGTGACGATCGTCCCCGCCATGACCGACAAGGCCGCGCACGTCACCATGCTCCAGCGCACGCCGACGTGGATGGCCGCGGGGCCAAGCCGCGACGCGATGGCCAACCGGCTGCGCCAGTGGTTGCCCGAATGGCTGGCTTACTGGCTTACCCGGCAGAAGAACATCCGCCTGCGCGACTACTTCTTCAAGAAAGCGCGCAGCGAGCCGGACAAAGTCGCCAGCTACCTGACCGGCAAGCTGAAGGAAGAGCTCGGCGAGAGCTACACGGCCGACTACCAGCCGCCGTACGACCCGTGGGACCAGCGCCTGTGCCTGGTGCCCGACAGCGACTTCTTCAATGCCGTGAAGGCAGGAAAGGCCTCGATCGTCACCGGCCAGATCGACACCTTCGAGAAAGACGGCATCCGCCTGACGAACGGCGAGTTGCTCCCCGCCGATGTGGTTGTCACGGCGACCGGA
>Ga0207705_10002379_pt1 | contig 14535 bp, 17 predicted proteins | sample KBSC13metaG_FD_184314 | JGI IMG/M metagenome (GOLD analysis project Ga0207705, IMG submission 184314) | Corn rhizosphere microbial communities from Kellogg Biological Station, Michigan, USA - KBS C1-3 metaG (SPAdes) (version 2) | ecosystem: Host-associated > Plants > Roots > Rhizosphere > Soil ...
GCGAGCATAGGCGATGGGCGCCGAAGTGTCAGCGTGGTTCGCGGCGACCACCTTCTCGGGGAAGCTAAAATCGGCCGCCAGAAAAAGGTCCGCTGATTCGCCATTGAGGATTTGCGTCGCGAGGGTAGCGGAGGAACCGAAGCTCACGTTAAGGTGAATCCCCGTGGCCTTCTCATAGGCCGCAGCCAGCGCAGGCATCACCGGCTGCAGGTCGGAAGCGGCAAGGACGCGGAGTTCACGTGGAGCCTGTGCTATGCAGTGCGAGCAGAGGAACGTGCACGCGATTGCCAGCAGGAAAACGGCTCTGCGCGCACGCAGCCAGCGGGACCGCTTCATAGAGTAAGCTGAAGGTAAGCGAAATGAGTGCGACACATCAACTTAGATGCGTGGACTGTGGTGTTCAGACCAGCGCGGACTCCATCAGCAGCGACTTCCGCTGCCCCGAGTGCAACGGACTGTATGAAGTCCTTTACCCCTGGAGTGCAGGCGTTCACGATTCGACCACCGATGCAGGCGGTTCTCAGCTCAGACTTCCGAATCCTGGGGGCATCCGTCACCTCTGGCAGGAGCGGCGCACTTCAACCCTCCCGATCGACCAGAGCGGCGTTTGGCGTTTCCGCGAGCTGCTGCCAATCGTTCGCAATGTCGAGAAGGTAGTCACGCTCTGCGAAGGCAATACTCCTCTTTACGACCTGCCGAGGTGTGCGGAGCTTGCTGGCGTCGACTGGTTGTTTGCTAAGCACCAGGGCATGAATCCAACCGGCTCCTTCAAGGACACCGGCATGACCGCCGCGCTCTCGGTTGCTGTGGAGCGCGGGTTCCAGTGGGTCGCCTGCGCTTCCACCGGTAATACCTCGGCAGCGATGGCTGCCTACGCAGCGCGTGCCGGTCTGAGGTCAATCGTCTTCATCCCTGAAGGCAAGATCGCGTGGGGCAAGCTGTCGCAGTCGATGGATTACGGCGCGCTCACAGTGCAGCTCAAAACGGATTTTGACGGCTGCGTGCGGCTGTTGCTCGAGCTCGTGAGGCGATTTCCGATTTACCTCCTGAACTCGGTCAACCCATATCGGCTGGAAGGGCAGAAAACCCCGGCCATGGAGATACTGGAGCAAATGGAGTGGCAGGTTCCGGAGCACCTGGTTGTTCCGGGTGGCAACCTGGCAAATTCGTCAGCGCTGGGCAAGGGATTCCTGGAGCTGAAACAGCTCGGAATGATCCCTCGTGTACCGAAGATCAGCGTTATTCAGGCGCAGGGTGCAAATCCGCTGTACCGCTGGTTCGGTGACGCTAACCGTGAGATGAACCCTGTGACCGCAGAGACACGCGCTACGGCTATCCGGATCGGCAATCCGGCAAGCTGGAAGAAGGCGGCGCGCGTAATCGAGCAGACCGGAGGGTGGTGTGAAGAGGCGACCGAACAAGAGATTGCTCTGGCCAAAGCCCAAATTGGGGCCGAGGGTATCGGCTGTGAGCCTGCTTCGGCAGTTACGCTGGCGGGTCTGAAGAAGCTGGTCGTGCAGGGCCAGGTGAACAGAGGGGAACGGGTGGTGCTCCTGTTGACCGGCCATACACTCAAGGATCCGCAGTACACCATCGACTACCATCGCGGGGAGCTGCTGGAGCCCGAAGAGCTTGCGGGAGCCACCGCCGACGACCTCGCGCGACACACAGAACTCCGGAAGGCGCCCATTGTGCTCGAGGCCAATCAGGACGTAGTGCTCAGAACCCTGGAGCAGCAGATGAACGCTCAAGTACCGGCAGGAGCTGGTAGCCCTGCATGAGTGAGAGTCCGCGGCCCATCCGGCTGACGCTGCCTGCAACATCGGCCAATCTGGGTTCGGCATTCGACGCGGCCGGATTAGCCATGGGATTGACGTTAACCGTAGACGCACGCGTCAATGAGGCAGCCGACGCGCCGGAACTCACAATCTCGGCGACCGGACGCAATGCGGATCGGTGCTCGAACACCCGAAACAACCTAATCTTTGAGACCTACCGGGCGGTATTGAGTGGCAGCGGCGGCGGAGTCTTGCCTCTGGAACTGCGGCTCTGCAACGAAATCCCCCTTGGGATGGGCTGCGGTTCGAGCGCCGCAGCGCTGTTGGCCGGAGTCATGCTGGCCAATCATTTTGGCGGGCTCGACTGGACTCTGCACGCGTGCATGGAAGAGGCCTGCCGTCGCGAAGGCCACCCCGACAACGTGGCTGCGTGCGCGCTCGGGTACATGACTGTTTCGGCCGAGACGGAAGCCCGGCGAGTGGTTGCGGTCACATGCGGGCAGGCAATCGACTGGAAGCTGCTCCTGGCGCTTCCTGCTGCGTCGCTCGCCACCGAGCGCGCACGAGCGTTGCTGCCCGGGAGCTACAGCCGCTCTGAAGCTGTGTATAACATTCAGCGTTCAGCACTGCTGACAGGAGCTTTTGCGGCAGGCCGCGGAGATCTGTTAGCCGAAGCGATGCAGGACCGGATTCATCAACCGTATCGAAACCAGGTCTGCCCGCTCCTTCCCATGCTGCTTCCGCTGGCTGGCTCGGAAGGAATCCTCGGAGTTGCCCTCAGCGGCGCTGGTCCAGGAGTGCTTCTTATTGCCGAATCTGGAGCTCCAGCCACCGCTGTAACGGCTCGCATCCGCCAGGCTGCCCAAGATCCTGGGCTCGAGGTTTTGGAGACACGGATTGCGCCCGGCGTGGTGCAGCAGGTATCGTAAACCAAAGCATTTGAACGTCTTCTGGCCCAATGCCGCGACGGTGAACCTGGCCCCGTAATCGGCCGAAGAAAATTCTTTACAACGAAACGGCTCCTTTCGTAGTATGTGCGCGTGTGCAGTTCTGGGGAGGGCTGCTACGCCGCCCGCCGTCCCGTGAAAATCCGGGCCGGCGGGCGTTACTGTGTGAGCTGGAATCTGGGCCGGCACAGTCTGCCCGCATCCTCCGCGCACCGCATCGATTACAGTGCGCAAGCATCTATTATGTAGGTGATATTGAATGTACCCTGCCCGCCCAACGGAGCAGTGGAAGGAGCAATGATGGCAGGACAGTTTGTGACCGCGGTGAACGATTCCGACTTCGAGAAGGAAGTGCTGCAATCGGAGCAGCCCGTGCTCGTGGATTTCTGGGCTGCATGGTGTGGCCCTTGCCGCGCGCTGGCGCCTGTGGTCGATGAAGTTGCCTCGCAGTACAACGGGAAGCTGAAGGTAATGAAGATGGATGTGGACGCGAACACCGCGACCCCCATGCGCTATGGGATTCGCGGTATCCCGGCTCTGCTCTTGTTCAAGGGTGGGAAAGTAGCCGACCAGCTTGTCGGATACCACCCGAAGGATGCTATCGATAAGACCATTTCCAAAGTGATCGTATAAGCAGCTTCCGAGTCCCACAGGAATGCTCTAGACTCAGCACGAATGCTGGAATGGATGTTCTTCCGCGCTGTGATGGTGGCCTTTTTCATACTGGCCAACAGCTTCTTTGTGGCTGCGGAGTTCGCACTGATCAGCGTCCGCGAGACGCGTATGGAGCAGTTGCTCGCGCTGGGGAGACCTGGCGCGCGCACTGCTCTTCACCTCAAGCACACAATCGACGAGTTTCTGCCGGCGGTTCAGTTTGGCGTCACGGTGGCGGCGTTAGCTTTGGGCTGGCTGGGCGAACCAGCGGTCGCACAGACGCTATTGCTGCTGGCGGGCCACTGGGTGGAGAAGCTGCCGCCCCACGCGGTGGTATACGCACACAGTGTCGCGACGGCGATCGCTTTCGCGGCGATCTCATATTTTGAAGTGCTGCTGGGCGAACTGGTACCGAAGTCGTTGGCGCTTCAGCGTGCGGAGAGGATCGCGTTGGCAGTGGCCGGGCCGATGGATGTCTTCATCCGAATGACGAGGCCGGCCGTGCGGCTGATGAATTACTCGGCAGGGTTGGTGCTACGACTGTTCCGAGCTCCACTTCACGGCGAGGGTACTGTTCACTCCCCGGAGGAACTGAAACTGATTGCCACAGCAACCCGGCGGATGGGATTGCTACCTGCGTTCCAGGAAGAGATTATCCATCGAGCCATCGAACTGAATCACGTCACAGTCCGAGAGGTAATGACGCCGCGCAGCAAGATTTTTTCTCTTCCTGCGGACATGCCGGTCGAGCGGGCAAGCGCGCGGATCATTGAGGAGCAGCACTCGCGTGTGCCCGTGTATGAGGTGAATGGCGAAGGACATGGGGCCGCGAGCGAAACGGATCGCATCATCGGCGTGGTGTATTCCAAGGACATATCGCGACTCATGCACTTTCGTGCGGTGACGCTGGGGTTAGGCGGAGCAACAAACTCCGGCCTTACATTGCGCCAAGTCATGCGCGACGTCTTTGTGGTGCCGGAGACAAAGCTCGCGGTGGAGGTGCTGCAAGACTTTCAGCGGCGCAGAAGACAGATCGCCGTAGTGGTAGACGAGTTCGGGTCAACAGTCGGGATTGTAACCGCCGAGGACGTGCTGGAGCAGGTGGTAGGCGAAGTGGAGGATGAGTTTGATGTCGCCAGCCGCACGGCGAGAGTGAACGCCGAAGGCATCACGGCACTGGATGGGAGCACGACGCTTCGCGACCTGGGTACGCAGCTCGGATGGACGTTTCCGCGCGAGGCGGGAGTCGAAACACTAGCCGGATTTCTGCTGACTCAACTCGGTCACTTACCCACACCAGGTGAGAGCGTAGATTACGAGGGGCGACGTTATATCGTGGAAGAGATGGCGGGACGGCGGATAGCCCGGGTTCGTGTCGAAACGATCAAACCGGACACCAAGCCGGAGATTGAACCTGCTGTCAGTAAACCCTGACGCCCTGACACCTTTGCCCAAACCCGTTCGTCGCGCGATGACTACACTGCCCGTTCTGTGGGTTGTGGTTTCTGTGGTCTTTCTGCTCATCCATCTTGTCCCCGGAGATCCGGTAGTGCAGATGCTCGGGGAAGGAGCGACCGCGTCCGACGTATCGGACCTGCGACACCGGCTCGGCTTTGATGCGCCTTTATACGTGCAATACCTCCATTACTGGCGAGGCGCACTGCATGGAGACTTCGGACAATCGCTTCGGCTGCACGATTCAGTTACGCACCTGGTAGGGCAACGGTACTCATATACCCTAGCGCTAACATTGGCAGCCCTCGCGGTTGGCATCCTGGTTTCGTTGCCTGCGGGTGTCTGGTCGGCCCTCCATCGAGGACGTTGGCTGGATCGCGTGCTCGGGATCGCGAGCCTCGGCGGTCTATCGTTTCCAAATTTCGCGCTGGGGCCAATCCTCATCCTGATCTTTTCGATCAAGTTCGGTTGGCTGCCGGTCTCAGGTGCGGGTAACGGGACGGTGTTCGGGCCAAAGTTCTGGGTCTACCTGATACTTCCCGCAATCACATTAGGTAGCGGGCTCGCAGGCGTGCTGACACGTATGGTTCGCACGGCGATGCTGGAAGAACTAGGCCAGGACTACATCCGAACGGCCCGCGCCAAAGGACTCACAGAGTCGGCGGTGGTGTATCGCCACGCACTCGCGAACGCGCTTATCCCGGTGCTCACAATCATCGGCCTTCAGTTCGGGAGCCTGCTGTCGGGAGCCATCGTAACGGAAACAGTCTTCAGCTGGCCGGGCATTGGTCGGCTGACTCTCTCGGCTATCTCAAACCGCGACTATGCGTTGGTGCAGGGCTGTATCCTCGCCGTCGGTCTGACCTATGTAGTGGTCAACCTGCTCACAGACATTGCCTACACCGTCGCGAACCCACGGATTAGAGTCTAAAAAGAATGCGTCTGATTGGCCGATGCCGCACGCTCACCGCCGTGATCGCGGGACTCTGGGTGACGGCTCCCGTTGTCTCCCAGCCGCCGAAGACCAAGACCTTCCATGATCATGTCTACAGGCTCTCGTTCGATTACCCAGCGCAGTGGATCTTCAGCCAAAAGGATCACGAGATCAGCACATTTCATCTGGATGCCCGTTCCGCTCCGCGGAATGCCAGTATGCGTGCGGTAACGGCTATGCCGGAGAACCCCTTCCCACTCTCAACGTTCTCAGGTGCTTACCTGTATTTCAGCGTGACGCCGCACTCGTCGCAGACAGCGTGCGATCAGCAGGCACGTTCTCCGGTCAAGATGGCGAACTCGGATGCGTCAGAGCCGATATCGAAGGTGACGATCGCTGACATCCCTTTCATGCGCGGCCATGACGATCAGCGCGAGATCTGTATCACGCAAAGGAACGAGGTGTACACCACGCTCCATCGTGGCGCGTGCTATCGATTCGATCTCACCATCAACAACTTCTGCGGCGGGCAGGTCACCGGCGTTCAGGACATAACCGATAAGGAGCTCGACGAGGTACGCACGCGGCTGCGATCGATTCTGTTGACCGTAAGATTTGATCGTCAATAGCCGCTCGCGCCAGTCTGATCAGTTCAGTGCTTGAGATTGAGTTCGATTACAGCCATCGGAAGAGGCTACGAATCATAGGCTTGATTGACCTCAACCTCCTCCGACCTTCCCTGGGTGCAAGTACGACAGTGAAATCAGGTACTTACGTTTTGAAGGGGTGATATGCTGCAGCAGTGTCAACTATCCGACCTTATCTGAGGTCGGCTGATGTAACGTCGCTACCCCTTTCTCTGCGCTCTTCAATGAGATTTCGGCTGAGGCTGTTAAGAACATGATGCAGAAACAGCTCTTTAACGGGAAACGAATCCTTGTCGTCGACGATGAGACGGTGGTTCTTCAGACGCTCGATTTGATTTTCCGGTCCCGGGGGTTCGAGGTACGAACAGCGGGTTCGGCGGAAGAAGCGCTAGAAAAGATTAGCGACTGGCGGCCAGATATCGCTGTGCTGGATGTAATTCTTCCGGGCATGAATGGGCTGGATCTGGCTGTGCTACTCGCCCAGCAAATACCGCAATGCCGGATTGTGCACCTTTCGGGTCAGCCGCACAGTGCGGAGCTTCGCGATCAGGCTGCCTTGGAAGGGCATCCGTTTGAAATCCTGGCGAAGCCTATGCATCCTGAGATGTTGCTGGGGCACGTGGCAGGCCTGCTTGAGCTATCGGGAACGACGTAAGCCAGTCACCGCGTATATCAGCTGGAGTTATGATGACTGAGTCATCAGGAATAAATCTATGCCCCGAATTTCACGCCTCAACAGAAGCCAAGTGCGTTCGTCATCGGTCGAGATCTACGACCGGACGCTCCGCGATCGCGGCAACGTGCCGAACATGTTTCGGACGATGGCGCACCGCCCGGAGATATTCGAGACGATCATTGCGCATATGGATGCCGTGCTGAACACCGGTACGCTATCCAAAGCGCTAAAAGAACTCGTGATCGTCCGGACTTCACAGGTGAACCGCACACCGTATTGCCTCGCATCCCATACGGCGATCTGCAAGCGGCTTGGCTGGACGGAGGAACACATTGAGGCTCTGAAGAACGCCGATGCGAGCGCTGAGTTCACCGAATCCGAGCGGGTGGCCATTCACCTCGCCGAGGCAATGACACGCGATGCTCATGGATACTCCGACGAAGACTTTGCGCGCCTGCGAAAGTTCTACTCTGAAGGGGAGGTGGTGGAGTTGATGGCAGCGATTGGGCTATTCAACTACTTCAACCGATTCAACGACCTTTTGCAGATGGAGCCGACACAGCCTGCGCGGCCTGAGGAACTTGCTGAGGCGGGGGTCGCTTCGGTCGGGGTTTAGTGGTAAAGAAGGACCGCGAAGTTATATGCCGTAAATGGACTGTGCTGTGTCGCCGTGCAGGCTCCCACGACGGCCTCACGGTACTTCCCGGATGCGATGCGACTCTTCAGTTCGTCGGGCAATCGGCTGAGACTGTCTGAGGTGAAGCGCATTACGAACCACGGTCGTCGCTGACCGGCGAAGCCACTCTCCATCGCACAGGTCTGACGAGCATCCCCAACGAGCTCGCGGTCCTGTATAAGACCTACCCGTCCGAGCTGCGAGATCTGCTCGGCGATTGCCCACTCCTGTTTTTCAATTCCAACCCGGTGCACGGTTTTTGCGAAGTCCTCTACAGCGTAGAACTCTCCACCGCGCATGACGACGCTGATTCCGGCCGAATCGACGGCCGGATCGAGCAGATTGCTGCGGTGATGTTCAGAATGCATCCACATGTCATGGATAATGACAACGCTGGGAGCCTGGCCTACGTTTTCAGAGATAAGGCTGAACGGCACTCCGGCATGTGCACCTCGCTGCGTCAGGTCGGGCTCTCCATCGAACTGATGGGAGATAGTGCCTCTAGAAGCCATTTCTTCTGCGTGCTCGCCAGCCGCGCGGGCCAGCTCGGAATTACGCTGCAACGGCGGAAGTCCGCGCGAGATTCGCTCCTGGTTAGCTGCCGCCAGGAGGTACTGCTCCGCGACTGTGGTGTTTTCCAGCGTCTGGCTGGCGCGCTGCATCTGACACACTCCAGGTGCAAACGCAATTGCCAGTAACAGAGTTAGACCACTCAATCGCACGAAGAGAACTCTCCCGACTTATTGAACCCGAATTCGGGTTCCGGGACGCGAGATAATTCAAGCCGGTTGGTGGTACTTCCGTAGGATGGAAGTCACTGAAGAATCAGGCGCGCGGTTAGGCGCCGAACTTTTCGGCTCCTACATGATCGCGCACTGTTTCCCACGTGCGCCGGATTCCGTCCTCCAGGCCAATGGTGTGGTGCCAGCCTAGCGCATGCAGTCGGCTCACATCCATCAGTTTGCGCGGCGTTCCGTCCGGCTTGGTCGTATCGAATCTCAGGCTGCCCTCGAATCCGATTACCCGAGCAACTGTCTCAGCCAACTCGCGGATGGTTACATCCTGACCCGTGCCGATATTGATGAGCGGTGGGTGATCGGCACAGAGCAGGGAAGAGAATCGGACTTCATCCAGGTTCATGAGGAAACAACACGCGTGGGCGAGATCATCGGAGTGAAGCAATTCACGCAGGGGCGTTCCGGAGCCCCACACGACAACCTCAGGAGAACCGTTCGCCTTCGCTTCGGCCGTCTTCCGGATAAGCGCAGGCAGCACGTGAGAGTTGTTAAGATCGAAATTGTCGTTTGGACCATAGAGGTTGGTCGGCATGGCTGCTAGATATCGGGTGCCGTACTGGCGGTTGTAGCTCCAGCACATTTCAATGCCGGCGATCTTGGCGATTGCATAAGATCGATTCGTGGGCTCCAGAGGGCCGGTAAGAAGGTACTCTTCTTTGATTGGCTGGGGAGACAGCTTTGGGTAGATGCAGGAGGAGCCGAGGAAGAGCAGCCGCTTGACCCCAGACAACCGACTGGCTTCGATGACGTTGGATTGAATGGCCAGGTTGTCACGAATGAAGTCCGCTGGATAACTGCTATTCGCCAGTATCCCGCCTACCTTCGCTGCAGCGAGAAAAACGTACTCGGGCCGTTCCTGGGCGAAGAACGAATCGACGGCAGAATGGTCTGCGAGGTCCAACTCAGCCCGGGAACGGGTCAAGATGGCGCGAAAATTTGTTCTTTCCAACTCGCGGGTAATCGCAGAGCCCACTAGGCCGCGATGACCTGCGACGAAGATTCGGCTGTCCGGCTGCATCACGTGATCTCCTTTGGCAAGTGCTTCTGCGGGAAAGCTTTCGGACTAGGTCTCGCGCACGCTGTAGGCCTCATAGCCATGGCGTACCACTAGCGCATCCCGCTCAGCTGCCTTAAGATCTGCCTCCACCATTTCCTGGACCAATTGATCGAAGCCTGTCTGTGGCTCCCAGCCGAGCTCCCTTTTCGCTTTTGACGCGTCGCCGAGGAGGGTTTCAACTTCGGTCGGACGGAAGTAGCGCGGATCCACCGCAACGACTATCTTGCCGTTCCGGTCGAGGGCCTTTTCGGTTACGCCCGAGCCTTGCCAGTTGAGGTCCATGTTGAGCAGCTTGGCGCACCGCTGGACGAACTCGCGGACGCTGTACTGCTGCCCGGTTGCGATGACGTAGTCCTGCGGCTTCTCCTGCTGCAGCATCAGCCACTGCATTTCAATGTAGTCGCGTGCGTGTCCCCAATCGCGCTTTGCATCCAAATTACCTAGATATAGCTCTGTTTGTAATCCTGTCTTGATTCGCGCAAGCCCACGTGTGATTTTGCGCGTTACGAAGGTTTCGCCGCGCAGGGGAGACTCGTGATTGAATAGGATCCCGTTGCACGCGTACATTCCGTAGGCTTCGCGATAGTTCACGACGATCCAGTAGCCGTAAAGCTTCGCAACTGCGTAGGGGGAGCGTGGATAAAAGGGGGTCGTTTCCCGTTGAGGGATTTCCTGCACTAAGCCGTAGAGTTCTGAGGTGCTGGCCTGGTAGAAGCGCGTCTTCTGCTCCAGGCCGAGGATGCGAATGGCTTCGAGGAGTCGCAGAACGCCAAGCGCGTCCGAGTTCGCGGTGTATTCGGGTTCCTCAAATGAGACCTGAACGTGCGACTGTGCTGCGAGGTTGTAGATTTCATCCGGTTGGACCTTCTGCACAATGTGGATCAACGAAGATGAATCGGTCATATCACCGTAGTGCAGAATGAACTGGCGGGAGGCCGTGTGTGGGTCCTCGTAGATATTGTCGATTCGCGCAGTGTTGAATAAGGAAGTTCGGCGCTTAAGGCCGTGGACTTCGTACCCCTTTGAAAGCAGAAATCGGGCCAGGTACGCTCCATCCTGTCCAGTTACACCGGTGATGAGTGCCTTCTTCAAATCATCTCTCCCTGATCGCCATCGTCGATGACATACTCTTCCCTGGTTTTCAGAACACGCCCTACTTCTATGCGGGGGAAGGCATTTACAGTCCTACCCATTCTACGTGGGTGACAGCAGTCAGTGGAGTTCGCCAGGTCTGGGCTCAGGTGTGCTGGACCAGATTTTGAAGATCCTGGTCGAATTGAGACAGCACAGCCTGTTTACTGAGATTGGTTACGGCATATTTACGAGCCGCACAGCCGAGCTTTGCTCTTAATTGTGGGGCGTCGACCAGCGTTTGCACGGCGGAATGCAGTGCTTCGGAATCCTCGGGGGGGACGACGAGCCCGCGGCCTTCCACGACGCTCGCGATCTGGGTGCCGACATGAGCCGTGGCAATCACAGGTCTGCCACTTGCAAGCATCGCGCTGAGCCGAGAAGGCATTACCAGGTCGGCTGCACTGGCTCGTTGAGGAAGCAGATGAATATCCGCGGAGTTGAGGAGTTCATTCAAACGATCCAGCGGCTGTAGCGGAAGTAAGGAGACGTTGGAAAGATGGAGAACTGCGGCTTCCAGCTGGTCGCGGAATGCTCCATCCCCACAGAAGATAAAGTGAACCCGTCTATCGTCACGGAATGACTCCGCGAGTGGTCCGAGGCGCTCCAGCCCCTGTTTCGCCCCCATGTTGCCGGAATAAAGGAGTATGACTTTACCGTCGATGGGGCAACCGGCCATAGCAAGATCCTGAAGAACCCGGTTCCCTGGCCGGTTCTCCGGAGTTATTGGATATATAGTCTCGACATCTACCCAGTTGGGGAAGAGGACGGCCTTCTCGTTCGGTACACCTTTGGTTATGGCTCGCTCTACCATGCGCGAGGAGATACCCGAGACGCGATCGAATGCGTAGATGAGGAAGTTTTCAATTCGTAGAGCAGCGTCATGAACAGGACCCTGAGCCGGAAGCAACCCAAGCTCGAATGCAGCGTCTACCTCGAAGTCTTGTACGTGGAGCCAGGAGCAGCCGCCTGCGCTCTTAGCCACAAACAACGCCAGAGGGGCACAGAAGAAGGTTGGCTCTACAGTGAAAACTACGTCAGGCTGCCAGTAAATCTGGCGGAGCATGACAGGAAAGCTGCCGAGGACGAACGAGAGCAGGTGCACAATTCGTTTGACCCCGGTGGGGCGTTTCGGAACGTATAGCGGTGTTCGGTGTACGACGGGTTCTCCCGGCTTGATTTCCGTCTGATACCATTTCCGGCGGTAGTCTTCACGGACTCGCCATGCTGGGTAATACGGTGGCGCGGCGACGACGCGGACTTCGTGACCTCGCTGGACCAGCCAAGCCGCCATCTCGCCGGTATATTTGCCGATTCCTGTCAGCTCAGGAGAATAGTTCAGCCCGTAGATGAGAATTCTCAAACATGGCCTTTCATCAGCGGCAATGTCCCGCGCCAGCTTCCTATGATAAACAGGGGAGAGATGAGGCGAAACACACAACAGGGTCAGAAGGCATCAGTCGTGTATCAGACGGCACGGCAACAACCTCTGGCTCTCATCGGATTGGTGCTCGCCTTGGTCTTTGTGATCTGCGGCGTCTTTGCGCCGTGGTTGTCTCCGCACGATCCGACTCAATTGGACCTTACCGGCCGTCTGCTGCCGCCGAGTCCTCAGCATTGGTTCGGTACGGATGAACTGGGTCGTGACATTTTATCGAGAACGATCTATGGCGCGCGCATTTCTCTGACAGTTGCAGTCTCGGTGGTTGGCTTGTCCCTACTTCTTGGTATCGGGGCGGGCCTAACGTCGGGTTTCTACGGAGGACTGACGGATACACTACTGAACGTGTACGTCAATAATGCGTTCCTTGCGTTACCCGGTATTCTTCTCGCCATTGCGTTCGTTGCGTTTGTTGGGCCGGGGGTACTCAACCTGGTGCTCGCACTTGCGCTTTCCGGGTGGGTTGGATATGCGCGCCTGATACGCGCCCAGGTAATGGCTGTGAGAGAACGTGAGTATGTGGAAGCGGCGCGAGGGCTAGGTGCGTCGGATATCCGCATCCTCGGTATGCACGTTCTTCCAAATATCATTCAGCCTGTGCTGGTGCAGGCCGCCGTCGGCATGGCCGGTGCCATTTTAGCGGAGGCTACCCTCAGTTTTCTGGGGCTTGGCATACCTCCTCCGGCGCCGAGCTGGGGGTCAATGCTGAACGATGCGCGATCACACCTCTTCGACGCACCACACCTCACCGTGTTCCCGGCTGTCGCGGTGATGCTTGCGGTGTTGTCATTCAATTTCCTGGGAGACGCACTGCGAGATCTACTGGACCCGCGGCTTCGTGCAACGGTAGTTGGCGGATGAGCGCCGCGGCTGGATCGCTGCAAGTGGGCATCATCTCAGATACGCACGGCCTGCTTCGCTCTGAGACACTTCGCGAACTCGCTGGTATGGATCATATCCTTCACGCGGGCGACATCGGGGACGCGAACATACTCGAAACCTTGCGTAAAATAGCCCCGGTTACTGCGATTCGCGGAAATGTCGACACTTCGGGAGATTGTGCGGAACTGCCGCCCGTCGAAGTCGTGGAACTCGGGGGCAGTCTTTTTTATCTGGTACATGCGATAAGCGACCTGGACATCGCACCAGCCGCCGCCGGGATCAGAGTTGTAGTGTACGGGCATTCGCATAGCCCCGAGATGAAAGAGCAGGACGGAGTCATCTACGTGAACCCGGGAAGCGCCGGACCTCGTCGCTTCAATTTACCGGTCACGCTCGCCCACGCAGTGGTAGAACACGAGGAAATCAGAATCCGAATCGTTCCTCTAGTGTGACCATTCCGCCTTGATCGTCGAACAAGCAAAGTACAACAGGGATGAAATCCAGCTTTGACCGGCTCCGGCCCATTTTGCTATAACTAAGGAAGATGGGCGGCGAAGTTCTTCGACGCGGCACATTGCCTGACCTGATCCTCAGTAGCTCAATGGCAGAGCATTCGGCTGTTAACCGAAGGGTTGTAGGTTCGAGTCCTACCTGAGGAGCCAATCTTTCAAGCACTTACCGCCTCCCCTTCAATCGACTTCGCCGAACTTCGCCGAATTCCATTCAGACCTTTCAGGTTTCTCCCCTTCAGACCCAAATTCTTCTCCGGCATCTTCCAGTCGCCGAGCACTGCTGATGTGCGCGAGTTCACCGCCGCAAGAACGCTCTGCTCGATCGTCTGAACGTAAACGTCCCCCGTGGTCTTGATGCTCGCGTGCCGCAACATGCCCTGAGTGTCTTTGAGCGTCCCATGCTGCTGCATGTCCGTTCCCAGCGTCCGCCTCATCACCTGAAACGTGACGAGCCGTTCTGGAATGCCCAGCTTTCGGGCAAGCGGACGGATGCGCCACTTGAGGAAGTTCTTTCCCCATCGCGGCACTGCCTGCCCCTTCCGTTCCCCCCGTCCGAACGTGGGGAACATCAGGGCCTCCGGAGAGGAATCCTTTGACAGCTTTGGCGCTCAAACAGATGAACTGAAGCGCTTAGAACGAGAGGAAGTATTCATCACACCCTTTCTGGCCTCAGACGAATGATAATGTTCATCCCACGCGTCGCCTCTGAGTAGCTAAGAACAACCCGAGGCGCTCGCGCGGTGGAAGCAGCGCGAGCGCTCCCGCAGGCACACACCTTCTGCTTTGCCAATGGTGAGATCGCGGAGAACAGCTTCCATCAGTTGATGGAAGCTTGTGCGTACTGCTTACGCTCCATCCGTCCGAACAAAGGAACCGCCGTGTAGCATACCGATTTCGCGGTAAGCCACACGGCGGGTAGATAAAGAATAAGTTCTGTGTGATCTCAGA
>Ga0207705_10002381_pt1 | contig 14531 bp, 12 predicted proteins | sample KBSC13metaG_FD_184314 | JGI IMG/M metagenome (GOLD analysis project Ga0207705, IMG submission 184314) | Corn rhizosphere microbial communities from Kellogg Biological Station, Michigan, USA - KBS C1-3 metaG (SPAdes) (version 2) | ecosystem: Host-associated > Plants > Roots > Rhizosphere > Soil ...
GTGCGCTGGCGTATGAACTTGCCGACCACAATATCCGGGTGAACTGCGTCGCGCCGGGAGTCGTGCGCACAGCGTTCCATGCCACGATGCCGGATGCCGTCAAGAAGAACAATCTGGAAAACCGGATCCCGCTCCATCGCGAAGGCACCCCCGAGCAGGTCGGAACCCTGATCCTGGAGATGGTCACCAACGACTATATCACCGGAGAGACCTTCACCATCGACGGCGGCCTGACCATGCGCATTGCGTAGAACCATCCCGGTTAACCGCGGTCGTTGAGAAGCAATACCGTTCTGCCTTGGGGTGGTCAACGGATTGGCACCCCTCGCTACGAAATCCTTGACGTGGAAGGAGATGTGACACATGCGGCGATGGATAAAACGAACCGTTCTGGCCGGGATCCTGCTCCTGGTGGTTGCCGTTGTTTTCCCAATGTTTACGCAAAGTCGTGGCAGCAGAATAGACTATTCCATTGTCCATTTGAAAGGGATGGCGATTGCTCTGTCGATGTATGCGCAAGATCATCAGGGTGTCTTGCCACCGATGCAAAATCCGGAGGTCGTGAAGCAGAATCTCGCTTCGTATGCGGTGTATCGAGAAACTCCCTTTGGGAGAAAGGAGGTCGTGAAGAAGGTGCTCTCCCGATATGGAGTATATCTCGGAACCTCTTCCGGCCAAACGGATTCTGCGCTCACCGATCCGGACTCCGGTAAGCCGTTTCAGCCCAATCCTTTCCTCTCCGGCAAAAGCCTCAACCTTTGCAAGCCGGATGCGATCGCCTTTTACAGCGAGACTTTGGATAGGTACGGCTTCTACCGGTGCGTGACGCTCGATGGCCATCTTCAGAATTTAGACAAACCTCACTGGGCAAGCGCCAGACGATCCTTCGCAGATGTCTTAAAATAAGGCGTCTCTGGGTGTATTGTCACCTTGGGAAGCGTAGTCCGCAGTTCGGGTGTAGATGAGCGCCGACAAAAAACCATTCTCTGTCGGCGCTCATCGTGGCATTGGCATCCGAAATTTCTCTCTGTCCAATTCAATATTCGCTCAATCGATCCTATCGGTTGCGACCTTCCCAGACGACGCTGACGAACGGGCTGGCGCGGATCTCATCCGGTGCGACCCCGGGGATGGAGGCTGCCAGCCCCACGAAGTGCCATCGGAAGTAGATCAAAGCCTGATACCAGAAGTCGTTGCTGTCCATGTCCACTCCCAGGAGAGAGTGTATTTTCCAGACAAGCTGGGAGCAGTAGAGAGCGTCGTCACGAACCTTGTCCGGATAGAGCCAGTTGTAGGGAGTGCGCCCGTTCGTGCCGTAGAAATCGGTCGCCCAGTTCACGGCATCGATCACCTGAGGCTGCGTGCGCTGGTTATCGCGCAGAATGCAGATGTCGATTCCCGGCGTCTTCCACTCTTCCAGCGATCGGAACCAGACACCGTTGCGTCCGTAGGGCGTCAGGTCTTTGGAGTCGAAGACGATCCCGCCGCCCATATACGTCCCGCAGTGGTCATAGTGATTGGCGTAGACCAGATGGGTGACAAACCCTTCCAGCGGGTCATGTCCTGTCTCGAGGAGGATGTCGCCGGGCTGCAGCACGGTCTGCCAGGGTTGGGCGGCCGTGGCCGGATAGTCGTGAGCGACGAGCGGCATCGCGATCATTTTCGGTGTTGAAGGCGTGGCCGCCGGGGTCGCCGCGGGCCGGGAACGGTCTCGCTCCTGCTGCTCCCGATTCGACCGAACCAGTCCTGCCTGCACCAGCCGTTGGTAGATCGCATCCAGTTCCAGTTGGCGCTGGATCGCCTGAAGATCGAGGGTCGTCTGCGCTGCGATCTTGCTGTCCTTCGCCGCGTGGAGCTGCTCCAACAGGAGGCCCGCCTTCGCAAAGAGCTGACGTGTCTGTGGCGCATAGGGCAGATCGTTATACAGTCGTTCGAACGCCTTCCGGTATTCCGGGCTGTTGGGTTTTTTGCCATAAGCCTTCTGAATCTCCGCGAGTCGGTCGCTCACGACTACCGGAAACCCATCTCTATCGAACGGACCTTTGGCAAAAGCACTTCCATAGATCACCTGTGCGGAGGCCGGTAGGTGCAGCGCGAGTCCTCCCAGCGCCAGCGCCGGGACGATCAAGAGATGCGTGGCATGTCGTCGAAAAGCAACGACAAATCTATTCTTGCAGGTGGCAGCGCCGAGGGTGCGGAGGGATGCGGACAGGTTATGCGTAAATCGTAGTTTCATGGTCGTTTTCCTTCGGGTGTGAATGGTGAAAGGCATGTGCCTTCGTTAGCGTTAACAGCGGAGCAGAGTAGATGGCGTGGCACCCCTTCTCTATACAGGCGAGTTGTTATTTGCCCTGGCGGATCAAGAAGCGGCTCTCATAACTGCCCAGGTTCTGGAAAACCTTCTTCGGCAGATCGTAGGAGGCATGGATGGTAAATACTCCCCCTTTCTGACCATTCAGATGCAAGCGCCCCCTGGTATCGATGAGTCCGTTTACCAGGTTGTTGCCGATTTGAAAGGAGAGCATGGTGCTGTCCTGCTCAGAGACCAACTTATTGGTTTTGCGGTCCCAGAGTTGGCAGACCAGATGCGTCACCGGCGACTCGGGCGACGGGAGTTGCGGCGTCGGTGTCGCTGCCCAGCCTATCGTTGTTTCGAGCGTCAGCGAGGTTTCCAGGCCAAACTTCACGGGTGCTGTATTGCTCAGGTCCAGAATCTTGCCGTTTCCGAGCAGGTGACCGGAGGTGAATTCCATCGCGAAAGTCTTGCTCTCATCGGGTGAGATAACGGTGAATCCGGATAGGAGCGGGTGAAAACCGTTGGGACCCTGCCGCCCCTGGGCATAGACAGGCAAGCTGTTCCAATCTGTGCTAACGCTGGGAGCAAAGAGTGGAGAGACCGGTCTCATCTTCGGAGTGGATGCCCGGCATAGGAGCAAGCTGCTACAACCGAGCACGGCCAGGCAGCCTGCCAAAACGGCGGTGCAGAGGGATGCAGACAGATTATGCGTAGATCGTGTTTTCATTTTCGTTTTCCTTTTGGGTCTGAATGGGTAAAGGCATCTGCCTTCAAGAGTATGGGGAGTGGAGGGGCGGACTCAATCTGCTCCGCCCCTCCTGTGTCATCGGGTTTCTATTTGTCCTGGCGAATGAAGAAGCGGCTTTCGTAACTGCCCAGGTTCTGGAAGATCCACATGGGCAGATCGTAGGAAGCCTTGATCGTGAATGCGCCGCCTTTTTGGCCGTTCAGATGCAGATGCCCGTTGGCATCGATCAGGCCGCTTACCAACTTGTTGTCCGCCTGAAAGGAGAGCATCTTAGCCTCCTGCTCCGAGACCAACTTGTTGGCCTTGCGGTCCCAGAGTTGGCAGACCAGACGCGTTTCGGGAGAGACGGGGATCGGAACCTGAGGCGTCGGGAATGCCGCCTTACCCACCGTAGTGTTGAGCTTCAAGGAAGCATTGAGACCGAACTGCACGGGTGTCTCATTGCATTGAAGTTTGACCTCCCCGTTGCCGAGCAGATGGCTGGCGCCGAAGGTCATGACCGGGGTCATGCCCCACTCGGAGTAGTCGAAGGCGGGCGGATTGAAGATCGGGCGGAAGCCGTATGCGTCTGCATGATCGCCGCCATAGACGGGAATGTTGTTCCACTGAGTGGCGATGCCGGTGGGCGGAGGCGTCTGGGCCTGAGCGGTCACCGGAACGGCGGCTCCGAGGGCGAACAGAAGGGCGAAAGCGCACAGGTCTCGGCGATTGGTTTTCATGATCGTATCTCCTTGGTTCAGCGCGGCGAAGGGTTGGGTTTAAGGTTAAGTTTGTTGTGTCCACGCTCTTGGTCCCAGGATACCAACCCGCTCTTAGCGAACTCTTAAATGGAAGAAACCGAGGGTGACAGACAGGTAGACAGGGGTGAAAACCGGGGAATTGAAGGCATTTTGGAAGCAGAAACGCAAGCAAAAGCGCCCCGATCCACTCGCGTGAGCGAGAGAACGAGGCGCCGAAGTCTCAGGAACCGTTTCTGTATTTAAGATTTATCGACGGCGTCTGCGGCGAACGGCAAGCCCGATTCCTGAGACGGCGAGGCCGGTGAGGAGTCCGACCGCGCCCGGTTCCGGCGTGGCAATCGCCTGGATGGTAAAATGAGACCGACTGAACACGTCCGTATCAGGGATCGTCGCCGGATCGATGAAGAGGCTGCCGACCGCGTAGAGCGGAAAGCCGTCGAGGTCGAGACCGACCTGCTCTCCAAGCTGCGCGGCTCCCGGCTGCCAGGAGAAGATAAAGGGTTCTCCTGGGAGAATGGTGGCGGCGCTCGTGGTCCAGGCGCCGGGATATGCGGGCAACAGCGACTTCGATTCTACCTGGATCGGAAGCGGATAGTCTGTCCTTAGAATCAGGGCAGAGAATTGAAGATTGGGACTGCCCGACGCCAGACCCACTCCCAGCGGCTGCGTCAACCCTACAGACGGAACTGGAACCGGTCCCGCAGGCGGAAAGATAATCGGATTGACAGGCTGGATCGACTTGCCGATCGGCTGACTGAACTGCAGGAGGGGCTGCACGGTGACTTGAGCCTCTGCCTGAAAGCAGGCAAGCCCGAGAGCGAGGACAGAGAGTGCGGAGAGAGCGCTTTTATGGCAGCGCATAGTCGTTCTCCTTTCCGGAGCGGGCCGACAAAAAACGATCCTGTCGGAAGTGGGAGAGAAGATACCCTGCTCGGCAGAGGTAGCAAGGGGTCATAATCTCCAGGATTAAGTATAACACGTCTTTGCGAGCAACGCTTCCAGACTCTGTGCAGGTGCTTTGCGTATCGCCTGTGCCGTGGCGGGATCGAGACCTGCGCGCAGAGACTCTGCCAGATTTTCCACCTGGTCGATCTCGGCCAGGTGGAGCGTCGTATACTCGGCGTGGGCGAAGAGGAGCAGCCGATAGGCATCCCTCGCGCGCTCACGTTTCAACAGCGTTCTGGCCAGACGCACCAGCGTGACCGCGCAGTGTCGTCGATCTCCGACCTCCCCGGCGATGCTCAGAGACCGGCGAAATCGCTCCTGCGCCGCCTTCAAGTCGCCTTCGCTATCCGATAGCCGCGCCAGACACTCCCAGGCGTACATCTCACAACGCCGAATGCCGATCTCCTCGGCCTGCGCCAATCCTTCGGCAAAGGCGACACTGGCCTCGGCGTTTCGACCCGTCTCCAGCCGGAGCAGGCCGATACGAATGGTCGTCAGCGCGATGCCCTGCCGATCGCTCAAGAGGGAGAAGAGCCGCAGACTCTCCTCCGCCTGCTCCAGAGCACGGCCATACTCCCGTCGGTAGAGCAGCAGTTCCGAAAAGTTGTAGCGGGCAAAGGCGATCCCTTCGACGAATTCCACGCGCTGATAGAGCGCCAATCCGTCCTGGTAGTACTGTTCGGCGGTCTCATATTCGCCGCGGTAGCAGGCCAGAATCGCCAGGTTCGTGCGATAGGTTCCTTCCTGCCGCGCATGGCCGGAACTGACCGCGAGTTCCAGCGCCTCTTCCCAGATCCGGCGCGCCCCGGCGAAGTCGCTGCGCCCCCAGGAGACGTTCCCCAGATTCGCCAGCACCTTCAGGAACAGGCTCTGATCGTCTATCTCACGACAGAGGAGCCGCGCGGCTTCAAAATGAGGCTCCGCCGCCGCATAGTCGGACCGATTCCATCCAATCAGACCCCGGCGGTTCAGGAAGTTCGCCAGCGCCGCCTTGTCTCCAAGCCGCCGGGCGATCGGTTCCGCCTGGTTCAACCGCGCCTCGCATTCCGAGTAGAGACCTCGGCGCAGGAGAAAGAGTGTCAGAGCAAGACCGTGTTCCAGCCGGTCGCTGTCGCTGCCATGCCCCATGGTCCAGTCCATCCCGGCACGAATATTATCCAGATCCGCCATCAGGAGCGTGATGGTGGCGGCATCCTCCACGCCTCCGGCAGCCTGCTGCGCAGTCGTCGGGGTAAAGCATCTCTGGAAGTAGTGTGCGTGGCGCTCCTGGACCGCCATGAGTTCCCCGGAAGCCTCCAGTTTCTCCAGAGCGTATTCGCGTACGGTTTCGAGCAGGCGGAAACGGTAACAGTCTCCAGTCTCTTCGACAGTACACAGCGAGCATTCGCGCAAATCCGCCAGATAGTCCAGTGTCAGCGGCTCCCGGCATACCGTTTCGGCCGCGTCCGCCGTCCAGCCCCCGCGGAAGACGGCCAGTTCGGTTAGAAACCGCTGGAGTTCCGGGGAGAGCAGGCGATAGCTCCAGTCCAGCGCCTGACGCAAGGTGCGTTGTCGCTCGGAGATGTCCCGCCGCCTGCTGACCAGAAAAGCGAAGCGATGCTGCAACTGCAGCACCATCTGCGCCGGAGCCATCACCTGCACACGCGCTGCGGCCAGTTCCAGCGCCAGCGGGATCCCCTCCAGGCCAACGCATAACGCCGCGATAGAGGCGGCATTCTGGACCGTGATCTGAAAATCCGGTTTAGCAGCCTGCGCACGATCCACGAAGAGTTGAACACTCTCGGAACGCAGCAGCGCTTCCGGGGTATCTGCCTGCGGCGGCGTGGGCAGAGGCAGCAGCAGAAACTCGTGCTCTCCCTCCAGCCCGAGCATCCGACGAGAGGTGACCAGACATGTCATTTCCGGCAGGCGTTCCAGCAGGATACGGACATAGCGGCTGCCTGCTTCCACCAACTGCTCGTAGTTGTCGAGAACCAGCAGGGAGCGTTCGCTGGAGAGCGCCTCGATAACCTGCTCTAATCGATCGGACTGCGTGGGCGGCAGACGCAGCACGGCGGCGATCGTGTCGGGAATCAGCATGGCGTCCGCGATATCGGCGAGCGACACAAACCAGACTATGCCCTCGAACGTCTCTGCCACCTTTCGCGCGACCTCTTGCGCCAGTCGCGTCTTGCCGGTTCCGCCGATTCCGCTCAGGGTGATGAGCCGTGTAGCATTGTCCAGAAGCAGTTCGCTCAGACGTCGCACCTCTTCACGGCGGCCAAAGAAGCGGGTAAACGTCTGCGGAAGGATACTCGCGCTTCCGGAGGCCGTCCGCAGCGGCGGAAACTCCTGCGGAGACATCCCGGCGTAGTTGACCTGAAAGAGACGCTGCGTCGTTGGAATATCCTGGAGCCGATAGGTCCCCAGTTCCAGGAGGGTCGCGTCAGGTTCGGTATGGTGTTTGAGCGCGCGGGCCGTGGATTCGGCGCACAGGATCTGACCTCCGTGTGCCGCTGCCAGGAGGCGGGACACCCGATGCAGGAGGATCCCGACATAGTTTCCCGCCTCCAGTTCGGCCACGCCGGTCATCAAGGCGACGCGCGTGCGCAGCGTTCCGAGTACAGCCGGTCGGATCTGCTCGGCTAAAGCGCGCTGAATAGCGACAGCGCAACGTGCAGCCGCGGCGGCATCCGAAAAGGCCACCAGGAATCCGTCGGCAATGCCTGTGATCACATAGCCGTTCTGCTGCATGAAAAGCTCCCGCAGCAAGGTATGATAGGGAGACAGCGCCTGGCGAAAGATCTCCGGATTCTGTTCCCACTGCGCTGTGGAGCCGACAATATCGGTGAGCAGCAGCGTGATCATGCCCTCAGGTGGGGAGAGAGGGGCCGCAGGGGCCGCAGTATCCTCGCCGGACTCCACGACAGGCAGAAGCGAGCGGGTAACGTCCGGATGCGCCGCCGCGGAACGCGCCGTTTCGATGCCCTGCAGCAGTTGCTGCGCCGCCGCAGAGGGCGTCTCTCCCAGCGCGTCCTTGAGGATCTTTTCAAGATTACGGTACTGCTCCAGGGCGGCGGAAGGCTGCCCCGTGCCGAGAAAGATCTGGATCACCTCACGATGCAGCTCTTCCCGCAGAGGCAGCGCGGCCACCGCGCGGCGCGCGTAGTCCAGAGCCAGCGGCAGTTCCTTCTGTTTCAGACAGTGACGTACCAGCCGCCGCAAGGTCTGCACGTAGCGTTCCGTCAGCCTCTCCCGTTCCGCCGTGATCCACTCTTCGTAGTAGCCCGGTAATAACTCTCCCCGATAGAGGGTGACCGCCTCTTTCAGCAAGCCTATGGGAGCCTGATCGCCCTCGCGCTCGACTCGGGAGAGCGCCCGTTCGAACTCGGTGACATCGGTCTGCACGGCATCGACGTTGAGGCGCACGGTATGGCGATCCGCGATCAGGATCGTACCGGCAACGACGCCTGGCGGCTCCAGTTGGCTGCGCAGGGAGGAGAGCGCGAAACTGAGGTTGTTACGCCCCCGCTCCGGGGCGCTGTCTTGCCAGAAGAGGTCGATGAGGAGTTCGCGTGTTGCGGTCTGGTGACGATGGTAAGCGAGATAGGCGAGCAGCGCGCCCGTTTTGTAGGTATAGAAGCGGGCAATGACCTGCGGTCCCGCCACAACCCGGAACGCGCCGAGGAGTTCGATGCGTATCGGAGAGGGCAGATTTGCGGGAGTGTCGTCGTGACTCTGGCGGGTTTCATCCATGCGGGTCTATTGCTCTTCTGCGCCGTCAATTCCTTTTCAGGCGTTCACCGGCATACTGCCGTACTGTCTCCAGGAGGCGGTAATGCCCGCCGATCTCCGTAGCGTGCTCTTCGTAGGCGATCAGCGAGCTGTCTACGAGAGCCGTCAGAAGATCCAGCGCCTGCCCGGTCTCGATCCCCGCTTCGGCGCACAGCGCTTCGGCCGCTTCCAGTGTCCAGCCTCCGAGAAAGACCGAGAGACGGTGCAGCATCCGACGCTCCGGCTCACTCAGCAGCGCACAGGACCAGTCCAGGGTCGCCCGCAGCGTCTGCTGCCGTGAGAGCGCGATCCGAGTTCCTCCCGTCAGCAGGCCCAGATGGTCGTGCAGGCGTGCCGCCATCTGCTCGATCGTCATTGCGGTGATGCGCGCGGCCGCCAGTTCGATCGCCAGGGGGATTCCCTGCAGCAGCGCGCAGATCCGGGCGACGGTCGGCGCATTGGAGCTGGTGAGCTGAAACGTCTTTTCGAGCGTCTGCGCCCGCTCGACAAACAACTGCACGCTCTCGTAGCCCATCAGCACCCGCAGCAGCGTCGCGCGTCCTTGCGGCAAGTAGTCGGGATCCGGGACGGCCAGGGCAGGAACCGTCCAGGCCGTCTCCCCGGTGATCCCCAGCGCGTCCCGACTCGTCGCTAAGATCCGCAGGTCCGCGCACTCCCGCAGCAGAGGGGCGATCGCCTGCGCAGTCGCCTCCCGCAGATGCTCGCAGTTGTCCAGCACCAGCAGCAGCCGTTTTTTGCGCAGGTGGTCGGTCACCGTCTGGAGCAGAGACTGGCCCGCGCACTCGGTAAGGCCCAGTACGGCGGCGATCTGTGGAACCACCATGTTGCCCTCGATCAACGCCTCCAGGTCCACCAGCCACACGCCGTCCGCATACTCCTGCACGCTCTCGGCAGCGACCGCAAGCGCGAGCCGCGTCTTGCCGATGCCGGCCAGCCCGGTCAGCGTCACCAGACGTGCACGCCGCAGTCGGGTCACCACCTCCAGGCGCTCATCCTCCCTGCCGACCAGATCGGTGCGCGCGTGAGGCAGATACCCGGTGACTGCGGAGGGCTTCGTCTCCTCGATGGCTGCCACGACGGTGTGAGGATGCGCCTCCTGACGCATCTCCGTGCGCAGCCGCAGGTAGAGCGCGCTGGTCTTCTCGTCGGGCACGGCCTTAGGATCGCTCTTGAGCCGGTGGACATAGTCGCGATAGACCTGGAGGGCGGCGTTCCGATCTCCGCTTTTCGTCAGCGCCTCCATCCAGCCCCTTCGGACGGCGTCACCCCAGGGATCCAGAGCGGCTGCCCGCTGGTAGTGGCCGATGGCGCCGGTGTGGTCTCCGGCAGAACTTGCCGCCTCTGCCAGCGTCTGCAGCGCCTGCAGGCACTGCTTTTCCCGCGCCGCGCGCTCCTGAAAGACCCACTCTTCGGTGCAGCCTTCCAGCAGCGGTCCCTGATAGAGGGCCACGGCCAGCGCTAAATCCGAGAGCTTTTTGCCGGTGACCGCGCCATCGAAGGCGGCCACATCGGCCTCCGCGCCTGTGAGATCCAGAAGCAGCGTCTGCCGATCCGGTGACTGCAAGCGCGCCTTCGCCTTGCAGCGCACGGCGCAGTTCGCTCAAAACGGGCCGAAGGTTGGCGAAAGCCTGACTCTGATCCATATCGGGCCAGAGGGTTCCCGCGAGCCAGTCGCGTTCGACCGGGCGATATCGTGGCGCAGTGTGAGCAGAGCCAGCAGCCAGAGGCCCTTGCGCGAACGCAAGGGCGGCATTGGCCCGCCTTCCAACTGCACGCGCGCGTGACCAAAGAGGGTGATACTGAGTGCGGGAGAAGCCTTCTCGGGCCTGGGCATGAACGTGATTCCTCTTTCTCAACGTCTCACTCCCCTACGATGGGATCTTCTGCTTTTCCAGGTCCCCGACGATGGGTTCCTCCTTACCGTCTCCTGCGAGGGCGTGATAGGCGGCTCCCGCCAGGGCGGCCCCAACAATGGGAGCGACCCAGAAGAGCCAGAGCTGCGCCAGCGCCCAGCCTCCGACGAAGACGGCGGGACCGGTGCTGCGCGCGGGATTGACCGAGAGATTGGTGACGGGAATACCGATGAGGTGAATCAGGGTGAGGCCGAAGCCGATGGCGATCGGCGCGAAGCCTTTGGGTGCGCGGCCATCGGTAGCGCCCATAATGATGATCAGGAACATGAAGGTCAGGACGACCTCCGCTACCAGCGCCGCCATCATGGAGTAGCCGCCGGGCGAATGCGCGTCATAGCCGTTCGCGGCAAAGCCGTCTGAAAGGGTGAAACCGGCCTTCCCGCTCGCGATCAGGTAGAGCACGCCTGCGCCCGCGATTCCGCCGAGCACCTGGGCAAGGATATAGGGGAGCAGGTCGGACGCGGGGAAGCGCCTTCCTGCGCAGAGGCCGATGGAGACTGCCGGGTTGAGATGGCAGCCCGAGATGTGCCCGATGGCGTAGGCCATCGTGAGCACCGTCAGGCCAAACGCCAGGGAGACTCCCACGAAGCCGATCCCCAGATTGCCGAGACCTTCCTTGGGAAATGCGGCTGCCAGCACCGCACTGCCGCAGCCTCCGAAAACCAGCCAGAAGGTGCCGATAAACTCAGCCGTAGCTCGCTTTCCGATATGCATCTGATTTCTCCTTATTCGCAATACGCCCATTGCTGCGCAGCCGAACCGGCGTGCCGTGTTCGAAGAGAGGGCGATCGTCGCCGCTTCTGTCGCATTGTCTTCTCTTTCGCGACAACGAACCGGCAATCCTCTTTGCAGACGAGCATATCGATGCCGGAGGGTTATCGGCCCAGGTTAGCCACGGCGTCGGTCAGCGCACGGTTGATCATCGCATCGACATAGGGACTCTGCGCGTAGTTCCAGTTCGAAACGCCCGCAAACTGGTAGCCCGCGTGGTAACCGATCATGCCGCCACAGTGATTCGTCATGCCGCTGTGGGAGAACCAGGGCTGACCGCCGGAGAGACGGACGTTGAGGCCCTTGCTGTAGAAGGTGGAGCGCGTGGGATGGAAGTTGGGTTCGTGGGTGTAGTGCTCTGGCGGCGTCAGGATCTGGCGCATTGCCTCTGCGGAAAGCACAGGCGTGGCGGAGTGGAGACTCGCCAGGAGCGTGCCCAGCCCGGTCGCCGTGCAGGCGATGCCCCCGGCCCCGTCCGAAGCCTCCGTGGCATACCCCAGATAGGCCTCTCCCATGACGCGCCCTTTCGCGTGGTCTGCGGGAAGGAAAGAGACGTAGCGCTCGCTGCTGGTCTGATAGTAGGTCGCCTCATTTTTGCCCCGCGCGGAGCTATTCGGATGCTCCTGGTTACGGGAGACATAGATCGCATCCGGCTTCAGACCGAACCGGGCCATCGCGACGTGGGCTAAAAATTCGTGGAAAGGCTTTTTGCTTACCGCCTCTACGATACGCGCCAGCAGAACGAAGTTGGCATTGGCGTACTGGTACTTGGCACCGGGATCTGCGGCCAGGGTGGTGTTGCCGAGCGCATCGCTCGCGACATCCGCTCCTGTCGCCACATGTTTCAAGCCATGCACCGCCGCCACATCGCGATTCTGCCGCCAGGCGGTGTAGGTGGCGATCGTCGGCAGCCCCGAGGTGTGATCCATCAGATGCCGCACCTGGATCTGCGCGACCCGACTATCCATCTGAACGTCGCCGACCGGCTTCGGCAGGATTCCTCCCTCCTTCAAGAGGGGCAGGATCGGGGCATCCAGGTCCAGTTTGCCCTGATCGAAGAGGAGCAGCGCACAGAGGGCCGTGACGGCTTTTGCCAGACTCCCGCACCGCGTCGCCGTCGTGATCAAGAAAGGAGTTTTAGGCAGTTCCGCATAGCCGAACCCCTTCTCGTACACAATCCTGTCCTTCTGCACCATGCACACCCCGCAACCGACAATCCCGTACTTCCGCATCGCCGCCGTCATATGGTCGTCCACGATCTGCATCTCCGCTGCGCCGGTCCCGGAAACAGGAATCGGCTGCTCTCCCCACTCATACGGCGCAATAACGCCTTCTGGAAAATCTGTCACTCTGGGATGTCCCTCCAAAGTCTGTGCGAGAATGGCAGGCGTTTGCGCGATCAAGGCCCCGGCCATCAGAAAATTACGCCTATTCAGCATAGGGAGATCTCCCTTTCATCAGGCAATTTCACTCAACATAAAGGATCATAAAACGACTGGAATTGAACCCTTTTTGAGGGAGCTAACATGAGGATGGAGTTTACATCGGCCTTTTGAGTTTAAGAATCAATGATTTCGGCATTTTCGAACGTCTCCTCACCTTCCCAGGAGTCCAGAATTTCGGGAATGTGTAAAGCGCCCAGGCACTTCTGCAAGAGAAAACCGACTTCTGGGCCACGCTTCTAAATGTCATTTGGAAATAGCCACGGTATAGAGACGTCCCTGCTGACGAAAACATATTTTATCACTGCCCGACACCCATTGTATATCACTTGGTGACAACCAGCTTTTTTGGGTCGTCCAGTATGTCGTTCTATCTATATTATCTAGTCCTGTAATCCAAAGGCCGCGTTGATTTTTTCCGTCTGTATCACTGAGCCAGATGCCTGGGACTAATGTGGCCTTGCTAGTTAGCGTCAGCCAGCATATATGCTTTAAATCGGGAGAGATCTTGGCGCCGTATATATCGTAAACGTTCTGAACCTGAAGCTTCCACTCCATCACGGTTTCGGCCTTGCTTTTTAGAGCAACGATTCGCGCCGCCCAAGTATGCCCTGCGGTAGACCTATAGAGAAGTACCTTATCAGGGGCTACGAAGCCAGCAAGAGACCAATCGTCCTCCAGTGTATATTCCCGCGGCATCTCCTCAACATGTGAGCGGTCATCGGAGAGACGAGTGAGCTTAATGAAGGTTGAATGATCCTTCCAATTCCATTCGACCCAACCATGACTGTCAGGCATCCAGTTGACCCAAGCCCCAAGCATGGGCGTCTGAATACGTTTAGATCCATTGATTTCTATGGCGATGTGTCGATCATCGCCTGGCCATCCGGTCAGCCATGCATTATCCGGCGAAAGTTGCCAAGAGACGCTCCCATACCAAATGAGGGCGTCCTTTATTTCGTCAGAGAGTGCCAGTGGTGTGACAGACGCAGTTTTTGTATTGAACTGCACTGTGGATGTGTGGCCGCCTTTCTCGGAATACTGGAGAAGGACTTGGTTTGGCCCTTGCCACTGATACCAGGTAACCACCCACGTTTTCGGTAACTCCACCTGGGAAGCAGCGTGTGGCTTCTCTTGTGCCAGGCAGGTGGGTACAAAAAAATTTAATACGCTCATAACGCACGTTATTCCGAGGAACAACGCGGTTTTAGCCGATAGTGCCCTGACTGTACCGAAACGAATTAACATAGAATTGCTCCTTCACGAAAATTTTAGACATTTTGAGAATCAGCCGACAAAATCCTATTCGTCGCTGGAGACATTGTGCGGATGAGATTTGTGGGTAGATTTACATATACATGCTGTCTACCCGGTCGCCAAAGTGTCTAATACTTTCTAATCAATTCGCCTCGTTTTAGGCTTTCCCGAACTATCTACGGTGACCTCAATGGATATGCCTTGATCTGGATCAACGCCTGCGCTTCTTCCCCAAGAGAGCGGATAGAACCAGCCCGATACCGAATAACCATCCAACGCCGACGATTGGTGCAGCAATGACGAAGAATGGCTTTGACCCCGCATGATAGAATGCATGGAGCGCTTCTCCAGCGAGAATGAACAGAATCACAGGCACAATACCGATCAGCAAGCCCAGGCCCATCTGCATCGGGACGGACACGCGCTGCTCCCACGTATTGTTCCAATATCGGCGAAGCAACCAAGCGCCAGCGTAGGCAGTAAGAAGCAAGACGATGCCTATTATTTGTTCCAAAGGCTCATAAATTCATGCCAGGAGACCCCTGCCTTCAGGCGGGGGAGGAATGGCATCCTGCCTGCCGGAGGCTCCTCCTGTCTCCTTTCCAAAATAGTTTTCCACTTGGTTTCCGCTTCTGTGTGTTCGTT
>Ga0207705_10002384_pt1 | contig 14522 bp, 16 predicted proteins | sample KBSC13metaG_FD_184314 | JGI IMG/M metagenome (GOLD analysis project Ga0207705, IMG submission 184314) | Corn rhizosphere microbial communities from Kellogg Biological Station, Michigan, USA - KBS C1-3 metaG (SPAdes) (version 2) | ecosystem: Host-associated > Plants > Roots > Rhizosphere > Soil ...
AAGCTGACGTCCTCGAGCAATTTCTCCATCACGGTCTGCAACCGCCGGGCGCCGATATTCTCGAGTGCGTCGTTCACTTCCGCCGCGATCCGGGCAAGACCGTTGATTCCGTCTTCGGTAAACTCGACCGTGACGTCCTCGGTCCCGAGAAGCGCCTTGTACTGCGCGGTAAGGCTCACCTTGGTCTGCGACAGGATGCGGACGAAATCCTCTTCGGTCAAAGCCTTCAGCTCGACCCGGATCGGGAGCCGCCCCTGAAGCTCGGGGAGCAAGTCCGCGGGCTTGGCGATGTGGAACGCCCCGGACGCGATGAACAGGATATGGTCGGTCTTGAGCGGCCCGTATTTGGTCGCGACCGTCGTTCCCTCGATCAGCGGCAGAAGGTCGCGCTGGACTCCCTCGCGGCTGATCGACCCGCCGTGGACGTCGCTCACCGCGATCTTGTCGATCTCGTCGAGGAACACGATCCCGTTCGCCTGCGCGTCTTCGAGTGCGCAGCGGTTGATGTCGTCGGGGTCGACACGCTTGTCCGCTTCCTCCTCGGTCAGCCGGGCGAAGGCTTCCGGAACCTTGAGCTTGCGGCGCTTGGATGCGCCCTGGCCGAATGCCTTGCCCATCATTTCGGACAGGTTGAGCACGCCGACCTGGCCCATTCCGGGCACTTCGAACGGCATTTGCGGCGCTTCCTGGACGTCGATCTCCACCTCTGCATTGCCGAGGCTCCCGTCCTTGAACCGCTCCCGGAAGCTGTCGCGCGTGGCAGTGCTCGATCCCTTGCCGGTGAGCGCATCCAGGAGCCGGTCCATCGCCGCTTCCTCGGCGGCCTGGCGGACCTTTTCGCGGCGCCGCTCGCGCTCCAGCCGAACCGCTTCCTCGACAAGGTCGCGGGCGATCTGCTCGACGTCGCGGCCGACATAGCCGACCTCGGTGAACTTGGTCGCTTCGACCTTCACGAACGGAGCGTCGGCGAGCTTCGCGAGGCGGCGGCTGATCTCGGTCTTTCCGCAGCCGGTCGGGCCGATCATCAGGATGTTCTTGGGCGTGATCTCGTCGCGAAGCTCGGGGGCGAGTTGCTGCCGCCGCCAGCGATTGCGAAGAGCGACCGCGACCGCTTTCTTCGCATCATGCTGGCCGACGATATGCTCGTCGAGAGCGGCGACGATGGCCTTGGGCGTCAGCTTGGATTGCAGCAAGTCGGATGCCTCGGCGCTGGGTGTGACGGGTGCCTGGTAAGTCATGTTCACGCTAGATTGGGAAGCAGCAACGGCTGTTCAAGCGCGTCAGTCACCGACGGTCTCGATGGTCAGCTGGTCGTTGGTGAACACGCACACTTCGGCGGCGATCGCCATCGCGCGGCGGGCCAGGACCTCCGGGTCCGGCTCATATTCGGCCAGCGCTCTCGCGGCGGCAAGGGCGTAATTGCCGCCCGACCCGATCGCCGCGACCCCGCCTTCGGGCTCCAGAACGTCGCCGTTGCCGGTCAGGATCAGCATCGAATCCTTGTCGGCGACGATCATCATCGCCTCCAGGTTGCGCAAATATTTGTCCATCCGCCAATCCTTGGCGAGCTCGACCGCGGCGCGGAGAAGCTGGCCGTTATACTGCTCCAGCTTGCCCTCCAGCCGCTCGAACAAGGTGAAGGCGTCGGCGGTCGCTCCGGCGAAGCCGCCGATCACCGTGCCATCCTCGCCTAGCCGGCGGACCTTGCGCGCGTTGGGCTTGATGACCGTGTTGCCGAGGCTGACCTGCCCGTCGCCGGCGATGACGGTCTTGCCGTCCTTCCTGACGCCGAGGATCGTGGTTGCGTGATACTGTTCCAACTGTGGCTCCTTCGAGCGGCGATTTGGGAGCGGGCTAGCGGGCTTGCAAGCGACGCTCGAACCGGCGGTCGGGAACAAGCCATAGGATTGCAACCGCGACGTAGAGCGCGACCGACAGGTAAGGCGAGAGCAGGAAACCCGCGGCGAGTCCGGCGAGGTATAGGATGACGCTGATCCATTCCTTGTGCTTGGCGCCCACCGCCTTTGCGATCTCCGACCCCTCCCCTTCGGCCGCGATCAGCGAGCGCTCAAGCACCCAGTAAAAGACCGCCGCCATCAACAGCACGATGCCGAAGGCGGTGACGGGCAAGAGAGTCACCCCGCGCTCTCCGACCCAGCGGATGACGAACGGGAACAAGCTCAGCCAGAACAGCAGGCCGAGGTTCGACCACAGCACCCGCCCGTTCACCCGCTTCGCCGAGTTCATCATGTGATGGTGGTTGTTCCAGTACAGCCCGACATAGATGAAAGAGAGGACGTAGGCGGCGAACAGCGGAAGCTCCGGCCGGAGCGCTTCGAAGCCCGCTCCTTCGGGCACGTGGAGTTCCAGGACCATCACCGTGATGACAATGGCGAAGAAGCCGTCGGTGAAAGCGTTGAGCCGATCGGGTTTCATTGAGACTCCCCCTGCGAGCGAACGTAAGACTACGGCGACGGAAGAGAAAGATCGGTTCATCTTCCTTCGACGTTCACCGGCACGGCCGCCTGCGCCCTCACCCATTTGATCAGCTCGTCGAGCTGGATCGCCTGTTCCGTCGCTAGGAGCCGGTCGGATTGAGGAAGTCGATCTTCGCCGGCGGTTTCAGAAGCTCCTCCGGCGGGAGCGGGAATGCGGGGCACTTGCGCGCCTCCGCTAGCGCGGGGATCGGTTGCGGCGCTTCCGGCTTGCTCGCGCAAGCGGAGAGCGTCAGCGCGGGCAGAAGCAATGCGGCTTTCGTAATCATTCGCTGTCCTTTCGGTGATTTGGGCCTGGGCTGCTTTGACCCGGGCGAGGTTGGCGGCGTCCTCGCGGCGCGCTTGGTCGGCGGCCGCCCGGTAGTTGGCGATCGTCGCCGAGTGCGCGGCCTGTTCCGCGTGGAACAGCCCGGCGTTGGCCCGCGCTTCGTCGCGCCAGTGGTCGCGGCTCTGGACCAGCCAGAGCAGTGCCCCGACGGCGACCGCCGCGCCGAGGATCTTGTAGAGCCAGGCGGTAGGGATCATTCCGCGTCTCCCGCGGCTTCGAGAGTAACTCCGTCACGCCCGGCGCTCCCCTTGAACCGGCCGACCGGGCCGCCGACGAGGAGGCCGATGATCACCGAAGTCATGGCGATGATGAAGCCGCCGAGCGCTCCGCCGAAAATGATGATGATCGTGTGCTCTTCGCCCGCGCTCCAGTCGCCCCACATCAGCAGGCAGACGAGAAGCACCGAGCAGGTGCCGCAGAACATGCCGGCGGCGGCGGCAAGCCAGCCGTAAATCAGCCGCTGGCCTTCGGCGAAGGTCTTTGGGGAGATGATTTGCATTCGGTCTTCCATCCGTAAAGTCGCTAAAGTCACAGGGTTTGGCGGCTTTTGTGCGAACGTAGGCTCGTTAACCAATCCGGTTTGCGAGCCATCCGTAAAGGAACGCCTCATTGGCGGGGCGGCGCTCGGCGAGGCGCAAGTAGCGCTCGCCCTGGAGCGCATCGAGCGCCCGAAGCAGGACGGTCTCGCCCTGCTTCTTCCCCCGAAGCTCGAGGAACGTGTCCAGTGCGGAAAGCGTAGCCGCTCCGATGCGTCCGTCGGGAACGAGGTCCGGGTAATCCTTGCGGTCACGGTTGAGCGCGGACAGCGCGCGCTGGAGGAAGGTCGCGGCAACCGCCGGCCCCATGTTCACGCCGGTGTCGAACAGCTCGGCCGCGACGCTCTCAGAGCGCTTCGCGACCTGGTCGAATTTCGGACGGAGCCAATACAGCCGCTTGTAGATGGCCGCGGCCTCGTCGCGCGGAAGGTCGCGCATGGGGCCGCGATAGCCGTGCGCCCGGGCGACAGCTTCGGTAATCCCGAAGTTGGTCGGGCCGCCACGATCGGCGGGATGGTTGGAATAGCCGCCTTCGCGGTCGATCAGGGAATCAATCAGGTCGTCAATGGACATACAACGGCTCCTTCGCCTTGCGCGAGTCGAGCCGTTGTGAACCACATAGGTTCTAAATAGGAAAGTGCGCTACTGCTTCAGGTTAGATTTAGCGCGTGAAGCACGCGGTCGGTCATCGCCGCGCAGTCGGGGCCGGCGAAGGGGAAGCTGCCCGAGAACACGCCCTTCACTTCCGGAGCGAGCGCCTGCTGTAGCTTCGCCCGGGCCCGGAACAGCCGGGTCTTCACCGTCGCCGCCGGGATTCCAAGGACTTCGGCGGTTTCCTCGACGCTCATTCCCTCGATTTCGCGAAGCACGAAGACGGACCGGAAAGTGTCGGGAAGATCGGCGACGGATTTCTCGATCAGAGCCCGCAATTGCTCGCGTGCGACCATCACGTCCGGTGCCGGCTCGGCCGACGCCTGCGCCAGCCGTTCGCGATAGGATTCGATCAAGGTGACACCTTCGCTTTCGAGGCTCTCGCGCCGCCGGCGCTGCGACCGGAGCCGGCCAAGCGCCTCGTTGATTACAATCCTGGTCATCCAGGTACTGAGCGAGGACCGGCCCTCGAACCGCTCCATCGCTGCAAACGCGCTCAAATACCCCGCCTGCACCGCTTCCTCGGCTTCCGACCGGTCTTTCAGGATGCTCCACGCGGCCCGGAACAATCGCTGATTGTTCGCGGTGACCACGTGGCGAACCGCCTCCCGGTCGCGGCTACCGCACAGCCGCGCGAGGGTTAGGTCGTCGATTGCCGAATAATCGAGTTTTGGCTGAGCCGTCATTTCACGACCTTTAGCACGGCCTTCATCCCGGGGTGATATTTGCAGACGAACGGGAAAGTCCCGACCTTGGTCACCCGCATCCGGACCGCCTTGTTGGCGGGAAGATCGATGTCGAAGACACCTTTGTCCGTCGCGCTGTGGCGCAAGAAGTCGCGATTGTCCCAGACGATGATGTCGCCCTGGTGAACCTCCGCCGGCACGGCTCCGAACTTCATCTTGTCGATGACGACCGTGTAGGTGTGCGAGGCCGCTGCTGCCGGGGCTGTAGGCAGCAGCGACCACGCGACGGCGGCAAACAGGGTGGAAAGCCGCCGCATGTTCATCACTTCAGCTCCGACGCCAGATGCTCGGCGTGTTGCAGGTGCTCGGTGAACAGGGTGAGCCCCGTCTCGAGCAGCGACTTGAGTTGCGGGTTGTGAGCCGACGGGATGAGCGTCGACTTGAGGGCGTTGTTGACCGTCTTGTGATAGGCGACTTCGTTGGCGGCATAGGCCTTGTCGAAGGCCGGGCCGTTGAGCGCCGCGAGCTTTTTCATCTCCGCCTTTTCGGCCTTGGTCAGCGCCTTGCTGGTGGCATTGTCCTCGGGCGTAACCTTCAGCTCCTTGACCAACGCAAGCGCCTTGTCGTTAACGGCCTGGTGATCCCGGACCATCTCGCTTGCGAATTCGCGGACGGCCTTGTTGTGCGATTTGGCGAGCGCCTGCTTGCCTGCCTCGACGTCGAGGTTGCCCGCGGTGTAGGCGATATGCGCGATCTGCGCGTCGTTCGGCCCGTCCGCCGCAACCGCGACGCCGGTAACGCCGGTAACGGCAAGCGCCGCGCCTGCGAGAAATCCGACCATTCTATAAGACATCCAATCCTCCTCTTATTCGAGCAGCCGGTTCCCCCGGTCGCTCTCAATTCCATTGGATGGCAATTTCAAAGGAAGGTTCCCGACCGTGACTCTGGTTCGTAAATTGATGCTCGGATTCGCCGCCGCGACCGCCGTGATTTCAGCGCCCGCGATCGCGAAGCTCTCGCCGGCCGAGCAGAAAATGGCGCAGGTGGTGGATTCGGAGCACGACCGCACCGTCGCGATGCTTGGCCGCTGGGTCGAGCAGAACAGCGGGACGATGAACTTCGAGGGGGTGCGCGCGGTCGGAGCGATGCTCCGGCAGGAGCTGGAACCGCTTGGTTTCACCATCCGCTGGGCCGACGAGACCGGCGCCGACCGCGCCGGGCATCTCGTCGCCTATCACAAGGGACGCGGAAAGAAGCTGCTGCTGATCGGCCACCTCGATACAGTGTTCGAGAAAAGCTCGCCATTCCAGCATTGGGAGATCAAGGGCGACACCGGCATCGGCCCCGGATCGAGCGACGACAAGGGCGGGATGGCGGTCATCGTCGCCGCGCTCCGGGCGATGCAGCAGGCGGGGGCATTGAAGAACGCCGACATCACCGTGTTCCTGAGCGGTGACGAGGAGGATGCGGGCAACCCGATCTCGGTGTCGCGAGGCGATTTGATCCGCGAAGGGAAGCGCGCCGATTACGCGATCGATTTCGAGCCTCTGGCGGTGAAGGACGGGCATGACATGGGCTCGACCGCGCGCCGCAGCTCGGGGAGCTGGACTCTGACGACGAGCGGGCGCTCGGCGCATTCGAGCGGGATATTCGCTTCGGGAGTCGGCTATGGCGCGGTCTACGAGATGGCGCGGATACTCGACGCGTTCCGGCGCGAGCTTCCGGAAGCCAACCTTACCTATAATGTCGGGCTGATGGCTGGCGGAGCGACCGCCGAGCTTCAGGACGGCGGCCTGAAGGGAGTGGCGACCGGCAAGACCAACATCATCCCCGGCGTCGCCATCGCGCGCGGCGATATCCGGGCGCTCAGCCAGGAACAGATCGACCGAACCAAAGCGAAGATGCTGGCCATTGTCGGCGGCTCGCTTCCCGGAACCACGGCGATCCTCAACTTCGATCCCGGCGATTATCCGCCGATGGCGCCGACCGCGGGCAATCGCGCGATCCTTGCGAAGCTCAACGGGGTCAACCGCGACATGGGGCTCGAGGAGATGGGCGAGCTTCCCCCGTCCGACCGCGGTGCGGGCGACATCAGCTTCGTCGCCGCCGACGTGGATTCGCTCGCCGGAATGGGCGCATCGGGAAGCGGAAGCCACGCGCCGGGCGAGACCGTCGACTTGCCCTCGATCGCCAGGCAGGCGAAGCGGACCGCGATCCTGCTCACCCGGCTAAGCCGCGGGCATTAGCGGCTGGACGCGATCTCCGGCGATCCACCGAACATCTGCGGCATCGCAAGCGCGTCGAAACCGTAAGGATCGTCGCGGAAGACGAGGCCGTTACCCTTCGAAACCACGGTGAAATAAGTCAGATAGACCGGCACCGGATTGGGCACCCGGAACGTCTGCTCGCGCGACGTGCTCGGCTGCGGAACTCCGCCGAACACCCAGGTGGCGAAACGCTTGTAATCAGCGAGGCGGATGCAACCGTTGCTGACCCAGCGGTCATCCTTGCTGAACAGGTCCTTGTGCGGCGTGTCGTGGAGATAGATGCCGTAATCGTTGGGCATTTCGAACTTCATCTCGCCCATCGAGTTCCACGGCCCGGGGAGCTGGCGCACGAGAACGGTCGGCTTCTTTTGGCCCGAAGCGATCGCCTTCCAGTTGACGGTTTTGGGATCGACCGGCTGGCCGTTGCCGCTCCAGTCGGACAGCACTTCGTAATGGAAGTCCTTCAAATAAGAGAGGCCCTGCTGCCCGATCCTCTTGGCGGTCAGCGAACGGATCAGCTCGGGGGGGACGTTCCAATAGGGGTTCGCCTTCGCGTCGCGAAGGATCAGCGCCATCATCGGGGTCTTGGTCTTGGGCGAGCCGACGACCACCCGCATCCCGTCGGCGACCCGGTCGTGGTCGAACAGGTACGCTTCGGCCGCTCCGGAATCGACGACGATGTAGCGGTCGAACTTGCCGGTCGGAGGGAGCCGGTGAGCACGCTCCATGTTGATCGCGACCCGACGCTCGTAATAATCGGCGCCCCGGTTGAGCGAAGTGATCGTGTCCCGCCCGGCGATCCCGTCCGCCGGGTCGAGCCCGTGGACGAGCTGGTAGGCCCTTACCGCATTTTCGAGCCGCTCGTCATAGCCGCCGCTGGATGACAGGCCGAGGCGGGTCCGAAGAAGCTCGACCCGCTTGCCCGAAGCGCCGCGTTTCAGCATCGCCCCGGCAGGAACCTTCACTTGCGGAAGCTGGCCCCAGGTCGCTTCATATTTCTGAAGGCCCTGTGCAAGCGAAACGAAGATCGGATTGGGCTGCTCGCTTCGGCTGCCTCCAAACGCCCAGTCGAGTCCAATCGTCCTGAGCAGCCAGTTGACCGGTCGCTGGTGGCGCTTCGCGACTGCGTTCAGCTGCGGATCGACATAGACGAAGTCGATGCCCTGCTTGATTGTGCGGGGAACCGCCACGGGCTCGTCGCCAAGCGGGAATGCGGATGCGGGCGCGGCCGCCAACAGGGCCGCGGCGCCCAGCGCGATGGAAATGGTCTTGTACATATGTGAGGGCTTCTCGCCCGCTCTCCAGGATTTCAGCGTTTTCCGCTTAACGCTACAACAATGGAATAGTTCGAGTGTCGCGGTCCTGAACGCACTGTTTTGGCGAGGGAAAGCCGAAGTTGCGACGGTTCAACGGTTGTTTCCCGTTCACTGTTGCATTTGGGCGACTTGTTTCCGTGCATTAGCGGCGCATAGTTCGTGACGGGGTTTCTTGAGGGGGTTTTCGATGTCTCTGGGTCGTTCGATCATCCGCGCTTTCGCCGGCGCATCAGCACTTGCTCTTGCCGCCGCTGCAACTCCAGCAAGCGCGCAGCGCATCGACAACATCGTCGCGTTCGGCGACAGCTATGCCGACACCGGCAATTTGTTCAAGATCATCGGGTTCAACCCGGCACCCGTCGTCTACCCGACCGGCCGCTTTTCGGGCGGCACCAACTATATCGACAGTCTCTCGAATATTCTCGCCGTTCCGGTCGAGGACTTCGCGATCGGGGGCGCCAACACCGACAACACGAACATCAACGGTCCCGGAATCCCGGGTTTCGTGACCGAGTGGAACGCCTATCTCGCCGGCGGCGGCGGCCCTTTCCCGGTTGTCCCTGGAACATTCGATTCCAGCGACCTCGTGACTTTCTCGATCGGCGGCAATGATGCGCGCGCTTATCAGAAGGCGGGCGGAAGCCTCGCCGCTGCGCCGGCCGCTGCACAGGCATCGGCCGCTTATGCGACCGCTGGGATCAATGCGCTGGTCGGTGCGGGGGCGAAGAACATCAGCTTCCTCGCCGGCAATACGGCGCTCCTTCCGGAAATCGCGAACGATCCCGCCGCCCAGGCGGTCCGGAATTCCTTCTCGACCACCTTCAATACCAGCATGCAGGGCGTGCTCGCCGGTTATGCAGCAAACGGGGTCACGGTCCATTATCTCGACCTGTCGCTGATCGGGAAACAGATAATCGCGAACCCGGCCGCTTACGGCATGACCAGCGGCGGCGCCTGCTCGCCAGCCCCGCAGTGCATCGCCGACAGCAATTACAACAACCAGTTCCTGTTCTACGTCGACAATTTGCACCTCACCTCGGCCGGCTTCGCGATCGTCGCCAAATATATCGCGGCGCAGCTCACCGCTCCGCTGACGCTCGAGGCGCCGAGCGACCTCGGCCTCGACACCGCGCGGCAATTCGGCCGGACGCTGGCGTTCCGGAGCGACGTCAACGGCCGCACGGCCGCGCCCGGCATCCACCTGTTCGTCACCGGCGATGCCTTCTCTCACCGGGTCGGCGCGAGCCAGACCAACGATGCGTTCAAGGTCGACGGTATCGGAGCGACCGCAGGCGTCGAGGCCGGAATCGGCCTCGGAGTTGCGGGCGTCGCGGTGAACTACACCCGCCCCCGGGTGCGCTTCGGCAACGATGCGTCGAGGGACAATGCCCGAAGCTATCAGATCGGCGCTTATGCGGGCGTTGCTGCAGGCCCGCTCTTTGCCCAGGCGCAGCTCGGCTACGGCTCGGACAAGCATCACATCCATCGCTCGGCGGTGGTCGACGCGATGAGCGGCGATGCCGACGGCCGCCATTTCCTGGCCGGAGCCAAGGGCGGCTATCTGATGCCGTTCGGGATGCTTCGCGCCGGGCCCGTCGTTGGCCTCGATTATGCGAAGGCCAAGGTCGACGGCTACACCGAGAGCGGGGATCCAGCGCTCACCCTCACCGTCTCGAACCAGAGTTATGAGGCGTTGACCGGAAACCTCGGGCTCGAGGTTCGCGGCGGCGTCGGCGTTCCGGGCGTCGGTGTTCATCCCTACGTCCAGGCCCTCCTCGAGAAGGACTTCATCGGCGACGGCCGGACGATCTTCTACGCGCAGACCAGCGCCCCGGGAATCGTCAACCGCTTCGATTACGAAGGCCGGTCGGAGAAGATCTACGGCCGGTTGAACGGCGGGATTTCCGCATCCGTGCTCGGCGCGGTGGCCATCGACGGTTCGGTTTCGACCACGTTCGGAAAGAAGCAGGGCAACGAGCTTTCCGGCCTGATCGGAGTGCGCATCGGCTTCTGATCGGGGAGCATCTGCGTCGTCGCTAGGTCGATCGGCCTCGATCGCGCCCCGCGCCGGACCGCAACAGGTCAATGGTCCGTCGTTCGAATTCATGAGGCGCCTGCGCAGCTTGCGCGAGGGCCCCGCGATCGATCGTCAGCGCGACTCGTCCATCCGCAAGCATCATCCCCTCGTCACAGTCGGTCGCGAGAGTTCCGAGGTCGTGAAGGGCGGTGACGAGCGTCAGGCCATTATTGACCAGTGTTCGCAATGCCTGCCGAAGGTCGAATGCCGCGAGCGGATCGAGCCAGTTGAAGGGTTCGTCCAGGACGACCAGAGACTGCCCGCTCGAGAAGGCTAGTGCGATGGCGGCACGTTGCCGCATCCCTGTGGAACAGTCGCCAACCCACCTGTGAAGCAGCTGATCGATTCCAAGCGCAGCGCGGACCGGACCGAGACGTTCGCATGCGGAATCGAGATCGCCACCTACGAGCTCAAGTAGATCGCCTATCCGCAAGGCGTCCGGAAGACGATCGGCGGGCGGTGCGAATCCGAAGCGTTCTGCGCGACCCATTCGGTTTCCGATGAAGTCTGCCCCGTCGATGACGCACGCGCCCACAGCGAACGGCAGGCGGCCTGCCAGAGCACGGAGCAGGCTCGTCTTTCCCGATCCGTTGGCGCCTATCAGCCCGAACCAGCTTGCGGCCGGCACGATGAGATCGACGCCACTAACGACGCGAGTACCGGAGCGATCGACCGCTGCTCCGGTGAGTTGGATCGCGGTAGTCACGTCATCAGCCACGTCGCTGAAACGGAGCGACGGTGCAGATGCCAGAGGACGGCAAGAACGACGACAGGCAACAATATCGGAATCGCGAGTCCCGCGAGGCACGCGACGGCGAAGCAGACGCTCAGGAGCGCATCGGCAGTCCGCTTTGAATGAACCCGATAGACGAAAATTCTGGCGGTCAGCAGGACCAGCATTGTCGAAACGACGCCGCATAAGACGATGACTATGAGACGGTCGGACAAGGCCAGGGATGCGGCCACGGTGAGGACGAGGAAAATGAGGAGAGACCGGGCGTAGTGGTCAATGATTCGTCCGGCTCGATATCCTGACGCCGACATGAAGCGGACGACACCGTAGTCCGCCATCGTGAGCAGGAGGGCGGCGACCGCGCTGACCAGGCCGATCAAGGCCGCCAGTGGGACGGGGTCGATCGATTTGAAAAGCAGCAGAAGCACGACGGGCGGGATTGCCGCGTATGCTCCCGAGATCGGCTGTTGGAGAAGTGGTTTCACCGATCGAAGCAGCGACAGCCGGCGCCGAGCGCTGCCCTTCAGTGTGAATCGGCACAGGATATGGAAAATGCCAGCCCCCGCGAGATAGGCGATGAGCGCGAGAACGGCCGTCGCCGGGCGGACGATCAAAGCGCAGATAGTCACGGCGCCGCAGATTATCGCATGTATCGACAGGATGTAGTGCCGCCGAGGACGATCGGCCAAGGCGTCGGCGGCGATGACACCCTCTTGGGAGTGATATGCAAGCCGGCGTTCGATCATCCGTGATGCGCCCGCTCCGGCCACTGCCGAAAGGGCCGCAATCGCTGTTGCCGCGAAAATGAAGGGGCGATGAGACAAGGAAGATCGCGGAGCGGCCAGAGCAATCACTATGACGGCAAGCGCGATCAGCCGGTCGCTCCAAGAGGAGAGTGCAGCGCGCAGTTCATTGCCGACGATCAGCCCGTCGTGTCGCACAAGTCGTGAGTTCGTCCGGCCCGTTGAATGCCCCATCAATTGCTGTCTCGCCGTTGCCGCGCTTTTTGTACAGTTTCGCCACCGCTTGACTTCGATTTCGTTTCGGAGCCTCATCCTTTTTGCGGCGCCCTCGCTGCGCCGCGGGGAGGGGAACGGCAATGGCGACAACTGCTCGCGGGCGGGCGCCCGCACTTCTTTGGATCGTCGGTTTTCTTGGACTGCTGTGGAATGCGTTCGGTTGCTACGACTATCTGATGACCGAGACCGGGAACGCGGCCTATCTGGCGAAAGCGACGGCCGATCAGCTGGCTTATATGAACAGCCTGCCGTCCTGGTTGACCGCCTTTTGGGCGCTTGGAGTCTGGGGCGGCCTGCTCGGCTCGATCCTGCTTCTGATGCGCAGCCGCTACGCAGTCTCGGCGTATGGCTTGTCGTTCGTCGGGGCGATCGTAAGCATGGGTTACCAGATGTTCGTGGTGAAAATGCCGGCCAGCATGACCGCTGGAGCGATGGCAATCATGCCCTGGATCATCCTGATCGTTGCCGCCTTCCTGCTCTGGTACAGCTGGAGCGAGGAAAAGAAGGGCGTGTTGAGATAATCTGACTTGCGCGGGCGGCGCGGCCCGCCGCCCCGCCCATTTCCGAAGGACCTCGTGGCGATCGTTCGGCGTTGCTAATGGCGAGCAATGGCTGATCCTGAACTTCGACACGCAGAATTCGACGGGCCGCGGCTTGCGTTTCGGCTGCGCAAGGGCAACTCGCCCTCCTTGATGTTCCTGCCGGGCTATGCGTCGGACATGGAGGGGACGAAGGCACTTGCGCTCGATGCCTTTGCCGAGGCGCGCGGGCTTGCGATGCTCCGCTTCGATTATTCGGGGACGGGCTTTTCCGAAGGCCAATTCGAAGACGGCAAGCTCGGCGGCTGGCTCGACGAGGCGCTTCACCTGCTCGACACGCTTATCGAAGGCCCGGTGATCCTCGCCGGCTCGTCGATGGGCGGGTGGATCGCACTTCTGATGGCCAGGCACCGGCCGGACCGGGTTGCAGCGCTGGTCGGAATTGCCGCCGCGCCTGATTTTACCGATTGGGGCTATAGCGATCGCGAGAAGAGGATTTTGCGCGAGCAGGGGCGGGTCGAGGAGCCGAACCCCTATGGCCCCGAGCCGCAGGTTACGACGTTCGGCTTTTGGGAGTCGGGGGAATCGCTCCGGCTTCTCCACCAGCCGATCGCGGTCGAATGCCCGGTCAGGCTGGTCCACGGCGACGCGGACAATGACGTCCCGGTGAGCGTCGCGGTGAAAACGATGCGCCAATTGCGTTCAGCCGATGTCCAGCTGCTTGTCGTCAAGGGCGGCGATCACCGGCTTTCGGCGCCGCGCCAGATCGACGCGATCCTGCGCACCGTCGCCGGCCTGCTGGAGACAATCGCTTGATCCTCGCTTTTGCCGCAGCGCTCGCAGCCGCCCAGCCCGCGCCCTGCCCGGATGTCGTCACCGCCGACGCCTTCATCTGCCGTGCAATCCACGCCAGCGCTGACAATCAGCCTGCTGTCGCGGCGCAGGCTTTCGAGCAGGCAGCGAACGCGCTCGATTCAACCAATCCGCAAGTCGCGCGGCTGTTTGCCGCCGCCGGGAACAGCTGGATTTCGGCGGACGAGCCGGGCCGCGCGGCGCTCGACCTCGACCGTGCGCTCGCCGCTCCGGGGCTTGAGGGCAGCCAGCGCGGAGAAGTGCTTCTCGACCGCGCCCGGGCCGCGGAGGCGCAGAACGACCTCGCCACCGCTCGGGCCAAGGTCACCGAGGCCGAACAGACCATCGCGGGCGATCCTTTCCTGTGGTTCTTTTCGGCGGCTCTGGCGATCCGCGAGAACGATCCGGCGAGGGCGAAGTCGAGCATCGCGCGGGCGCTCACTCTTGCGCCCGCCGACCCGATCATCCTGTTCGAGGCGGGGCACGTCGCCGAGTTCACCGGCGACACCGTCGGCGCGCGCGATTACTGGAACCGGACGATCGAGCGCGACCCCAATGGCGACGCGGGGCGGCAGGCTCGCGAGGCGTTGAAGCTGCTCCCGGTTCCGCTGACCGTGCAAGGAGCGCCCAAAGAGCCTAAATAGACTCGCATGCGCTATCTCCACACGATGATCCGGGTTTCGGACCCGGAAGCGACGATCCGCTTCTTCGAACTGCTCGGCCTGGAGGAGCGGCGGCGGATGGAGAACGAGGCCGGGCGATACACGCTCATCTTCCTCGGAGTTCCCGGCGACGAAGCGGAGGTCGAGCTGACCCACAATTGGGGCGAGAGCGGTTATTCGGGAGGCCGCAACTTCGGTCATCTCGCCTATCAGGTCGACGACATTTACGAGACTTGCCGGCGCCTGATGGACGGTGGCGTGACGATCAACCGTCCGCCGCGCGATGGACGAATGGCGTTCGTCCGGACGCCTGACGCAATCTCGGTCGAGCTTCTTCAGAAAGGTGAACCGCTGCCTTCCG
>Ga0207705_10002385_pt1 | contig 14520 bp, 17 predicted proteins | sample KBSC13metaG_FD_184314 | JGI IMG/M metagenome (GOLD analysis project Ga0207705, IMG submission 184314) | Corn rhizosphere microbial communities from Kellogg Biological Station, Michigan, USA - KBS C1-3 metaG (SPAdes) (version 2) | ecosystem: Host-associated > Plants > Roots > Rhizosphere > Soil ...
AGGACCTTCAAGGCACGCATCCTGCCGGCGCCGGCGCTGGGAAGCGGGGGCTACGCTGATCTGCCCAAGGCACGCGCGGACGACTGGCGTGACCTTGTGCGCGGCACCGACGCCCGCCTTGGCGAAGCCCGACACGAGAGCCACGACCCCGACAGCGGCGGCGGCCTGGAACATGTCCGGCACCCCGCGCAAGAACTAGAGGCACCCGTGCCGGCAGACATGGTCCCGGCCGACGTCCTCGGCCTCGGCGACGACGACACCGACCTCGCCGGCGACAAACGCGCGATGGACCAGGCGCGATCGCTCGCTGCCACCCGTGCCGTCTACGCCATCGATTCCGCGTCGTCGCGTCCCGACGACCTTCAGCTGGACTTCTGACCATGGTCGAAAAGGTCCGCCACCAGCTGTTCCTGCCGCGGCTGCTGAGCGATCGGCTCGAGGCGCTCGCGGCCAAGCCGGGCGCCTCGAAGTCGGCGATTCTCGCCGACGCCGTGGCGGCCTGGCTGGACAAGCGCGGCATGTCCGAACTCGACGACCGGTTCGGGCTGCGGCTCGACCGCATGTCCAAGGCTCTGGGACGGATCGAGCGTGACGGGGAGGTCATTCTCGAAACGCTGGCGCTTTTCATCCGCTTTGAACTCGCCATCCAGACGCCGCTCGCGGAAAACGACCATGCAGGTCGGGCGCTCGGGGCGAAAAGGTTCGAGGCCTTCGTGACGCAGGTCGGGCGGCAGGTGTCGAGCGGGCGCCGTACAATCTCAGCCAGCCGGGAGCAGGACGCATGAGCGCGAGCCTTGCCACGGAGCGGCGGCGCCGCATGCTGGTCACCGCGCTGGGCGCCGACATCGCCGAGGCGATGCGAGACAGCCGGACCCAGGAGATCATGGTCAATCCGGACGGCGCGCTTCGGCTCGACCGTCTCGGCGAAGGCCGGGTCGATACGGGCGTCAGGATCGAGCCGGACCAGGTCGAGCGCATCATCCGCCTCGTCGCCAGCCACGCACGCGCCGAGATCCACGGCGGTCGGCCGATCATCTCGGCGGAACTGCCGCCCCATGCCGAGGGCAGGGCCGGTGAGCGTTTCGAGGGCGTGCTCCCGCCGGTTTCGACGGGGCCGTGCTTCTCGATCCGCAAGCCCGCCGAGCGACTCCACACGCTCGACAACTACGTCGCCGACGGGATCATGTCCGAGACCGCCGCGGACACGCTCCGTGCGGCGGTTACCCAGCGTTACAACATCCTGGTCGCGGGCGGGACCAGTTCGGGCAAGACGACGCTCGCCAATGCGCTGCTCGCCGAGATGGCCCGGGTCGATGCGCGGGTCATCCTGATCGAGGATACGCGCGAGTTGCAGTGCCCCCTGCCGGACACCGTCGGGCTGCGCACGCGCCCGGGCGTCACAACCATGACCGACCTGGTGCGCTCGACCATGCGGCTGCGGCCCGACAGGATCATCGTCGGGGAGGTTCGCGGCCCCGAGGCGCTCGACATGCTCAAGGCCTGGAACACGGGCCATCCGGGCGGGATCGCCACGGTTCACGCCAACAGCGCAGTGGCCGCGCTCTACCGGATCGAGCAGCTGGTGCAGGAAGCCGTGGTCACCGTGCCGCGCCGGCTGATCGCAGAAGCCATCGACATCATCGTGTTCATCGCCGGCCGCGGCACGCAGCGCCGGATCGCCAGCATCGCCCGCGTCGCCGCGCTCGATCCCGACACCGGCGCCTACGCTCTCGCCGAGCTTCTCAGCCCTTCAGCCCAAGGAGAATGACCATGACAACCATCAGGATGCGCGACCGTCGCACCAAGTTCATCGCCGGAGCCGTAATCGGCATCGGACTGGCGATCGCCAGCACGGCGCAGGCCGCCGGCACCGGCATGCCGTGGGAGCAACCGCTCCAGCAGGTGCTCGATTCCGTGCAGGGACCGGTCGCCAAGATCGTCGCGGTGATCATCATCATCGTGACCGGCCTGACCCTTGCATTCGGCGAGACCGCCGGCGGTTTCCGGCGCCTCATCCAGATCATCTTCGGCCTCTCGATCGCGTTCGCGGCGTCGAGCTTCTTCCTCAGCTTCTTCAGCTTTGGCGGCGGAGCGCTGATCGCGTGAGCGAGCACATCGAAGGGTTCGAGGTTCCCATTCACGGGAGCCTCGGAGCGCCGATCCTCCTTGGCGGGGCCCCGCGCGGTCTTGCGATCGTCAACGGGACGCTCGCGGCGGCGATCGGCCTTGGTCTCCAGCAATGGATCGCCGGGATCGTCGTCTGGGCTGTCGGGCACAGCATCGCAGTCTTCGCGACCCGGCGCGACCCGTCGTTCGTGCCGGTCCTCGTTCGCCATCTCAGACAGAAGGGCTATCTCGCATGCTGAGCCTGTGTGAATATCGCCATCGAGCCGATCGCCTCGCCGACCACCTGCCGTGGGCGGCTCTGGTCGACAAAGGCGTCATCCTAAACAAGGATGGCAGCTTCCAAAGGACGCTAGCGTTCCGCGGTCCCGACCTCGAGAGCGCGACCGAAGCCGAGCTGGTGTCGGCCTGCGCGCGGGCGAACAATGTCCTCAAGCGCTTCGGCACGGGCTGGGCGCTGTTCTTCGATGCCGAGCGCCGCGAAGCGCTCGGCTATCCGGCCGGCAACTTTCCCGATCCGGCATCGTGGCTCGTCGACGAAGAGCGGCGGGCGCGCTTCGAGGCTGAAGGCGCCCATTTCGAGAGCCGCTACCATCTGACGCTCGTCTGGCTACCAGCCGCGGACGGGGCGGATGCCGCGGGTCGATCCCTCGTCGACCGGCCCGATGCCGACGCCGGTTCTCTTCGGGGCCGCGACTGGCGCGGCGCGCTGGCGAGCTTCATCGCGGAAACGGACCGCGCACTCGACCTGTTCGCCGCTTTCATGCCCGAGGTGCGAGCCCTCTCGTCGGCCGAGACGCTGACCTTTCTTCATGACGCGGTCTCGAACCGGCACTTGTCCGTAGCAGTGCCCGAGACGCCAATGTACCTCGACGCACTGCTGGCGGACACGCCGCTCGTCGGCGGCCTCGAGCCGACGCTTGGGGACCGGCACCTGCGCACGCTCACCCTCGTGGGCTTCCCGAACGTCAGCCGCCCCGGAATCCTCGACGCGCTCAACGAGGCCGACTTCGCCTATCGCTGGGTCACGCGCTTCGTCGCGCTCGACAAGACCGACGCAGCCAAGCTGCTGACCAAGCTCCGCCGCCAGTGGTTCAACAAGCGCAAGTCGATCACCGCGCTGCTGCGCGAGGTGCTCTACAATCAGCCGACCCAGCTGCTCGACAGCGACGCCGACAACAAGGTGGCCGATGCCGACCTGGCGCTTCAGGCGCTCGGCGGCGACCATGTCGCCTTCGGCTATCTGACCACGACCATCACCGTCAGCGACGAAGACCGCGCAGGCGTCGAAGCCAAGATCCGGCATGTCGAACGGATCATCGGCGGTCTTGGCTTCACCATGATCCGGGAAGGCGTCAACGCCGTCGAGGCGTGGCTGTCGTCGATACCCGGCCACGTCTATGCCAACGTCCGCCAGCCAATCGTCCATACGCTGAACTTGGCCCATCTCATGCCGCTGTCTTCGGTCTGGGCGGGCCCTGCCGGCAATTCTCATCTCGAGGGGCCGCCGCTGCTGGTCGCACAGACCGCAGGCTCGACGCCGTTCCGGCTCTCCACCCATGTCGGCGACGTCGGCCACATGATGCTGGTCGGACCGACCGGCGCCGGCAAGTCGGTCATGCTGGCGCTGATCGCGCTCCAGTTCCGGCGCTACCCGGACGCACAGATCTACATCTTCGACAAGGGCTTTTCAGCCCGCGCCGCGGTGCTGGCGATGGGCGGCGCGCACCACGCACTCGGCGCCGCTGACGGCGAGACCCTCGCGTTCCAGCCGCTGCTGCGGATAGACGACCCCGCCGAGCGGAGCGGGGCGGCCGAATGGATCGCGGCGCTTCTCGACGCCGAGCGCGTGACCGTCACACCTGAGGTCAAGGATGCGGTCTGGTCGGCGCTCGGCAGCCTGGCATCGGCACCGCCGCAGGAACGCACGATGACCGGGCTCGCGCTGCTGCTCCAGTCCAACGCGCTGCGGACCGCGATCCAGCCCTACACGCTCGACGGACCCCACGGCCGGCTTCTCGACGCCAGCGAAAGCGGATTGGCCTTCGCCGACGTGCAGTGCTTCGAGACCGAGGCGCTGCTGGGTCAGGCGAGCGTCGTGGCGCCGGTCCTGACCTACCTGTTCCATCGGCTCGAGGAGCGCTTCGACGGCCGGCCGACGCTGCTGATCCTCGACGAAGCCTGGATCTTCCTCGATCATCCACTGTTCGCTGCGCGCATTCGCGAATGGCTCAAGACCCTGCGCAAGAAGAACGTCGCCGTGCTGTTCGCAACGCAAAGCCTGGCGGATGTCGCCGGCAGCAGCATCGCGCCCGCGGTCATCGAAAGCTGCCCCCAGCGCATCCTGCTCCCCAATGATCGCGCGATCGAGCCGCAGAGCCGCGAAGCCTATGCGCGGTTCGGCCTCAACGACCGCCAGATCGAGCTCATCAGCCGGGCCACGCCCAAGCGCCATTACTACCTGCAATCGGCGCGCGGAAACCGCCTGTTCGAGCTCGGACTCGGGCCGATCGCGCTCGCGCTCTGCGGCGCCTCCGATCCCGCCAGCCAGCGCCGGATCGAAGTCATCCTCGCCGAACACGGCGCGCAGGAATTCGCGAAGCACTACCTGAGAGGAGTAGACCTCGGCTGGGCCGCCGACTTGCTCGCATCGTATCCAGAGCATGACTGAAGCGGTCACTACGCTAGGGTAGCCATTGGTCGGGAGCGGACTCGCTGGTTCTGGGCTTGGAATTCAAAAGCAGACCGACCGCTCCCGAATCTCAACAACGCGCCACCTGCCGAGAGGGGGTGCGCACTTCAGGAGCGGAATGCGGGGCAGAAGTAACTCGTCCCACCACAGCCGAAACAGGACAGGCGTCGCCCACCGGCGAGGCCTTGTTTTCGCTCTCACAAGCGAGACGGTGTCGGGCGCGTGATTGATCGCACTCACATCCAGAGCGAACGCAGCCAGCTCCTAAATCTCTTCAACAAATTTGTCGGCGCCGGGCGCGGTTCGCCTGTCGGCTTCCGCGGCGGCATCGATTTCCGTTCGCCGGTATAAATCTGGCTCGCGAACTCATCGCGGCGCTGCGCGCGTTGCGTCTGGCGCGCCGTCATTTCGGGATACCAATCGACCTGGCCGCGATCGATCCAGTAGTGCGAACGGCATGGGAGAGCGCCCAGACCCACAGACGGCGAAAGCGACACCGTTTGTCCGTGATCGATCAGCCGCCACTTGGCGGGATTAAGCGGCGTGACAACCTTGAAGCCGCAACCGCAGCAGCACAGGTGAGAGGACGTGTTGAAGCGCTTGGAAATGTAGAGAACGCCTTCATCCAACACTTTGGGGATGAACTCGACATACTGGTGATTGAGCCGGTCCCGTCTGCTCACGCGCGCTCCTCGTTGCACAACTCTCCGGTGGCAATCTGATACATCGTCGAAAATTCGTGCCCGGCGTCGCGATAGAAGCCGATCAGGCGCTTCCAACGGATGACCGCCAGCGCGGCATTCAGCGCATTCAACTCCGCGATCTGAATGTTGGTCGCGTATTCGTTTTCGGCCTCGTCGTCCGTGCCAAATCCGATCCGGCGCTCGATATGATCGCGTTTCTCGGCGGTACTGGTCACGACCCTGACGATGCCCTGAAGTCCTTTCGGGCCGCGCGTGATACCCAGGCCGACATCGATGAAGGCAACGCCGTGCGCGACCAGCCAGTCGACGATGGCGCGCTTGGCCTTTCCGGAGTCGAGGCACAGGAAAGCGAAGTTGATGCCCTCGAGCAAGTCCAGGTTCCCGGCCGTCAACGGCTCATCGTGTTTGACGAGCCCCTTGCGGCGAAGCTTGCTGTAAATGTCGAAGAGATTGCCGATCTTCGATTTCTTCTGCTCAAGCTCGGCGAGCGACCACGCACCGGGCGAGCGGAAAGCGTTGTGCGTATCGAACCGGTCGCCGTCGAAGATGCGGATTTCGGCGACGCGCGTCTTGGAGACAAGATCGAGAACATAGGAACCCGTGCCGCCGACGCCGATGATGGCGATGCGCTGCTGCTCAAGCTTTTCGTTGTCCGCGCCGATATGGACGCGGCTCGAAGCCGTATCGATATAGTGGAATAGGTCGTCGTCCTCCTCGTCGGTCGCGTACACGGGATGAGTCTGTGCCGTGACCTCGGATCGGATCTTCTGCGCTTCGCCGACGATCCAGCCGAGATAGGCGTGTGTCTTTCGTTCGTAATCGCGGTAGTCGGCTTTGGCGGAAAAGGTGAAATCGCCCCGCACACCGCTCCCGAAATCCTGTGGCCCGCTGTTATTCTCGAAATCGCGCAGCTTGTCGCCATTGGCATGACAGGGGTGTTCCCCCATCCAGTAGGCGACGTGGCTGTCGGGCTTCTTCGTCACCTCGTGACCGTCTACGACCTGGGTATCAAGTTTCGAAACCAGAATGCCGTCTTCGCGCACTTGGCGCGACGCAGTCACATAAGGCACGTCCCTGACCAGCAGATAGCCGTTGCGGATTTCGAGATGAAACCCGTCGTTCCGCAACGCAAGAAGGTCGGGACTACGAGCGAGTAGCCGGTGTGACATCGAACTCCATATCCTTCTTCACCTTAACGGTTTCGCCCTCGATTAGCGTGCCGGTCGGCTTGTTCGAATGGCCTTTGCTGTAGAGAACCTGATAGCGCTGGCCTTCCGGCAAAGCGGGAGCCTCGATCAGTGCCAGCAGTTCCTCGTAGCTGATGCGCTCCTTGGGAACTTCGTATTCGGTCCCGTTCACCACGATCATGATCAGCTTGGGGTCGTTGCTGCCGCCGTGGCCCGGATTGCTGCCGCCATGTCCGGGATTGTCGTTCTCGTTTGCCATGCGATTTTACTCCTTCTCACTTAGTGTTTCTTGTCCCTGGGCGGGCTCGGATCGTGGCCTGGCGCGACCGTGTCGGAATCGCGCCAGCGGTGATCGCGGCCCTGAATGCGAACCTCGCCGCCGCCGAGATCGCGAACCGTTGCCTTCGCGGTCTTTTCGGCAGCGCTCTGCTTCTGGTGAGTGCTCTCGGGGGCAGCGACGCCTGCCTTCTTCACCGCCCAGCGGTCGCCCTGCTTGACCACATACCTATCGTTTTTGCCCGGCATGAAAAAACCTCGATTTCCAGCTTGCGCGTTGTGAATGTGCCATGGCATTGTTGCCATGCCCGCCATGATACAATCGTCATGGCGAAAGTGTCAAGTCCATCCTGTTGGGAACACCATGTCTGACGAACAAGACGCTGAAATATTTAGTAAACGCCTGAAGCAAGCGAGAGACCTGCGAGGGCTTAGTCAAGCGCAGCTTGCCGCGAAAGCTGGTCTGCCCGCCGCTTCCGTCTCTCATTTCGAATCGGGTCCGCGAAAGCCGTCCTTCGACAATCTCAAATCGCTGGCGTCGGCGCTCGATGTGACGACCGATTACCTGTTGGGCCGCGCAGACACCCCGGAAGCTTCCGCGACAGTCGGCCAGCTTCACCGCGATCTGCACAGGCTGACATCGCAGGACCTCGAGCTTACCAAAGGTTTCGTCGAGCTTCTCATTAGCAAGCGCAAACCCGGCGGAGATGAGGGATGACAGACAGACTGCGGGTGGCTCGTCGGATGCTCGCGGAGACAACCGCAGCCGGCGTTCTGCGCGATCAAAAGGTCATCGGCCTGTGGGTCGATCCCATGGCAATTGCCACAGCCAAAGGCATCATGATTGAGGCCAAGCCTGACACGGCTGCTGGCGTGTCGGGGATGCTTGTCAAGGTCGGCGACGATTTTGGAATCATGTACGCGACCCATGTCCCGAGCCGCGGCTTCCAGAGATTCAGCGTCGCCCACGAACTCGGGCACTATTTCATGTCAGGGCACAGCGACGCGCTGCTGTCAGATGGGTTCCACGTTTCACACGCCGGTTTCATGTCCGCCGATCCTTACGAGCAGGAGGCGGATTTTTTCGCCGCCGCCCTGCTTATGCCGGAGCGGGCCTTCCGGCTCGCGCTCGACGAACATGCGCCCGGCCTCGCCTGCATCGACGCCCTGCATACCTCGTGCGAGACATCTCTTACCGCCACGGCTATCCGCTACAGCTTTCTGACAAGAGACGGCGTGGCGATCATCATGAGCCAGGGCGATACGATCGACTGGTGCTTCATGTCGGATGGATTGAAGCAGGCCAAGGGACTTACGTATCTGCGCAAAGGCACGCCGTTGCCGGCCGGCACGGCGACGGCTGACTTCAACGCCGATCCCGATAACATCGCATCAGGCAAGCGCGCCTCCGGCGACGGCCTTCTCAATGAATGGATGGATGGAGACCGATCCTACCGGGTGACGGAGGAGGTTGTCGGCCTCGGCCATTACGGCCGAACGCTAACGGTATTGACGTGCAGCTCGCTTTCCCAGCGTCCCGAAGCCGACGAGGATGAAGACGAGGAGGAAGCTGCCCTGATGGAAAGCTGGACCACGCGATTCAGAAAATAATGCCGCGCCGGTTGGCGCGCGGCAGGTTCGCCAATCGCCAGACTCCCGCTAAGAAGAGCGAGAGCTGGCGGGCGGCCAGAGCGTTGTTGCGGCCCTGTGGTGTCATCAGCGCATGGGAAAACTAAGCATCGAGGCGTGCCTCGGCTCGCGGCTCGGTGGTGATGCCAAGATCGCCGCTTAGAAAAGCTGCACCAGCTCGGCAACCATCTCTTCCATCGAATATACGGCGGGGTTCGGGAGCAGCGATCCGCGTCGCGTAAGGCGGCAATTGGGCGCAAAGCAGACCGACGTTGTCTGGCATAATACCCGCATTGATACGACCGTCCCCAAACTGACGCTCCAGGTCCCCAGACAGACCCTGCCCTACCTGGCGCATCTGATTGAATCTGCAGGCTCCTCGAGGTCAAGGAGTCTCACATGCGGAAACAATCCAAATTCTATCTGCGTGGTTTACCAATCACGAGCGCGCTCGGCGCGAGCGCCATCGGCTCGCTCGGAATGGCGATAAGCCTCACAGCCGCTCCGGTGCACGCGCAGATCACAGTCTTCGACCCATCGAACTACAGCCAGAACATCCTCACCGCCGCGCGCACGCTCCAGCAGATCAACAATCAGATCCAGATGCTGCAGAATCAGGCGCAGAGCCTGATGAATCAGGCGAGGAACCTGACGACGATCACGTTCCCCGAGTTGCAGGCGATCACCCAGACGATCCAGCAGATCGACCAGCTGATGGGACAGGCGCAGGCGATCCAGTTCCGCGTCGCCAGTCTCGACCAGCAGTTCCGGTCGATGTTCCCGGCCAGCTTTGACCATGCGCTCACCAACAACCAGCACGTCGCCGATGCACGTGCCCGGCTCGATGCGTCGATGGATGCCTACAAGCACACCATGACGGTGCAGGCGCAGGTGGTGGAGAACGTCGCCGCCGACGCGGGCGTGCTCAACGGCATCGTCCAGCGCAGCCAGGGCGCCCAGGGTGCGCTTCAGGCACAGCAGGCCACCAACCAGCTGCTCGCCCTCGTCGCCAAGCAGCAGTTCCAGCTCCAGACGCTGATGGCCGCCCAGTACCGCGCGGATGCAATCGAGCGCGCCAATCGGACCCAGGCACAATCCGATGCGCAGGGCGCGACCCGGAAATTCCTCGGCGCCGGCAAAGCCTACACCCCCCAGTAGGCTGAGCCGGCCTGGCATCGGCGGCTCCCCCCTTCCGCCGATGTCGCCGCGGGGCGCGTCGCAACTCCCCCAGGCGCGTCCCGCGGCATCTCCTTCATCTCGTCAGGACACCAGCCACCGTGAACGACCTCAATGTCATCGACCAGTTCATGCAGGCGTTCATAACCTACATCGACAGTGGGTTCGGTCTGCTGGGCGGCGATGTCAGCTTCCTCAGCCGGACGCTGATCGCGCTCGACATCACCCTGGCCGGCCTGTTCTGGGCATTGGGCGGCGAGGACAATGTCCTCGGCCGATTGATCCGCAAGATCCTCTATATCGGCGCGTTCGCGTTCATCCTGAACAGCTTCTCGACGCTGGCCGACATTATATTCCGCTCGTTCGCGCAGGCCGGTCTTACTGCCGGTGGCGGCGGCATGGCGGCGGCCGATCTACTCAAGCCGGGCCGCCTCGCCGGAACCGGCTTCTCCGCCGCCTGGCCTCTGCTCGAGCAGGCCTCGCAGATGATGGGCTTCACCAGCTTCTTCGATAATTTCCTGACGATCGCCGTGCTGCTCATCGCGTGGCTGATCGTCATCCTCGCCTTCTTCATCCTCGCGGTGCAGATGTTCGTGACGATCATCGAGTTCAAATTGAGCGCGCTGGCCGGCTTCATCCTCGTGCCGTTCGCGCTCTGGAACAGGACAAGCTTCCTCGCCGAGCGGGTGCTGGGGCACGTGGTGAGCTCCGGCATCAAGGTCATGGTGCTCGCGGTAATCGTCGGCATCGGGTCCAATTACTTCTCCCAGTTCACGACGGCCTTGCAGGGACAGGAGCCGGACATCGGCCAGGCGCTCAGCCTGGTGCTTGCCAGCCTGGCGTTGTTCGGTCTCGGCATCTTCGGTCCCGGCATTGCTTCGGGTCTGGTCGCCGGTGCGCCGCAGCTCGGTGCCGGAGCGGCATTCGGCACCGCGCTGGGCGCGGGCGGCATCATCGTCCTGGGCGGTGCTGGCGCCGTCGGCGCGGCGCGCGGGCTCGCCGCGGGAGGTCTCGGCGCGGTCCGGGCCGGCACCAGCATGGGATCGGCCGCCGGCACTGCGTACAAGCTGGGGCAGGAAGCGAGCGGCTCGGTGTCCGTCGGTGCCGGGATGAAGGGCGTCGCGACCGCCGCGTCCAGTGCTGCCCGATCGCGCATGTCCGCCGCCCTGGGCCTTGGCGAGGCGGCCGAGGCCGGGCGGCAAGGTGCTTTCAATGCCATGGTCGGCCGAACCGCAACCGTCGGGGCCAGTGGCCCGAGCGGCGCCGACGATGCCCGCAGCATGCCGGGGTGGGCGCGCGCGATGCAGGATCAGGCGTCGGCCCGACATCACCGCCAAGTAGCCATCCATGCCATCGGTCAAGGCGACCGTGGCGGCGCCGGCGCAACCCCGGATATCAAGGAAAGGGACGACTGATGCTCTTCAAACGTGCCGTGCAACGCTATGGGCGTTCGCCCATTCCCGAAACGCCCTTCCAGCGGGCGGGGCAACTCTGGGACGACCGGATCGGCTCCGCCCGCGTTCAGGCCCGCAACTGGCGACTGATGGCGTTCGGCTGCCTTGGACTGACGACCGCGCTGTCGGGCGGGATGCTCTGGCAGTCCCTGCAGAGCCGCGTCGTTCCCTATGTCGTCGAGGTGGATAAGCTCGGCGAACCGCGCGCCGTAACCGCTGCCGAGGCGGGCTATCATCCGACCGACCCGCAGATCGCCTGGTTCCTTGGCCGGTTCATCACCAGCGTGCGGTCGGTATCGCTCGATCCGGTGCTCATGCGGCAGGACTGGCTCTCGGCCTACGACTTCACCACCCAGCGCGGGGCGGTCTTTCTGGGCGACTATACGCGGCTTGCCGATCCGTTCGGCCATGTCGGCGAGCGAACCGTGTCGGTGCAGGTCACGAGCGTCGTGCGCGCCTCCGATCGATCCTTTCAGGTGAAGTGGATCGAGACCAGCTACGAACGCGGCGCGCAGGCCGGGTCGGCACATTGGACCGGCATCGTCACTATCGTCTTCAAGCCACCAGCGAGCGCCGACGCCCTCCGCCGGAATCCGCTCGGGCTCTACGTCGATGCCATCGACTGGAGCCGTGAGCTCGAGCCGGGGGTGACCGCGCCAGCTTCGCCGCTTCCAGCTGCGAGGGCCACCGCTTCGGCGCAGAACCTTCCAACGGACACGCCGCTCGATCCGAACCTCGCTCAACCCCAGCAACCGCAAGCGGAGACCCGCCCATGAAATCTCTTGTCGCTATCGGCTTGCTCGCCAGCGCCAGCATCGGCTCGGCACAGACCGCTCCCGTTCCACCGTCGCTTCCGGCCGCATCTCCTCCGGTAGTGGCTGCGCCGGTCGTCATCCAACCCGTCCCGCCGGTGGCTCCGCGCGCGAAGCCCCGCCGGCGCGTGCCACCGTCACCGGCAGAATTGCGCGTGCGCGCGGCGAACCGCGCGGCGACGCTCGAACCTGTCGCCGCCGGCTACATCAACGCGGTCCAGGTTTACCCGTTCAGCGACGGGGCGATCTACCACGTGCTCACCGCACCGGGGCAGGTGACCGACATCGCGCTGCAGCCGGGTGAAGCGCTAGGCGCTGTCGCCGCCGGCGACACCGTCCGGTGGGTGATCGGCGACACCACCAGCGGCGCCGGCGAGGGCAAGCGGACGCACGTCTTGGTCAAGCCCTTCTCGTCCGGGCTGGCCACGAACATCATCATCACCACCGACCGGCGGACCTACCATCTCGCGCTCTCGAGCGCGGAGCGCTCCGCCATGGTAGCGTTGTCATGGACCTATCCGCAGGACCAGCTCATCGCGCTGAAGGCGGCTGAGGATCGTGCCCGGACGGCGCGGCCGGTCGCGACCGGCCTTTCGGTCGACCAGCTCCACTTCGACTATGTCATATCGGGCGACCGGCCGTCGTGGCGGCCGCTGCGAGCGTTCGATGACGGGCGTCAGACCTTCATCGAGTTCCCGGCCGGCATCGGCACAGGCGAGGCGCCGCCGCTCTTCCTTGTCGATGCCAAGGGAACTGCGCAGCTCGTCAACTACCGGGTGCAGGGCCGCTATTACGTCGTCGATCGGCTGTTCGAGACGGCCGAGCTGCGACTCGGCCTGAAGCGCCAGGATATCGTGCGGATCAGCCGATCGGGCGAGGCCGATACGCGGCGGAGGGCGTCGTGACCGAGACCGTTGCGCAGCCGAGCGTGAAGCTCGATCCCGAGACGCTGGCCATCCGGGCGCGGCCGCCGCGCGCGATCCGTTTCAAGCGCGGAGTGATCATCGCTGCCGCCGCTTGTCTGTCGGCCAGCCTGATTGCCGTGACCTGGATGGCGTTGAAGCCGCGTCTGTTCCAGCGGAGCGAAGGCCAGCAGGACCTTTCGCAGCCCGACCTGCGACCGACCACCGATGCTCTGAGCGGCGCGCCGGCCACCTACGGAGACGTGCCGCGTCTGGGCCCGCCGCTTCCGGGTGATCTTGGCAAACCGATCCTCGAACGACAGCAGCAGCTGGCGACGGCAGCAAATCCGAGCGACCAGCAGATACAGCAGGCGGAAGCGGCGGAGCGCGAACGACAGCTCGCCGAGCTGAAGGCCGCCCGCGAATCTGGCGTGCTCGTGCAGAACCGCCAGACCTCGCCCTCGACCGAAACTACCACGGTCGCGTCGCCAGCCGCTCAGACGGGCGAGGCCGACAAGGTCGCGCTCGATCCCGATCGGGATCCGAACGCGCAAGGACGCAAGGCCGCTTTTGTCAGCAAGCGGGACTCGACCGCGGACATCAATCCCCACGCGCTGACTGCGCTGCCGTCGCCTTATACCTTGTCGGCGGGCAGCGTGATCGCGGCGAGTCTGATCACGGGACTGCGATCCGATCTCCCCGGGCTGGTCACGGCCCAGGTTACCGAGAACACCTACGATAGCGCGACCGGCCGCATCCTGCTCGTGCCGCAAGGCGCACGGCTCGTGGGAAGCTACGACAGCGTCGTCGCCTTCGGGCAAAAGCGTGCGCTGATCGTCTGGCAGCGCATCATTATGCCGGATGGAAGTTCGCTGCGGATCGACAACGTGCTCGCGACCGATCCGTCGGGCTATGCGGGCCTTGCCGACAAGGTCGACTTCCACACCTGGCAGCTGTTGAAGGGAGTGGTCCTGTCCACGCTGCTCGGCGTCAGTTCCGAGCTTGCGCTGTCCGGGCAGGGCGACCTCGTCCAGGCGATACGGATGTCGACACAGGACAACGTCGCGCGTGCCGGGGACCAGATCACGCAGCGCAACCTCGATATCCAGCCGACGATCACCATCCGGTCCGGCGCGCCGGTTCGACTCGTGGTCCACAAGGATCTCGTGCTTGCGCCTACGGGAAAGGGGAGCTGAAATGGCAGATCTGAAATTAGCGGCCCTCCCTGACCGCACGCCGATCAAGCTGAGCATCGCGGTGCTGCCTGACCTCCATCAGGCGCTGATCGACTATGCCGCGCTTTATGCTCAAACTTACGGGCGCGAAGAACCGGTGATCGAACTGATACCGGCGATGCTGGCTGCGTTCCTGGAGAGTGACAAGGCATTCGGGAAATCCCGACGGTCCATTGGGTAGACATGCGGTGATCGAGGAGGACGATCTTTGGACGCCAAGAGAGTTGGCGAAGTTCCTCCGATATTCAGAAAGCACAATCTGTCGCATGGTCTCTCAAGACCCCGCTAGACTACCGCCACGAGTGACTGGGCTCGCCCGTCCCCGCTGG
>Ga0207705_10002386_pt1 | contig 14516 bp, 11 predicted proteins | sample KBSC13metaG_FD_184314 | JGI IMG/M metagenome (GOLD analysis project Ga0207705, IMG submission 184314) | Corn rhizosphere microbial communities from Kellogg Biological Station, Michigan, USA - KBS C1-3 metaG (SPAdes) (version 2) | ecosystem: Host-associated > Plants > Roots > Rhizosphere > Soil ...
CCGACCTGACGTAGCCGATGCGCGGCGCCGCGCCGCTCGTCCCCTCCACCGTGTATGCGAGCACCACGATTCCACTCGCCGAAAGCGTGCGCTGATCCGCCAGCACGAGCGAAGTCGTCGACGTGCCCGCCGGCAACAGCGGAATACCATCGCCAAGCAGGACGGGCATGACCGCGACTTCCACGGTGTCGACCAGGCCCGCGTCGAGCAGTGAGCGGAAGAGTGCACCGCCGCCATAGAGCCAGATGTCACGTCCCTGCTGCGCCTTGAGCGCTGCCACGACCTGGTGCGGCTGGTCGTTCACGATGCGAACGCGCCGCGATTCGCTCGCCGCCAGCGTCCGCGAGAACACGATGACGTCGAGTCCGGCCAGGTCCTTCAGGGCGCCCTGCGAGAGGAGAACGTCGTAGGTCTTTCGTCCCATCACCGCGGTATCGAACTCCCCGAACAGTGCGGCGAAGTCGATCGCGGGGTCCATCACGAGCCAGTCGTATTCCCCATTCGGGCGCGCGATGAAGCCGTCGAGGCTCATCGCAACCTGGTAGCGCAGTCGTCTGGTCATGATACGCTCGAGTCAAGTCGGGGGTTGTCGGCCATCGCGTCCGGCCCCGATCCGGTGATCCTGAATGACTCCGGTTCGACCGAGCCGCAGCAGGCGAGCGCAATCCTGAGGGCGAAGGCGAGCGGCCGGCGCCGCATACAGCCAATCTGTGGCGTGCGGAGGCCCGGGGCCACTGCAGATGCCGCCGAGACGATGACGCAGCATCCCCGCGATGACGAGTTACACGCGCTGTACGCGCTCCTGCGCACAGTGCCGACCTCGACGCACGGGGATCGTCGAGCGGGCAGGCGGCAGGCACTCCAGCTCCTGCAGCGATGTTATCATCTCGCCCGGCAAGGCGTCCTTTGCCATGCTCCTCACCGAGGGGCGCATGACACTACGGCGACTTCCTCACCTCCCACCAGTCTCATGAGGTTCTTCCATGCGCTGTTTCCGTTTCGATCGACGCTCCGATATCGCGCTGTCGATCACTGCCGCTGTCCTCCTCATCGTCGCGGCCCCGTCGCTCGCTCACGCCCAGGCGTGTCTCGGTGCACCCTCGTACAAAGTCGCTCCGCTGCAGCTCGGCGCGGGCGCAAGCTTCACCGACGGCACCAAGGGGGCTGGCGTCCAGGTTGGCTTGGGTTCGCGTCAGGGACTGTTCCTCAACAGCGGCGTCGCCTTCCAGTCGTACGATGGGCTCGATGGAAGCGGCATGTCGTTTGGCGGTACCCTCGGCTACGACATCAAGGTGTCGCCAGCCCCTTCCACTGGCCCGGCACCGACGACATCGGTCTCCGTGTGTCCAATCGCCTCGGTCTCATATGCCAAGCTTCCGTCGTTCAGCGACGGCGTGAACGATTACAACGTCCACGAGGTTGACGCCGGCGGTGGCGTCGCACTTGGCGTGAGCGTGACGGCGTCGCCGACGGTTTCGGTCATCCCGTTCGGCAGCTTTTCGTATCTCCATGGAACGGCGACGGTGAGCGTACCCGGCTTCGGCAGCGAGTCGGCGAGTGACTCGTTCGGCATGGCAGAGCTCGGCCTGGGCCTGCTTCTGAATCAGCGGGTCTCCATCCGGCCTTCGGTCAGCGTTCCGGTCGGCCTGGACGGTTCGAGCGCCACGTTCAACTTCGCCGTCGGCTTCCAGGTCGGCGCCCGCTAGCAGCCAGGCGCTGCGGCGACTACATCCGATACGACGCGAATGAGGGCCCGGGTTTCCCGGGCCCTCATTCGCGTTCTCACCCGAGGGCGGTCTGAGTGACCAGCGCCGCGATGTCAGTCCGTCACACGCCGCGCCTCACGGCCCTCCGAACCCCACGCTCCCTCCGCCCGTCGTCTCCGGCGCCACCTGCCTCACCCGCGGCGGCCGCCCGAACGTGTACTGATACCCGATGAACACCATCCGCGATTCCGGATTCCGCTGCGTGATCTGCGTGACCTTGTCGTCTCCGGCCGTCACCCGGAACCGCAGCATCTCGAACGGATCGTTCACCCGCACCAGCACCGCGCCCTTGTCGCCCTGGACCTTCTGGCGCAGCGCGAAGTTCATCACCTGCTGCGCCCCCATCTCGCCGCCCTCGATCTTCATCGCCGCGCGGTAGTTGTACGCCGCCTGGAGCGTCGTCCGCTTCGTCACCTCACTCGTGACGTTCAAACGCCCCATCCACCCGATCGCGTTCGATCCCACCGCGCTCGCCGAGCCGCCATCCGTCACCATCTTGAACAGGCTGAAGTTCGACAGCGCGGTGAACTTCGGTGACAGCTTGAGCTGACCGGTGAGATCGGAGCCCCACGAGTTGCTCTGCGCCAGGTTGCGGAAGCTGATCGACGTGATCTCGCGTCCTTCCAGCGTGTCGGTCGGATTGATGTCGATCCGGATGACGTTCGCCGTGTGGCGGTAGAAAGGCTGAAGCTGGATCATCCCCTTCTTCCCCGTCTTCGTCACGCCGAGCTCGATCGCATCGGTGTACTCGGGGCTCAGGTTCGGGTTGCCGAAGAACACGTTGTCGGCGTCGAAGTACGTCGGGAACGGATTGAGCTGGTCCGAGCCCGGACGGTTGATGCGCCGCGAGTAGCTGGCCTTGAAGTTCGCCGCGTCGCTGATGTTGTAGCTCGCCGCCGCGCTCGGGAACAGGCTCGCGTAATCATACGGATAACGATCGCTGCCGAGGACGAAGTTGCGCGTCGCATACTCGCCGCGCAGCCCACCCTGGAAGTCCCACTTCTTCACGCCTTCGCTGAACAGTCCGTACACGGCGTGCACGCCTTCGTTGAAGGTGAGCGCGTTGCTCAGCGGCGTCTGCGTCCACGTGCCGGTCCCCGACGCATCCTCCGTCTGCACGTAGTTGCGGTCCAGCCAGCGCGCGTTGCTCTTCCACCCGGTCTCCAGCTTCATGCGCGGACGAAGCGTGCGCGTGTAGTCGAGCTGCCCGGTGAGCTGCTTGGTCACCGCGTCGTTGCGGTCGATCTTGCCGTAGTCGTACGCCGCGCCAGGGCTCGCGAGATGACGCTCGTCCGTCACGTCCTCGTTGTGCGAGCGGTTGAACCGGAACTCGGTGGACAGCTCGTGCTCGCGCGGCTTGTAGCTGCGCTTGAACGCCACGTCGTAGTCCACCATCGTTCCCTTCGAATCCGCATCCCTCGGCCGGAGGTACGAGTCGAGCATCGTCCCCGACGGGTCGAGCAGCGACTGCGTCGTCATCGAGATCTCGTTGGACGAGCGATGGCTCAGCATGAGCGCGTTGGAGAGCACGTCGCGCTTGTTGGGCTTCCAGTCCACCGTTGCGTTCAGGTTCTGTCCCTTCTGCGACGGCGTGAGCAGGATGCTCTGCGCGCTCGTGCTCTGCAGCGCGTTCGTGGCGTCGTAGCGTTCGCGATTGTTGATGCCGAGCGCGTTGCGTTCGTCGGACACGATGCCGACGCTCACGAACGACGTCCACGGACCACTCTGATAGCCGATGTTTCCGCTCGCGTTGTAGCGGTCGCGCGTGGAGAACGCCGTGTTCGTCGAGCCGCTGAGGCCGAGGTCGACGTTCTGCTTCAGGGCGATGTTGATGATTCCCGCCATGCCTTCGGGATCGTACTTGGCCGACGGGTTCGGCACGACCTCGATGCGGTCGATGACGTTCGCCGATAGCGTCTTCAGGTAGGCGATGAGCTGCGCGCCGCGCATCGGCGTGGGACGTCCGTTGACCTGGATCACCACGTTCTCGTTGCCGCGCAGGCTCACCTTGCCGTCCACGTCCACCTGCACCGACGGGACGTTCTCCAGCAGCTCGCTGGCGTTGGACGCGCCGGGCGCGATGTTCTTCGCAACGTACGAGTTGCGATCGGGCTCGGTGACGACAGCCGCACGCTCCTCGGTGACGGTCACCGCGGACAGCGTCGTCGACAGCGGCGCCAGCTTCGCGACGCCGAGGTCCACCACCGGCGACTTCGGCGACAGGGTGATGTCCTGGATCACCGGCGCGTAGCCGATGTAGACGACGCGGATGGTGAACGTCGCCGGCCGCAGGTTGGGGACGCGGAAGCTGCCGTCGTTGCCGGCGAAGGCGCCGGCGATCGCGACGGATGAGCCCTTGAGTCGCAGCGTGACCGATGCGCGTGGCAGCGGCGTGCCGGCGGTGTCCGTGATCTTGCCGCGGATCTCGAACACCGGTGGCATGCCGGCGGACGGGGCGGGAGTCTGCGCGGAGGCGCTCAGGGCAGGAAGCGCGATGGCCAGCGCGAGCAGTGCGAGTCGTAGGCGTGGCATGGTCGTCCCTCGGCGAGTTGAGGAGCGGAGACCTGACGGCGTGGGCAGCATGAGAGGCGGGGTGGGGCCGTTTCCGGCGGGCTCTGGTATGTGCAGAGTACTTGGCGATACAAAGTACGGACGCCCTTTTGGTGGAGTTTCAAACGGGATTCGAGCGCAAACGGTTTCAGGACGGCGTTCCGCGCTCCCTCCCCTTCCAAGCAGCCAGGTCCATTCATATGGACAGCACCCTGTCAGCCCTGCGGACACCTCGCGGCGTTATGGCCACCTACGGCCCCTCTTCGGGCGGCACGTCGCCTGCCTTGTAATGGAACTGCGGGCCGATACAGCGGCGGATGACGACACTTCGCTGCGCCCGGCACACCTGCACGTCCATTCGACATCGCCAATCTCCCCGGGGAACGGAGGCTTCAGTGTACCGCTCTCGTCCGGTCGTGCTCGTGATCCTTGCCGCTGCTGCGGCCTGCTCCACCCGCGACGACTCCGCATCGATCGCGGGCCTCGCGAAAGACACTACACTCGCCCGGCTGAGCCTGAACCAGCAGGAAGCGCCACCGCTGCCCGCAGCGTGCGGCACGGCTACTCCCGCTGCCCGGTCATCCGCGGCGAACGAGCCGCAGGCAAAGGAGCTCGCGCGCCAGGGTTACGCCGCCGAAGTGCTCGGCCACGTTGGAGAAGCGCGGTCGCTGCTCAGCCGCGCCTTCCAGCTCGATGGCACCGACGAGTCGGTGGCGTACCACCTCGGCCGTACCAGCGAGGCGGTCGGCGATCGCGCCGGCGCAGTGACGGCGTATTGCCGATACCTGACGCTCACGTCCACCGCGACGGGAGCCGCCGACGCGCGCCAGCGCGTGGCCAGACTGACGCAATCGCAGGGGAGCGTCGTGGCGAGCAACACCGCGCCGATGACGGTACCGCACTTGCGCGCTGTCACGCCGACGCACGTCGCCTCACGAGTCCGATCGCGCGTCACGCCGCGCACCGTGACGACAGCCGCCTCCGTACCGGAACGCGATGCGCAGTCCGAACGCGTTGCGGCCGGAGCGGCAAGCGATCCGGTCGAGAGCGGCTCGAGCGAGCATCGTAGCGCATCCAATGGCGACGTGGTCGTCGCGACGTCGGCTGGAATGCCGTCGACCTCTCCGTCGTCCACCACGCCGAGCACGAGGCGGAGTGGACCGACGCGGATGCAGGGTGCAGGCGTCGGCGCGGTTGCGGGCGCCATCCTTGGCGCCGCGGCTGGCCGCAGCGTGAAGAGCGCCGTGATCGGCGCGGCGGCTGGAGGGATCATCGGAACGGTGGTAGCCGGCGGCTCCCGGTAGTTCGCGCCGCCGGGCGGATCGCGCTCGGTACCTCCCGACCGTCCGAGCGCCTGACGTCGCGAGCTCTGGGCACCCGTCCCTCGCTTCCCCTTGACGTCCTACGGGTCGCGCCATACTGTCTCCCATAGACATTCTACGGAGAGACCGATGGCGGGACCCGGAGTCGATCTGTTCCAGGGCACCCTCGACATGCTCATCCTCAAGGCGGTGAGCTGGGGGCCGGTGCACGGGTACTCCGTCGCCAGATGGCTGCAGGAGACGACGAACGACGTTCTGCGCGTCGAGGAGGGCTCGCTCTATCCTGCCCTCCACCGCATGGAAGCCCGCGAGTGGATCGTCGCCGAGTGGGGCGTGTCGGAGAACAACCGGCGGGCCAAGTTCTACCGGCTCACGCCGCAGGGCCGGAAGCAGCTTCGCGCGCAGGCATCCACCTGGAGCCGGTTCGCCGACGCGGTAGGCCTCGTCATGACGGCCACCTCACAACCGGCCTAGAGCGACCACCATGGCGGAGACCTGGCGCCGCTACCTGCGCTTCTGGCGCGCGAACGTGGAGCAGGACGTCGACGACGAAGTCCGCTTCCACGTCGAGATGCGCGAGCGTGAATACATCGCCGCCGGTCTCTCTCCCGATGCAGCGCACGCCGAGGCGCTCCGTCGCTTCGGCAACGTGGAAGACGTGCGCGAGTCGTGCTACCGCATCGGACACCAACGCGAGCGACGCATGAGACTCGGCGACTTCCTCGGCAGCGTGCGCAGCGACGTTGTCTTCGCCTTCCGCCAGCTGGCGCGCAACCGCGGCTTCACCGCCGTCGTCGTGCTCACGCTCGGCCTCGCCATCGGCGCCAACAGTGCCATCTTCAGCGTCTTCGACGGCGTGCTGCTGCGCGCGCTCCCGTATCCGGGCGCGGATCACCTTCTGCTCGTCTGGGAGGGCGATCGCTTCAGCGGCACGACGCGCGAGGATGCATCCGTCCCCGACTGGTACGACATCCGCGAGCAGAACCACAGCTTCACCGCAGTCGGCGCGTTCGAGGAGGCGCCGCTCACGCTCACCGAGAGCGGTGCCGAACCGGAACGGCTCACCGCCGGAACCGTGAGCCACGACGTCGCCGGCATACTCGGCATCTCTCCGCGCATCGGCCGCGCCTTCACCGCTGCCGACGACACTCCCGGCGGCGCACGCGTCGCAATGCTGAGCGAGCAGCTCTGGCGCACGCGCTTCGGCGGCGATCCCTCGGTGATCGGTCGCGTCGTTCACCTGGACGACGAACCATACACGGTGGTCGGCGTCCTTCCCGCCGGTGTCGCCTTTCCCTCGGAGCATACCGACCTGTGGGTCCCGCTGCAGCAAGGCCCGACGTCGACGCCGCGCTACAACCACACCGTCAAGCTGATCGGACGGCTGCGCCCTGACGCCACGGTTGCATCGGCACAAGCCGACGTGGGCGCGATCGCGCAGCGGCTGGAAGCAGCGTACGGCGCCAACAAGGGGCGCGGGATGACCGTCGAGCCGCTCCCCGATGCGCTCTTCTCGCCCGTGCGTCCCGCCCTGCTCGTCCTGCTCGGCGCGGTGGGGCTCGTGCTCCTCGTCGCGTGCGCCAACGTCGCCAACCTGCTCCTCGCCCGCGCGACGGTGCGTCAGCGCGAAGTGGCGGTGCGCGCCGCGCTCGGCGCCGGCACGGGACGACTGGCGCGACAGTTCTTCATCGAGAGCCTGCTGCTCACGATCGCCTCGGCCACAGTAGGATTGTTCGTCGCTACCTTCGGGCTCAGGGTGCTGGTCGCCGCCGCGCCGGCCGACATCCCGCGCGTCGGCGACGTCGGCATCAATACCACCGTGCTCGGCTTCACGCTCGGCATCACTGTCATCGTCTCGCTCGGCTTCGGGCTCGTGCCCACCTTTGCAGCGCTGTCGCTGAACCTGCAGCACGTGCTGCGTACCAGCGGACGCAGCGCGTCACCGGGCCGGCACCACCGCCGGCTGCGCGACGCGCTGGTGGTCGCCGAGCTCGCGCTCGCCGTGGTGCTCGTCGTCGGTGCCGGCCTGCTCGTACGGAGCTTCTGGACGCTGCGCCGGGTGGACCCGGGATTCACCGCGGACAACGTGTTGCACGCCTCGTTGCAGCTTCCGCCGGCGCGCTACCCGCAGAGCTACGACAACTTTCCACGCTGGACGGAGGTCACGAGCTTCTACGACCGCGTGACCCAGCGCGTGCGCGAGCTTCCCGGCGTGCGCTCGGTGGCGCTTGCATCGGCCAGTCCACTCGAGCCGGGCTTCACGAATGGCTTCACGATCGAAGGGCGCGAGGCGGAGAGCGCGAAGGGACAGGCCGAGATCTCCACGCGACTCGTGAGTCCCGGGTACTTCGCCACGCTCGGAGTGCCGCTGCTGCGCGGACGGCTCCTGTCCGACCGTGACGGCACCGACGCGCCGCTGGTGGCCGTGATCAACGCCGAGGCCGCGAAACGATATCTGGATGGCGACGATCCGATCGGGCATCGGATCCGGTTCTGGGGGCAGTGGCGGGAGATCGTCGGCGTCGTGGGCAACGAGCGATTTCACGGACTCACCGAGAATGCCCCGGCCGCGGTCTACACGCCGCTGCAGCAGACGCCGACGACGGCGGTCACGCTGCTCGTGCGCACGTCGGGTGATCCGTCGCTCCTCGTTGGAGCGGTTCGACGCGAACTGTGGAGCGTGGATGGCAACCTCGCGCTGTTCGATGTGGGGACGATGCGCGCGGCGCTCGCCGAGTCCGTGGCGCGGCAGCGATTCACGATGCTCCTCCTCGGCGTGTTCGCCGCCGCAGCAACGGTGCTGGCGCTGCTCGGCGTGTACGGCGTGTTGAGCTATACCGTCGCGCAGCGGCGTGGCGAGATGGGAATTCGCATGGCGCTTGGCGCGCGCCGGCGGGAGATCGTCGGGCTCGTTCTCCGGCGCGCTGCGGCATTGGCGGCCGTGGGATTGCTTATCGGCCTCGCCGCGGCGCTCGCCGGCTCACGCGTCCTTGCGCACCTGCTGTTCGGCATCGGCGCGCTGGACCCAGTCACGTACGTGGCGGCGAGCATCGCGATCATCGCCGTGGCGCTGGCGGCGAGCTGGCTGCCGGCGCGACGGGCCGCGGGGATCGAGCCGGCGACCGTGCTGCACGGGGAGTAGTGATCCCCCGTGCATCACCGGCTGTGCTTGAACATCATCTCCACCAGCTCGTCGTACATCGCCTCGGCATCCTCACTGCTCGACTTGATGGCGCTGGTGGCGCAGTGCTTCAGGTGGTTCCGCATCAGCTCGCGGCCGACGGAGCGCAGCGCCTCGTGCACGGAGGAGATCTGCGTCATGATGTCGGCGCAGTAGCGGTCCTCCTCCACCATGCGCTGCAGTCCGCGCACCTGCCCCTCGATACGCCGCAGCCGCTTCAGGTTGCGATCCTTGATGTCCGCATCCACCGCGACGGCCTTTCGCTCGTCGCCGTCGCCCTGAGTGGCGCATCCGCAGCTCGCGCCAGGCGCAAGGGGCAGCGACGCGCCTTTCGTTTTGGTCGCCATGTCTTGACTCCTCGAGTGGATGTTCAGGCGATGCGCGCCGCGCGCAGTCGCAGGCTGTTCGTCACGACGCTCACGGAGCTGAACGCCATCGCCGCGCTGGCGAGGATGGGGCTCAGCAGCAGCCCGAACGCGGGATAGAGCACCCCCGCCGCGACCGGGATGCCGATCACGTTGTAGATGAACGCCCAGAACAGGTTCTGCTTCATCGTGCGCATGGTACGACGCGACAGCTTGACCGCGTGCGCCGCGGCGCGCAGGTCGCCGCGCATCAGCACCACGTCTCCCGCCTCGACGGCGATGTCCGTTCCCGTGCCGATCGCCATGCCCACGTCGGCCTTCGCCAGCGCCGGCGCGTCGTTGATCCCGTCACCCACCATCGCGACGACCTTTCCTTCCGACTGCAGCCGCGCGATCTCGGCCACCTTCCCGTCGGGCAGCACTTCGGCCACCACGCGGTCGATCCCGGCCTGACGCGCGACCGCTTCCGCGGTGCGACGGTTGTCGCCGGTGAGCATCACCACCTCGAGCCCGAGGTCGTGAAAGCTCCTGATCGCCTCGCGCGACGTCTCCCTGATCGGATCGGCCACCGCAACTACCGCGGCGAGTGCACCGTCGATGGCAACGTACATCGGGGTCTTGCCGTCCGACGCGAGACGGTCGGTGTCGCCGGCGAGCGGAGCGACGTCGATCGCCCAATCGCGCATCAGCGCCGCATTGCCGACGGCGAGCGCTGCTCCGCTCACGGCCCCGGTGGCACCGCGGCCGGTGACGGACTGGAATCCTTCCGGCGTGTCGAGTGCGACATCGTGCTCCCGCGCATACCGCACGATGGCGTCGGCGAGCGGGTGCTCGCTCGACGTCTCCAGCGATGCCACGAGCCGGATGATCTCGTTCGCCGATCGTGTCGCTCCCGGCGCGGGCACGACGTCGGTGACCGTCGGACGGCCTTCCGTCACCGTCCCCGTCTTGTCGAGCACGATCGTGCGCAGGTCGCCGGCACGCTGCAGCGCTTCACCGCCCTTGATCAGCACGCCGAGCTCGGCGCCCTTGCCCGTCGCCACCATGACCGCCGTCGGCACGGCCAGTCCCATGGCGCATGGGCAGGCGATGATGAGCACTGCGACCGCCGCCGCGAACGCGCGCACCACCGGTGCCTGGTCGGCGACGACGAACCACGTCACGAACGTGGCGATGGCGATCGAGATCACGACGGGGACGAAGATCCCGCTGATCCGGTCGGCCAGCTTCTGGATCGGCGCGCGGCTGCCCTGCGCGTCGCGCATCAGCTTCACGATGCGGGCGAGCACGCTGTCCGCGCCCAGCGTCGTCGCGCGATATCGGAACGCGCCCGTGCGATTGATCGTGCCGCCAATCACGGGATCGCCGGCCCTCTTCGCCACCGGCAGCGACTCGCCGGTGAGCATGCTCTCGTCCACGGCGCTCTCACCGGACAGGACTTCGCCGTCCACCGGAATTCGCTCACCTGGACGGACGATCACCGTCTCGCCCGTCTCCACCGTCTCGATCGGCGCGTCCACTTCCACGTCGCCATCGGGGCCGCTGCGCACCACGCGCGCCGTCTTCGGCTGCAGATGAACCAGCGCACGCAGCGCGTTCGCCGTGCGCGTCTTGGCACGGGCCTCGAAGGCGTTGCCGGTGAGGATGAGGGCGATGATGATGATCACCGCCTCGTAGTAGACGTCCGGCGTCATCCCGCGCTGGAAGAAGAACGCGGGCGCGACCGTGGCCACCAGCGAGTACACGAATGCGGCGCCCGTGCCGACGGCCACCAGTGTGTTCATGTCCGCCGAGTGGTGGCGGAAGGCAGCCCAGGCGCGAGTGTAGAAGTGCCGGCCGGCCCAGAGCATCACGCCGAGCGTAACGAGCATCAGCGCGCCCGTCAGCACCTGCAGTGGCAGCTGATAGAGCCACGGCAGCGCGTGATGAAACACCGGGTGGAGCGCACCTGTTGCCCAGCGCATGAAGGGATCGCTGATGCCGATGTGGCTCATGATGGGCATGGAGATCACCATCGCGAGCACGCCGATGACGGCGCTCACGATCGCCTTCGTCCTCAGCTCGCGGAACTCCTCCGCCGTGGCGCGGTCGCGGGACTCCTGCTCCTCGAACGCCGTCTGGTCGGGGTTGGCGAGCTCCGCTCCGTAGCCCGTCTCGCGAATCGCCTCGACGAGGTTCTCCGGCGTGACAGTGTGCGGATCGAAGCGCACCGTCGCCGTCTTCATCATCAGGTTGACGTTGGCGTCGGCCACGCCGGGTTGCTTCTCCAGCGTGCGCTGGATGCGCGCCGAGCAGGCGGCGCAGGTCATGCCGCTCACCGGAATGCGGATGGACTCCGTGTTGGTCTCGGGGCCCGGCGTCGTGCCCTGTTCAATCGTCGTGCTGCTCATGATCGGTCCCTCAGTCCTCGGCGATGAGCGCACCATGGAGCATGCTCATCCCGCAGGTGAAGTCGTAGCGGCCTGCCTTCGTTGGCGTGACCTCGACGACGGTTTTCCTGCCAGTGGGGAGGAAGCGGCGGATGCCGAAGTCGGGGAAGACGACCTCCTCCGAACAACTCCCCGTGTCGCGCCGGTCGAAGACGAGGCGCACGGGGCTGCCCACCTTGACCTTCACCACGGCTGGGCTGTAGCCGCCGTCCACCGTGATGATCTGCTCCTGGGGACCGGCCGCCGCCGTCGCGGCAGTCGCGGCCATGACCGGCGACCGGCCAGCGAGGAAGAAGTACCAATTCACCCAGGCGATGCCGGCAAGTCCCGCGAGGATCACCAGCCAATCGGTTCCATTGATCATCGCTCCCCTCCTGCGGAGCCCGCCGTCAGGCGGCGGGCGTTGCGGCGTATCCGGCGTCGCTGACGGCCTCGGCGATCTTCTCCGGTGATGAGACGTCCGGGTTGTACTCGACCGTGGCGCTGCCGACGGCGACGTTCTGGACCGTGACGCCATCGAGGTGGTCGAGCGCCTTCTTCACACTGGCAACGCAGTGTCCACAGCTCATGCCGTCGATCTTCAGGGTGGTGCGGGTCATGGTTCAGTCTCCTTGTCGCTGCTCGCCGCCCGAATGGCGACGCTGTTGATTCTCTGGGATGGGGTGGATACCCCTGACGGGTATAACCTATATACCCCCTACCCCTATGTCAACCCGTGGGTCGGGCGATCAGCCGACTGCTGTCGCGTCGGGGTGCGGCACTGTCGGGCAACCGGCAGTCAGCTGTCTACTCGATTGGCGAGCGGCGAGTGCCCAGCCAGACCGCCAGAGTATCGCCGCGCCAGCCGGCGATGTCGTAGTCCTCCAGCTGCAGCAGCTGACGGTGCGAGGGAATGTCGTAGAGCGTCAGTTCGCGGACATTGCCGTGCCGTTATCCATGAACAACGGCGGGGCGCGAATGCCGTGGAGATAGCTCGCGTCGGCATTTCGCAATACAAAGTCGCCAGACCTGTCGCTCGCGACGGCGAAGCACTCGTCAGGGCGCGGTCGTGACGGCCATCGCCGCAAAACTGACCGAGAATTGCGCCGACGTCGCCGTCAGCGAGTTCATCTCGTTCGTGCTTCCAAGCGTCCAGCGCGTCACTCGAGCCACACCACTCGCGTCCGTCCGCGCCGGACTGCCCTCCACCGTGCCACCGCCGGCGGTGACGTTGAACGTCACGTAGATGCCAGCCATCGGGGCGCCGTTCTGATCGACAACGATGACCGCTGGCGCGGACTCGACCGCCGTGCCGACGAGCGCCGATTGCATCACGGGCGAGACGGCCGCGATGCTCGTCTCGACGCTCGGCGCCGTCGCATTCCTGCAGGCGGCGAGCGAGACGGCGAGGAGAGGTGCGATCAGCATGGCAGCGCGACGGCGTGATGGCATCGGGAGACTTGGGGGGTACAGGGTGAAAACGAGACACGGCAGGGATTCCGGATAACTCCGGAATCCCTGCCGTGTCCAGTGTGCCAAGCTGGTTCGTTACTGCACCGCGTTGATCATGTCGAAGATCGGCAGGTACATGGCGACGACCATGCCGCCGACCACGACGCCGAGGAACACGATCATCAAGGGCTCCATCATGGAGAGCAGTCCCGACACCGCCGCATCCACTTCTTCATCGTAGAAGTCGGCGATCTTGGACAGCATCTCGTCCAGACCACCGGTCTGCTCGCCGACGGCGATCATGCTGATCACCATCGGCGGGAAGACCTGGCTCTTCTGCAGTGGCGCCGAGATCGTTTCACCGCCGGCGATGGAGGCGCGCGATTCCATGATCGCGTCCTGGATGACGCGGTTGCCCGACGTCTTGGCGGTGATCTCGAGGCCGTCGAGGATGCTCACCCCCGAGCCGATGAGCGTGCCGAGCGTACGCGTGAACCGCGACACCGCCGACTTACGCAGCACGTCGCCGAGCACCGGCGCCTTCAGCATCAGGCGGTCGATGACGAGCTTCCCGTCCGGCGAGGCGTAGTACTTCTTGAACATCCGGAGGCCGACGAAGACGATGGCGATGAGCGCCCACCAGTAGCCCTGCAGGAACTTCGACGCCCCGATGACGATGCGGGTCGGCAGCGGCAGCGCGAGGCCGACGCTGGCGAACATGCGCTCGAAGGTCGGGATGACGAAGATGAGCAGCACGACGATGGCGATCGCCGCGACGCTCATGATGACGCCAGGGTAGATCATGGCGCCCTTCACCTTGCGCACGAGGGCGTCGTTCTTTTCCATGAACGTCGCGAGGCGCATGAGGATGGTGTCGAGAATACCACCCGCCTCACCGGCGGCGACCATGTTCACGTACAGCTCCGTGAACGCCTTCGGGTGCTTGCCCAGCGCGTCGGCCACGGTGTGACCGCTCTCGACGTCGAACACCACGGCGAGCGTGACGTCCTTCAGCGCCTTGTTCTCGCTCTGCTTGGCGAGAATGTCGAGCGCCTGCACGAGCGGCAGACCGGCGTTGATCATCGTCGAGAACTGGCGGGTGAAGATCACGATGTCGCGCATCGAGATCTTGCCGCCCTTCTTCTTCGTCGTGTTCGCCGCCTGCTTGGCCTCGTCGATCTTGACGACGTTCAGCCGCTGCTTCCTGAGCTGCGCGACGACCTCATCGCGGTTCGGCGCCTCGATGGTGGCGGTCTTCAGGTCGCCGTTGAGGGCGCGAGCGGTATAGGTAAATGCTGGCATTCAGGCCTCTCAGTGGGACTTGGTGAATCGCGAGACGTGAATCGTGACTGCGCCTGCCGTCACGTCTCGCGCCTCACGTCTCACGTGCTCTATCGTTTTCCTGCCATCGCCCCATTGGACCCGACGGTCCCGGGCTTCTTTTCGTCTTCCGGCGTCTTGCCGATCATGCG
>Ga0207705_10002397_pt1 | contig 14472 bp, 11 predicted proteins | sample KBSC13metaG_FD_184314 | JGI IMG/M metagenome (GOLD analysis project Ga0207705, IMG submission 184314) | Corn rhizosphere microbial communities from Kellogg Biological Station, Michigan, USA - KBS C1-3 metaG (SPAdes) (version 2) | ecosystem: Host-associated > Plants > Roots > Rhizosphere > Soil ...
CGGAGGTGGTGAAGACCGTCACCAACGAGGTCGTGACGCAGGAAGAGCTGGGCGGGGCGGTCACCCACACGACAAAAACCGGCGTCGCCGACATCGCCTTCGAGAACGACATCGAGGCGCTGCTGGCGACGCGCGAGTTCGTCAGCCTGCTGCCGAGCGACAACCGCTCCGGCGTGCCCGAGCTGCCGACGAGCGACCCGTGGGACCGGATCGAGGACAGCCTCGACACCCTGATCCCGGCCAGCGCCAACCAGCCTTACGACATGCGCGAACTGGTGCGCAAAGTGCTCGACGAGGGCGCATTCTTCGAAATCCAGCCGAACCACGGCGGCAACATCCTGTGCGGCTTCGGCCGCGTGGAAGGGCGCACGGTCGGCGTCGTCGCCAACCAGCCGCTGGTGCTCGCCGGCTGCCTCGACATCAACGCCAGCAAGAAGGCCGCGCGCTTCGTGCGCTTCTGCGACGCGTTCGGGATCCCGATCGTGACCTTCGTCGACGTCCCCGGCTTCCTCCCCGGCACCGCGCAGGAACTGGGCGGGATCATCAAGCACGGCGCCAAGCTGCTGTTCGCCTATGCCGAGGCGACCGTGCCCAAGATCACCGTGATCACTCGCAAGGCCTATGGCGGCGCCTACGACGTCATGGCCTCGAAGCACTTGCGCGGCGACCTCAACTACGCCTGGCCGACCGCCGAGATCGCCGTAATGGGCGCCAGGGGCGCGGTCGAGATCATCTTCCGCTCCGAGCGCGACGACCCGGACAAGATCGCCGAAAAGACCCGCGAATACGAGGACCGCTTCGCCAACCCGTTCGTGGCCGCGAGCATGGGCTTCATCGACGAGGTGATCTATCCCCACTCGACCCGGCGGCGTATTGCGTTGGGCCTCAGGAAGCTGCGCAACAAGCAGCTCGAGAACCCGTGGAAGAAGCATGATAACATTCCGCTCTAGCTTGACACCCATTGTGAGGCGTCCTCCGCTCATTCGCTATGCCACTCACTGATCCCGCCCGAGAGCTAGCCGCTACGATCGAACTGGTCGTTGCGGGGCAAAATGACGCACTGGTTTCGGATTCAATTGCGAAGGCTGCAGAAGTCCAAGTTTGGTCGAGGGAATTTTTTCAGATCATATTCGAAATTTTGAAGCGGTTTGACTTCGTTTCGAATGAGATCAGCAAACTCCCACTGGATGAGGACGTCAAAGACCAAGCTCTAAAGAGCGTTAGGACAATGCGTTCGGTTTTTGCGTCGAAGACCCTTATGAATCATAAAATTCAACAGGTTAACAACACATTGAGCGCGACTAATACGACTATCCTGAAAATGCTTTCGGCACAGGTTCGGGAAAATGTGTCCTATGAGGTGTTGAGTTCTGAAGATAGAGAAAATCTTGTTAATGACGTTTCTGAGCTAATCCTCTGGCTTCAAAACATTCAGAGCGAAGATAAAGATTTCATACGCGAAGCTTTGATAGAAGGTCTGTCTAATTTCCTATTTCGCTTGGATCGTCTGGAATGGTTTGGTTCAGGTTACACAATCCAATCTCTTAAAGAGGTGATCGGCGCATATTTGGCCCTTCAAGGTATTGCGGCGACAGACGATGGAAACGAGCTCATAACCGCAATGATGATGAAGACAAAGGCGCTCGTCCTCCGAGCGTTTGAGTTGCTAAAAGTCGCCAAGGATGTGTCGGATACTGCGGGATGGGGTTTAAAGGCTTATGGCGCGATAAGTTTGATTGGTGACGGTAGCGCGACCATATCGGGATTGCTCGGCGGCGTTGGATCATGAAACTCGGCCGCCTCAACCATGTCGGCGTCGCCACGCCCTCGCTCGACCGGGCGATCGCGTTCTGGCGCGAGACGATGGGCGCTCAGGTGATCCGCGAGCCGTTCGACTTGCCCGCGCAGGGCGTGCGGGTGTGCTTCGTCGATACGCCGAACGGGCAGATCGAGCTGCTCGAGCCGCTCGGCGAGGATTCGCCGATCGCCGGCTTCCTCGCGAAGAACCCGCTCGGCGGGCAGCATCATCTGTGCTTCGAGGCGCCCGAGATCCACGCGGCCAGGGCGTGGTTCGAAGGGCAGGGCTGCCGCGTGCTCGGCGAGCCGCGCATCGGGGCGCATGGGACGCCGGTGTTCTTCGTCCATCCCAAGGACATGGGCGGGGTGCTGACCGAGATCATGGAGACGCCGAAGGGCGAGCATCGAGGATGACTCCCGCCCACTACTCCACCGTCATCCTGAACTTGTTTCAGCATCCATCTCTCCGCACGCACGGACAGAGCGTGGATGCACAATGGACCCTGAAACGAGTTCAGGGTGACGAATTGTGTGGGGCGGGGGCGTGACGAACAAACCCACCCCAGCCGACTGGCAAGCCCGCGCCGCCAACGAAACGAAGGGCAAGGACCTGATCTGGCGCACGCCTGAGGGCATCGCGGTCAAGCCGCTCTACACCCCGGAGGACGTGGCCGACCTCGACCCCGGCCTCCCCGGCTTCGCGCCGTTCACCCGCGGGCCCTATGCCTCGATGTACGCCGGGCGGCCGTGGACCATCCGCCAGTACGCCGGCTTCTCGACCGCCGAGGAATCGAACGCCTTCTATCGCCGCAACCTCGCCGCCGGGCAGAAGGGGCTCTCGGTCGCGTTCGATCTCGCCACTCACCGCGGCTACGACAGCGACCACCCGCGCGTGGTCGGCGATGTCGGCAAGGCGGGGGTGGCGATCGACACGGTCGAGGACATGGAGATCCTCTTCTCCGGCATCCCGCTCGACGCGATGAGCGTCAGCATGACGATGAACGGCGCGGTGCTGCCCGTGCTGGCGTTCCACATCGTCGCGGCGGAGAAGCAGGGCGTTTCGCAGGACCAGCTTTCGGGCACGATCCAGAACGACATCCTCAAGGAGTTCATGGTCCGCAACACCTACATCTACCCGCCGGGGCCGAGCATGCGGATCGTCAGCGACATCATCGCCTACTGCGCGGGCCACATGCCCAAGTTCAACTCGATCTCGATCAGCGGCTATCACATGCACGAGGCGGGGGCGACGGCGGTGCAGGAGCTCGCCTTCACCATCGCCGACGGCAAGGAATACGCGAAACGGGCGATGGCCGCGGGCCTCGCGCTCGACGATTTCGCGCCGCGCCTGTCGTTCTTCTTCGGCATCGGCATGAACCTGTTCATGGAAGTCGCCAAGCTGCGCGCCGCGCGCACGCTGTGGGCCGAGGTGATGACCGGGCTGGGCGCGAAAGAGGAGCGCAGCAAGGTCCTGCGCACCCATTGCCAGACCAGCGGGGTGAGCCTGCAGGAGCAGGACCCGTACAACAACGTCATCCGCACCACGATCGAGGCGCTGGCGGCGGTGCTCGGCGGCACGCAGAGCCTGCACACCAACGCCCTCGACGAGGCGCTGGCGCTGCCGACCGACTTCTCGGCGCGGATCGCGCGGAACACGCAGCTGGTGCTGGAGGAGGAGAGCGGGATTACGCACGTCGCCGATCCGCTCGGCGGGTCGTATTACGTCGAGGCCTTGACGGCGGAACTGGTCGAGAAGGCGGGCGCGCTGATCGCCGAGGTCGACGGGCTCGGCGGAATGACCGAGGCGGTCGCCAGCGGCATGCCCAAGCGGCTGATCGAGGAAGCCGCCGCCGCCAAGCAGGCGCGCGTCGATCGCGGTGAGGACGTGATTGTCGGGGTCAACAAGTATGGGCTCGACGAGCACTCGCCGATCGACACGCTCGACATCGACAACTTCGCGGTGCGTGAGGGACAGATGGCGCGGATCGCCAAGGCGCGGGCTAGCCGGGACGAGGCGGCATGCCAGGCGGCGCTGAAGGCGCTCACCGAGGCGGCGAGACAAGGTCCTCCCCTGAAAGGGGAGGGGGACCACCCGAAGGGTGGTGGAGGGGTGTCCCCCTATCGAGAGGGCGACACCCCTCCGTCAGGCGCTGGCGCGCCTGCCACCTCCCCTTCCAGGGGAGGATCGAACCTGCTCGCCCTAGCCATCGAGTGCGCCCGAGCCAACGCCACGCTTGGCGAAATATCCGCCGCGTTGGAAGCTGTGTTCGGCCGCTACGAAACCGCGCCCACCCCGGTGAAAGGCGTATACGCGAAGGCCTACACCGGCGATGCGCGCTACGCCCAGCTCACCGAAGCCGTGCAAGCCGTCGCCCGCCGCCTCGGCCACGCGCCGCGCCTGATGGTCGCCAAGATGGGCCAGGACGGGCACGACCGCGGCGCCAATGTGATCGCCAGCGCCTTCGCCGACATGGGCTTCGAGGTCGTCGCCGGGCCGCTGTTCCAGACCCCGCGCGAGACGTGCGCGATGGCGCTCGAGCGCGCGGTCGACGTGGTCGGCGCCTCGAGCCTCGCCGCCGGGCACAAGACGCTGATCCCCGAGCTGATCGCGGCCCTGCGCGAAGCCGGCCGCAGCGACATCAAGGTCGTCGCCGGCGGCGTGATCCCGCCGCAGGACTACGACTTCCTGCGCGAGGCCGGGGTGCAGGCGATCTTCGGCCCCGGCACCAACCTGTTGGATGCCGCCGAGGAAGTGCTACGGCTGCTCGGCCACAACATGCTGCCAATGCGGGAGGCCGCGAAGTGAGGAGCCTTGCGGGCGGGATAGTCATCGCAGTTCTCTTGGCCGGTTGTGGCCACAGCAAGCAGTCTACTGCCACGACCGTTTCGCCGGTTGCCAAGGAAGAGTGTGACGGAACGAGCTCCAATCTGGAATACACCCAATGCTTCAACAAACTTGCGCAGGAAGCCGAGGCGAATGCAGCGAAGGAGCTAAAGAAAACAGCCGATTTGGCAAAATTGGCGGACCAGGAATACAGCTGGTCACGTCCCAAATCCATCGCTCCGTCCGAAGAGGAAGCGCTGGCCAATTACCTCAAGGGCTCCCAGACCCATTGGGAGGATTACGTCGAGAAGCAGTGCGAACTAGAGGCTGAAACCTCCAGAGGCGGCAGTGGGACGGATACGCTAAGAGCCAAATGCCATTTACGACTTGCCCGGACACGGGTTGCCGAATTGCAGGCCGCGCAAAAAATGATTGATAGATCGAGATAGGAACTAGACGCTTGCCTTCACAAATCCGTACCGACTGGACCCGCGCCGAGATCGCCGCGCTGTTCGACCTCCCCTTCACCGAGCTGGTCTTCCGCGCGGCCGAAGTGCACCGCGCGCATCACGCGGCGGGCGAAGTGCAGTTGTGCACGCTGCTCTCGATCAAGACCGGCGGCTGCCCGGAGGATTGCGGCTACTGCTCGCAAAGCGCCCATGCCGACAGCGGGGTCGAGGCGACCAAGCTGATGGACGTGCGCAGCGTGCTGCAGTCGGCGGCGCAGGCCAAGGACGCCGGCAGCCAGCGCTTCTGCATGGGCGCAGCCTGGCGCAACCCCAAGGACCGCGACATGCCCGCGATCGTCGAGATCGTGCGCGGGGTGCGAGCGATGGGGCTGGAGACCTGCATGACGCTCGGCATGCTGACCCCTGCGCAGGCCGACCAGCTCGCCGAGGCCGGACTCGATTACTACAACCACAACATCGACACCGGCCCCGAGTACTACGAGCGCGTCATCACCACCCGAAAATTCGAGGACCGGCTGGAGACGCTGGGCAACGTCCGCGCGGCGGGGATCAACGTCTGCTCGGGCGGGATCGTCGGCATGGGCGAAACGCGCGAGGACCGCGTCGGCTTCATCCACACGCTGGCGACGCTGCCGCGCCATCCTGAAAGCGTGCCCGTCAACGCGCTGGTGCCGGTCAAGGGCACCGTGCTTGGCGACATGCTGGCCGACACGCGGCTCGCCAAGATCGACGACATCGAGTTCGTCCGCACCGTGGCGGCGGCGCGGATCACCATGCCGCTGTCGATGGTCCGCCTCTCCGCCGGACGCGAGAGCATGTCCGAGGCGACCCAGGCGCTGTGCTTCCTGGCCGGCGCAAACTCGATCTTCACCGGCGACAAGCTCCTCACCGCGCCGAATGCGGGGGATGACGAGGACGCGGCGCTGTTCGCCAAGCTGGGGCTGACGGCGCTGCAGGGCGAAGAGCCGATGCGGGCTTGTGCGCGGGCGGAGGCGGCGGAGTGAGCTTCAGCGATCGGCCGATGTTGAGCGCCGGGAAGAAGATCGGTTGTATCGCCTATACGGGCATCGGAACGCTAGTTGTCCTATTCGGTCTAATCGGCGGAGCGATGGGCGATTGTGCGGACGGTCCAGATTCAAGCTGTAAGGACAACTTTGCCAATTTCCTCCTGTTTCCAGGGTCACTTATTATCGTGGTGCTTGGCGGAATGGCGATGCTTTGGCTCTTCACGCGAAACAACCGTTGATCCAGCCAATGACCTCTCCCCGCACCCTTGTCCGTCATGCTGAACTTGTTTCAGCATCCATTTCTCCGCCTGCTCCGTCCGTGCGTGGGGCGCGATGGACCCTGAAACAAGTTCAGGGTGACGAGCTTGGAGGGCGGTAGGTTGTTCCAGAAAATCCTCATCGCCAATCGCGGCCCCTTAAGCCCCTCCCCTTCAGGGGAGGGGGAGTAATGTTCTCCAAAATCCTCATCGCCAACCGTGGCGAAATCGCCTGCCGGGTGATCCGCACCGCGCGGCGGATGGGGATCGCCACGGTGGCGGTCTATTCGGATGCCGACGCGCGCGCGCCGTTCGTGCGGCTGGCGGACGAGGCGGTGAACATCGGCCCGGCGCCAGCGGCCGAGAGCTACCTCGTGCCCGAGAAGATCATCGCCGCGTGCCAGGCGACCGGCGCCGAGGCTGTGCATCCGGGCTACGGTTTCCTCAGTGAGCGGGCGAGCTTCGTCGAGGCGCTGGAGGCGGAAGGGATCGCCTTCATCGGCCCTCCGGCCAGCGCCATCGCGGCGATGGGCGACAAGATCGAGAGCAAGAAGCTGGCGCAGGCCGCCGGGGTCAACGTCGTCCCTGGCTTCCTCGGCGAAATCGCCGACACCGAGCACGCGGTGAAGATCGCAGGCGAGATCGGCTATCCGGTGATGATGAAGGCCAGCGCCGGCGGCGGCGGCAAGGGCATGCGCCTCGCCTGGTCCGAGCAGGACGTGCGCGAGGGGTTCGAGGCGACCAAGCGCGAGGGCCTCAACTCGTTCGGCGACGACCGCGTGTTCATCGAGAAGTTCATCGAGGACCCGCGCCACATCGAGATACAGCTGCTCGGCGACAAGCACGGGACCGTGCTCTACCTCAACGAGCGCGAATGCAGCATCCAGCGGCGCCACCAGAAGGTGGTCGAGGAAGCGCCGAGCCCGTTCGTCACGCCGAAGATGCGCCATGCGATGGGCGAGCAGTGCGTCGCGCTGGCGCAGGCGGTGGGATATCATTCGGCGGGCACGGTCGAGCTGATCGTCAGCGGCGCGGACCCGAGCGGCGAGAGCTTCTACTTCCTCGAAATGAACACCCGCCTGCAGGTCGAGCACCCGGTGACCGAGGCAATCACCGGCATCGACCTCGTCGAGCAGATGATCCGCGTGGCGGCGGGCGAGAAGTTGGCTTTTTCGCAGGCGGACGTCGGCATCGACGGCTGGGCGATCGAGACCCGCGTCTATGCCGAGGACCCCTATCGCGGGTTCCTGCCGAGCACCGGGCGACTGGTGCGGTATGGGCCGCCCGAAGCGCGCTTCCATCAGGCTCCTTTCCCCTCCCGCTTGCGGGAGGGGTCAGGGGTGGGCCAGTCCGAGGATGGCGCTCAGGCCCACCCCCAGCCCCTCCCGCTAGCGGGAGGGGGGTATGTTAGATTGGACGACGGCGTCGCCGAGGGCGGCGAAGTGTCGATGTTCTACGATCCGATGATCGCCAAGCTGATCGCCTGGGCGCCCTCGCGCAACGAAGCGGCGGCCTTGCAGGTCGAGGCGCTCGACGAGTTCCGCATCGAGGGCCTCGGCCACAACGTCGATTTCCTCAGCGCGATCATGCAGCACCCGCGCTTCCTCGCGGGCGAGCTCAGCACCGGGTTCATCGCCGAGGTATGGCCCGGCGGCTTCCACGGCGCGCCGGCGAGCGAGGAGCTGCTGCGCGCCATCGCCGCGATCGCCGCGGGGATCGAATGCTCGCATCGCGCGCGGGCCGGGCGGACCAGCGGCAAGCTCAACGGCGTGCCCGGCAACACTGCCGACTGGGTCGTGATAATGGGCGGCCGCGATTTTCCGGTGACGCTGGGCGAGGGCCATGCAATCGTCGACGGCAATCGGGTGGCGGGGGCGTGCGACTGGCGGCCCGGCGAGGCCAGGGCGGCCGCGACGGCCAACGGCGTGGCGCTTGGCCTGATCGTCCGCCGCGATGGCGTCCACTGGCGGATAACCACCCACGGCGCGACTCATTGGGCGCTGGTTCTCCCCGCCGCGATCGCCCCGCTCGCGCGGCACATGATCGAGAAAGTCCCGGCGGACTTGTCGAAGTTCCTCCTTGCGCCGATGCCGGGCTTGCTGACCCAGTTGCTCGTCGCGCCGGGCGACAAAGTCGTGCCCGGCCAGCCGCTGGCGGTCGTCGAGGCGATGAAGATGGAGAACATCCTGCGGGCCGAGCGCGCCGGCACGGTCAGCGCGGCGAACTTCGCCGCCGGCGACAGCCTGGCGGTCGATGCGGCGATCCTGGAGTTCGAATAGCGGCGAAAAGGCTTTCCTACCCGCGCCGGTTTTGCTCATGGTCGCGCCATGCATTGGCCGCTCGATCTCGATCTCCGTCGCTCGCGGCCTCAACCTCGCGGAGGCCCCGGCCGGGGGTGCAATGGTCACGATTCCCGGAAAACCGTGACTTTGCCGATGTGTGATTTTCTTTGGATTAACATGCTGAGAAATAGAGATAATCTATCGTCACGCGCAAAGTCACAGGGTGTGACTTATGTGACTTTCGTCTCCCCTCTGCTGAACCACGCGGTGGCGTCATGACCCACCGCGATCAGCTCGACGAACTCGCGGCAGCCGGCCGCCAGCGCAGCCTGAACCCGCGCGCCGGCATCGACTTCGCGTCGAACGACTACCTCGCGCTCGCCAATTCGCCGCGCCTGCGCGACGCGGTGCTCGATGCGCTGCTGAGCGGCGTGGCGATCGGCTCGGGCGGCTCGCGCCTGCTGCGCGGCAACGATCCCGAGCACGAGCGGCTGGAAGCCGAAGCGGCGGCCTTCTTCGGTTCGGAAAGCGCGCTCTATATGTCGAGCGGCTTTGCCGCCAACGAGACGCTGTTCGCCACCCTGCCGCAGCGCGGCGACCTGGTGGTCCATGACGCGCTGATCCACGCCAGCACCCACGAAGGCTTGCGCTGCGGGCGGGCGGAGCGGGTGGCGACGCAGCACAACGACGTCGATGCTTTCGCCGATGCCATCCGCGCGTGGCGGGCCGGCGGCGGCACGGGCCGGGCGTGGATCGCTGTCGAGAGTCTCTATTCGATGGACGGCGACCGCGCCCCGCTCGATGCGCTGGCCGCGTTGGCGGACGCGCAGGACGCCTTCCTGATGATCGACGAGGCGCACGCGGTGGGCGTGTTCGGGCCAGACGGACGGGGCCTCGCCGCGCATCTCGACGGGCGCGAGAACGTGGTCGTCCTGCGGACTTGCGGCAAGGCGCTGGGGGTCGAAGGGGCGCTGCTGTGCCTGCCGCGCGTGATGCGCGATTTCCTCGTCAACCGCGGCCGCGGGTTCATCTTCTCGACCGCGCCTTCGCCGCTGATGGCCCGCGCGGTGGGCGAGGCGCTGCGCATCCTGGTGGACGAGCCTGAACGGCGGGCGGTGTTGCAAGAACGGGTGAAGCTTGCTGAGCAAGTGTTTGGCGAAACAGGCATTCCCGTCAGCGGCTCGCAGATTATTCCGGTGATCCTCGGCGACGATGCGCGCGCGATGCGTGTCGCCGGAATGCTCCAGCAGGCGGGTTACGACGTGCGCGGCATTCGCCCGCCTACCGTTCCCGCCGGCACCTCGCGGCTGCGCATTTCCGTCACGCTCAACGCCTCCGAAGGCGATATCCGCGGCCTCGGCGAAGCGCTGCAAGCGGCGGTGCGCGCGGCATGAGGCTGGTCGTCACAGGGACCGACACGGGGATCGGCAAGACCGTGCTCGCCGGCGCCATCGCGCAGGCGACGGGGGCGGCGTACTGGAAGCCGATCCAGGCCGGGCTCGACGAAGAGACCGACAGCGAGCGGGTGGCCGCGCTGGGTTTACGAATCCTGCCCGAAGGTTACCGCTTGCGTACCCCTTGTTCGCCCCACTGGGCCGCGGAGATCGACCGGGTCACGCTGGAGGATGCCGCGCTGGAGCTGCCGAAGGGCGAGCCCGATCTGGTCGTCGAAGGGGCCGGCGGAGTCCTTGTGCCGATTCGCGAGGACTTGCTGTTCGCCGACCTGTTCGCCCGCTGGGGCCTGCCGGTGGTGCTGGCGGCGCGCACGGCGCTGGGGACGATCAACCACACCGTGCTGTCGATCGAGGCGCTGCGGGTGCGCGGGGTGCCGATCCTCGGCGTGGCGTTCGTCGGCGAGGCGATCGAGAACACCGAAGCGACCATTGCCCGGATCGGCCAGGTCAAACGCCTCGGGCGGCTGCCGATGCTGCCGGAAGTGACCACCGAGACGCTGCGCGAGGCGTTCGCGGCTAACTTCGACCCGGGCGACTTCGCGTGAGCCCGGTCTGGCACCCGTTCACCCAGCACGGGCTGGGCGAGCCGATCCCGCTGGTGACCCGCAGCGAGGGCGCGGCGCTCTATACCGCCGACGGCCGCCGGGTGATCGACGCGATCTCTTCGTGGTGGGTGACGACTCATGGCCATTGCCACCCAAAAATCATGGCGGCGATTGTCGAGCAGGCCGGCAAGCTCGACCAGATCATCTTCGCCGGGTGGACCCACGAACCGGCGGAGGCGGTCGCGCGCGGCCTGCTCGCGATAATGCCCGGCGCGTTGACGCGGGTGTTCTTCTCGGACTCAGGCTCGACCAGCGTCGAGGTGGCGCTGAAGATGGCGCTCGGCTTCTGGCGCAATCGCGGCGACGATCGCCACCGCATTCTGGTTCTGGAGCACGGCTATCACGGCGACACGATCGGCGGTATGTCGGTGGGCGAGCGGGGGGTGTATAACCAGGCCTACGCGCCGCTGCTGTTCGAAGTGGGCACCATTCCCCTTCCCGGCGCGGACCCGCAGCCGAGCTACGACGCGCTGGAGGCCGAGTGCGCCGCCGGGGCCGCCGCGTTCATCGTCGAGCCGCTGATCCTCGGCGCGGGGGGCATGCTGATGTATCCGCCCGCGGTGCTCGCCGAGTTCGCCGCGATCTGCCGCCGCCATGGTGTCCTGTTCATCGCCGACGAGGTGATGACCGGCTGGGGCCGCACCGGCACCCTTCTGGCGTGCGAGCAAGCCGAGGTGGTGCCGGACATCCTGTGCCTGTCCAAAGGCCTCACCGGGGGCGCGGTGCCGCTGGCGGTGACGCTGGCGAGCGAGCCGATCTACCAGGCGCACTTGTCGGGCGACCGGGCGAAGATGTTCTTTCACTCGTCGAGTTACACCGCCAACCCGCTCGCCTGCGCGGCGGCGGTGGCGAACCTCGCGATCTGGCGCGAGGAGCCGGTGCTCCGCGGCATCACATTGCTGGCCGAGCGGCAAGCGCAGCGGCTCGCGCGGATCGCGGCCAACCCGCAGGTCGAGAACGCGCGGCAACTGGGGACGATCACGGCGTTCGAGATCGAGGCGCCCACCACGGGCTACCTGTCGGAGATCGGCCCGCGCCTGCTGGCGTTCTTCCGCGAGCGCGGTATCCTGCTGCGCCCGCTCGGCAACACCATCTACCTGATGCCGCCGTACTGCATCGACGAGGCCGATCTCGACACGGTCTATGCGGCAATCGAGGAGGCGATAGCCGAAATCAGCGCGGCATAGTCACCTGCTGGGCCGCCCCGTCGTAGGCGATCGTCGCGTCGGGCTTGCCGTCCCAGTCGAGCGCCCGGCCCGGGCGCATCCAGCGGATCAGGAAGGTGCGGCGCGGCTGCATTCCGGGCAACGACCCCTTGCGCGTTCCGATGGTCAGCGTCCGGCTGGCCTCGTCCCAGACGAGGGGAACGCGCGACCAGGCGCCCTTGAGGTACTGCTGGCTGGTCCCGTCGTCCTCGTAGAGCGAGAAGCGCCCGTTCGCGCCGGGATAGACCAGCAGGGTGACCGGCGCATCGGGCTGGTCGGCGGCGAACTGGCGCACCGGGCCGGTCGGCACGATCGAGCCGGCGCGGACGAACAGCGGCATGTCGGCAAAGGGTGCCGCCGCGTCGATCGTCTGCCCTCCCGGATGCAGCGCTCCGCTTGTCCAGTCGTACCAGCTGGCCCCGGCCGGCAGGTACACTTTGCGGCTGCGTGCCTTGTACTCGGTCACCGGCGCGACGAGGAACGCCGGGCCGAACATGTACTCGTCGTCGATCGTCCAGGCCCGCTTGTCGGCCGCGAAGTCCATCACCAGCCCGCGCATGATCGTGCCGTCGTGGAAGTACGTGTCGGCGCCCAGCGTGTAGATGTACGGCAGCAGGCGATAACGCTGGCGGTCATAGGCGGCGAGCGCGTCGTAAGTCTTCGGATCGTCCTTGCCGAGATTGTAGATCTCGCGCAGCGGGAACTCGCCGTGGCTGCGGAACAGCGGGCTGAACGCGCCGAACTGGAACCACCGCACTTGCAGCTCGCGCCATTCGTCCTGCGCCGCCGGGTCCTGTTTGGAATAGCGGTCCTCCACCGAGAAGCCGCCGATGTCGTGGGTCCAGTTGGGAATGCCCGACATGGACAGGTTGACGCCGGCGCTGATCTGGGCGCGCAAGTTGCTCCACCGCGCAGCGACATCGCCCGACCAAACCGCCGCCGAGGCGCGTTGCGTGCCGCCGAAGCCGCTGCGGGTGAGGATGAACGGCCGCTTGTCCGGCTGCGCCGCGCGCAGGCCGTCGGCCATGCCGACCGCGTGGACCAGCGGATAGGAGTTGAAAATCGCCGCGCCGGGCAAGCCGGCCGCGGGCGAGTCCATCTGATACGCTCGCTCTTGGATCGAGAGGTTCGAGTGCCAGTCGGGCTCGGTCGCGTCCATCCACCAGGCGTCGAAGCCCTTGCTGACCAGGCCCTCCCTGATCTGCCGGAAGTATATCTGCCGCGCTTCGGGCGAATAGGCGTCGTAATAGGTATTGGCATAACCCGGTCCGACCCAATCCCTCTGATCGGTGTGGAGCGGGCGCTGGTAGAGATAGCCTTTGGCAGCGAGCTCCTTACCGTTGGCGGTCCAGGGATAGAACTTCGGCCAGACCGAGATCATCACGTGGCCGTTGAGCGCGTGGACGGTGTCGACCATGCCTTGCGGATCGGGGAAGCGCTTGGGGTCGAAACACTGGCAGCCCCATTGATCCTCCGGCCAGTAGAACCAGTCCTGCACGATGTTGTCGATCGGCAGCTGGCGCTTGCGGTATTCGGCGAGCACCCCCGTGAGCTGGTCCTGCGTTTCGTAGCGCTGGCGGCTTTGCCAGAAGCCGTAAGCCCATTGCGGCATGATCGGCGCCTTGCCGGTCAGCCGGCGATACCCGGCAACGAGGGCGTCCATATTGGCGCCGGGGACGACGTAATAATCGATCGCCTTGCCTGCTTCCGATGCGAAGCTGACCGAGTGGCGGTCGAGATCGGGGAGCGGATCCGCGTGGAAGAGCGCGATGTAGCCTTGGTGCGGCTGCCACTCGATGCGCAGCTTGACCGGCTTGCCCTTGGTCAGGGTCAGCTCGAAGTTGTGATACCAGGGGTTCCAGTTCTGGCGCCAGCGGCTGAGCACTTCCTTGCCATCGGCGAAAACCTTGGCGTAGCTCGAGGAATAGAGCCGGAACTTGTGAGCGCCGGAGGTTTGCGCGGTGTAAGTACCGGTCCAGACGACTTCATCGGCCTTGCCGGCCGGAACACCCTGCGGCCAGTTCTTCTGGTCGCGAATGTATTGGTAATCGATCCTTGCTTCGCGGCGCGAGATCGCGGGGCGACCGGCGAGCGTGTAGTTCGCCGTCCAGCCGGCCCGCGGCGCGAGCAACCGATAGGGCTTCGGATCGCCCACACGTGTGATGGAGTTGTTGTCCCACAGCACGCCGTAGCCCCTGGTCGAGAGCAGATACGGCACCGCGATGTCCATGTTGTGCTGGGCGAGTTCGACGTCTTGCCCGTTGTAATCCATCTGCCGGTTCTGGTGCTGGCCAAGGCCGAACAGGCCCTCGTCGCTGCCGCGGTTGAACTGAACACGGGTGGCGACGAACGTCTGGCCCTCGATAGTCACCGGATCGAGCCGCCGCGAAGGCGCGTATTCGTCGAGCAGCAGCGCGCCTTTGGCGTTAAAAACCCGCAGTCGGCCGTCGGCAAGGCGGACTTCGGCGCGGGCTTGGGCGGTCGTCAGCGTCGCTGCGTCAGCGGTCCTGGCGAACCGCGGCGAGCCATCGGCCTGGGCCACCACCATGTAGCTTTTCGGAGCCCGGTCCG
>Ga0207705_10002401_pt1 | contig 14460 bp, 10 predicted proteins | sample KBSC13metaG_FD_184314 | JGI IMG/M metagenome (GOLD analysis project Ga0207705, IMG submission 184314) | Corn rhizosphere microbial communities from Kellogg Biological Station, Michigan, USA - KBS C1-3 metaG (SPAdes) (version 2) | ecosystem: Host-associated > Plants > Roots > Rhizosphere > Soil ...
CACCAAAGGTCTCGATGGGCGGTTCAGCGAGCAGGCTTATCAACAGTTCCTGGCGCAACAGCGGCTGACCGACCCGCAGGTTCGGCGTATCCTGGCGGGCTCGCTGCTGCAGCGGCTGATGCTGACACCGATCGCCACCAATGCGCGCGTGCCGGTGGGCATGGCCATGCCCTATGCGTCGATGCTCCTGGAAGCGCGCGAGGGCGAGGCGGCGATCATCCCAACCGACCTGTTCAAGGCGGGCCTCAAGCCCACCGACGCGCAGGTTCAGCAATTCTACGCCGCCAACCGGGCGCGCTACACCATTCCCGAGCAGCGGGCGCTGCGGATCGCGCGCATCGGGCCGGAGCAGGTCGCGGGCGTCAGTGCGTCCGACAAGGAAATCACCGATTATTATAACGCCAACAAGTCGACCTATGCGCCGAGCGACACGCGCTCGCTGAGCCAGGTCGTGGTCCCTGACCAGGCGACCGCCAATGCGATCGCGCAGCGGGCGAAAGGCGGACAAACGCTGTCCGCTGCTGCGGCGCCCGCCGGAGCAAATGCCGCGCTGACCTCGCTGCAGGACCAGAACCGCGCGGCTTATGCGAGCGTCGCGGGCGAAAAGACTGCCGCTGCGGTGTTTGCAGCACCCAGCGGCGCTATCGTCGGTCCGATCCAGTCGGACTTCGGCTGGGTCGTGGTGAAGATCGACGCCGTGAAGGCGGGTGGCGGCAAGACCATCGAGCAGGCACGCACCGAAATTGCGGCCAAGCTCAACGCCGACAAGCGCAAGGCCGCGATCGAGGACATGGTCGACAAGGTGCAGACGGCGCTGGACGATGGCAGCAACTTCGCCGAGGCGGTTGCCGCCGCGAAGCTGACCGTCACGACGACGCCGCTGATCGCTGCCAACGGGACCTCGCGCGTGGACGCCGCCTACAAGGCGCCGCCAGAGCTCGCGCCCGTCGTGAAGACCGGCTTTGAAATCGCGCCCAATGATCCCCCGGAGATCGTCGCTATGGGTGACGCGGGCTATGCCGTGGTCTCCCCCGGCGAGGTCGTCCCCGCTGCGCCGGCGCCCCTGACCACCATTCGCGACCGGGTCGCGAACGACTGGATCGCCGATCAGGCAAACAAGAAGGCGGAAGCGGTCGCCAAGCAGATAGCCGACAGGGCCAATGCCGGCAGCTCAATCCCGGAGGCTATCAAGGCCGCCGGAGTTTCTCTGCCGCCATCGCGTCCGATCGCCGCACGCCGCATCCAGATTGCGGATGCGCAAGGCAATGTCCCGCCGGCGCTGAAGGTGCTGTTCACGGTCGCCGCGGGCAAGGCGCGGATGCTGGCCAGCCCGACGGGCGGCGGCTTCTTCGTGGTCAAGACCAACAAGATCACGCCCGGCAATGCGCTTAACGCCCCGCAGATCATCACCCAGGTGCAGAGCGAGCTCAGCCAGGCTGTGGCGCAGGATTACGCCGAACAATTCACGGCGTCGCTGCGGCGTGAAATGAAGGCCAAGCGCAACGAGAGCGCGATCGCCGCTTTCCGGACGCGGCTGCTGACCAGCGGAAATTGATTGGCAAGGCTTGACCGCCTCATTTTTGTTTCCTAAAAGTTCCCCGTTCGTTCCTTTGGGGTGTACGGCCATGCTCACTGCCAAGCAGCGCGAATTGCTGCTGTTCATCGACGACCGGCTCAAGGATCAGGGCATCAGCCCCAGCTTCGACGAGATGCGCGAGGCGCTCGACCTCAAGTCGAAGTCGGGCGTTCACCGGCTGATCTCGGCACTGGAAGAACGCGGGTTCATTCGCCGCCTGCCCAACCGGGCGCGCGCGCTGGAAGTGGTGAAACTGCCCGAGGCGCGTCCGTCGGCAACGGTGACGCCGATCCGCCCGGTGACCGCGACCCCAGCCAACGACACGCTGGAAATCCCGCTGCACGGCAAGATCGCCGCAGGCACGCCGATCGAGGCGCTGCAGGGGACGGAAAGTTTCGCAGTGCCGGCGGCGCTGCTCGGAACGGGCGAGCATTATGCACTCGAGGTCTCCGGCGATTCGATGGTCGACGAAGGTATTCTCGACGGCGATTTCGCGCTCATCCGCAAGGTCGACGTAGCGAACGACGGGGAGATCGTCGTGGCCCTCATCGATGACGAGGAAGCGACGCTCAAGACCTTCCGCCGCGAGGGCAGCATGATCCGCCTCGACCCGGCCAACCGCAACTACGAGCCGCAGCGGTACGACCCGCGGCGGGTGCAGATCCAGGGCCGGCTCGCGGGGCTGATCCGGCGCTATTGAGATGGGTGAGCCGCGGATCGATTATGTCGAGCTGCCCTCGGCCACCGCGCACGAGCTGACGCGGGCGTTTTACGCGCGGGCGTTCGGGTGGACGTTTGCCGATTACGGCCCCGACTATGCGGCGACGACCAACGGCGTCACTGACGTCGGCTTGCAGGGCGAGCGGAGCGAGGCGCTATCGGCGCCCCTGCCCGTCATCCGTGTCGACGACCTCGATGCGGCATTCAAGCAGGTCGCCGATGCCGGCGGCGTAATCGCCAAGCCGATCTTTGCCTTCCCAGGCGGCCGCCGATTCCATTTCATCGATCCGTCGGGAAGCGAGCTCGCGGTGTGGAGCGCCGGATAAGCCACGGCGGCGGTGTCGCAGCCCACGGATGATTGCCGACGCGCTCGGCAACGGTGACGACCTTTGGCGGTTCACTGAGTGCAATGGCCACGCCGCCCGTGCGGGCGAGCGCGGCGGCATCCAGCTTCAACCAGCGGGGGCTGCAGGCACGCGGCAAGCGGCGGTCGGAGACGACGATGTCGGTGGACGCGCAGGCCTGGGTAATCGCCACCCAGTCGATCCGGGTCGAGGAGCGCGTCGCCAGGAGGCGCCATGCTCCGCTACCCGTGCGGATCGTCGTCAGGCAGGCGTCGTAGGTGCAATCGCTCGCCGCCTGGCCATCGATCGCCGCCGGATCGCCGTCGAACCCTGATGCCTCTGCCAGCAAGCTGCGAATGTAGTCGCCCGCGCGGTCGCGCAGGATGAAGACGCCGTCGCGGTCCGCAATCGCGAGATGGCGGCCGTCGCCGGTAATCAGCAGGTCCGGCGCAGGCGCTGCGGCGGCGGCGGCGGCGCCGAGCGCCACCGGGATCAGCCCCAGCCGCCGGGCGCGCGTGGTCCAAAGGCAAATCCACAAGCCGCCCGCGACCATCAAAGCATAAGCCCAACCGGGCATGGAAGGCATTAGCGCGACCGCACCGCGCGCCGAGCCGACGGCGTGCGCCAACGCGAGCAAGGCGTCGATCGATGCGCCGCAGAGGAACCAGAAGGGACGGCCAAGCCCGGCGGAATCGAGCATGAGCGCGATCGCTTCGAGCGGCATGATCAGAAAGGTCGTCAGCGGGATGGCGACGATGTTGGCGCCAACCCCGTACAGGCCGGCGCGATGGAAATGAAACAGCGCGATCGGGATCAGCGCGCATTCGACGGCGAGGCCGGTGGCGATGATACCGAGCAAGCCGCGGCCCATGCGCGCGAGCATCCCCTCCTCACGCCGTTCGAGTAACCGGCGGGCCCAGGGCGCGGAGTGGAAAGCGACGATTGCGGTGACCGCCGCAAAGCTCATCTGGAAGCTTGGACCCGCGAGCGCTTCGGGGCGAAACAGCAACACGATCAGGGCGCCAGTCGCAATCAGGCGGATGCTGATCGCTTCGCGCCCGAGCGCAATCCCCGCGAGCACCAGCAAGGCTGCCACACAGCTGCGGACGGTCGGCACCTGCGCACCGGTCAGCAAGGTGTAGCCAATGCCAGCCGCCGCCCCGACCGCGGCAGCGACGAGTACGAGGTTGACGCGGAGCGCCAGCCGCTCGCTTAGCGCCAGCAGCTTGAGGGTCAGAAACATCGCGAAAGCCACCACGGCCGCGATGTGGAGACCGCTCACCGACAGCAGGTGGGTGAGGCCGCTCCGGCGCATCGCGTCTGCGTCGTCCTGATCGACGGCATTCTGGTCGCCTGTCGCCATGGCGATCGCAATACCCGCGGCGTTCGGGTCCAGGCGCCCGCTGATATGTTCGCGAAGCCGGGCGCGGACCCGGTCCAGCCCAAGCGGGACAGCGGCCTGCCGCACGCTGACCGGCCCCAGTGCCTTGCCGACCGCGCCAATGCCTTTGAACCAGGCATCGCGCGCGAAGTCGTACGTTCCCGGTAGCGCCATCGGTGGCGGCGGCGCCAATCGCGCGCGGAGTTCGACGACTGCGCCGGACGCGACGCCCGCCGGAAATTTGTCCTCGTCGAGCGAGACGCGAACGGTCGGCGGCAAGCCCGGCGAGAGAGGGTGAAGCAGCAGCCGAACCGTCTCTCTTGCAGCGAGATGGTCAACGCCGCTGACCGAGGCGGTAAACTGAACGACGCGCGGCCGGTCGAGCCGCGGCGCCGCAACCCACGCCGAGCGCGCCCACACCAAAGCACAGCCCATCGCCGCAGCTAAAGCGAACCAGGCAAGGGCGCGTCCGGCGCGACCCTGCCCCCACGCGACGCCGGCCAGCAAGGCGGCAAGCGTCACGCACAGAAAGGCTTGCCATCCGCTGGACGTGCCGATCACGAACCAGGCGGCGATACCAGCACCGAAGCCGACGACGAACCAGGGCGGGAGCTGCGCGCGCTCGACCTCGAGGAACCGCTCAAGTTCCTCGTGAAGCGCGGAAATCCGCGTCTTCCAAAAGCTCCGAGCACGCTGTGGAAGAGGCGCTTCCCCTATGTTAGGGGCGCTCGTCCGTTGCATTGCAGCATGAAAAGAAGAGCAAAGCGCGCCCGAGCGCAAGCGAGAAACATTTGGCCGATCCGAACAACCGTCCCGTCGTCACCCGCTTCGCACCGTCGCCGACCGGCTACCTCCACATTGGCGGGGCGCGAACGGCATTGTTCAACTGGCTCTACGCTCGCCATCGCGGCGGCAGATTCCTCCTGCGGATCGAGGACACCGATATAGCCCGTTCGTCGAAGGAGGCTATCGACGCCATTCTCGACGGGATGAATTGGCTCGGTCTCGATTGGGATGGGCACGAATATTATCAATCGCAATTCTGGGCCCGGCACGCCGAGATCGCGCATCGGCTGCTGGAGCGGGGAGCCGCCTATCGCTGCTACATGACGCAGGAGGAACTGGCCGAGCAGCGCGAGCGCGCTCGCGCCGAGCGCAAGCCGTTCCGCATCGACAGCCCGTGGCGCGACGTGACCGAAAGCCAAAGCGACAAGCCGTTCGTCATCCGCCTGAAGGCCCCGCGCGAAGGCGAAACGGTCATCGACGACGAGGTTCAAGGCCAGGTGACCGTCCAGAATGTCGAGCTGGACGATTTCGTGCTGCTGCGGTCCGACGGAACGCCGACCTACATGCTGGCGGTGGTGGTCGACGATCACGACATGGGAGTCACTCACGTGATCCGCGGCGACGATCATCTCAACAACGCTTTCCGACAGCTGGCGATCATCCGTGCCATGGGTTGGCCCGAGCCCACCTACGCCCACGTGCCGCTGATCCACGGGCCGGATGGCGCCAAGCTGAGCAAACGGCACGGGGCGATGGGCGTCGATGCCTATCGGGACGAACTCGGATTGCTTCCGGAAGCGGTCGGCAATTACCTGCTGCGGCTCGGCTGGGGACATGGCGACGATGAGATTATCAGCCGCGAACAGGCGATCGAATGGTTCGATCTGCCGCAGGTCGGCAAATCGCCATCACGCTTCGACTTCAAAAAGCTCGAGAACCTCAACGGCCACTATATCCGCGAAGCGGACGATGCACGGCTCGCCGATTTGATTTCGCCTCGCCTGCCCGGCGCCGACAACAACCTGCTAATCAAGGCCATGCCGGAGTTGAAGGCCCGCGCGCATACGCTGCATGAACTGGCCGACGGCGCCCGCTTCCTCTTTGCCACACGCCCACTGGACGTGGACGAGGCGGCGGCGGTGCTGCTGACGCCCGATGCCCGCAAAATCCTCCGGGCGGCGCATGCCAAGCTCGGCGCTCTTGCCGAATGGGAACCGGCGGTCCTAGAGGCCGCTATCCGCGAGATCGCCGAGGAGAATGGCGTGAAGCTGGGCAAGCTCGCCCAACCGCTTCGCGCCGCGCTCACCGGACGCACCACCTCTCCGGGAATTTTTGACGTACTGGCGCTGCTTGGCCGCGACGAAAGCCTCGCCCGCATCGCCGACCAGATGGAGCCGACCGAATGACCGACAAGACCGCGACCCTTGGCCTCGACGGGTCGAACCAGAATTTCCCGATTCTTGATGGCACGGTCGGCCCCGAAGTAATCGATATACGCAAGCTCTACGCGCAAACGGGAATGTTCACCTACGATCCCGGCTTCACCTCGACGGCGTCATGCGAAAGCGCGATAACTTTTATCGACGGCGAGAAAGGCATCCTCCTCCATCGCGGCTATCCGATCGAGCAGCTTGCCGAGAATTCGACTTTCATGGAGGTCGCCTATCTGCTCATCAACGGCGAATTGCCGAAAAAGGATGAGCTGGACACCTTCGTTTACACCATCAGCCGCCACACGATGGTCCACGAGCAACTCGCGACCTTTTATCGCGGCTTCCGGCGCGACGCGCATCCGATGGCCGTCCTGTGCGGTGTCGTCGGCGCACTGTCGTCCTTCTACCACGACAGCACGGACATCACCGATCCCGAGCAGCGGATGATCGCCTCGCACCGGTTGGTCGCCAAGATGCCGACGCTGGTGGCGATGGCGTTCAAATACACGCTTGGTCAGCCTTTCATGTTCCCGCAGAACAGCCTCAGCTATACCGGCAACTTCTTGCGCATGACCTTCGGCGTCCCGGCCGAGCCTTATGAGGTCAATCCGATCATCGAGAATGCGATGCGCCGCATTTTCATCCTCCATGCCGACCATGAACAGAATGCCTCGACCTCGACGGTGCGCCTCGCCGGTTCCTCGGGCGCCAATCCGTTCGCCTGCATCGCGGCGGGGATCGCCTGCCTGTGGGGGCCCGCCCACGGCGGCGCCAACGAGGCCGCGCTCAACATGCTGCGCGAGATCGGCAACGTGAAGCGGATCCCCGAGTATATCGCGCGGGCCAAGGACAAGGACGATCCGTTCCGGCTGATGGGCTTCGGCCACCGCGTCTACAAGAACTTCGACCCGCGCGCGAAGGTGATGAAGGCGACCGCCGACGAGGTGCTGAAGGAGCTCAACATCTCCGATCCGGTGCTCGACGTTGCCAAGGAACTGGAGCAAATCGCGCTCAACGACGAATATTTCATCGAGAAGAAGCTCTACCCCAACGTCGATTTTTATTCGGGCGTGATCCTGAATGCGATCGGGTTTCCGACCGACATGTTCACCGCGCTATTCGCCCTCGCCCGCACCGTCGGCTGGGTCGCGCAATGGAACGAGATGATCGCCGATCCCGAACAAAAGATTGGGCGCCCGCGCCAGCTGTACACCGGCGCGACGCAACGCGATTACGTTCCCTGCGACAAGCGCTGAGTCCTCAGCGCTAGGCGGCAGGCAAGGTCAGCGAGAAGCAGCCGCCTTCGCCGGGCGCGCTATCGAGCGTGACGTCGCCCCCCAGCGAGCGGGCAAGGCGGCGCGAGATGGCGAGACCGAGACCCGCCCCGTCTTCCCGCTGGCGCGCGCGCTCGAACCGTTCGAAGATGCGCTCGCGGTCTTCGGCGGCAACCCCCGCCCCTTCATCGGACACCGTGATGCGAGCCATGCCCTCGCTGCTCGCAAAGGCGAGGCGGATTCGCCCGCCACCCGGCGAGTGGCGAATGGCGTTGCCGATCAGGTTGACGAGGATCTGGATGACCGCGCGTTCCTCGCCCCTGGCCGGAAGTGCGTTGGCGCCATCGGTTTCGAGGATGACGTCGGCGGCCTCGGCCGAGGATTGCAGCATCACCACGGCTTCGGCGGCGAGCGCCGTGAGGTCGACCGTGCGTTCAGCCTGAACGGCATCGTCGCCCATCGATGACAGCACCGAAAGCAGGTGGCGCGCGGCGGCGGCGATGTCGCTGCCGTAATTGGCGTAATCGCTGCGGAGCGGCCCCTCCGATCGCTCGACAAGCCGCTCGGCGCTTTCGATGATCCGGTCGAGCGGTGAGCGCAGCACTTCGTCGAGCGCGAGATCGAAGGATACATCGTGCCCGCGAGGCGTACCTGTCTCGCGGTCGGATTGGACGCTACCGCGGAAGCCGGCAAAGCTGCCGTCCGCGGCGGTGACGATCTGCCCGTCGAGGACGACGGAGCGGCTTTCATCGACCCGGCTGCGCGCATGCTGCCCCGAGAAGGCACGCCGGGCAGCCAGCGCACTGATTAAGGGCATGTCGCCGCTGTCGTCTTCGTCGAAGCGAAGGATCCGGGTAAGCGGCTGGCCCGCAACGTCCCCCGCATCGACTCCGAGCAATTCGGCCAAATCGGGCGACAGGGAGATTATTCGCAATTCCTCGTCGGTCGCCCATTCGTTCTGGGCAGCGCCGGAACCGGCCTCGGCTTCACCACCGAGGATTGCCGCGAGGCGCGGTCCTGCCGGCGCGCGGACGGTCCAGCCCTCCAGCGATAGCGTGACGTCATCGCCATCGGGCGTCGCGCGGACCCACAGCTCGATATCGTGATCGGCCGATGCGGCAAGCGCCGGGCGGGAAACCGGCGTGCGGAGCTTGCGCGCCAGTGCGGCGATGGCCGCGACCTGGGGTAGCGCCAGCGGCTCGTTCATCGCGGCGCCGGCTTCGCGCTGCAGCGATTCGAGCTCGGGGTCGGCGGCAATCAGCCGGCCCGCGCGATCCACTCGCCCGGCGACCGGACGCGGTTCGGAGGGTGCGCTAGCCACAGCCCTGGCCAAGCCGATCGAGCGCCGCGCGGTATGAAGGGTCGGTCGTCAGCCACGAACGTGCGCCATCCACATCGGCCTGGGCCATTTCGTCGAACAGAGAAATCGCACCGCCGGCGTCAGCGATCCCGAGCAGATCGCCGATACCCGCAAGCAATCCCGCCGCGAGATCGCGCGACACCGCCGCCGCGCGGAACAGGGCCATGACCGTCGGCGCATCGCCCGACAAAAACACGTCAAGCGCCGCGTCCAGCGCGATCCCGCGCCGGCGCGCGAGCACGGCAGTGACGAATCCTACCTCGCCTTCGTGCGCGGCGGCCAGAATCAATTCGTCGGTCAATGTCCCGGCCTCGTCGAGCTGACCAATGAGGGCGGCCGTGAGGGAGGCGACACTGCGGTTGGCGTCTCGCTCACCCATGACGCGCTGGACCGCCGCTGCCAGTTCGCGATCGGCTTCCGGGATGCCGCGATTGGCGGCAAGCTCCGCGCGAAGCGCCGCCGCGACGGAATTGATCAGCGCAACAGCCGAACCGGACGGGAGGTCGTCGAAGGCAATCAGGCATTGGCCGAAGCGATCGCGCCGCCGCCCGCGGGCCAGGATCAGGGCCATGGCCGCTGCCGCGACCGCTCCATGTGCGTTGCTGACCAGACCCTGCAGGACACGAGCCTCGCGGCGCCCGCCACGAGCGCGGGCCGCAACGGAAATCCGTTCCTCGTCGGCGCGCTGGAGCAGCAGCGCCATCAGGCCCGGCTCGTCGAGCAGGCCGGCCGTCCGGAGCGTATCGACCAGCGCGGCATCATCTTCGTCATTGGCCGCCAGCCAGCCGCCCGGCAGCGCCGCCCGCAGCGCACTCGCCAGATCGCGCACGAGCTGGTGGAGCATGACCGTCATCAGCGCTCGCTCCTGCTCGGTCAGGCGCTGAGAGGGATCGAGGAAAAAGTCGACACGGACGGTGGACAGACGGCCGCGGCCAGGCGCGCGCGAGGGCACGCCCTCGTCGCCTGCAGGAGCAGCAATGGGCCATTCTTCCGGCATCATCCCGCGACGATTATCGGGTTTGAGTTAACTTCGGGTCAACTGGACGCGTGATGTCGGACGCGCTGAACGACGAAAAAGGAGAATGCCGCATAGGCGAGGACGGCCAGCAGATAGGCCGTCCAGACGCCCCCAAGCGCGAACGGGACGGCCAGGAAGATTGCGTTGCGGCGGGAGAGCAACCACACATCGCCGTCCGCCGGCATCGCCGCCTTTTCGATCCGCATCGCTTCGCCGAAGGCGCAGGCGGTCACCGCCGCGACGATCGAACCCCAGCCGGTGCCGTGCCGGGTTTCCCACAGGCCGATAGCGAGCAGCGCCAGACCCGAGGCCGGCCACAGCGCCAGCCGGCTCCACATCTTCGACGCCAGCGGCTTGAGGCGGATGGTTGCGAGGCGCGCCGCGATCAGGTCGAGGGGCGTCGATAACAGGAGCACCACAAGGCCCGCGCCGAGCCAGCCGCGGGTGAAGCAGACGGCTCCGGCGAGCGTCAGGGCGAGGGCGGCCCACACCAGCCAGAACGGCCGCAGCGAGGTTTCCATCAGCTGCTCGGTCGCGAAATCCTCGACATACGGCAGGATGAAGCGGCTCGCCCAGTCGGTCCGGCCTCCGCGCGAGGCGCGGATCATGTGGCGCTGGAAGCCGGCCAGCTGATCGGCTCGCTCCACGAGCAAGGGCTCGCCTTCGCCGGGCTGGATCGGCATTCGCCGCGCGCCTTCCTGGATGGTGCGGCGGAGCAAGGTCGATTGCAGGTCCCAATCGCCGAGCATGGCTGCGGTCGAGCCGAGCAAATGCGCGTCGACCACGGCGACGCCTGCCCAGCGCGATTCGGCGTCGATGCGTTCGAACGTCGCATGCTGCTCGTCGTCGGGGACGGTGGCGACGGCGGGCTCACCTTCGGCGGTCACCGCCGCCACCAGATCGACCGTCGGCGCGACGCCGTCACCGATCAACAGGATGGCCGATCCGGCCTCGAACCGGCTCACGGCTTCGTTGACATCGCTGACCGGGAACACGCCGACACCGTCGAGTCGAAGGCGCTCGAAGGCGTCCTGAAGCGCCTGGGGAACGCGCTCAACCACGACCACGATCGGCGCCGCGCCAGCGGCAGACGCACAGCGCGCCTGATATTCGAGCAGGGTGCGACCGGCGAGCGGGAACAGCGCGCGCAAACCGCCGCTATCATCCTCCTGATAGGCCCCGATCAGCGCCCCAATCGCCACCGCTTGATCACCCTCCCCGACAATCGCCCCACTATGCGACACGTTATCGCACAAGATCGCTCTCTAATCGCTTTCACGCATCGTCAAAGATGGTAAACTGCCGATTACGATGACACCCACTCCCAAGCGCGCCCAATCCCTGCCGCAGCGCGAGAAACCGGCAGAGCCCATCGAACTGCTGAGCGCGGCGGCCGATTTCGTCGAGCCGACGTTCGACGAGCAGCAGTGGGTGGAACAGAGCGCCGAGGAGCGCGGGACTGGCGGCCGGCAAGTGCTCGGGATCGCGCTTAGCCTGCTCGCGGCACTGTGGATCGGCTATTCAGCCTGGTCGGCAGGTCGCACGCTTGGCGGACAACCGCTATCGTCGCCGCAGATTGCGCAATGGATTGCGATAGCCGCGGGTCCGCTCGCCCTGATGGGCCTGATCTGGATCATGTTCGGCCGGACGCGGCGCAAGGAGGCCGAACGGTTCACGCGGTCCGTGGTCGAAATGCGCACCGAGGCGCGCAGCCTGGAAGGCCTGCTGCAGGTCCTGACGCAGCGGATCCAGGACAGCCATTCCGAGCTCAGCATGATTTCGCGGCACCTGATGCAGCTCGGCGACGATGCGACCGGGAAGCTGGGTGGGATCACCCGCGACTTCGATAGCAGCACGGAGAATTTGCGGCGCCACAGTGAAGCGCTCGACCGCGCTGCCGAAGCCGCCCGCAACGATATCGCGGTGCTACTGGAAGATTTGCCGCGCGCCGAGCAGACGGCCCGCGACGTCGCGGACCATCTGCGCCACATCGGCGGGGAATCGAGCGCGCGCGTCGAGGACTATGGCCGCAAGGTGCGAGAGATCGGCGAGCGGACGCAGACGGCCGAGCAGATCGTCGCCGAAGCGACGGACCGCCTCACCGAGCGTCTGGCGGAGATACAATCCGCCGGCGACGGCGCTGCGGCCAAGGTCGGCGCGGCGGAACGGGCCTATTCCGGAACGCTCGACGGCTTGCTCAACCGAGCGTCCGAGACTCTCGAGCAAATCCGTTCAGGGATCGACGTGCAAGGGGCCGCGGTTGCCGCGCTGGTCGCGCAGGCGTCGGCGGGGATCGGCAAGGCCGGCGCGGATGCCGCCGAATCGCTGGCCGCCAACATCGATAACGCCAGCACATCGCTGCACGGCCTGTCGGCCCGGGTCGCCGAGCAGGATCGCGCATCGCAGCAGATGATTGCCGAAATCGAGCGCGGCCTGGCGCTGATCGACGAGCGCTTCACCGAGCTTGCCGCCAATGGCGACGATCGCGCCAACCGCTTCCTCCAATCGCTGACTCGGGCCCGCTCGGAATTGGACGCGCTTGCCGCCCACGCCGGTTCGCAGGACCAGGCGATCGTTTCACTGGCCGATCGGACGACGACACTCCGCGACAGCATCGCCCGCCTCGCGAACGAAATCCGCGACGGGGTCGGGACGGCCCTCGGCGAAGCGCAGGGCAGCGCAGACCGGCTGGTCGAAGCGGCCGCAGCCGCGAAGCCGGACATCGACTGGCTTCGCGAGGCCACGGCGGAAACCAGTGAGAAGCTGTCCGCGACGGGCGTCGAAATGGCGCAGCAGCGCGAACGCTTCAGCGGCCTGATCGCCAATGTCGACCAAGGCGTCGAGGATGCGCAATCGAAGCTGGCGCAGCTTGCCTCCACGCTGGCTCAGGTCGAGCGCGAAGCCACCAGCCTGAGCGCCGAGACCGGTCCGGCACTGATTGCCTCGCTGGTGCAGGTCAAGGAAGCTGCTTCCCACGCCGCCGAACGCGCGCGCGAAACCATTGAAGCGATCATCCCGGAAACCGCCGGCAAGCTATCGGCGGAAACCGCCGAAGCGCTGGGCCGGGTGATTCGGGAAAGCATCGAGGAACGCCTGCGCGAAGTCGACGCGGTCGCCGAAAAAGCGCTCGAATCGGCGCGCGATGCATCGGACCGCCTGACGGGCCAGATGATCACGCTCGGGCAGACTGCGTCCGCGCTGGAAGCGCATATCGAGCAGACCAGCAAGGATCAGCGCGAGCGCGACAGCGAGGAGTTCGCCAAGCGCGTCGCCCTCCTCATGGACTCGATGCATTCGGCGGCGATCGACGTCAGCAAAATCCTGTCGGACGAAATCGACGAACGCGCCTGGGATTCCTATCTCAAGGGCAATCGCGGCGTCTTCACCAGCCGCGCGGTGCGGTTGCTCGAAGGCAGCGAGACACGCGCCATACGTGCGCATTTCGAGAGCGATGGCGAGTTCCATCGGTCGGTCAGCCGTTATGTAGCGGACTTCGAATCGATGCTTCGCCGCGTGCTGGCCGAGCGCGATGGCGGGATGATCGCGGTCACGCTGATGTCGTCGGACATGGGCAAGCTCTACGCGGCGCTGGCGCAGGCGATCGACAAGCGGCGTTAGGCGTCGGCTTTAATGGTAGAAATCGAGGTCGTCCGGCGTGATCCAGCCGTATGTCCAGTTCGCGTAGTAAATCGCGAAGAGAATCAGACCCAGGAGGGCCGACTTCAGCAGGTGCCGCTTGATATCGAAGCGATGCGGCGCGCTGTCCGCCTGCCCCGCGACCTTGGGCGTGCCCACTTCTTCATCGGTGCGAACCCCGAACGGCAGCAGCACGAACGCACTGAAGGCGAAAAACAGGAAATAGATCGCACTGATCGACGTGAGCGCCACGGGCTCAGGCCACCTGCAGCATCATGACCTCGACCAGCGGCTTCTTGCCGGTCCACAAAGTCGCGCAGCGGCGAACCGCCAGACGAACCGCCTCGCGCACTTTGTCCTCGTCCCCGCGCGGCGTGAAGGCGCGCGCCGCGGCGTCGGTCGCGTCGGCGATGAAGTCCTCGCGGTCCTCCTCGACGGGAACGCCAAACGGGCGAACAAGCGGCGTCCCGGCAAGCTCGCCATTGGCGCCCACCGGCACCGCAACCGTGATCAGTCCGCCAAAGCCGATCCGGCGCCGTTCATTCACCGTCTGACCGTTGGCCGGAAGGATGATGTCGCCATCGAGCACAAGCTGGCCGACGCGAACCTCGTCGATCTTCTTCGGATCGCCGGGAGCGAGGCGGATGACGTCGCCGTTCTTCTGGACAACGGCGTGCGGCACGCCATGCCCAAGCGCGACGCGCGCCTGCTCGGCCAGGTGGCGAGCCTCGCCGTGGACCGGAACGACGATCTGCGGCCGGACCCAATTGTACATCTCGATCAGCTCGGGGCGTCCGGGATGGCCGGAAACATGGACGTGCGCCTGACGCTCGGTGACGATGCGGGCATCCAGCTCCGATAGCTGGTTCATGATGCGGCCGATGGCGATCTCGTTGCCCGGAATGATTCGCGACGAGAAGATGACGGTGTCG
>Ga0207705_10002402_pt1 | contig 14460 bp, 12 predicted proteins | sample KBSC13metaG_FD_184314 | JGI IMG/M metagenome (GOLD analysis project Ga0207705, IMG submission 184314) | Corn rhizosphere microbial communities from Kellogg Biological Station, Michigan, USA - KBS C1-3 metaG (SPAdes) (version 2) | ecosystem: Host-associated > Plants > Roots > Rhizosphere > Soil ...
TGCAAATCCCGCGATATCGGTGCTCGTGAACGAGTCGAGACAACCTGTGGCCGGACGCGTGGAGCCGAAGGATTTCATCGGTGCGCTTGCACGAGGATCGGTCCATGCTCTGCCGTACGAGCCCCACACGCTGGCGCTTGCCGAAAACCTCGGAGAGGCGCTCGCCAGCACGCAGCGCTCCCCGTTCGCCGCGGCGATCGTCGCGCTCGCCAACTCGGTCACGGGCAACGATGAAACGGCGGCGCCCGCGCGCCTGCCGTGGTATCGACGCCTCACGCCCATGCGGAGGGCAAGCTGATGTTCGGCCGCCGCAACGGGTTGGTGGGCGCCGATCCGGCGACGGATACGGAGGAGCCGCTCGCCTCGCCGGCCGAGGCCGCGTTCCCGGCAACCACCGCCGGTAGCTTGCGCGAGCCGAGCGCGAGCACGGCGGGGTCGATGGCCACTCACGCCCCCTCGGTCGCCACCGTGTCCGATCGCCATGAAGCGGTCATCCGCTCCGAAACATTCAAGACGATACGCGCGGCAGTCTTCTCGTCGATGAATATGTCGGCCGCATTGATGATGTCGCGCAGCGACGTGCGCGGCGGGATCGAGCAGATCGCGGCCGAGACGATTGCCCGGGATCGGCTCACGCTGACGCTCGGGGAACAGACGCTAATCGTCGACGAGATCGTCAACGACATGTTCGGCATCGGACCGATCGAGCCGCTCTTGGCGGACGAACGGGTGACCGATATCCTCGTGAACGGCCCCGATCAGGTCTACGTCGAGCGCGGCGGCCGTCTCGAGCTAACGCCTTTGAAGTTCCGCGACAATGCGCATGTCGTCAACGTCGCACAGCGCATCGCGGCTGCCGTCGGGCGGCGCGTGGACGAGAGCAGTCCGATGGTCGATGCGCGACTGGCCGACGGTAGCCGCGTCAACGTCGTGCTACCGCCGATCGCGCTGCGCGGCGCCTCCATCTCGATCCGCAAGTTCGCCAAGCGCAATATCACACTCGGCCGCATGGCGCAGCAGAACAATATCTCGCAGGCCATGGTCGACGTGCTGCGGATCGCCACAGCATGCCGGCTGAACGTGGTGATTTCGGGCGGCACGGGCTCCGGCAAGACAACGCTGCTCAACGCGCTGTCGCGTTTCATCGACGAAAGCGAGCGGGTCGTCACGATCGAAGACGCGGCCGAACTGCAACTGCAGCAACCCCACGTCGTCAGCCTCGAAACGCGGCCCGAGAACAGTGAAGGGCTCGGAGGCGTGTCCCAGCGCGACCTCGTGCGCAACGCGCTGCGGATGCGCCCCGACCGCATCATTCTCGGCGAGACGCGCGGCACCGAAGCGTTCGACGTGCTGCAAGCCATGAATACCGGCCACGACGGATCGATGACGACGGTCCACGCGAACACGCCGCGCGACGCGATCACGCGATTGGAAAGCATGGTGATGATGGCCAACGGCAATTTGCCGTTGATGTCGATTCGACGGCAGATTGCGAGCGCAGTCCATCTGATCCTGCAAATCGAACGCATGCGCGATGGCGTGCGGCGCGTAACGCACGTTACCGAAGTGGCCGGCATGGAAGGCGACGTCGTGATTACGCAGGACCTTTTCACGTTTCGCTATAACGCGAGCGCCTACGAAGAGCAGGTGCGCGGCGCGTTCGAATGCTCGTCGCTGCGACCCGTATTCGCGCAACGGGCTATCTACTACGGTCTCGAAGAGGCGCTGCTCGCAGCGATGCAGTCATGAGACCGGTGGACGTCGTCACCGCCGGTGCTTTTTTTGCGCTCGTCGTGCTGGGCCTGCTCGTGCGATCCTTGCGTCAAATGGCGCGGCAGCAGCCGGCCACGCGCATTCGAACCCGCGTGACCGAGCTGCGCGACGAACAGCAAACCGCCACGACACGACGCGGCGACAAGGAAGGGCGAGACAAGCAGCAGGAACTGCTGCAGCGCAAGCGCCGCTTGCCCGATCAGGCCGCTCTGCTGGCCCCTTTCATTGCGAAGTATGAACGCGTGCGCACGGTCCGCGGGGCGGCCGGCGTACGACTCATCTGCGTTGTCGGTGTCGCGGCGCTCATCGCGTCGTTTGTCGGAACGGCGTCGTTCTCGTTCGGGCCGTTCGGCCGTCTCATGATGTCGCTCGGCGCGACCTTCGTCGCGGTCCGCGCCGCTTACCGGTGGATCATCGGGCGCTTTCGGCTGCGCTTTCTCGCCGCCTTTCCCGACACGCTCGATCTCATCATTCGCGCCGTGCGGGCAGGGATCCCTGCGGTGCAGGCGATCTGCATCGCGGGCGTCGAAAGCGAGGAACCCGTGCGGGCGACGTTTCGCACCATGGGCGACGCCCTGCTCGTCGGCGCAGAGCTGAAGGAAGTGCTCGAGCAGGCGGCAGCGCGTTTGCAGCTCGCCGATTTCTCGTTCTTCACGGTCTGCCTGATTCTCCAGCGCGAAACAGGCGGCAATCTCGGCGACACGCTCGAAACGCTGGCGGCCATCGTGCGCTCACGGCGCGACATCCGCGCGAAAAGCAAGGCGCTGACCGCCGAAGGCAAGCTCGCCAGCAAGATGATCGCGGCTGTCCCGTTCGTCATCATGGGTGTGTTTTACGTCGTCAATCGACCGTATCTACAGACGCTCACGAACACGCACGCCGGTCACAAGATACTCGCGCTCGCGGCTGGGTTGATGACGGTCGGATTGTGGCTGATCAACAAGATTGCCAACCTGGACACCTCGCGATGAACGCCGACTTCTGGCGCAACGCCGCCTTGCTTCTGTTGCTTGCCTTCATCACGTTGTGGCTCGTCTTGCGCGGCACGAGCAAGCGCGCGCGCATCGCCCAACGCGTCCGGCAAAACGCCGCACGCGGCAGCGGCGCCGCCCCGGCCGCCGCGGCGGCGATGAACGTGCCGCGGCGCCTTGCCACGCGGGTTGCGACGATCGGCGAACGCATGCCCGTGGTCCACGCGGAAGACCGTGCGAAGCTCGCGGCGCGACTTGCGAACGCGGGTTTTCGCGACCGGCGCGCGGTCGCTGTCATGTCCGGGCTGAAGGTTGTCGTCGGCGCCTGCCTCGCATTGGGTGCGATCGCACTCGGCGGGCATCTGCCCAAGCTCGGGCAATTCTTTGCCTTTCGCGTGCTGCTGATGGCCGGTGCCTTCGTGATCGGGATGATGCTGCCCGAGTATGCGATGGGCTTTCTTATCCGGCGCCGCCGCAAAGCGATCGCTGTCGCCCTGCCCGATGCGCTCGATCTGCTCGTCATCTGCACGAATGCCGGCAACAGCCTGGTGGTAGCGATCAAGCGTGTTGCGACCGAGCTGCGCAACATCTGTCCGCCGCTCGCCGATGAACTCACCGTGACGGCCGACGAACTGAGTATGGGCGGCGATAGCGGCCTCGCGCTGCATGCCATGGCCGCCCGAATCGGCCTGTCCTCGGTGCGCGCACTCGTGACGACGCTCGCGCAAGCCCAGAAGTACGGCACGCCGATCACGCAGGCGCTGCGAACCTTGTCGCGTACGGAGCGCTCGATGCAGATGGTCGCTCTGGAGGAAAAAGCCGCGAAGCTCGCGCCCAAGATGACGCTGCCGATGATGCTGTTCATCATGCCGACGGTCGCGCTCATTGCAGTGGGCCCGGCGGCGATCCGCCTCATGGCCGTATTTCGCCATCACTGAATGTCGGTTTATTTGTTTGTCGGTTCGTTTGTTTCTGGAGGTGGCATGACCACACCCCGCACCCCCCTCGTTCATCGCGCTTTGCTGGCGCTCTGGATGCCTGTCGCGGCCGCGATGCTCATGGCAGGCTGCGCGAGCAATCACTATGTGGTGCCGCGGCCCGTACCTGTCAGCCATGTTCCCGACGCAAACGCCGATCTGCATATCGCTGAAAGTGCGCTTGGAGCAGGGGATACCCAGTTGGCCCTCTCGCTCTTCGAGAAGCTCTTGAAGGCCGACCCGCAATCGAGGTCCGCGCAATTGGGCCTTGCGGACGCGATGTACCAGACGGGCGACCTTGCCCGCGCCGGCGTGCTGTACGCCCGCGTCGCCGCCTCGGCCCCCGACGATCCCCGCGCGCAGTTGGGGCTGGCCCGCATCGCGCTGCGCGAACGGCATCTGGATGAAGCAGAGCAGCGGTACCGCAAATTGACCTCGGCGTACCCGGATAACGCAGTAGCGGCCGAAGGGCTCGGTGCCACACTCGACCTGCTGGGCCGGCATGAGGAGGCGCAGGGGATCTATCGATCCGCTTTGGAACGCCATCCCGAAGTCCAGGGCTTGAAAGCGGACCTCGGCTTATCGCTCGCGCTCTCGGGCAAGGCGCGAGCCGGCGCCAATGTGTTGCTCGACATTGCGAGTCTGGCCGATGCGCCCCCGCAAGCGCGCGAGAACCTCGCGCTCGCTTATGGCTTGCTCGGCAACGGCGAGGCGGCCAAGCGCATTCTGGTGTCGGACATGCCGGCTCAATCGGCGGAAGACAACCTGCGGTTCTACCAGGACTTGCGCGAACGACTGACGGCAAAGGCGACGGCCGGGGCGCAGGCAGTTCCGGTTGCAGGCGCCGGCGTTGTATCGAGCGGAGCGATCCGATGAAACTGCGCCGGCAGATCGGCAGGCATGGACGCACACGCGCGCGCGGTATCGTCTCGCTCGAGTTCGTGCTCATGCTGCCGTTCCTGCTGATGGTGATGCTCGGCATCATCGACATGAGCCTGCTGCTTTGCGACAAGGCGGTCATTACGAATGCCGCCGGTGCAGCGGCGCGTCAAGGGGTCGTCTTACGCGCGGTGCCCTACACGACAACCCAGATCCGGAGCGTCGCGCTCGCCTACATGCAGAACAACCTCGTAACCGGCGGGACAGCGACCACGCCGACTGTTACCCCATCGGGGAGCTGTTCCATAATCGGCAGCGGCAACGCTCTGCAAGTGACAATTAACTATACGTACAACGGGCTCGTCCTCGGCTCGGCATTCAGCGCGCTGACGGGCCCTGTCACCCTGACCGCCGCGGCGGTGATGAACTGTGAGTGAACAAGCTCATTCGAGCCATCCGATAGCGGCCATACGCCCGCCGCTACGGGCCGGCCACAGCAATTTCCGACACAGGTCAACGCGTGCGAAGGCGCGCGGCTCGGCTGCCCTCTGGTTCCTGTTCACGTTGCCGCTGTTGCTGATGTTCGGCGCGTTTGCGGTCGATGTGCCGCGCGTGTTCGCCGTCAGCCATGAATTGCAGAATGCCGCCGATGCAGCGGCGCTCGCGGGCGCCGGCGCGCTCACGACGGGCTCGAGTGTGCCGAACTGGACGGCGGCTGCCGCATCGGCAACGGCCGCGGTGCCGTTGAACGGATCGGACGGCGTCAAACTATCGAGCGGCACCGTCAAGGCAGGGTACTGGGACGTCGCCGCAGCGTCGCCGACATTGATCGCCCCGAGTGCGGTCACACTACCGGCTCCGTCGGGGCAGATGCCCGAGCCGGCCGTGCAGGTCACGATTACGCGCGACGCGAGTCACAACGGCGGCCTCGTCACGCTCTTGCTCGGCGCGCTGCTGGGCACGGCGTCCACTTCCGACAGCGCCACGTCCGTCGCGGTCATCACGCCTCCGTCGGCAGTTCCGGCCGGCGGGCTTTTTCCTGTCGTGATGGACCAGTGCGTCTTCAATCAATATTGGGACAGCCACACGAATCAACCGAAGCTCGATTCGTCTGGTCAGGCTTATGAATTTCAGATCGGAAATGGCACGACGTATGGCAGCTCATGCGCGGCCGGCCAATGGACCTCGTTCCTGACCGTGGCGAACGATACGCCAACGATCCGCGGCCTGATTACGAACGGCAATCCCACTGCGTTGAAGGTCGGGGACAGCATCTACATTCAACCAGGCGTCAAAGATACGATCTACAGCAGCGTGCCGACCGGCGTCACGGTCGTCATGCCTGTGGGGACCAATGTCTCGACGAGCGGCAACACGCCCATCGTGGCGTTCGCCGCCTTCTACATCGACAGCTCGACTGGGGGCAACGACAAGTACATTTCAGGTCATTTCGTCGCCGGCTACAAGATACCGACTCAGGCGTCGGGCATTGGCACCGGCTACGGCAGCTATGTCGCACCGCGGATCGCGTATTAACCATGCGTAGGCCGACACTGCTCCCACTAGACTCGCCCGAGAGGCGATGACGAAAATCACCCGCGATCGGAGCGCGAAAAAAACGCTGCACTACGCGCAACTGTTCCAGACGCTGGCCTACGTCGCCATCGCGCCGAACGCTAACCAGGCGGACACTCCTTGTCCAATGTAATGGACGGCACTCGCGCCAGCCACCCGCACCAACGCATAAAGCAAAACCGGCGAGCTTCTCGCTCGCCGGTTCGAATTCACCTCGGCAAATGAAAGACCGCCTCAACTGGCCGGCGCCTTCACCGCCGAGGCCCCACCTTGCGGCACCTGCGCGGGCAGCGAGCCGTATTCGGTCCCGGCATCGGCCGGGCGCGGGGCCTCGCCGGTGTTCGCGATCCAACCGCCACCCAGCGCAACATACAGATTCACGAGGTTCTCAAGCCGCGCCGCGCGCGCATTGATCAACGATTGCTGCGCCGTATAAAGGTTCGTCTGAGCGGTCAGCACCTGCAAGTAACTGTCGACGCCGCTCTGATAGCGCAACTGAGACAGCTCGAGCGTGCGCGATTGAGCGAACGTATTGCGCTCGAGTGCACCGATCTGTCCGTCGTAGGTGCTGCGGGCGGCGAGATCGTCGGCCACCTCCCGGAATGCCGATTGAATCGCTTTCTCGTACTGCGCGATTTCGATCCGCTTCTGCACATGAGCGAGATCGAGATTGGCCAGGTTCTGCCCGCCCTCGAAAATCGGCAACGTAATCTGCGGCGCAAAGCTCCATGCGGCGCTGCCCGCCTTGAACAGCCCGCCGAGCGTCGGGCTAGCCGTACCCAACGAACTCGTCAGCGAGATGGTCGGGAAAAAAGCCGCCCGCGCCGCCCCGATGTTCGCATTCGCCGCACGCAGCGTAGCCTCGGCCTGCATGATGTCGGGCCGGCGCGTGAGCAGATCCGAGGGTAGCCCAGCCGGAATGTCCGTCAGAAGGCGTTGGTCGCTCAACCCTCGGCCGGCCGGCAGATCGTCGGGCAACGGCTCGCCGATCAGCAGCACGAGCGCATTCTCGGCCTGCGCCCGCGCGCGCGCTTGCGCTTCGCGATTCGCGCGCGCCTGCTCGACGACCGTCTCGGCCTGACGCAGATCGAGCTCGGAGCCGGTACCGTTGTCGAACTGCAGCTTCGTGAGCGCGTACGACGCTTGTGCGGTCTTTAACGTCTCGTCGGTGGTCTTGAGCAGGTCGTCGACAGCCAGCATCTGCAGGTACTGATCGGCCACTTGCGAAACCAGCGAGATTTCGGCCGCTTTGCGCGCCTGCGCCGTCGATAAGTATTGCTCGAGCGCTTGATCCTTCAAGCTGCGGATGCGCCCCCAGAAGTCGATCTCCCACGAGGCGTTGAGCCCAACTTGATACTCGCGCTGGATGGTCTGCCCGGAGGGCGACAAATTCCGCGGCACGCGCTGCGTCGTATCGGTTGCTTTGGCATCGATAGCCGGGAACAACTGCGAGCGCGTGATCCGGTACTGCGCTCTCGCTGCATCGACCTTCAACACGGCGACGCGCAAGTCGCGGTTGTTGGCGAGCGCGATTTCGATGATGCGCTGCAGGCGAGGATCGGCGAAGAATTCGCGCCAACCGATGTCGACGGCGGCGCGCCCGTTTGCCGTGTCGCTTGCCGTCGTGGCCGGCTGCGTCGCATAGACGCCCGACGCCGGGAACGCTGCCGAGACCGGTGCGGCGGGCCGCTCGTATTTCGGCTCGAAGGTGCAGCCGGCCGCGATGCAGGCGACGGCGATCGCGATCAAAGAATGGTTTCGGATAGGCATGTCAGTGTCCTTCGCCGCCGTTGTTCGGGCCGCCTTCGCCCGCGGAATGGCTTCTCGAATGATGCTCCTCGGCTAGGCGCGCGGCTTCATCGACGTCCTCCGATTCGCTCGCGAACTTGGCGCGAATCACGACAAAGAACATCGGGATGAAGAAGATCGCGAGGAACGTCGCCGTCAGCATGCCGCCGATCACACCGGTACCGATCGCATGCTGGCTGGCCGAACCCGCGCCGTTGCTGATCGCGAGCGGCAGCACGCCGAGAATGAACGCCATGGACGTCATCAGGATAGGCCGCAGCCGCAGCCGTGCCGCTTCCATTGCAGCCTCGACCGGTCCCATGCCTTCGCGTTGCTGAAGCTCGCGAGCGAACTCGACGATCAGAATCGCATTCTTGGCCGATAAGCCGACAGTCGTCAGCAGGCCGACTTGGAAGAACACGTCGTTCTCGAGCCCGCGTACCGTCGCCGCCAGCAGCGCACCGATCACGCCGAGCGGCACGACCATGATGACCGAGAACGGGATCGACCAGCTCTCGTAGAGCGCGGCCAAGCACAGGAACACGACGAGGATCGACACGCCGTACAGGATCGGCGCTTGCGAGCCCGATTGGATTTCCTGATACGACAGGCCCGTCCACGAGTAGCCGATACCTGGGGGCAGCTTCGCCGCGATCTTTTGCATCGCCTGCATCGCTTGACCCGTGCTCTTGCCCGGCGCGGCAGCGCCTTGGATTTCCATCGAAGAGATACCGTTGAAGCGTTCGAGCTTCGGCGAGCCGACGGTCCAGTGCCCCGTCGAGAACGATGTGAAGGGAACCATCGAGCCCGAACCATTGCGCACGTACCAGTTGCCCAAATCCTCGGGCGACATGCGGAACGGCGCATCGGCCATGACGTACACCTTCTTGATCCGGTTATCGGTATCGAGGAAGTTGTCGACGTACTGCGATGCCCACGCAACCGAGAACGTCTGGTCGATCGCCTGCGGCGATACGCCGAGCGCTTGCGCCTTCTCGCGATCGATGTCGATCTTGAACTGCGGCGTATCGTTGAGCCCGTTCGGCCGCACCAGCGCGAGCGTCGGATCCTTCGCCGCCATCCCTAGCAGTTGGTTACGCGCCGCCATCAGGCTATCGTGGCCGAGCCCGCCGTTGTCGGTCAGCTCGAAATCGAAGCCCGATGCCGTCCCGAGCTCCGGAATCGAGGGCGGATTGAACGGAATCACCATCGCGTCTTTGTAGCGCGAATAGTGCATGAACATCCGCTGAATGATGGCCTGCACCTTCTGATCGGAATGCTGGCGCAACCCGAAGTCCTTCAAGCGCACGAACACAAGGCCCGAATTCTGGCCACGGCCCGCGAAGCTGAAGCCGTTCACCGTGAACACCGATTCGACGAGCGATTTCTCCTGCGTAAGCAGATAGTTGGAGATGTTCGAGAGCGTGCGCTCCGTCGTCTCCTGTGTCGAGCCCGTCGGCGTCTGCACGAGAACGAACATCAAGCCTTGATCTTCGTCGGGCAGGAACGATTTGGGCAGCCGCACGAACAGCAAGCCCACTGCGACGATGACCGCCAGATAGATCACCAGCCACCGGCCGGAGCGGCGAATCACATGATGCACGCCGCTACTGTACCGGTCGCGGCTCGTCTCGAACGTGCGGTTGAACCAGCCGAAGAAGCCCGTCGTGGCTGCGTGGTAGCCAGGCGCGATCGGTTTGAGCAGCGTGGCGCACAGCGCCGGCGTCAGAATCAGTGCGACGAGAATCGACAATACCATCGCCGAGACGATGGTCAGCGAGAACTGGCGATAGATCGCCCCCACCGAGCCCCCGGATAACGCCACCGGCACGAAGACGGCCGAGAGCACGAGCGCGACGCCGACGAGTGCGCCCGTAATCTGGCTCATCGCCTTGCGCGTCGCGTCGCGGGGCGATAGCCCCTCCTCCCTCATCACGCGCTCGACGTTTTCGACGACGACGATCGCGTCGTCAACGAGCAGACCGATAGCCAGCACGAGCCCGAACATCGACAGCACGTTGATCGAAAAGCCTGCCGCGTTCATGATCGCGAATGTACCGAGCAGCACCACGGGCACGGCAATCGTCGGAATCAGCGTCGCGCGCAGGTTCTGTAGGAACAGGTACATCACGAGGAAGACGAGCACGATCCCCTCGAGCAGCGTCTTGACCACTTCCTCGATCGACAGGCGCACGAACGGTGTCGTGTCGTACGGGTACTTCACGACGAGGCCGTGCGGGAAGTACTTCGACAGCTCATCGATCTTCGCGCGCACTTCCTTCGCCGTCTCCAGCGCGTTCGCGCCCGTGGCGAGCTGAATGCCCATACCGGCGGTCGGACTGCCGTTGTACTTCGTGTCGACGTTGTAGTTTTCGCCGCCAAGCTCGATGCGCGCGACGTCCTTCATCCGCACCTGCGAACCGTCCGCATTCACCTTCAGCAAAATGTTGCCGAACTCTTGCGGCGTGCGCAGCAGCGTCTGCTCGGTAATCGTCGCCTGCAACATCTGTCCCGGCACCGCCGGGGTACCGCCGAGCTGGCCGCCCGCGATCTGCACGTTCTGCTGCTGCAGCGCCGTGACGACGTCGGCCGGCGTCAAGCTGTAGTTCGTGAGCTTGTGCGGATCGAGCCAGATACGCATGGCGTACTGGGTGCCGAACACGGTCACGGTACCCACACCGTTTTGCCGGCTGATCGGATCCTGAATATGCGAGGCGACGTAGTTGGCAAGGTCGTACTTGCTCATGCTGCCGTCTTCGGAAACGAACGCGAGCACGAGCAAGAAGCTGCTGCTCGATTTGGTGACCTTCGTGCCGAGTTGCTGCACGACCGTCGGCAACAGCGGCGTTGCAAGCGACAGCTTGTTTTGCACCTGCACCTGCGCGATGTCGGGGTTGGTCCCGGCATCGAAGGTCAGCGTGATCGTGGCGGTACCGGCATCGTCGCTCGTCGAGGACAGATACAGCAGATGGTCGAGCCCGCTCATCTGCTGCTCGATGACCTGCGTGACCGTATTTTCGACGGTCTTGGCCGATGCGCCCGGATACTGCGCACTGATCTGGATCGACGGCGGGGCGATCGTCGGGTACTGCGCGATCGGTAGTTTGAAGATCGACGTAATCCCCGCGAGCATCAGGATGATGGCAATCACCCATGCGAAGATCGGCCGATCGATAAAGAACTTAGCCATGTAGCGGGCTCTCCGTGATCAACCAGCAGATGCGCCAGAGGCCGGCGCAGCAGAGGCGCCCGCCGCTGCGGCCGAGGTGCCGCCCGCTGCGGCCGAGGCGGCGACCGGCGGCAACTGCGCCGGTACGGCCTTCACTTGCATGCCGGGATGGACCTTCTCGGTACCCTGTACGATCACGCGATCGCCAGGCTCCAAGCCGCCATCCACCACCCAATCGGGACCCCGCATGCCGGACGTGACGAGCGTATGCGGCACGACCTTGCCGTCCGCCCCCACGACGAGTGCGGTTGCCGCACCCTTTTGGTCGTGCGTGACGCCGATCTGCGGCACGAGCATCGCCCGCTCGTTCACCCCTTCCTCGATTCGCGCACGCACGAACATACCTGGCAGCAGCACTCGGTTCGGGTTCGGGAACGTGGCGCGAATCGTCACCGAGCCCGTCGATTGATCGACGGTCACATCGGAGAACTGGAGCTTGCCCGGGAGCGGATAAGGCCGCCCGTCTTCGAGAATCAGCGTGACTTTGGCGGCGCCTGGGCCGTTCGTCTTCAGCCGGCCTTCTTGGGCGGCGCGGCGCAGCTTCAGGCCGTCCAAGCTCGACTGCGTCAAATCGACGTAGACGGGATCGAGCTGCTGGATGGTATCCATGAGCGTTGCTTGGCTCGCCTGCACATAGGCACCCGGCGTGACCTGCGAGACGCCCGTGCGGCCGGAAATCGGCGCAACGACGTCGGTGTAGCCCAGATTGATCTGCGCGCTTTCGACGGACGCCTTGCCCGCGGCGACATCGGCTGCGGCCTGGCCTTGCGCGGCCACGGCGTTGTCGTAGTCCTGCTTGCTGACGGCGTTGGCAGCGACGAGTACCTTGTAACGGTTCGCTTGCGCGGTCGTCGTCGCGAGATTGGCTTGCGCCTTGGCGAGCGTGGCCTTCGCGCTGGCGAGCGCGGCCTGATACGGCGCCGGGTCGATCTTGTAGAGCCGCTGGCCCGCCTTCACTTCGCTGCCTTCCGTGAACTCGCGGCGCTGCACGATGCCGTCCACCCGTGCGCGCACTTGGGCGACGAGGAACGCGCTCGTGCGGCCCGGCAGTTCCGTGACGACGGGCACCGGGCTCGGCTGCACGGTGACGACACCGACTTCGGGCGTTTGCGGCGGCGGTGCCGATTGTTTTTGTCCGCACGCCGCGAACACCACAGCCGCCGTCGCGGCGCAGATTAGGCGAAATGGAACCGGTTGGACACGCATGTGAGCGACCTCTGGTCTTTGTCGGTGAACGAAATGATCCTGCCGCGCCTCTTCCCCGCGAGGCGCGCGGCGCGACGTTCGTCGCAAACGCTTGATGCTTGATGCTTGGTGTAAGCCGATGGGCGCGGGCCGCGAAATCGCACTTCAGAAAACAACGCGGGCCGTGCAAGAAGCACGCGAGCAACGCCACGCTGCAGCCGGCTCGCGCACAAACGACTGACGATCTTACCTGCGATTTCGCTTAACGGCTCCGAACGCTGGCGCGTATTGTACATACATACTCGACTGTATGTAAAATGCCCTCTGTTACACGAGATTGCAGCCCTTGCCGCCCCCTTGCATCCCTTCGCAAAGTCGCGGCTACGGCGCCGGCCGGCGGTCCGATGTCCGCCTACACGCCCATTCTACGGGCCACACCCAATGGTCAGACGAACGAAGGAAGAGGCCCTGCAGACCCGCAATCGGATTCTCGATGCGGCCGAGCAGGTGTTTTACGACAAAGGGGTTTCACGCACGTCGCTCGCGGATATCGCGGCGCACGCGGGCGTCACCCGCGGCGCGATTTACTGGCATTTCGCCAACAAGGGCGATTTATTTACGGCGATGTTCGACCGCGTGCTGCTGCCGCTCGACGAGCTCAATGCGCGGCCGGCCGATGCCAATGAGGATGATCCGCTCGCGCGCCTCGCCACGGTGCTCAAATGGTGTCTGCACGCGGCATCGAACGACGCAAGGCGCCGGCGCGTGTTCGACATTCTGTTTTTGAAATGCGAGTTCGTGGAAGAGATGGGGCCCGTCAAAGAGCGCCATCAAACGAGCCTGCGCGAGGGCGTCGGCAAGATCGAGACCGATCTGATCTTGGCGGTCGAGAAGGGGCAGTTGCCGCCCGATCTCGACACGCGCCGCAGCGCGCTGTACTTGCATGCGTTTATCGGCGGGTGCCTGCGCGATGCGCTGCTGATGCCGGCGTCGGTGCGATTTGCCTCGCACACCGACGCATTCGTCGATGCCTGCATCGAGGCACTGCGCGCAAGCCCAGCCCTACGCAAGACGCAAGGCGAACCCTAGATAGCCGAGCCGCGCCCGTCAAGCCGCAACGGCGCCGCGCGCACGCGCCTTCCGGTTCGACGCTGCGATCGACCCACGCTCCAGCGGCTTGCCTGCATGGACGGCGGCGATCCACTCATCGGTGCGCGCGACCGCCGCGAAGCGCGAATGCAGGACGACGGTGAAGGCACGATGAATTTCCTCGGCACTTGCATAGCCGGCATCGTTCTCGTACGGCAGGGAGCCCGTCGCATCCTTCAAATATTCGACGTTCATGCCCGCGTGCGATGCGTGAAGCGCGGTGGACACGTTGCAGTTGTGTGTCATGTAACCGACGATCGACAGTGTGTCGATCTCGCGTACTGCAAGCCAATCGGCTAAGTCCGTACCCGCGAACGAGCTTGGCAGTTCCTTTTCCACCCAATGGTCGTACTGCCGGCTCGCGACGACCGGATGCAGCGCGCCGCCGTGGGAGCCGCGCGCGAATAACGGTGCATCGGGCGGCGACATCTGTTGAACGACGACGACGGGCACCGAATGCGCCCGTGCGGCATCGATCGCCCGGCCGATGTTCGCCAGCGAATCTTGCACTGGAGGGTATTCGATCGGCAGATCGCCGGTAACGTATTCGTTTTGGACATCGATGACGAGCAGCGCGCGGCGCGGGGACGGGGACATGGCATGACTCCTTTGATCTTTTGGTTTCAGGACCGCCGGCTGTTCCGCTCGCATGGGGCTTTTGGCGCCCTTCTACCGGCGCGGCGGCGGGATGGAGGCTATTTTTCGCGGATCGAAGGCAGGTCGACAGCGGCCCTAATGCCATATATCGATACAATCGGGCCATACGTGAGCGCGCCCTTTCGGGGTGCCGCAGCCCCTCTTCTCGCCGAAACGCTACCGTGACGCCCGCACCGTCTTTATTCGATCGCCCTCCCGTCGTCGCCATCGTCGCCTTCGACGGGATCAGTCCGTTCCATCTGTCCGTGCCGTGCATCGTGTTCGGTGAGGATTACAG
>Ga0207705_10002407_pt1 | contig 14449 bp, 15 predicted proteins | sample KBSC13metaG_FD_184314 | JGI IMG/M metagenome (GOLD analysis project Ga0207705, IMG submission 184314) | Corn rhizosphere microbial communities from Kellogg Biological Station, Michigan, USA - KBS C1-3 metaG (SPAdes) (version 2) | ecosystem: Host-associated > Plants > Roots > Rhizosphere > Soil ...
TAATCTGCGCGATTGCAGCCAAAGCGGTCCTAAAATATTGTACAGCGCGAGGCTCTATCGACGGAGTCGCGACAGGGGACGTACAAATGCGCAAGCTGGTCATCGCAATCGCACTTGCTTCAACGGGGCTCGCTGCACCAGCGCTTGCCCGTGACAACAGCTTCTATGCGGGGCTCGAGGGCGGCGGTATGCTGATCGAGGACAGCCCGATCACGTACAACGATGCGTTCGTCGGAACGGTGAACAGGGCGTACGTCCTGGAGCACAAGCCGGGATGGGATGTCGATCTCATTGCCGGTTACGATTTCGGCATGATCCGGCTCGAAGGCGAGCTTGGATACAAGCGTGCTTCGATCGACCAGGTCGAAGTGAACAACGCAATCACGCGGAACCAGTTTGGGCCGGGTTCGCAGTTCGATGCAACCGGCCACAGCAGCGCCTGGTCAGCGATGATCAACGGCCTTCTCGATTTCGGCGATGAAGATAGCTGGAGCGGGTACGTGGGTGCGGGCATCGGTGCCGCGCGCGTGCACGAAGGCTTCGATATCGACCTGGTTAACCGGAACTTCAACGGAAGCACCGGGCGGATCGCGTGGCAAGCTGTCGCTGGCGTTCGGAAGGCAATCACTCCGAACCTCGATATCGGGCTAAAGTATCGCTTCTTCAACGTTCCGAACATCAAGTTCAACGTCGATGCGGCCGACAATCCCGAGGGCGTTCCGTACAACATCCGGACCCGTTGGCGGTCGCACAGCTTGCTGCTGAGCCTGATCTACAACTTCGCTCCGCCGCCGCCTCCGCCGCCGCCTCCTCCGCCACCCCCGCCGCCTCCGCCGCCGCCTCCGGCGACTCAGACGTGCCCGGATGGATCGGTGATCCTGGCAACGGACACGTGCCCGGCGCCGCCGCCTCCGCCTCCTCCGCCGCCACCGGCGCCAGAGCGCGGGTAAGCGGATCGTCGGCACCAGCTGACGAAACGGACAGAAAAGCCGGTCCGGTGGTTCGCCACCGGGCCGGTTTTCTTTTGGGGAGGCGCGGCGCCATTTGGCGAGGCCGCTGGCCTTTCGCGGGAATTGAACCTTCGCTACGCCTTCCCGTTGACCAGCGGAGACGGAGGAGAAACCCGATGCGCAGAGCGATCCCACTCACCATCGCGGCGGCGACGATCGCGCTAGCCGCCTGCAACGGCCAGAAGAGCAGCAGCAGCAGCAGCAGCAGCGGCCCAGTCAGCGAAGCCCCATCGGTGCCTCTGGTCAACGCGAGCGGCCAGATTATCGGCGAAGTCAAAGGCGGCGACAGCGACAAGGGCGCTGTGCTCGAAATCGACGCGCACGGCCTTCCGCCCGGACTCCACGGAATTCACATCCACGACGTCGGAATCTGCCAGGGCTCCGATTTCAAGAGCGCGGGCCCGCACTGGAACCCGACCGGCAAGATGCACGGCGGCGAGAACCCGAAGGGCGCTCACATGGGCGACCTCCAGAACGTCACGGTCGCGTCCGACGGCACCTTGAAGGTCAAGGTCGTCGTCCCAGGCACCTATTTGAGGAACGCCGGCCACGACGCGGCGCCGGGAGCGGCGCAGATCCTCGATGCGAGCGGGGCCGCGCTGGTGATCCACGCGAAGCCCGACGACTACAAAGCCGACCCCAGCGGAAACAGCGGCGACCGCATCGCCTGCGCCGTGCTCGGAGCGCCCGAGCCCGGAGCAATCGTCAGCGGCGGCAATGCCACGGCTCCGGCGAACAGCATGGCCATGCCGTCCAACACCGCCGTGATGAACGCGCAGGCCGCGAACATGGCGGAAGCTGGCGGGAATATGTCCGGCCACTGACGGCCGCAGACCGAACTACAGCGCCACATCTCCGGGCGATACGCGGATCAGAAGGTCGGAGCGGTCGAGCCCTTCGCCGCTCGCGTGGGAGCGGTAGAGGAACGCGAGCTCCTCGTGGCGCCAGCGGGCGGAGAGCGAGGCGGCGGCTTCGGCGGCGCGCTCCTCCTCCATTGCGCGGCGGAGGAAATAGGCGCGGTCGTCTGGAGTCATGGTCTGTGCTCCGCCCCCGGAGATTTGCCGAGATGAACGCCTTGACTCACCCGCCGCCGGCGGACCGGGCGCATTAAGCGGCGCACGAATGAACCGGCGATTACAGCCGTAAAAAGTTCATCCTCCGGTCATTCCGGCGACAGGCGGGAGACGGATTCGCGCAACGGCTGTTGCGGTGGTATTATCCGCTCATCGCCAGGCCCGGCCTACAGCACCCTGGCGAACGAGAGACAAATGAGAGCTCCCGCTGCGTAATAGGGGAGGTGTGCGTGTCCCAGGATTCAAATCTCACCAGAGCCCCCGGCTATCACGCCGCGCGCGCCGAAGAGGAGCGCAAGCTCGCCGAGGCGACCGACGATGCAAACGCCCGCGCCGCTCACCTGGAGATGTCGGTGAAATATGCGAGCCTTGCCGAAGCGGAAGCCGAGCAGGTGACGGAGAACTCGTGGCAGGTCGGCTGACCGGCCGCCTCGCGTCCGAGCGACCGCAGGCCACGCGTTAACCGCGTTTCTTCTTCCGAATTTCAATGAGCGGAGTCATTGTTCCGCCGCGCTCGTTGCTCGGCGAGTCGTTGGGGGTGATCAATGGCCTATCCGATTCTTCTGCTTGCGACCGCGGCCGCGCTGCAGCCGCACGGAGCCAACCCGGCGCAAGCACAAGCGCAGGGCTACGCCGAAGCGCAGCGCGCTCTTGCCAGTCAGGACGCGCCCGCATCGGCGCCAAGCCAAGCTGTTCCGTCGCCGGTCGCCGCAGCCCAGGGGCAAGCGCCATCTGGAAACGGGCAACTCAATCTCACATGCAGTGGGGGAGGAACCGCAAACAAGGCCGCTGCAGCCACAGCCTGGAGCAATGGCAGCTTCTCGGGCTACGCCGGTTCCACTAACTTCGGCGGCTCAACCTCGGGTTCGACAACCGTGTACGGGACGAGACAGCAAGGGTTTGGCGATCAGGTTGATGTTCGCCTGTTCGGAGGCGACGACCGTATCCGGCTTCCCCGCACGATGCTTCCGCCGCTGCATGGCGGATCGGATGGATGGTTCAAACTGAAGAACGTGAAAGCCGATGCGCGCTCGATTCACGCCAGTGCGGCGGTGAACTTCATCAACAATCCGAAGGTCTACATCGATCGCGTGACCGGGACGATCTCGATTTCCGGAAAGGCCGGCGATTACTCGGGCCAATGCGAAGCTGTCGACGCGAACGCTGCCGCGAAGTTCTAGGACGCTTCGGCCGAGGGATCGTTCGCGAATGAGTATCCTTCTTCTGCTGGCGATCCAGGCGATGGGGCCGGAGGTTACGACCTTCTACCCGCTGCCGTCGAAGCAGCAGGAGCAAAAGGAGCTTAAGCAGGCGCAGGGCTTGGCGGCGGGAGCGTCGGCGCCTGTCGCAGCGCCTGCCGCGAAGCCGCAGGAGGCGAAGCCCGCGCCCAAGCCCGAGCCGCCGATCGAGGTGGTGTCGGTGAAGGCGGTGCCCGCGGACGCGAACGTGGTGTTTCAGCCGGCTCCGCAACCGGAGCAGCCGCCGAAATAAGGCGCCGGATTAGCGCGCCGTCACTTCAGCCGATCACCTAATCCGAGCGGCGGTTAATGCTGGGCCGGAGGGCAGGGCGCGGTGGGCGACCGGGCCGACTCCATGAGCTTGGTGCTGGCCGTGTCCGTCTTCTTCGAAACACTGATCTCGCTGACCGTCGGCTTGGCTTTCGCGGTGCGAGCCACCTGACCGCCCTCCTCCGGGTCTGACGCGACCTTCACCGGCTGAGCATCGGTCGCCGGGCAAGCGACCGCGTTGGCCGGCGCGCTCACCGTGTACGGCTTGTGCATGCGCTTGCCGGTGGCGAGCCCGCTCGCTGCATCGCGTGGCGCAGCAACGGCGATCGCTGAAATCGCGAAGGCCGAAGCAAGCAGGATATTGGGCAGGCGATGAAGCAGGCGGTGCATGGGAACCCTCCCGTCACAGCAATGGGACGGCCGGCATACACCCAGGCTGGAGTCGCTCCTAGCGCGTTATCGCCGGAAGTCAGGTTCCTGCCCTCCGCCGCCACCCGAAGGCGGACGGCGGAGAGTCAGCCAGCCGTTAGCGGCGGTAGGCTGCGGCGGCTCGGGTGAGGCGGACCCCGCTCACTGCGCCGCGATTGTCGACGTTGCAGCGAAACGAGATGTCGGCGGCCTGGGCATAGCGCGGGTCGGCGCGCTGATTCTGATACCCATAGGCGTTGCCGTAGGGCTGCGCATAGGCGCCCGAGCTGATCAGCCCCGTCACGCGCAGGACGTTGTTGCGGCGGCGCTCGACGTTGGAGATCGCGGTGACGCGCATCGGCGAATAGCCGGCGTTGGCATAGGGCTGGCCATACTGCTGCCCATAGCCGCGCGGCTGGCCATATTGGTTGCCGTAGCCGTTGTAGCCCGGGCGATATCGGGCCTCGGCCTGGGCGAGCGCGACGCTGGCGCATCGGCTGACCGCGGTGCGGTCGCTGACGGTGTAGCGGTTATTGTTGCCGAGGAGCGAATTGATGATCTGCTCGACCGGGTTGGCGGGCTGGGCGTAACCGGGCTGGGCGTAACCCTGCTGCGCATAGCCGTAGCCGGGCTGGCCCGGATAAGGCTGCGGAACGGGCTGCGCATAGGGGTTGGTCTGCTGCACCGGATAGGTCTGATACGGGTAGGTGGACTGCGCAGAGGCCGGAACGGCCATCGCGCCGACCGCCGCGGCGGCGGCCAGAAGATACAGGGTCTTCATGGGAATATTCCTTGGGTCTCGACCGGAAAACGCCGGGGAGTTGGTGGCATAACGCGCCAACACGCGTGTCGGGGGCGTGAACGGCGCTAGGGACTGCCGTTCATGTGGGGCGGCGGCTGTGCGTCGCCTTCAGAGCGCGATGTCGCCCGGCCGGATGACTGCGTCGGCGATTATCGGCAGGCGCACGGCGGCGGCGCCGTTGGCGAGCGACCAGTAGAGCAGGGCGAGCTCCTCATGCCGCGCCTGGGCGGCGACGGATGCCGCGGCGCTTGCGAACTTCTCTTCTTCGATTGCACGGCGAGTGAAATAGTCGGAATCGTCAGCCATGACCTGCTTTGCTCCGCCCCCGGAGTGAACGCCTGCTGATCCGCCGACGCGGACGAACGGCAGTAGCGCCTGAGTGGCTGAACGGGAGGTGACAGGGCCTTGAGCCACCGAGCAGAAGTGAGACATTGCGGAGCAATGGCGAGCGTCTGTCGAAGAGATGGCGAAAGCCGGACGGCGCGCGAGCGAGCGCCCTAGAGCGCGAGGCGAATCGCGACCGACGTCACGTCGGGTTTACCCCGCGTGACGGCTCTCCTAATTAGCATCGTGTCGCCGGAATTGGTGTCCCGGAATTGCTGATGAAACACTAGCCGGCGCCTTGAGGGCGGCCAGTAACCCCCGGCCAATCCCATGAGAGATCGCTTAGACGTGTGAGTAGCTCAACCGTTTCTCCACACGCGGTTTCGTCACTTAGCATTCCTCCATGCCGGAGGCAGCCTTGCAGGGTCGCCCCGGCCATCATCATCAGATGCATCTTCCGCTGCAGCGGGGTCAGGTCATCCGCGGGGTTTGGTCCATCTGCGGGAGCAACGGCCGTCAGAATGGAAGCTCCGGTAACATGCGAAGAGAGGCCAGAGAGCATCCGGTGCCAACTGTAAAGGTGAGGAACTCTGCCATGCTCCGCCAAGCTTTTCCAATCCAGACGTGCGGGTTTGACATCGCCCTGGAACCGCGACTGAACATCGCGCAGCGCTGCTTCGCTGTGGCTCACCATTTCCGCGCTTCCCTCGTCTCTACACATCTTGATTTGACCCTTAAGGGTGAAGATCGCATCGCCGTGCAGAAGCAGCACGAACTTCTCTCGCAGCTCATAATTCGCAGCCAAGCAAATTGAGGTCTCTATGCCGGACCGAAGAACGATGTCGCTCTCGGTCTGAAGTTTCTCGTTGAACAAAAGGGCATAGCCGCGGTGATTGCTCAGCAGGCGCTTGAACAACAAAATTGAGAACATTTTTGGGTCGTCGCTGCGGCCGGTGATGTTCCTGGACTTTTTCCATAGCGAAATCGCGTGACGAGAAGTCGCGTCAAAAAGTGCAAGCTCATCAGCTGTGTTCTCGTGTTCCATGTCGATTGCTACTTCCGCTTGAAGGAGCCCCTCGTGAGACCTGCGCGGCACTAATGTGGAAGCATCTGACGAAGCTTCGACGAACTCAAAGACGCACTCGTCTGACACTGTATCCTTCGGCGACGGCAGCTCCTTTCCTAACATAACCGACCGCACTGCCGTTCGTGTAGGAGATGACGGGGCTCCTCATTTTGAGGAACGAAGGCCAAGAACTCGGTATTGGGTAATGCGTGGAAGTTGTAATCAAATATTGGCCTGATTCTGGTGCCTCCTCAGCTCTCACGTATAGCTTACCGTCGCCATTGTGTTCCGCTGGTATCAACACGGTCCCAGTCTGCCAGTTGGTTATTCGACGAGGCTTCGCTGCCACAAATCGCGGTTCGTCAAAGTGTGCACTAGACGAGAAGTAGATGTTCTCGCGTGCTTTGATGAATATGAGTTCGTTGAGAGCGCGAGCGTCCCGGTCCTTGTCGAGCGTGGCCCACCACTTGGAATCCTTAGCGACACTGTAAGCGTCTCGGTCATACAAAAGGGCACCAACGGCCGGCGACAGCGCCAGCCAGAACAGAGCGCCTGTTTGCGCAAAGCCGAAGTTGTCACTCTTCAAACGCTGGCTCGCGAAGCGGTTGGCAAACGCAACCGGATCATCAGAGGTGACGAAAGGCACGGACGATTTGTTACGTATGAAAGCGAGCTTTAGGTCCGCTATAACATCCTTGAATTTCAACGAACTTTGAACCCCCATCCGCACCATCGCCGTATCGCTGGTATCAAGCTTGCTGATAGAAAATTCGCTATCCGTGGGAATGCGTGCCAGTTGATCCATCATTGTAAACTGTGCACGCGCGCGAATGGCGGCGTACTCCGTCCGCAGGAATTGAATCATTGTAAAAAACTGAACGAAAGCATCAATGTCGTCCGGCACGGCTGGAGGATCGGCTAGAGCGCCACGACCAATCCACAAATCATATTTGGATTCGACTTCCGCAAGGATGTTCTCAAGCTCGTCTTTTCCATACAAGAATGGCTTTGCGCACTGACTCTTGATCGGCGCTTCGTCGACATAGAGTCCGCGCTCAATGTTGAAGAGACCAACAGCTTTACGATTCTTCGGCGACGAGAAGTGTTTGAGATAGGCTCGTGGGACGAAGTGCTGTGACCGATATTCTCCCACCGCATCGTGCCTGTAGTCACTTCGCCGCGATGAGGTCTTGCCCCGGATCGTGGTCCGGGGTGTCGGCCTCGAAGGCCTCCAGCTGAGAATCTTCGTCTGACGAGCGCTTGCGCCGCGCCTTCTTCACCGGCTGCGCCTTCACCGACTGAACGGAAGCCCGCTCCAGCAGCGGCTTCAGATACTGCCCCGTCGCCGACTTCGGCTCCGCCGCCACATCCTCCGGCGTCCCCGTCACGACAATCCGCCCGCCGTTGACTCCACCGCCGGGTCCCAAATCAATCACATGGTCGGCGGTCTTGATGACGTCGAGGTTGTGCTCGATCACCACCACGGTGTTGCCCTGCTCGACCAGGCGGTGGAGGACTTCCAGCAGCTTGCGGACGTCCTCGAAGTGCAAGCCCGTTGTCGGCTCATCCAAAATATACAGCGTCTTGCCCGTCGCGCGCCGCGACAGCTCCTTCGACAGCTTCACCCGCTGCGCCTCTCCGCCGCTTAGCGTCGTCGCCGACTGGCCGACCTTGATGTAGCCGAGGCCGACTTCCTGGAGCATCCGCATCTTGTCGCGGATTCCGGGGACCGCCTTGAACAGCTCCGCCGCCTCCTCGACGTTCATGTCGAGCACGTCGGCGATCGAGTGGCCCTTGAACTTCACCTCCAGAGTCTCGCGGTTGTAGCGGGCGCCGTTGCACACGTCGCAGGTGACGTAGACGTCGGGGAGGAAGTGCATCTCGATCTTCAGAACGCCGTCGCCCTGGCAGGCCTCGCAGCGGCCGCCCTTGACGTTGAAGCTGAACCGGCCGGGCTTGTAGCCGCGCGCCTTCGATTCCGGGAGCCCCGCGAACCAGTCGCGGATATTGGTGAAGGCGCCGGTGTAGGTCGCGGGGTTGGAGCGCGGGGTCCGGCCGATCGGCGACTGGTCGATGTCGATGACCTTGTCGAGATGCTCGAGGCCGGTGATTTTCTCGCACGGGCCGCAGATGATCCGCGCACCGTTCAGCGCCCGGGCGGCGCCGGCGTAGAGCGTGTCGATGGTGAGCGAGCTCTTGCCGGAGCCGCTGACCCCGGTGACGCAGGTGAAGGTGCCGAGCGGGAACTTGGCGTCGACGCTCTGGAGATTGTTGGCGGTGGCGCCGTGGACGGTGAGCGACTTTCCGTTGCCCTTGCGGCGCTTTGCGGGAATCGGGACTTCGCGGCGGCCGGTGAGGTAGTCGGCGGTGATGCTGTCTTCGCACGCCAGCAGGTCTTCCAGCGTTCCGGCGCAGACCACTTCGCCGCCCTTGATTCCGGCGCCGGGACCCATGTCGATGACGTGGTCGGCGGTTCGGATCGCTTCCTCGTCATGCTCGACGACCAGCACCGTGTTGCCGAGGCCGCGCAGCCGCTTGAGGGTTTCGAGGAGCCGATCGTTGTCCTTCTGGTGAAGGCCGATCGACGGCTCGTCGAGGACGTAGAGCACGCCCGAGAGGCCGGAGCCGATTTGCGAGGCGAGGCGGATTCGCTGGCTCTCGCCGCCGCTCAATGTGCCCGATTTGCGGTCGAGGTGGAGGTAGTCGAGCCCGACATTGTGGAGGAAGCCGAGCCGCTCGTTGATCTCTTTCAGGATCACCCGCGCGATGGCGTTCTGCTGGTCGGTGAGCTTTTCGTGCAAGCCGGCGAACCAGTCGCGGGCGTCGGCGACGGAGCGCATCGCGGCGGAGCTGATGTGCTTGCCTGCGATCTTGACGCTGAGCGCTTCGGGCTTGAGCCGGGCGCCGTGGCACACCTCGCACGGGCGGCTGCCCTGATAGCGCGACAGCTCCTCCTTCATCCACGCGGATTCGGTCTGGTTGTAGCGGCGCTGGAGGTTGGCGAGGACGCCCTCGAACGGCTTCTTCACCTCGTAGGATTTGCGGCCGTCCATGAAGCGGAGGACCACCGGGCGGCCTTCGGTTCCGTAGAGGATCACGCGCTTGGCTTGGTCGGGAAGGTCGCGCCAGGGCACGTCGAGGGTGAAGTCGTAGGCGCGGGCGAGGCTGCCGAGCACCTGCATGTAATAAGGCGATGGCGGGTTCGACTTGGCCCAGGGCACGACCGCGCCCTTGGCGATGCTGAGCGCGTGATTGGGGACGACGAGGTCCTCGTCGAATACCAGCTTCTCGCCCAGGCCGTCACAAGCCGGGCAGGCGCCCTGCGGCGCATTGAAGCTGAACAGCCGCGGTTCGATCTCGGCGATGGTGAAGCCAGAGACCGGGCAGGCGAATTTCTGCGAAAAGACGATCCGGCCGGGGACGCCGAAGTCGAGCTTCATGCCGCTCTTTTCCCTCTCCCCGGCGGGGAGAGGGTAGGGTGAGGGGGATCCAAACTCCTTCGGCATCTCTCGAACGGCAGAGCCCCCGCCCCCAGCCCCCTCCCCGCCGGGGAGGGGGGAAGCAGAGGCGTCCGCGGGATCGAGATACGCCAGCCCGTCGGCGAGCTTCAGCGCGGTTTCGAAGCTGTCCGCCAGCCGCGCCTCGATGCCTTCGCGGATGACGACCCGGTCGATGACCAGCTCGATGTCGTGCTTGTATTTCTTGTCGAGCGCGGGCGCGTCCTCGATGTCGTGGAACTCGCCGTCGATGCGGACCCGGGTGAAGCCCGCCTTCTGCCACTCGGCAAGCTCCTTTCGGTACTCGCCCTTGCGGCCGCGAACGACGGGCGCGAGCAGGTAGTGGCGTGAACCTTCCGTCAGAGCCATCGTCCGGTCGACCATCTGGCTGACCTGCTGCGCCTCGATCGGAAGCCCGGTCGCGGGCGAATAGGGGATTCCGACCCGCGCCCACAGAAGCCGCATGTAATCGTAAATCTCGGTGACGGTGGCGACGGTCGAGCGTGGGTTCTTGCTCGTCGTCTTCTGCTCGATCGAGATTGCTGGCGACAGGCCGTCGATATGCTCGACGTCCGGCTTCTGCATCATTTCGAGGAACTGACGGGCGTAAGCGGAGAGCGACTCCACGTACCGCCGCTGCCCCTCCGCGTAGATGGTGTCGAACGCGAGGCTGCTCTTGCCCGACCCCGACAGGCCGGTGATGACCGTCAGGCTCTCGCGCGGAATCTCGACGTCCACGCCCTTCAGATTGTGCTCGCGCGCACCGCGAACGGAAATATGAGTCAGCATCGGTCGGCTTCGTTCCAGCTTTGTTCTAGTTAAATGAGCCGCCCCCGAGCGTCAACGCGGCACTTGCTGGAAAGTGGGGATTGAAAGGCGGAATTTCTACCGCCGGGGCAAACGTCAGAAGGTCTTGTGGACCACCTGACCGGGCGACCGAAGCGTATATTCTGGACGGTAGCCGGGCTTGACCTGCGTGCTCCACTGGGCGCCGGCGTAGAGTCGCTTGCCGGGAAGGTCGGAGCAGGTTTTGCCGCTGGCGTCGCACTGGCGGCCCTGCTCGAGCTCGACGCTGACGTTGCCGTCGTTGCGGAAGGTAACGGTTTCGCCCGACCGGGTCGCGGCGATGCTCGCCTTCGGTTGGGCAGGCCGGACGAGGACCAGGACGTCGTAGCCGATCAGGACCTTCAACCCCGATTGATCCGCCGCGATCGGCCCGGCAACCGGCTTCACGGTCACTCGATAGACTCGCTCGCGGTCGCCCGGAGGAGCGATTTCGGCGATCCGCACGAGCTTTCGCTGGCCGGCGTCGAGGATCATCCGCGCGGGCGACACCAGGATCCCGAGCTTTTCCGGATCCGGATCGGTTTGGCGTGACTCAGCCGGGGTTCCGGGGTTGAGAACCTCGGCCGGCTCGATCGCCACGTAGGACCGATCCGATCCTTGGTTCCACACCTCGACGTCCTGTTTCGAATCCTTGCCGGGCAGAAGCTCGACGACGAGGTTGCTGAGCACGATCTGGGCGGCTGCCGGGGTCAGCGGAAGCAATGCCAGCAAAGCCAGAAACGCGAACCGGACAATCATTTGCAAACCACCTTCCCGAGCGAAACGAAATCATTGCGCGGCACGGCTCCATCCAGCCGGACTTCGCACCGCGAGGAGCCGCGGGTGAAGGCAAGGCTGTCGCCGTTCGCCGCGTCAATCTGGAAATAGCCGTTTTCGTCGGTTTCGCCCACCGAGTGCGGCGCCTGGACGAGAGCGTTGGCAATGGGCGCCCCATCGGACGCGACAGCCTGTCCGAACGCCGTGAAGAACGAGTGGGCGGTCCAGCGGACGACACGGACATTCCCGGGGTAAAGCGTGATCCTTTGCGCGTCGGTGTCGAGGCTGACTGCGGCGGCACCCTCCGGCCGGATGCTGACCTCGTAAGCGCGATAGGGCTGGAGGTGGATCGGCAGGCTGCCGCGACCGCGGACATGCCCATAGGCCATTCCGTTGACCAGCACCTGGAAATCGGTCGAGCCCGTTTCTCCCGCGATTTCGACGATGATCGCGCTGTCGTCGAGGTCGCGCGATCCCAGGCCCGCTTTGCCGCCGCTTACCGCGAGCGTCGACTGCATGGTGAGGCCGTATTGGACGCCGCCGTGGCTTTCGAGATTGTCGAGCACGTCGGCTCGGACGTTCCCGAAGCGGCCGTACAAAGTCCCGCCCGCGTGGGCGACGGTGGAATCAAGGCTCCGTTCGACGCCCGCGGTCGCGGACGTCTGGCTTCGGTCGGCGCCGTCGTGGAACCAGGTTGCGGACAGGCCTCCGAGCGCCCGGCTCTTCGACTGGCCGGACCCGTCGCGGCTGTCGACGCTTCCGTAGCCGCCGCTCCCCTGAACCGACACGTTCCGGCCGGTGTAGACGAGCCGGACGCCGCCGAAGGCGCTGGTGGTTGTTCGGGTGCGCTGCGCGTCAGCCTGGAGGGTTAGCTGGAAGCCGCCGACGTTGAGCATCGGCCAGGTGAAGCTCGGGCCGACGCTGTAATCCGAGCGGTGGCCGGAATCCTTGCGGAGCGAGCCGATCACAGAGAGATAGGCGATCCCGATCCGGTAACCGAGGGTCGCGCTGGCCTGCGTGTAGGAGCCGCCGAGTTGGGCACCGGTGGGCTGGCCACCGCCGAAGATGTCGATGAACGACGGGAGCGGGATGAGCGGCTTGTCATCGCGCGACCATATGCGGCGCAAATCGAACGCGAAGTTGAACGGGCTCTGGCCGCTCGACGTGCCCTGGAGGAGGATGGCCGCGTCACCCTTAGTCGAGACGAGCCCCGCGCCCCGGACCTGCGCGAACCTCGTGATCAGCCACGCGCCCGCTTCCGCCATCGCCTTGTGCTGGGTGCCGACGATCGACAGGTCGAGCGCGATCGGCTGGCTCAGGCGACGGGCAATCCCGGCCTGGTAATAGAACGTGTTCGACACGCTGATCAGCCGGTCCGGCCGGGTGTTCGCGAGCATCCCCGCGTAAGCGAAATAGAGGGTCTGCCCGGCGGGCGCGATCTGCGGCGCCTTGACGAAGAAGCGGCGTTCCTCGCGGTCGGTACCGTCGGCGCCGTGAATCCGAAGGACGATCGAATAGGAGCCTTCGGGAAGGCTCGAAGTGTCGAGAATATTGTTTCCGGTGTCATAGGTTCGCGATCCGGCGAGGCGGCCGTCGATCAGGAAATCCACGCGCGAGGGCTGTGTCAGGAACAGGATCAGTGGAGTCCCGGTCAGGCTCTCGCGGTCTGCTCGAGTGTCGAACTGTGTCCCGAGGCCAGCGCCGACAATTCGCCGGCGGCCGGTCAGGTCGAGGCCCGGGGCCCAGAACAATCCCGCCGAGTAGCGAAAGTCACGGCGGTCGATCTCGGCGGCGAAGTCATCGACGACGAGGCCGAGCTTCGACGCATAGGACAGGTCGGTTCGGACCCGGCCGGCGCCGACCGAGACGATCGTCCGGTCCTGCAAATTGTAGGTTGGCGATTGCCCCTGCGATCCGGAAATCGCGAGGCCGGCGGAGCTGGTCAGCGACAGCACTCCGCCGGGTGTCTCCAGGTAGCGGCTTTCCGTCACAGGGATCGTGCGAAGCATCGCCGGCGGAATGAACAGGTCGACCCGAAACCGGCTTTCGTCGAAGATGATCCCGACCGATCCGGGCGGAAGCCTCCCGCAATCCTGCCGGTTGGATTGAGCGCACACCAGCGCGCCATGGGTTGGAAGGTCGCCCGACAGCGCGTCGCTTACGTCAGCGGCGGCGGCAATGTTCGGCACCAGCGCGGTGACCTTAGCGGGATCACGGAACTGCAGGAACCCGGGCCTGCTCACGGCCACCGCGCCGCCGATCTTTCGACCGCCGAAATAGATATCGACCAGCACTTCCCGGGGATTGGCGAGATCGTCGAAGCCGGGAGGAGGGCCGAGCACTCCAAAATCGTGACCGTTGCTGGAATTCGTAGCACTCGCCGAAGCGGCCGCGGCGGCCATTGCTGGTGTCGCGAACAGTGCCGCGGCCCCGCAGAGCAACGCGCCGGCAACCGCGGAAGCGCAGGTCATTCCGGACCGATGAGGAGCGTGAGGGTGCCCGAGTAATTGCCGCCCGCCGCCGCTCCCGCCGAGGTGCCGCGAACGATCAGGATCAGGCTGGCGCTCGTTGCTGGCCCGCTATTGCACTGCTGTTGCGTTGCAGCGCTGGTCTGGCCGGTCAACGCGACGTTGGGCGAAAGGCTGGTTCCGGCAGTCTGGCCGGTCAGCTTGTTCCACTGGACTTCATAGGCGAGCGTGCTTCCGCCGTTCGCCAGGGTAAACGCACCGGACGAGCCGGACCCGCTCGCGGTGACTCGATAGCCCTTCGTCGAAGTGCTGCTGAATGCACAAAGGTTTTGCGCCCTCACCACGTCGCCGTCGGTCAGAGAGCCGAATGCGACATCGGTCAGCCCGGTGACTCGAACGTTGTTGCTCTGCGCGCCTGCGGGAGAGCCGCAAAGGGCAACCCCGCAGGCGCAAATCGCCGCAAGACGGTTTCGAACAGGCATGTTCGGCTGCTCCCGTTGCAATCGCCGGGGCGGCAAGATTCCGCCCCCCGGCGGCCTTGCTTATTCGGGGCCGACTAGGAGTGTCAGCGTGCCGGTGTAGTTGGTGCTCGACTGCATCGACTGGAGCGCGGTCGTGCTCATTTGTACGACCAGGCTGGCGCTCGTTGCCACGCCAGACGAGCAGCCGGGGGTCGTTGCAAGCGAGGTCT
>Ga0207705_10002411_pt1 | contig 14426 bp, 10 predicted proteins | sample KBSC13metaG_FD_184314 | JGI IMG/M metagenome (GOLD analysis project Ga0207705, IMG submission 184314) | Corn rhizosphere microbial communities from Kellogg Biological Station, Michigan, USA - KBS C1-3 metaG (SPAdes) (version 2) | ecosystem: Host-associated > Plants > Roots > Rhizosphere > Soil ...
GGACGTGATCAATACTTCGGGATCGTCGGATCCACGTCGTCGCTCCAGCGCAGGATTCCACCCGTGACGTTGGTGGCGCGAAGGCCGGCAGCGCTGAGCTGACGCACGGCGTCGGAGCTTCGCTTGCCTGAGCGGCAGTAGACGACGATCTCCTTCGCCGGGTCGAGCTTCGAGATCTCGCCCTGCAGGGTGCCGAGCGGCACCAGGCGCGCGCCTTCGATGCGGCCGATCTGCCACTCGTACGGCTCGCGCACGTCGAGCAGGATGAAGTCCTCGCGCGCAGCCAGTCGCTGCGCGAGCTCGGCCGGCGTGATCTCACTGATGTCGCCATTCGTGGAATCCTTCGCCATCACCCCTCCCGGCATTCCGCAGAACGCCTCGTAGTCCACCAGCTCCGTGATCTCGCGCGTGCCGCACGCCGGACATTTCGGGTCGCGTGGTACGCGCACGGTATGAAAGCGCATGCCGAGCGTGTCGATCAGCAGCAACCGGCCACTCAGCGTGTCGCCGATGCCGAGGATCAGCTTCAGCGTCTCCGTCGCCTGGATCGTTCCGACGAGTCCGGGCAGCACCCCGAGCACGCCGCCCTCGGCACAGCTTGGCACGAGTCCCGGCGGCGGTGGATGCGGAAACAGGCATCGATAGCACGGTCCCTCACCGCTCGAGAATACCGACGCCTGCCCCTCGAAACGGAAGATCGAGCCGTACACGTTCGGCTTGCGGAGCATCACGCACGCGTCGTTCACGAGGTAACGCGTCGGGAAGTTGTCGGTGCCGTCGACGATGATGTCGTACTTGTCGAGAATGCCGAGCGCGTTGGCCGACGTGAGCTGGGTGCGGTGCGTCTCGACGATGACGTGCGGATTCAGATCGACGATGCGATCGCGCGCCGAGTCGATCTTCGGGCGCGCGACGTCGCTCGTGCCGTGGAGGACCTGCCGCTGCAGATTGGAGAGATCCACCGTGTCGAAGTCCACGATGCCGAGCGTGCCGACGCCGGCCGCGGCGAGGTAGAGTGCGGCTGGTGAACCGAGGCCACCGGCGCCGATGAGCAGGACGCGAGCATCGCGGATGCGCTTCTGTCCCTCGAGCTCGACGTCGGGGAGGATGAGGTGCCGGCTGTAGCGCAGCAGCTCGTCGTGCGAGAGGTCGATGCTCACCCGCCGCTCACCGCGGCGACGATCATGATCGTGTCGCCGTCCTTTACCAGCGTGGCCAGGCCGGACGCGAATCGAATGCTCTCCTCGCCGACGAAGACGTTGACGTGCTCACGTACGTCGCCCTGTTCGGTGAGAATGCGATCCAGCACCGCGGGCCACCGCCGCCCCAGCTCGTCGAGCGCGTCGGCAACCGTGCCGCAGCGCGTCTCGAGCTCGAGCGTGCTGCTCCCACGCGAGTACGTGAGCAGCGCGCGCGGCAGGACGATGGAGACCGCCATCGTGATCAGGCCGCCGCGCCGCTGCGTCCGACGACGAACGCCTTGACGCAGGTGATGGATGGCAACGCATCGGCGATGGCGTTCCAGCTGTCGCCTTCGTCGTTGGACGCGTAGACCTTGCCACTGCGCGTACCGAAGTAGATGCCGGCCTTGTCGTGCGTGTCTGCCGTGAGGGCGTCGCGCACGACCGTCTCGTACGCATCCTGCTGCGGCAGCCCGTTCGTCAGCGGTTCCCACGATGCGCCCGCATCGCGCGTGCGATAGACGCGCATCTTCGCCTCGGGCGTGCAGCGGAACTCGTCCGACTGCATCGGTACGATGTACACCGTGTCCGGGTCCTTCGGGTGCATCTGCATCGCGAAGCCGAAGTCGGAGGGCACGCCGTTGGCGACATCGGTCCACGTGTCGCCCGAGTCCTCACTGCGGTAGAGGCCCCAGTGATTCTGGAGGAACAGTCGCTCGGGCTTCGAGGGATGGTTCACCACCTTGTGTACGCACTGCCCGAACTCGGGGTACTTGTTCGGCAGGAACACGGCGCGCACGCCGTCGTTGCGTGGCCGCCAGGTGCGGCCGCCGTCGTCGGTGCGATAGTTCCCCGCCGTGGAGATGGCGATGAGCATCCGCTGGTGGTCGTCGGACATCGGCACGATGGTGTGCAGGCAGAGCCCGCCGCCGCCCGGCTGCCAGCGCGGGCGATGCTCGTGCTCGAGCAGCCCTCTCACCGGTGACCAGCTTTCGCCGGCGTCGCGGGACTCGAACAGCGCGGCCGGTTCCACTCCTGCCCAGAGACGGTCGGGATCGCTCGCCGGACCTGGCGTGATCTGCCAGATCTGCACGAGCGAGAGTCCGGAGTCTTCGGGGAATCGCACGCTCTGTCGCTCCGGTCCTGTCCACGACGCGCCGTAGTCGTCGCTCAGGCGAATGGTACTTCCCCAATGAAAGCTCCGCGTCGCGGCGAGCGTGCGACGCCGCCCACCGCGCTCGTCGTAGGCGAGCGCGTAGACGGATTCACCGGGGAAGTGCGGGCCGGACATCGTCCACTTCCTCCGCTTCTCGTCGGCGGAGAACATGAAGGCGCCCTTCACCGTTCCGACGAGGAGAAGGACGTCGCCAGCGGAGGGGTTCGGCGCGGTCACGGGCATGGGCGGATCGGGAAGGAGGGATCTGGATTCTGCCGCTGGCGGGGAGGGGGCGCAAGGTGGCGACGCACCCGGTGACAGGCACTCATTGCAGCCGTCATGGACTCACGGATGAACGCCAACTGGAGCGACTCGAAGCATCGGCGGCGAGTCGGCGTTGGCGAACCGATCCCGACGTCAGTGCGACGACCAACCTCTCGATCGTTGAAGCAACACCGGCCGATGCCAGTCGATTCGGCGAGGTAGCGGCTCGACGCAACGTCCTGCCGACGGAGTTCGCGCCCGGCCTCACGTATGAGATCCGGAATTACGTGCTGAATATCTCCCCGTAGATTACCGCATGATCCACGAGACCGCCCTCATCGCCACGATCGCCGCCGGCCTCAGCCTGGCCTTCGTGTTCGGGCTCCTCGCCGTTCGCCTGCGGATGCCGCCGCTCGTCGGCTACCTGCTCGCCGGCATCGTCGTGGGACCGTACACGCCCGGTCTCGTCGTCGACACGGGACTCGCGCAGCAGCTCTCCGAGATCGGCGTCATCCTGCTGATGTTCGGCGTCGGGATCCACTTCTCCGTCAGCGACCTGCTCGCCGTGCGGCGTATCGCCCTGCCCGGCGCGCTGGCCCAGATCACCGTCGCCACCCTCCTCGGGGCCGTGGTCTCGCACCTGCTCGGCTGGGAGTGGGGTGCGGGTCTCGTCTTCGGACTCTGCCTCTCCGTCGCCAGCACGGTCGTGCTCCTGCGCGGACTCGAGGATCGAGGCATCCTCGACACCACTGACGGTCGCATTGCCGTGGGCTGGCTGGTCGTCGAGGATCTCGTCACCGTCGTCGTGCTCGTGCTGCTTCCCGCCCTGGCCGCGCCGCTTGGTGGCACCGCACCGGCCAGCGGCGGCGATCAGAGCTTCGCCCTCACCCTCGCGATCACGATGGGCAAGGTGGTGGGCTTCGTCGCGCTGATGCTCATCGTCGGCATGCGCGCCGTACCGTGGCTCCTCGCACGCGTCGCGCGCACAGGCTCACGCGAGCTGTTCACCCTTGCCGTGCTCGCCGTCGCCCTGGGCATCGCCTTCGGCGCGTCGGTGCTGTTTGGCGTGTCGTTCGCCCTCGGCGCGTTCTTCGCCGGCATGGTCGTCAACGCCTCCGAGCTCTCCCAGGAAGCCGCGGAAGATGCCCTGCCGCTGCAGGACGCCTTCTCCGTGCTCTTCTTCGTCGCCGTCGGCATGCTGTTCGATCCGCGCATCATCGTGCAGCAGCCGCTCGAGGTGCTGGCGGTCCTGTTCATCGTCATGATCGGGAAGTCCGCCGCAGCGTACGCGATCGTGAAGCTGTTCGGCCGCTCGACGCACACGGCCCTCCTCATCTCGGCGAGCCTCGCGCAGATCGGCGAGTTCTCGTTCATCCTCGCTGCGCTCGCCCGCGCGCTCGGCCTGCTCCCGGCCGAGGGAGAGAGCCTCATCATTGCCGGCGCCCTCATCTCGATCACCCTCAACCCGGCGGCGTTCGCCCTTGCCGGCCGTGCCTATCGGCACGCATCGGAGCACGATGGAACGCCAGCGACTGCCGGCGCCGAGGACCCGGACACGCCACCCGACACGTCGCTCCGCGACCACGTCATCCTCATCGGCGCCGGCCGAGTGGGCCGCCCGATCGCCGCGGCGCTGTCGAGGCACGACGTTCCATTCGTCGTCATCGAGCAACGCCTGGAGCTGGTCGCCGCGCTCCGGTCGGAAGGAGTGCCGGTCATCTTCGGCGACGCCACGCGCCCCGACGTGCTCAAGCGCGCTCACCTGGACAGCGCGCGCCTCCTCGTCATCGCGACCCCCGATCCCTACCATACGCGCGCCGTGCTCGACATCGCGAAGCGCGTCAATCCGACGGTCGGGACGGTGGTCCGCACGCACAGCGAGGCGGAGCGCGAGTACCTCGAGGGACGCGGCGTCGACTGGGCGCTGATGGGCGAGCGCGAGCTCGCCATCGGCATGGTGCGACGCACCCTGGAGCGCGCGGGCGCGGACTACGACATGGCGACGGAGGCAGCGCGCGTCCTGCGCGCTTCACCCACCGGTCACTGACCGGCCATGTACCTCGCGAGGTACGGCGCCGTCCGGCTCCGCTTCACCTGCGCCACGTGGGCCGGCGTGCCACAGGCCACCACGCGTCCGCCCTCGTCCCCCGCACCGGGGCCGACGTCCATCACGTAGTCGCTCACGGACACCACGTGCATGTCGTGCTCGACGACGATGACCGTGTTTCCCGCCTCTACCAGCCCGTTGAGCTGCGTCACCAGCCGCTCTACATCGGCCGGATGCAAACCAGTCGTCGGCTCGTCGAGGATGTACAGCGTGCTGCCGCGCGACATCCGCTGCAGCTCCGTCGCGAGCTTGATCCGCTGCGCCTCTCCACCCGACAGCTCCGTCGCCGGCTGGCCAAGCCGCAGGTAACCCAGCCCAACCTGCCGCAGCACGTCCAGCGATCGACGCACCGCCTCCTCCTCGGCGAAGAACGCGTACGCTTCGTCCACGGTAAGTCCCAGCACCTCGGCGATGTTCTTCCCGTTGTACGTGATCTCCAGCGTCTTCTCGTTGTATCGCGTGCCGTGACACACGGGGCATGGCGTGTACACGCTCGGCAGGAAGAGCAGCTCGACGAATACGAACCCTTCGCCGTCGCAGTTGGGACAACGTCCCTTCGCCACGTTGAACGAGAACCGTCCCGCGTCGTAGTGCCGCGCCTTCGCTGCCTTGGTGCTGGCGAACAGCTTGCGCACGCCGTCGAACAGGCCGGTATACGTGGCGAGGTTGGACCGCGGCGTGCGGCCGATCGGTTTCTGGTCCACGCGCACCAGTCGCTTGATCCTGTCCATCCCACCGGTGATGCGCCCATTCGTCTCGCCGCGCTCGCGCATCAGCGGATCGGCGTCCTCTTCATCCTCGTCGAGCGTGTGGCCGAGGCACTGCGCCACGAGCTCGACCAGCGCCTGGCTCACGAGGCTCGATTTTCCCGAGCCGGACACTCCCGTCACCGACGTCAGCACGCCAAGCGGAAACTTCACGTCCAGGTCGTGCAGGTTGTTGCGCGTCACGCCGCGCAGCTCCAGCCAGCCGTTCGGAGTGCGTGGCGTCCGATTGGTGCGGTGCGAGGCCGCGTTGAACACGTACTCGCGCGTGCGCGATTCCTTCACCTTCGCCAGGCCGGCGAGCGGACCGCTGTAGAGGATCTCGCCGCCATGCTGCCCTGCCGCCGGGCCAACGTCCACGATCCAGTCGGCGTGGCGAATGACGTCGATCTCGTGCTCCACCACGAACAGCGAGTTCCCGGACGCGCGAAGTCCGTCGAGCGCACCGAGCAGCGCTTCCGTATCGGCTGGGTGCAGCCCCGCTGACGGCTCGTCCAGCACGTACACCACGCCGAACAGGTTCGACCGCACCTGCGTCGCCAGTCGCAGCCGCTGCAGCTCGCCCGGCGAGAGCGTCGGCGTGCTGCGCTCGAGCGTGAGATAGCCGAGTCCGAGGCTCAGCAGCACCTCGACGCGGTGGCAGATGTCTTCCGCGATGCGCTGCATGACGACCACTCGTTCAGGATGATCGTCCTCGAGCTGCTGCTGTCCCTTGCCGTGGCTTTCGGCATATGGCCGCAGCAGGTCGGCGAACCGCTTGATCGGCAGCCGCGACATTTCCGTGATGTCCAGGCCGGCGAAGGTGACGGAGAGCGCGGCACGCGTGAGCCGCTTTCCGTGGCACAACGGGCACTCGCTGCCCACCATGTACTCGGCGGCGCGCTTCTTCATCGACGCGCTCTGCGAGTTGGCGAAGGTGTGCAGCACGTGCCGCTTCGCGCTGCTGAAGGTGCCCATGTAGTCGGGCTCCTCGCGCCGCTTGATTGCGCGCTTCACCTCGGCGTGCGTGTATCCGCCGTACACCGGCACCTGCGGCTGCTCGTCGGTGAAGAGGATCCAGTCGCGGTCCCTCTTCGGCAGGTCGCGCCACGGGCGATCCACGTCGTAGCCGAGGGTGATGAGGATGTCGCGCAGGTTCTGTCCCTGCCACGCCGTCGGCCACGCGGCGATGGCCCGCTCGCGGATGCTGAGCGAGGGATCGGGGACCATGGACTCTTCCGTCACCGCGTACACGCGGCCGAGGCCGTGGCATTCCGGGCACGCGCCTTCGGGCGTATTGGGCGAGAAGCCTTCGGCGTAGATGATTCCCTGTCCGCGCGGGTAGGTGCCGGCGCGCGAGTAGAGCATGCGAAGCAGGTTGGACAGCGTCGTCACGCTCCCCACCGACGAGCGCGTGGTGGGCGAACCGCGCTGCTGCTGGAGCGCTACCGCGGGTGGGAGCCCGTCGATGGAATCCACCTCCGGCACGCCCTGCTGGTGGAACAGCCGCCGCGCGTACGGCGCGACGGACTCCAGGTACCTGCGCTGCGCTTCGGCGTAGAGCGTCCCGAAGGCGAGCGAGCTCTTGCCCGAGCCCGACACGCCGGTGAACACGACGAGCGCGTCCCGTGGGATCTCGAGCGAGACGTCCTTGAGGTTGTGCTCGCGTGCGCCACGCACGCGGACGAAGCCGCGGTCGGCCTTGCTGTCTGGTGGTATGGATCGTTCGTCGTGCATCCGGTCGTGACGGCTACGGGTCGGACTCGTGCTGCTGAACCTGGCAGCACATGAGCGAAACGCACGCCAGCGTCACTTTACCGCGCCCTGGTCGCGGCGTAGCCTTCGGCTCCCCCACCAGGATGCGGCAATGATGACTCGCGCATCGCGCTCCACTCTGTTCGCTGGCGTCGTCACCCTGTTTGTCACGCTCGCGGCCTGTCAGCCACCGCACTCGGTGAGCACCAGCCCCGAGGCGTTTCGTGCCTCGGTCGCCGGGGTGGACTGGGAGCTGGTGGAGCTCGACGGAAAGACGGCCGCGACCGGTGCCGGCGGTCGGCGCGCCACCCTGCGCTTCGACGCCGACACGACGCGGGTCGGCGGCTTCAGCGGCTGCAACCGCTTCGGCGGGAGCTACACGGTCGACGGCGACTCACTCCGCTTCGGGCCGCTCGCAATGACACGGATGGCCTGCGCCGGCGGGATGGACCTCGAGCGGGAGCTCTCCTCCGCTCTCGAAGCCACGCGACGCTACAAGCTGTCCACCACGCAGCTCCAGCTGTTCGGGCCGTCCGGGTCAATCGCGCGGTTCAGCCGGCAAATCCCGCAGCCGAGTCGCTCACCGGACACCTGACGCGCATCGCTGCCGTACGGACTCGCATCACCATGCCGGAGCGAGTTCATGCTGGCCACCGCACGCACCCCACAGACCACTCAGCGGTCGGGGGAAATCCCGTCCGCGCTCTCCCTTACCCAACGCTGCCCATACTGCTGCGATCTGATCCCGCGTGAGGCGAAGAAGTGCCGATCGTGCGGCGAGTGGGTGGTGCGAACGTCGAGCGGCGTGTTCGCCAGCATGCTTCGCCTGGCGGCATTCGGCTGGGCTGCCGGGACGCTGCTCGTCGCCGCCGGCCTGTGGAAGCTCGCCGAAGGCGTGCGGCAGTGGGTCTGGCTGCATGCCGTGGATCCCGCCATCACGCCCCGGGTGGTGGACGTGGCCATCTACGTGGTGATCGCGCTCGTCGTGATCCGCGGGCTGATGGTGAGCGTCGGACTCGGCGTGATGGCGGGGCTCTCGCCACGCCGGCCGCGCTGGTGGAGCTGAGCGGGGCCGGCGGGCGCGTTCAGAAGCTCACTTCTTCCAGCGGTCGTTCGTGGTATCGGCGTCCATCCAGATGCCGTGATCGAGCGCCACACTGCTCACCGTCTTCCTCGCGGGAATGGTAACGGTCGTCTTCTGCGGGTTTGACTGCCAGATGGCCGGCGACTGGTGGAAGGTGTCGCTCGTGCCATCGGCGTACTGCACCGTGATGTTCACCGGCGCCGGCATGCCCCCGATGTTCTCGAGCGTCACGCGGTAGCCGCTCCCGCTGCGCGTCACGCTTTGCACGGCGAGGTCGATGTAGCTGTTGTCGAAGTACCAGGCGTTGAAGAACCAGTCGAGGTCGCGCCCCGCGACGTTGTTCACGGTGTTGAAGAAATCCCACGGAGTAGGGTGCTTGCCGTGCCAGCGGTCGATGAACACGTGCAGCGCGCGCCGGAACGTCGCATCCCCGAGCATGTCCTTGAGCGCGAGATAGCCGAGCGCTGGCTTGCCATACGCGTTGTTGCCGTACGCGGGGCCCTTCAGCACATCGGCCGGCGCGATGATCGGCAGATCCTCGAGCGGTGACGGATCGCTGATCCAGCCGTTGACTCGGAACTGCTGGAAGAACTCGGTCGCGCGCTGCTGGCCAAGATTGGCCACGTTGATCAGGTACTCGAACGTCGTTGCCCAGCCTTCGTCCATGAAGCCGTAGCGCGTTTCGTTGATTCCCATGTAGAACGGGAAGTACGTGTGCGCGATCTCGTGCTCGGCGACGAACGCCGAGAAGACGGTATCGGCGTACGACTCGTCGTTGGCCATCATCGGGTATTCCATGCCGGCGAAACCCTGGACGACGGTGGTCTTCTCGTACGGGTACGGCACGCCAGGCCAGTTGTGCGACAGCCAGTCGAGCGCGTGGCTGGCGAAGCGCACCATGTGGTGATAATCCGCCGACGTGTCGTTGTATGCCGCCTGCACGCTTGCGCGGCGGTTCGTCGCATTGTCGACGACGACGCTGCCCGCGTCCCAGTCGTAATGGTCGCTCAGGTTGAACGCCATGTCGGGCACGTTGCTCGCGCGGAAGTGCCACGAGTTCACCGGGCCGGTAGTCGTGACCTGCTTCGCCGCAAAGTCCGCGCGCGTGGCGACGCGGATCGTGGTATCCGACCCGAACGACTCTCTGAATCGCTGGAGCACGTTCGGCTGCAGCACTTCCTCGGCGTTGAGAAGCGTGCCCGTACCCCACACCACGAAGTTCGACGGCACCTTCACCGTGACGTCGTAGTCGTTGAAGTCGCTGTAGAACTCCTGGCCGTCGGTGAAGTCCATCGTGTCCCAGCCGTTGTAGTCGTCGAACACGGCGACGCGTGGATAGAAGTAGGCCAGGAACCAGGTGGTGGAGTCGATCATCCCTTCGCGTCCGCTCTCCAGGGAGATCTCGTACTGCCAGTCGAAGTTGAGCGTCACCGAGTCGTGCGGCAGGAGGGGCGACGGAAGCACGGCGCGGTGGTTGGTGAATGTGTTGGCGTTGCGCCACGGCACCGACCGTCCGTCCACCGTGAAAGAGTTCACCGTCACGCCCGGCGTGAGATACAGCGAATCGGCGCCGCCGTTACGCGGTGCCCCGGGTTTGTGGATGTTGAGGAAGAGCTTGAAGTTGAGCGACTTGAGCGTGTCGGGGCTGTTGTTGAAGTACACGATACGCTCCGTGCCGCGGACGGTGCGGTCCGGTGGAAGCGCGGTGACGGTGATGGAATACCGGCCATGGTTCTGCCAATACTTCGGGCCGGGACGTCCATCGGGCGAGCGCGTGCCCTTCTCGTACGCCTGCTTCACGGCGCGCGGCTGGTAGAGCTGGCGCGAACCCGGCTGCTGCGCATGCAGCGCCGACAGCGGTGCCAGGGCCAGCAGTGCGAGGCAGGACGCCAGGATGGCGCGGTACGACTGTGTGATCGACATGACGTGATCTCCGTTCGTTGCACGTGCGAACACCTTCGGGCAGCGGCCGCGCCCGGTTTCAGCAATCTACAGCGCGCGCCGTCCCATTCGGCGCTCCGCTCGCCGATCGCTGGCACGCTCGGTGCCCGTCAAGTGCGCCCAACCACGGAGGCACGCATGGCGAATGACGAATACAGCCGCGCCGGCCGCGAGCAGGACCGCGAGAACGAGCGGCACGGCCGCGACCGAGATCATTTCCGGGACAACGACGACGTCCGCGACCCGATCCCGCCCGATCAGCGGAACGACACCAAGCCGGACACGCGCTCCGAGGCGCGCGGCGACGCGCGAGAGAACGTCGGCAATGTGGCGCGCGGCACCGCAGCGCATCCACACGAGGGTGGGAACGACCGGACGAAGCACGCGGGCGAGAAGCGGACGCGCGACTGACCGCCCTCGGCCCAGGCTGCCTCACTCCAACCCGTTTCACGCTTGCTCGGCGACCGCGCGGTCGCCGAGCTAATTGCGATCGGGCACCAGTCTCGACAATCGCCAGCCGCGCCCGTATCGTGCGGCGTATGCCCGACGCCGTTCCCCATCCCGACGCGAGCCTCCCCGATGCGCTGGTGGCACGAGCGCGCGCCGCGTCGGACGGACGTCTCGCCGTCGACGTGGTGGGTGGGCTCGCCGTAGCCATTGCGAGTGTCGCCTGGCACCCTGGTGTCTGGCCAGTGCTGGTGAGCGTCGGGCTGTGTTTCGCTTCATTCGGCGCGTGGGGAATTGCCGATCGCGAGATTGCCGAACGGCCAACTGCCACCGACCACGGGTTCCTGCATGTCCTCCAGGGAGTCCGCGCACTCTCCGTTGTCGTTGGCACAGCGAGCGTGCTCGCCTTGATGTTTTCCATCCTCGGTCTCGCGCTCGGCACCTGGATCAGCTAGCTGCAACCGCGTGACAACCCGGCTCTCCCGTCACCCTCCTTCGGCTCATGAAGAAGATCGCCGTTCTACTGCTCCTGGCGACTACGTCCGTCGCTACCGCCCAGAAGCCCTCTTCCTCCGATGTCGCGCGCTGGCAACGCCAGGCGCAGGACATCACCATCACGCGTGACGACTGGGGCATCCCCCACATCAAGGGGAAGACCGACGGCGACGCGGTGTTCGGGATGATCTACGCCCAGGCCGAGGACGACTTCAATCGGGTCGAGAACAATTACCTCCTCTCGATGGGGCGACTGGCCGAAGCCGACGGGGAGAGCGAGATCTGGCGCGACCTGCGGATGAAGATGTTCATCGCGCCGGATTCGATGAAAGCGATGTACGCCCGCAGCCCGGAGTGGCTCAGGCGGTTGATGAACAGCTGGGCCGACGGGCTGAACTACTACCTCTACACGCATCCGCAGGTGAAACCGCGCGTCATCACGCGCTTCGAGCCGTGGATGGCGCTCACCTTCAGCGAAGGCAGCATCGGCGGCGACATCGAGCGGGTGAACCTCCAGCAGCTCGCGCAATTCTACGGTGACAATGCCGAGCCCACCCCGCCGGCACCGGTCTCGACCAGCGATATCCCGCGTGAGCCGGGCGGTTCCAACGGCGCCGCCATTTCGCCGTCGAATACGGTGAACCATCGCGCGCTGCTCCTCATCAACCCGCACACGTCGTTCTTCTTCCGGGCTGAGCTCCAGATGACGAGCGACGAAGGGCTCGACGCATACGGCGCGGTCACGTGGGGACAGTTCTTCATCTACCAGGGCTTCAACCCGCGCATCGGCTGGATGCACACGTCGAGCGGCGTCGACAACATCGACGAGTACCTGGAGACGGTGACGAAGAGGGGAAACACGTACTACTACCGTCATGGCACGAACGACATCCCGCTCTCCGTGCGCACGGTGAGCGTGCCATACCGAACGCCGACGGGAATGAAGTCGCGGCAGTTCACCATCTATCGCAGCCAGCACGGTCCCATCGTTCGCTCGGCCAACGGCAAGTGGGTGGCGATCAGCCTGATGGAGAACCCCCTCGATGCGCTGACCCAGTCGTACACCCGCACCAAGGCGCGCGACTACCAGTCCTTCGTCAAGTCGATGGAGCTCCACACGAACTCGTCCAACAACACGATCTACGCCGACGCCGACGGCCACATCGCCTACTTCCACAGCAATTTCATCCCGAAGCGCGACACGAGCTTCGACTGGACGAAGCCGGTGGACGGCAGCAATCCCGCGACCGACTGGAAGGGCGTGCTCACCCTCGAGCAGACGCCGCACCTGCTCGATCCGCCGAACGGGTGGCTCTACAACAGCAACAACTGGCCGTGGTCGGCCGCCGGCCCGTACAGCCCGGACATGAAGGACTTCCCGCGCTACGTCGAGACGGGCCGAGAGGAGTCGCCGCGCGGATTTCACGCACTGCGCGTGCTCTCCAACAAGAAGGACTTCAGCATCCAGAAGTTGATCGACGCGGCATACGACAGCTACCTGCCCGCGTTCACCAAGCTCATCCCACCGCTCATCACGGCCTACGACTCGACGCCGGCGTCCGATCCGCTCAAGGCCAAGCTCGCCGACCAGATTGCCGTCCTGCGCAACTGGGACTACCGCTGGGGCGTGAGCTCGGTGCCGACGTCGCTCGCCGTCTTCTGGGGAGAAGACGTCCTGCGTCGCGCGGCGCCGGATGCGCGCCGCGCCGGCGAGCAGCCCGATGACTACGTGGCCAACGGCGCGCCGCACTCGATGCTCCTTGAGTCGCTCGCCGCCGCCTCCGACAAGCTCGCCGCGGACTTCGGCAAGTGGGACACACCGTGGGGCGACATCAACCGCTTCCAGCGCCTCACCGGCGACATCGTCCAGCCGTTCAACGATGCAGGGCCGAGCATCCCCGTCGGCTTCACGTCGTCGCGCTGGGGCTCGCTCGCATCCTTCGGCGCGCGCCCCTATCCGAACACGAAGAAGTGGTACGGTACGAGCGGCAACAGCTTCGTCGCCGTCATCGAGTTCGGGAAGGACAGCGTCCGCGCGCGTGCCGTCTCGGCCGGCGGCGAGAGCGGCGACCCGAAGAACCCGCACTTCGATGATCAGGCGCAGCGCTACGCGACCGGCAACCTGCGTCAGGTCTACTTCTACCCCAACCAGCTGGCCGGGCACACAGAGCGCGCGTATCACCCTGGGCAATAAAGACGAAAGCGAGAGAGGAAACCGCGGAGACAACTGATACGACATTCGCAGGAGCTTCTTGAACGAAAGACACGCATCCTGCCGTCCCAGTCCGTTTCAGTTCTTTCCTCTCTCGCCTTTTTTCGTCCCCTCGTGCGGCCTCTTCCATCGCGATTGGTATGCGCAACTTCCTCTGCATCGCATCGCTCATCGCCCTCGCATCGGGCTGCTCACCCTCGGCGCCGGCCTCGCTCGCCCCGGCGGCGAAGGCGGAGATTCTCTGGGACAGCTATGGTGTCCCGCACATCTACGCGCCCAACCGGCGAGAGCTCGCACACGCCTTCGGCTGGGCACAGATGCAGAACCACGGCGACCTGCTCCTGCGCCTCTACGCTCAGTCACGCGGACGCGCCGCGGAGCTCCTTGGCCCCGACTACCTCGCCGAGGATCGATGGACCTGGACGGTGGACATTCCCGGCCTCGCCGAGCGTGACTACGAGCTGCAACGGCCGGAGATGCGGGCCCACATCGATGCGTTCGTCGCCGGCATCAACGATTTCGCGCGAGCGCACCCTGAGCTGATCGGCGACTCGGTGCGCGCCGTACTGCCGGTGACCGGCATCGACGTGCTCGCGAACCAGCAGCGTCTGGCCCTCGCGCGCTTTCTCACCTCGCGCGGCCAGGTGCAGGCCGAGACCCGCGCGTGGCAGCGTGGCTCCAACGCGTGGGCGATCGCGCCTTCCCACTCGGCAAGCGGCCACACCCTGCTGTTGGCGAATCCCCACCTGCCGTGGTCCGACATCTTCACCTGGATCGAGGCGCAGTACTCGATGCCCGGCGTCGACGTCTACGGTGGCGCACTAGTCGGCTCGCCGGTGCTGCAGATCGCATTCAACGAGGACCTGGGGTGGACGCATACCGTGAACACCCAGGACACGGAAGATCTCTACGAGCTCACGCTCGCCGGCAGCGGCTACCGGTACGACGACGCAGTGCGGCAGTTCACCGAGCGCGTTCGCGTCCTCCGCGTGCGGGATTCATCAGGCGTGCTGCGCGACGACACCCTCCGCATCCGCTCGT
>Ga0207705_10002412_pt1 | contig 14424 bp, 3 predicted proteins | sample KBSC13metaG_FD_184314 | JGI IMG/M metagenome (GOLD analysis project Ga0207705, IMG submission 184314) | Corn rhizosphere microbial communities from Kellogg Biological Station, Michigan, USA - KBS C1-3 metaG (SPAdes) (version 2) | ecosystem: Host-associated > Plants > Roots > Rhizosphere > Soil ...
AATGGCGCGGCGCTCTTCGAGAATAGCGCTAACTCGACCACCGCCTTTCAAATCCAAAACGCTTCAGCCCAAACCCTCTTTGTAGCCAACACCACAGCTCAGCAAATTGCGATTGGCCCTGCCGCCGTACCCGCGAACGGTGTCCTGACCGTCGGTACCAATACCACAGCAGCTACTGGGGGCATTTACTTTGGCACCGATACCAATCTTTATCGTGGTGCGGTAAATCAGCTGAAAACCGATTCACAACTCTACGTAAATAACCTAAATGGTGTTGCCACGCCGCTTATAACAAACCCAAGTGACGGGAATATTAGTATTGCATTGCAAAGCACTGGGCCTGACGTACTAATATCGGGAGATTCGAACAGCACGGTACTTCGCGTTAGTAGTTCGAATGTCGCAACCCTTCAAGATTGGTACGATGGGGCGCAAGTTGTCGGTAGTGTCAGTAAAGCAGGCCAACTGGCATTACCGTTATCGGGATCAACGGCAGGCATAGTACTTGGCGGTGACGCAAAACTCTATCGATCAGCTGCTAATACGCTCAAAACTGATGGCTATCTTGCAGTTCAAACAGCTGCCAACTCCACAACCGCCTTCCAGATCCAGAACGCCGCCTCGGCGGCCTTACTCACCGCCGACACCGCTAACATGCGCCTCGGTGTTAACGTCACTTACACGGTTATGACCACGCCAACCGGCGTAGCTGTTGGCGCACCAACCAGCGGCGGTAGCCTAACTGCCAGCTCTGCATACAAATACAAGGTAACTGCAATAGACAGCGCCGGCGGTGAAACGGCCGCATCCACAGAAGCTACCGGCACGACCACCACCAACCGCACTCTTCCTGTCACCTGGACAGCGGTAGCCGGTGCCTCCGGCTACCGCATCTACCGCACTGCTGCCAACGGTGGTACCGACAGCGAAGTTTACCTGGCCACCGTTCTTGCCAACTCATACAGCGATAGCGGTACCGACACTCCTGGCTCAGCAACACCTCCAGCCACCACCACAGCCTACGTCAGCACTAATGTTAGTAACAGCAGCCTGCAGTTGGCCATTGGCGGCCTCGGCACGCCGACGGGGCAGTTGTACGTAGGCGGAGCAATCGCGTCCACTACCGTTGGAAGCGCAACCGCTAATAGCCCTCAAGCCATGGCTACGCAGGGGCGGTACTCTTATGTAATTAGTAGCGGCTCGAATAGCCTACAAATATTTGATGTGTACAGCCCAACCCGGCCATCGCTTGTCGGCACACTTTCCCTAAGCTCCACCGGTGGCTCAAATCCAAACGACATAAGCGTACAGGGACGGTACGCCTATATAACGCAATTTGGTGGTGGTGTCGTGGTCGCAGTAGATATTTCCAATCCGTCTACGCCAGCTATAGTCAGCTCGGCAGGAGCTGTTGGCAACCCCTCGAGTATTATTGCCAACGGTCAGTACGCATACGCTACTAATAACGGCACCAGTCTGATGGTGTATAACATCTCCAACCCCGCGAGCATAAAGCTTGTCACGTATGTCACCGCCGCCCAGGTCGGCGGGCCGAAACGGCTTCAGGTACAAGGCCGTTACGCCTACATTGCTGCTGGCGGAAGCTTCCAAGTCTTCGATATCGGCAATCCAGGCACGCCGGTGTTGGTGGGCACGCTGAGCCTCAGCGGTTCCGCGCAAAGCTTATACGTACAAGGCCGCTACGCCTACGTCGCTAATGCAGGGCAGGGGCTACAAATAATCGATATTAGCAATCCAGTCAGTCCCTCAGTCTTGAGTAACACTGCTACCAGCAATAACGCCCGATCCGTGGTTACTCAGGGCCGCTATGCCTACGTAGCCGTAGACTCCGCCCCTATGCAAATAATCGATATTAGCAATCCAGGCCAGCCGTTTGTCATTGGTACAAGTGCTTGTGGCTCAGGTATCATGAGTATCCAGGGTCGCTACATGTACACCGGAGTTGGTACGACTTTGAGTGTCTGTGATCTTGGCGGCGAATACGCGCAGCAGCTGGAAGCAGGCGGAGCAGAGTTCAGCACCTTAACGGTAAACAGCAACACTACTTTAGCCGGTAACGCCTCCATACAGGGTAGCGTAGCCATCGGCTCCGGCCTGCAAGTCGCCGGCCTTGTCGGCGTCAACGGTTCGCTGAACCTGACCGCCAACACGCTGTCTTCTCCATCGACGCCAACACTGGCCACAACCGGTACTACGGGCACACTGACCGCCAATACGTACTACTATAAGTTAGCAGCCGTCAGCGGCAATGCTATTACTCAGGCGGTGACCTCCAGCCCGGCCTCTGTTACTACTTCTGGCTCGACCAGCAAGAACACCCTCAGCTGGAGCAGCGTAACCGGTGCCACCGGCTACATCGTGTACCGCTCCACCGACAATGCCACCTGGTTCTCTAATACTGTTGCCAACACCGCCACCTCGCTGGTTGATGACGGTAGCGCCTTCGCCTGGACGAGCTCGGCCTCACCGCTGAGCAACACCAATACTGGCGGCAACCTAGTCGTTGGCGGTTCCGTTCAAGGTCTCAGTGCCATCGGCACCAACATAGCCGGCTCAAATCTTACATTTGCTGGCGGCCTAGGCACCGGCACCGGTAACAGTGGAAACATAGTCTTCCAATACGCCCCAGGTGGCCCCGGCGGCAGCGCGCTCAACGCCCTCCAGACAGCCTGCTTGATTAGCGGCACCAACGGCAGCCTAAGCTGCCCGGGGGCAGGTTCGAACTCCGAGCGGTTTGGGGCAGGAAGTTCAGCTGCTCAAATTGACTCCGTTGCCCTAGGTCATAATGCGGCTGTTATCGGCGCAGGTGGATATGGAATTGCTATAGGAAGCGCTGCCTCGGTGAATACTCCAAATAATTTCGGCTCCATCGCTATCGGTTATTCAGCTAGCGTTACAGGTAACGCCGGTATTTCAATCGGCATGAGTAGCACAAACGCTGGGGGTGCAGTTTCCATAGGTAATAGCGCATCTGCTGGTGATAGCTCTGTCTCGGTGGGTAACAGTGCTACAACTGGTCTTGGTTCGACCGCAATTGGCTATCAAGCAAGTGCTAGTGGCACGCGGGGTATTGCACTTGGTTGGAGCGCTAGCGCAGTAGACGATGGTTTGGCACTTGGATATTCAGCGAATGCTGCGAATACTTTCTCAATTGCACTTGGGCGCTCTGCTACCACAACTGCGAGCAACCAGCTAGTAATCGGCGGCAGCGCTGAAAGTATACAAAACGTATTTATCGGCAACGGCGTGACTAACACTGCCCCATCTGGCTTTACCCTGCAGGGTACCGGCGGCAGCGGCACCAACATCGCCGGTGCTTCAGTCGGCATTGCCGGCGGCCAGGGCACTGGTACCGGTAACGGCGGCAATATTAATTTCCAGATTGCCAAGCCAGGTGCTTCCAGCTCTAGCCTAAACGCGCTTGCTACCGTCGCCAGCCTCAGCGGCGTTAATGGCGCGGCGCTCTTTAAAAACAGCGCTAATTCCACCACAGGTTTTCAGATTCAGAATGCCACTGGGGTTGCGCAGCTCACTCTCGATACGACTACTGGTGACTTAACGCAAGTTAATGCTGCCAAATTAAATATTGGAACAGGTTCGTACATACAAGGATCTGGTAATGATATTAACATCGGTGACTCGAACGGCAATTACAATTTTAACGGTACTTCAGTTGCTCGGTTTATCAATACCTCGGTCCGGCTATGTACCGCAGGTGCAAATGGTGCTTGCGAGCTAACCGCAAATAGTGCCGGGGTTACAATTGGCGGAACTGATAACAGTACCAATGGCAACTCGACCACCGCCTTCCAAATCCAGAATACTGCCGGCACGCCCGATACGTTGTTCACTGCGGATACCACCAATAACCGTCTCAAGGTTGGTAACGCCACGGCCACTAGCAGTGCCGATACGACACTTTTGGTTGTTGACAGCTCTAACACTGCCAACTTACCAACTGGCGTTAATGGTGGGCTGGTGTATGATTCGCAGCTGGGTAAGTTCAAGATTTTTGAGGGTGGTGCTTACAAGATCCTTTGTAACACGACCGATGCCGCTTGCGGCTCGGCCGCCAGCGTCACACTGCAGAACGTCTACGATAACTCCACCACGCCAGCCACCATCACTACCAGTTCGGCAACGAAGGGCATTGTTCTACAGGCCGGCGCTAGCTTTGACCAGACCAGCCTCTTTAGCGTCAAAAACGCTTCGTCGGTTGCGCTACTGGCCGCTGATACGACTAATATGAAAGTCAACGTCAACGGCTCGGTCAGCGTCCAAGCTAACAGCGGTCAAACCACTGATTTACAGCAGTTCAAGTCGGCGACCGGGTCAGTCATTCAGCGCACCGATAACAGCGGTCGCTTAGCTATAAACTCGACGATTAATGACGCTGCTTTGACGGTGGTGGCTCAACCGTCGGCCGATGCCAGCTTCTTCCTGACCGGCTCTGACGGCGCGGTTACGAACTTGGCGCCCAACCCCAGCTTCGAAGCTGACGTAACAGGTGGCGCGCCTTCAGTCTGGTCTAAAGAAAACACCGGTGGCCAAGCAGCAACTACCACCGCTACTGTTATTAATACCGATAGCGCAACGGGTTCTAAATCGACTGAAATTGGTTATGCCGGCAGCGGTGTCTATGTTGGTCTCACTCAAACCGTAACGCCTACAACTCCATTCAAGGCCGGCGTGTCGTACACATACAGCGTCTACCTAAAGACGGTCTCCGGCTGTGCCAGTTTCATCAATATGCGGGCCGATGGTTCCGATGGAAGCTCGGGTCAAAACCCCAACTTTCCCATCACGTCGAGCTGGGTTCGATACACCGATGTTTGGACGCCGAACCATGATGCGACAAGCGTCACCCTCCGCCTCTTTTCATTATGCGGCGCGGCGCTTACCTATCGCATTGACGGCTTTAGCCTGACCCAAGGCGCCTCAGCCACTAATTACTTTGACGGTGACACCCCTGGCTACAATTGGACCGGTGCCGTCGGTACCAGCACTTCAACCAATATAGCACTGGTAACTAACCTGGTGTCTAACCCCGGCGCCGAGCTTAATGTTTCCAACTGGGTTACCACTGGCCTGTTTGGTCACAGCTCAGGCGGCACCGTGACGCGTGATACCAGCCAGACTCTACGTGGCGCGGCTTCAGTTAAGGTGGTGAATACGGGGGCTTCCCAAGCGCCAGGTTTCCCAGTGGCCGGCACCTTCAAAGCGGGCACCACCTATACGGCGCGGGGCTACGTGCTGTCGGGAACCAACGGCGACAATGGCATAATTTCATTCGGCGACAGCGGGGCAAGCGATAAAGCCACTGCCAGCATCACCATGTCCTCGACTACCTGGAAAGAAGTTTCAGTGAGCTGGACGCCCTCGGCGGATCGCAGCAGCGTGTATATAGCCTTTGAAGATACCACCAGCACCAGCTCCTCATTTTACGTCGATTCGATGGGTGCCTTCGGCGGAACAACTAGTACAGGCTACTTTGACGGCAGCTTCCCGGGAGCCAGCTGGACCGGCACGCCGTACAACTCGACGAGCACTCGCAGTGTCTCGGGCCTTGTCAACCTGGCACCGAACGGCGGCTTTGAATACGGTACCACCGGTTGGTCGGCTGGTACCCAAAGCGCAACCTGGGCCGACAAGGGTACTAAGAGTTTAAGCCTGCCGGCCGGCTTCACCCAGACGCCATCATCCATCGCTACCAGCGGTATTCCGGTCACGGCCGGCAAGACATATACGGCCTCGGCGCGCCTCAACGTTTCGAGCTATACCAGCGGGGCTATCCAGTTTGGCTTCGCATCTTACACGGCCGCCGGCACCAGTCAGACCTACGCCACCGGCGCTGGCGTGACTTCTACCAGTGCTGCCGGCATCACCACCCAGACAATTACCTTTACGGTTCCAGCCGGTCAACAGGTCGGCCAAATCTACTTCAATGTTACCGGTACGGCCACTGTCTATGCCGACTCGGTCGTCATGGTCGAGGGTACCACGGCACCCGCCTACTTCGACGGCGACACATCCGGTGCGTTCTGGCTCGGCTCGGCAGGCAACAGCTTCAGCACACTCGTCCAGCGGTCACTGCAGGTCAATGATGGTAATGGCAATGTCAGCTTGGCGGTTACTAATACCGGCAACGTCGGCATCGGCAAGGCACCTACTCAGTACAGCCTGGACGTTGCCGGTTCCGCTTCGCTCGACGGCGGCATCCAGGTTGGGGGCTCAGCCCTGTTCAAAAACCTGACCAATTCGACCACCGCCTTCCAGGTACAGAACTCCAGCGGCACCACGCTGCTCGGCGTTGACACCACTAATTCTCGCATTTTCTCCGGCATTGCCGACGGCGCTTCGGCAGTTGGTTTCACGCTGAACACCAGCGCCTTTACGACTACCGGTGCTAAGCTGTTGAGTCTGCAAAATAACGCCGTCGAAAAACTGGCCGTCAGCAAAGACGGTGACATCACTTCTGGCTTCACCCAGCTCGATGGTTCATCGACGGCCAACGGGGCAGGGGCGGCTTCGACCTCGCTGATCTTGACCAGCGCCGCCAACTTTGACGTCGGTAACTATGTCCAGGTGAGCTCGACGAACTGTGTCACCAGTGTCAATGTCTGCTACGCCAAAATTACTGCCAAAGCCAGCAACACGCTAACCATCAGCCCGGCGCTGACCTGGGCCAATGCCTCGGCCGTCGTCGAGTACCACGTGCCGGAAATCGGTGGTACTGACCTCAGCCAGGCACTGACTGGCCGCTACGGCCGCGGCTACTTCCTGGACGGCATCGTTACCGGCAACGGCTCGACGTATTACAGCGACGGCGGCATCCAAACCGTCGGTAGTACCTTTAACATCCAGACCAGTAGTGGCGTCAACCTGCTGTCGCTCAATAGCGCGACCAGCGCCCTCAGCGTCGGTAGCACGTCGACAGCTGGTTCGCTGATTTTAAATGACGGCACGGTTAATAACCGTTCGATTACACTTGTGTCGCCGGCTTTGAGCGCCAGCTACTCCTTGTCGTTGCCGACCACCACACCGGGCACCGGCCAGTGTTTGCAGAGTGGCGCCGTAACGGCAACCCAGCTGGTCTTCGGCAGCTGTTCCGGTGCTGGCGGCGTCTCCGACCTGCAGGGCGCCTACACTGGCGGCAACACCATTACCACCACCACCGGCGGCACGGCCCGTGACCTGACTGTGACGGTGGCGCACAATGCCGTTGGTACCGACTCTAGCTTCCTAGTGAACCTGGCTACCAGCACGACAGGGAAGTTCGCTATCCAAAACAATGGCACAGACGCCTTCAGCGTTCTGGGATCAGGCAACATTAATCTCGGCACGGCCGGCACAGCTAACACCCTCCAAATCGGCAACACCACGGGAGCCGTAGCTCAAACCATCAACATCGGTAATAACAGTACCGCCAGCTCCAGCACAACCGTGAGGCTTGGTTCGGCAGTGGGCGCCAGCACCACTACTGTCCAGGGCGGCACCGGCTCCACAGCCGTTTCAGTACAGGCGGGAACCAGCGGTACCATTTCAGTCGGTACTGATAATTCGAACACTATCAATATTGGCGGCACCGGCTCCACAGCCGTTACCAGTACTATAAACATCGGTAATACTACTGCATTGAACACCCAAACCATTAATATTGGCTCGAGCACCGGCTCTAACGGCGATACTGTACTAATACAGGGTGGCAGTGGCAGCAGTGCGGTAAGCATACAAACTACCAATACGGGCACTATAAAGATTGGCACTAATGCTTCTGGTCTGGATTTCGGTAATTTACTGTCCGGTTCCACCACCATTATTAGGGGCGGCACGGGCTCGACAGCTCTGCAACTCCTGCAAGGTAACAATGGCACAATTACCGTGGGCCAGGGCGGCACGGGCAGCTCGGTAGCTATTAAGGGTGGCGATGGCGCCACAGCCATATCCATCGCAACCGCCTCCGGTGGCACAATCAGTCTTGGCTCCAGCGGCGTCGCTAACACCCTCCAAGTCGGCAACACCACCGGCGCAGTGGCCCAAACGATCGGAATCGGTAATAACGCTACAGCTAGCTCTAGCACAGCTCTAACGCTGGGCTCGACCATTGGTGTGAGCGCAACCAATATCAAAGCTGGTACAGGCGGCCTCAATATTACGCTTGATGGCTCTTCCAACACTGGAGTGACCGTCAAAACTAATAACAACTCCACTTCTACTTTCAAGATCCAGAACGCCAGTGGCACGCCGGACACGCTCTTCACCGCCGATACCGCTAACAACCGACTGGTAGTTGGTAACGCGGATAACACCTCGAGTGCGAATACCACGCTTTTTGTGCTTGATTCGGCTAGCACCGCCAACCTGCCGGCCGGTGTCAATGGTGGCCTGGTATATGACAGCCAGCTTAATAAATTTAAGATCTATGAAAATGGTGCATACAAGACACTATGTAACACGACTGATCTAGGGTGTGGTAGCGTTAGCGACCTCCAAAGTGCCTACAACGGCGGCAATATAATCACTACCACTACCGGTGGCACTGCTCGCGACCTGACCGTTTCAGTAGCGCACAACGCGGTTGGGACTGACTCCAGCTTCCTGGTTAATCTGGCAACTAGCACAACGGGGAAGTTCGCCATCCAGAACAATGGTGCTGACGCGCTGAGTGTGACCGGGACAGGTGACGTTAATCTAGGTACTGCCGGTATCGCCAACACCCTTCAAATCGGCAACACCACCGGCGCCGTGGCCCAGACAATTAACATCGGTAACAACGCCACAGCCAGTTCCACAAGCGCCGTAACTATCGGCAACTTACTATCAACAAGCGCTACTACTATTCAAGGCGGTACTGGCTTAGCAGCCATTGCTATTAATAGTGGTTCCGGCGGCACGATTAGCATTGGCAGCTCTGGAGTCGCCAACACCATACAGCTCGGCAACACCACCGGTGCCGTCGCTCAGACGATTAACCTGGGTAACAATGCTACGGCCAGTTCCAGTACAGCCTTAACTTTGGGTTCGACTATTGGGTCTAGCGCCACGACAATTCAGGGTGGCACTAGCGGCATAGCCCTAACAACTGCAACTTCCATCAGTCAAACGACTGTCGGTTTTGCTACAAAGGTCGATTCGACTACCGGTACCGGCCCACAGGGTGTCGCCACCGGTGACTTCAATGGCGACGGTAAAACCGACGCGATCGTGACTAATTTTAGCAATAATAACGCCTCGGTCTACATAAACACTGGCACTGGCTTACCAACTACCGCCACCTCAACTCTGACTACCGGTACCGGCCCACAGGGTGTCGCCACCGGTGACTTCAATGGCGACGGTAAAACCGACGCGATCGTGACCAACTCCACAAGCAATACAGCCTCGGTCTACATAAACACTGGCACCGGCTTACCAGCCACGGCCACCAGCACGCTTACAGCCGGGACGAACCCATCTGGTGTCGCCACCGGTGACTTCAATGGCGACGGTAAAACCGACGCGATCGTGACCAACTTCTTAAGCAACACCGCCTCGGTCTACATAAACACTGGCACCGGCTTACCAACTACCGCCACCTCGACCCTAACTACCGGCAGTACCCCTTATGGTGTCGCCACCGGCGACTTCAATGGCGACGGCAAAACCGACGCTATTGTGGCTAACTTCTCAAGCAATACCGACTCAGTCTACATAAACACCGGTTCAGCTCTGCCAACCACCGCCACCTCAACACTGACCGCCGGTAGCGGCCCATACGCGGTCGCCACCGGCGACTTCAACGGTGACGGCAAGCTGGACGTCACCGTGACTAATAATAGTGGTGCTACGGCTTCAGTCTACATAAACACCGGTTCAGCTCTGCCAACCACCGCCACCTCGACCCTAACTACCGGCAGCGCCCCTTACGGCATCGCCACCGGCGACTTCAACGGCGACGGCAAAACCGACGCTATTGTGGCTAACTTCTCAAGCAATACCGACTCAGTCTACATAAACACTGGCACCGGTTTACCAACTACCGCCACCTCAACTCTGACCGCCGGTAGCGGCCCAAGAGAGGTGTCCACCGGCGACTTCAACGGTGACGGCAAGTTGGACGTCACCGTGACTAATAATAGTGGTGCTACGGCTTCAGTCTTTACTAACACCACCGCCAACGCCCTTGTAGTCATCGGTTCTTCGAGCGTTAGCGGAACCTCTGTATTCTCCGGTGCCACGACCGTCAGCAATAACAGCGCCAGCGGCTTTAAGGTTATGAATTCTGCCACCTCCAAGACGGTGGCTGCCATCGATACCAGCGCTAATCAGCTAGTTCTCGGCCAGTCTGGCGCCAGCGGGCTAGACGGTGTGCTGGTCTTCAGCAACGCTACCAACAGCAACACCGTTACCCTGAAGAGCGGCGCTACCTCGGCCGGCGGTTACACCCTGACCTTACCGCTCGGCGGCCTGCCAGCCAGCGGTAGTAACTACTGTTTGACCACCGACAGCACCGGTCAGCTGAGTTTCTCGGCCTGCGGCGGTACCAGCACCACCCGCACTGTCACGCTATCGCCGGAATTCCCGGGCGCCGTTCTAACCCCAGATACTTCAGGAACTCACATCGGTACAATGACTTCTGACTTCTGCGGCAATAGTGGGGGCACAACGCCAGCGATCGATATAAACAGTTCATTATGTGCCAATGGCGAATACCATAACTACTACTCATGGACTGCCAATGCCACTAATGACTATGATATTTGGACAATGTGGCAAACACCTAGCGACTTCGCTAGTATCAGCAGCATTACCTTCTATGGCTGGACCACTAGTTCCTCGGATTCCGTTAAAGTGACTGTATACAATGGCTCAACGGCATGCGGCAATAGCACTATAAGCGCCTCGTCAACAACAATAAGCAATACCACCGTATCTTCAGCTGGCTGTTCAGGTGGATCAGCTATAACTGCTGGGAGTAAGCTTAATCTGGATACTAATTTGACTGTAGGCGCTAATGGCGAGTTCGCGCGTATGGGTGAGATCGTAATAACCTACAACAGGCAGTAAATATGAGGATAACATGAAAAAGCAGGGCCGGGCGTTATCGTGGCTGCTGGCGCTGGTTATGGCCGCGGCGATTGTTTTTTACGGGCCTGGCGTACTGATTTTCCGGCCTTCGATTCCGCAGGCTCACGCCTCGGCGCTTAGCTTTATTTGCGCCAGTTCGGCGGCCAGCACCAGTTCGGCGGCCTGCACCGGCGAACAGAGCGGCGATTTGCTAGTGGTGTTCGCCTACCGTAGCAACAGTGCAACTGCTCCAACCCTGGCTACTAGTTACACGCAGATTAACACCACGAGTAACAACGGTGGTGGCACTAACGCCAGCATGCGTGACGGCTGGAAAACGGCTGCCAGCTCGAGCGAAACCAGCGGTACCTGGGCGAATGCTACCCATGTGGTTATGCAGGTCTTCCGTGGCCAAAACAGCGCCTCTCCCATCGGCAGCGATACGCCAACTGGTGGCAACAACTCCGGCACGACAGTGACATTTGGCGCTACCAGCTTGTCGGTTAGCGATGGTTCATCGTGGTTTGCTGGATTCGCCGGTCGGTCAACCGGCGACGTAAAAATGGCCACTGCGCCGGTTGGCATGACTAATAAGACTTCGGCACCGGCGACGCCACTGGTTGGTGGCCACAATACTAACGGTCCGACGGCCAGCAACTGGCCAGCTACTAGCGTTACCGCTTTCAGTGCTTCGGCCAAATATGTCAGCGACGTTATAGAGATTAAGGCCGCGCCGGCGATAACGGTCGGCACCAGCGGAACACACCTTAGCAGTCTGACCATTCCTTCCACTGGCGACTACGTGGGCGGTGCTTTTACTCTGGCCAGAGACATCGGCTCGGCCAATGTCACCAGCATTACGGTTCATAATATTGGCACCGTCAACGCCCAGAGCAATCTGTCAAATGTCATACTTTTTTATAAGCAGGAAGCGGTTTGTTCAACTACGATTCCGGCCGGCAACACGCAATTTAACGCCACGGCCGGCAGCTTTAACGCCAGCGGCGACGCAACGGTGACCGGTACCATCAGTGTCGGAACCTCGCAAATCTGTGTTTACGTCCAGCTGGATGTTGGTTCCGGTGCGGCCAGCGGCGACACCATAAAACTGCAGGTTACCAACCCGTCGACTGATGTGGTCGTTTCGTCTGGCTCGGCCGCGCCGGCAACGGCCGTGGCGATCGCTGGCTCGGTAGCGCTCCAGCCGCCGGGACCAAATGTCGATCAGGAAATGCGTCACGGCAACTGGTTTAATGGTGGTGCGGAACAAAGCTTTTACTGGGCGAATTAAAAGTTCCACAGTTTTTGTAGCTGATCGGTTTCGTTGCCGGCGGTTCGCAGCTGGTCCAACTGATTTAGGCTGGCTGTCTTCCAGAACTGCTGCCGATTGGTGATTATTGTCTGCTGAACCATGGCGACCTGTTGGATCCAGCGGCCGCTATCACCGCTCAACTGGAAATTATTCAATTCGGTTTGCAAGCCGGAGACCGCGGCCCCCAGAGTGCTTAAGCCACTGTCTGGATAGCGCCCGGTGAGCGAATTAAGTTGTTGGCTGAGCTGGGTCAGGCCGTTACGGGCCGCGACGATTCGCGCGCCACTGTCTTCACTAGTTTTGGAGTAATTGACGAAATCGACCGCCGGATTGTAGCCAAGTAGGTTGCGAAGGACACGGTATACGGCACCGTGGTACGTCAGCAGAGCTTTGCTATTCGCCAGCGCCTGACCGGTGTTTTTATAACGGTTTCTCAGCGAGCTGTCGTAAACCAGCCGCCGGGCCTGACGTACGGAACTGCCGGCCGGCCACCAGCCATAGGCCAGGGCGCCGGGCTTTGGAAAGCTTAGCTTGACGGGCTCGTAAGAGTTAGCCGTTTCGGCCAGACCGTTCGCGAAGACGCGGGTTTTGGACGGATCCTGAAGCGGCGTGGCAGTTGGGTCGGGCTCCGACTTGATGATTTTTTCGGCCTCCCGAATATTCTGGCTGACCTTTTGCAGTTGAGCTTGCTCCTGGGGCGCGATCCGCTGGGCGGCAAACAGCGGCTCTTTTATATAGAATGCTATCGCCGTTAATAGTATCACGGCCAATAACAGCCTGATCAGGAAATATCGGAGCTCCGGCCTCATAGTCTTCATTATATGGTAAAGTATAAGCAAGAAGAGGGAAAAAAGGGAATCAACACAAAATGGACGATTTCGGCAACAGAATACGGGCTGCTAAACGAGAATCGAGACCGCTGAATTTAGCGACTCAGGCTCCGGTAGCGCCAACCCCGCCAACCGTGTCAGGACCGGCGCTGCCGAACAGGCGCCGTTTCCGTCTGCCAAAGTTACGGCGGCGCATGGTTGTATCAATCTTTATAGCCCTGGTACTGATAGCGGCTCTGGCGACTGCCGGTTTGTTCTATCAACGCTATCAAGCGGCCCAGGCCAAGGCGGACCAGCTGGCCAAAGCCAGCAGCAGTCAGGCGCCGAACCAGATACAGCAGCTGGTATCCAGAATAGGTAAATTGACCGCCTTACCGGCTGGCGAAACACCGACCCTAGCCACCATTACAGATGTCAATAAGTTGTCCGGCCAGCCGTTCTTTACACGAGCCCAGAATGGTGACGACGTGCTGATATACAATGCAGCCAAGATGGCCTATTTGTTCCGGCCTTCGACGAACCAATTAATCAATATTGCTCCAATCGCCAGTACTGGTACGTCTCAGCCAGCCGCCGGCACCAGTCCGAGTACACCCGGCAAACCGCTGGTCACGCCTTCTGGTACTACCTCCTCTAGCCGGCAGTAAATCACTTCGCAGGCTACCATAAGCTAGTCTCGACGACATAGTTACCGCGTGCCAAAGTGTGGCGAACTTGGTAGTAAAATCCATACCGGAAGCTAGCGTTAAGGGTGAGGTTTTGACTGAATGAATAGGATAATACCCATGGTTACACAGTGACTTTTAAGTACTAGCTATGCAAGTCTCTGTGGATAATTAGTAGATCAGATTTTATTCGTTATGAATGTAACAACGATAAAGTTAGATCATTTTTTGACATTATACATTTAAAATTTTTACTTCCGATGTAATTTATGGAAATGTTAAATAATTTACAACCAACTATTGAGATTATGTTACTATTCGTACAACAAAACCTGTATATTTTTTTGTGCTCAATTACCCCTTGAGCGCCTTCGCTAAAAAGCGCATAATTGAGACTGTATTCACGTGATCTGGAACAAAATCATTCCCGATCTAGAAACCAAAACTACAAAATGCAAAAAGTACACCTGCTGGTTATAGACCTGATAAAGCAAAGCTACGAGGCTATTGCTCACCAGTTCAATCGCCTATACGCACCTGTACGCACGCG
>Ga0207705_10002413_pt1 | contig 14424 bp, 10 predicted proteins | sample KBSC13metaG_FD_184314 | JGI IMG/M metagenome (GOLD analysis project Ga0207705, IMG submission 184314) | Corn rhizosphere microbial communities from Kellogg Biological Station, Michigan, USA - KBS C1-3 metaG (SPAdes) (version 2) | ecosystem: Host-associated > Plants > Roots > Rhizosphere > Soil ...
CGCCGGGCGCCCCGGCGGGCCAAGACGGGGATGAACAAGCTGCGGATGAACCAGCTGCGGATGAACAAGAAGATGGCCTGAACGCGCCGTCCGACGGCGGGGCAAGCGGTGCATCGTCCGCGGAAGGCGGCGCGGTGCATGCGGCAAACGGAAGTCGCGACGAGCGTGGCGGCTTGCGCGATGCCGTTTCAAACGAGGCAGACATCGAGCCGCGACAGCATGCGCAGGACGGCGTTTCCGCGGCCGGCGATGCGCACTCGATGAAAGCGATGCACGAGGACGCGCCGCATCGCGACGAACCGGCAGGCGACAGGAATGCTTTCACCGACGACGAACCCGCGTCGCGAAGTGCCTGACGTAACCGAACGCACGTAGCGCCCGCAATGGGCGCGCGATTGATACTTGAGGTTGTTTTGACAAATACCCACGACACCGATCTGTCCGCATCCGGGCATGCCGAAGAGGCCGCGCGCCGCGACGAGGCACCGGCCGCGCAACCGGCGGGCGAATCTGAGCATGGCAACCCGGTCGCGGAAACGGGCGATCAAGAGCGTCCGCGCCGCGGCTTGCGCCGCGGCCCCCGCAGCTTGATTGCGCGCCGACGCGCCGCGGCCAAGACCAAGGGCGAGGCCGGCGCGCCGGTGCCCGGCGAGCAGGTGGCCGAGGGCAACGACGACCCCGCGTCGTTCGCAACGCCTGCCCCCGAGGACGGTGCGCCCGCCGCGCCGCGCGCACCGCGCAAGGGCCCCCAAAAGGGCGGCCGCAAACAAGCCGGCGCTCGTCGCGACGATGCGGGCGGACAGGACAAAGACAAGCGGGATAAGCCTGGCCGGCGCGATGAAGCGACGCCTGGCGCGCAGGACGATTTGTTCGACTACGTGACCTCGCCCGCGTTCGATGCGGACAACGGCGACACGGGCGGCGTTCGTGCGCCGATGCTGCGGCGTGGCCGGCCGGAGCCGCAAAAGCGCGTGCTCGCGCCGGACGACGATGCGCCCAAGCTACACAAAGTCTTGGCCGAAGCCGGCATGGGCTCTCGTCGCGAGATGGAAGAGCTCATCGTGGCAGGCCGCGTTTCGGTCAACGGCGAGCCCGCGCACATCGGCCAACGCATCATGCCGACCGACCAAGTTCGCATCAACGGCAAGCCGGTCAAGCGCCGCATTCAGGCCAAGCCGCCGCGCGTGTTGCTCTATCACAAGGCCACGGGCGAAATTGTCAGCCATGCTGACCCGGAAGGGCGTCCCTCGGTCTTCGACAAGCTGCCGCCGATGAAGACGGCCAAATGGCTCGCTGTCGGCCGGCTGGACTTCAACACCGAAGGGCTGCTCATGCTGACCACCTCCGGCGATTTGGCGAATCGATTCATGCATCCGCGCTACAGCGTGGAGCGCGAATACGCCGTTCGGGTCGTGGGTGAACTATCGGAAGGCGCGCGGCAAAAGTTGTTGCACGGGGTCGAACTCGAGGACGGTCCGGCGAACTTTCTGCGGATCCGCGACGGCGGCGGCGAAGGCACCAACCATTGGTACCACGTCGCGCTGGCGGAAGGGCGCAACCGTGAAGTCCGGCGCATGTTCGAAGCCGTCGGCCTCATGGTGAGCCGCCTCATCCGTACGCGCCACGGTCCGATCTCGCTGCCCCGCGGTCTACGCCGCGGCCGCTGGGAAGAGCTCGAGGAAAACCAAGTGCGCAGCCTGATGGCGGCCGTCGGTCTCAAAGCGCCGGTCGAGGAGAAGGGCGCTCGCCGCGACAGCCAAGAGCGGCGCCAGCCCGATCCGATGCAGACGTCGATGGGCTTCATCAGCCGCGAGCCGGTACTGACCGCGCATGGCCGCTTCGAGCAGCCTGGGCGCGGCCCGGGGCGCCGCGGTCCCGGCGGCTTCGGCGGAGCCGGCATGGGCGGCTTCGGCGACGGCTCAGGCGGCGGTTACGGCAACCGAAGCGGTGGCCCTCGCGGCGGTGGGCAAGGTCAAAAGGGCCGGCCGCAGCGTGAAGTCGACGGCAACCGCGCGCCCTCGGGCGTAGGCGGAGGAAACCGCGCCCCATCGTCGGGGGCAGGCGGCGGCAAGCGCGCTTTCGGCGGCAACCCCGACGGCAATCGCGGCGCGGGCGGCAACCGCCCGAGCGGCGCCAATCGAGGTCCAGCCGGCAATCGTCCGAGCGGCGGCGGCACGGGCGGCGGCCCGCGACCGGGCCCGCGAGGCCGTTCCCGCGGCCGCTGATACGCGCGCGGGCCGCTCCGGCCAGTGCGTCGAGGCTGCGGTCCGCGATCAGCGGATCGATTGCGCGAAAGCCCCGTGGCGGCGGCTTTCGCGCGTGCGTTGCTTTGCAACGCACGGCAAAAAATGCTAAACTCGCAAAGTCGCTGGGCGTGCGGCTTTCTGCGCGGCTAAGGTGCGACCACCGGTAAGAAGAAGATGGGCGTGAAGCCCATTTTTTTTTGGCGGTAACGGTTCGGCATCTTGGTCAGCAGCACCTTTCCGCGCGCCGGCATGGCGCGGCGCGCGGTCCCTGTAGGGGGTTGCGCGTACGCGTGAACACCTTAGAGGGCACTGTGCAACTGACGGAACTGATAGAAACCACGGTCTCGGGCATGGGCTACGAGCTCGTGGACCTCGAACGCACCGGGCGCGGCATGCTGTGCGTCTACATCGACCAGCCCGCCGGTATTGCGATCGAGGATTGCGAAAAGGTTACGCGTCAGCTCCAGCACGTTCTGACGGTAGAGAACATCGACTACGAGCGGCTTGAAGTGTCGTCGCCCGGGCTTGATCGTCCGCTCAAGAAGCTGGCGGATTTCTTGCGTTTCGCGGGAAGCGAGGCGGTCGTGACATTGAAAAAGCCGTTGAACGGACGCAAGTCGTACCGGGGCATCCTGCATGCGCCGAACGGCGAAACGATCGGTTTGGAATTTGAAGGGACGGAGGGTGCCGCGATGCTCGATTTTACGCTCGCGGACATAGACCGCGCGCGCCTTGTCCCGCACGTTGACTTTAGGAGCCGTAAACAATGAGTCGCGAAGTACTGATGCTGGTCGATGCGCTGGCACGCGAAAAGAACGTCAATAAAGATGTGGTGTTCGCTGCGCTGGAAGCCGCTCTTGCTTCGGCCACCAAGAAGCTCTTCGAAGAAGACGTGGACATTCGCGTGCATATCGATCGCGAATCGGGGGAGCACGAAACCTATCGCCGCTGGCGCGTCGTACCCGACGAAGCCGGCCTGCAAGAGCCCGATCAGGAAATCCTGCTGTTCGAGGCGCGCGAACAACAGCCCGACATCGAACTCGACGAATATATCGAAGAGCCGATTCCGTCGATCGAATTCGGCCGCATCGGCGCGCAGGCGGCGAAGCAAGTCATCTTGCAGCGGGTGCGTGACGCCGAGCGCGAGCAGATCCTGAACGATTTTCTCGAGCGCGGCGAAAAGATCATGACGGGCGCGGTCAAGCGCCTTGACAAGGGCAACTTCATCGTCGAATCGGGCCGCGTCGAAGCACTGTTGCGCCGCGACCAATTGATTCCGAAGGAAAACCTGCGTGTGGGCGACCGCGTGCGTGCTTACATCGCCAAGGTCGATCGCACGGCGCGCGGCCCCCAGATCGAACTGTCGCGCACCGCGCCCGAGTTCTTGATGAAGCTGTTCGAGATGGAAGTGCCCGAGATCGAACAGGGCCTGCTCGAGATCAAGGCGGCAGCGCGCGATCCGGGCGTGCGCGCCAAGATCGGCGTCGTGGCTTACGACAAGCGCATCGATCCGATCGGCACCTGCGTCGGCATCCGCGGTTCGCGCGTGCAGGCCGTGCGCAACGAGCTCGGTGGCGAGAACGTCGACATCGTGCTATGGTCGGAGGATCCCGCCCAGTTTGTCATCGGCGCGCTCGCGCCGGCTGCCGTCCAGTCGATCGTCGTCGATGAAGAAAAGCACGCGATGGACGTCGTCGTCGACGAAAGCGAACTGGCGGTCGCCATCGGCCGTAGCGGCCAAAACGTGCGTCTAGCCAGCGAGCTGACAGGCTGGCAGATCAACATCATGACGCCCGACGAGTCGGCGCAAAAGCAGAACCAGGAACGCGGCGTTCTGCGCGACCTGTTCATGGCACGGCTCGATGTCGACGAGGAAGTGGCCGACATCCTTATCGACGAAGGCTTCACGAGCCTCGAAGAGATCGCCTACGTGCCGCTCAACGAGATGCTCGAGATCGAAGCGTTCGACGAAGACACCGTCCACGAGTTGCGTAACCGCTCGCGCGATGCGTTGCTGACGATGGCGATCGCGAACGAGGAGAAGGTCGAGGGCGTTGCGCTCGATCTGAAGAGCCTCGACGGGATGGATGCCGATCTGCTCGCCAAGCTGGCGGAGCACCAGATCCAAACGCGCGACGACCTAGCCGAATTGGCCGTCGACGAATTGGTTGAAATGACTGGAATGGAAGAGGATGCCGCTAAGGCGTTGATCATGAAAGCACGTGAACATTGGTTTCAGTGAGTGATGACCATGGCGCACTAATTAGACCGCGATCTTGCGATCGCATGACCCGATGCTAACCGCAAGGAATCGGTCCTTGCATTAAGAGGAATGAATGGCGAGTAACAACGTAGCCCAATTTGCCGCGGAACTGAAAATGTCAGCCGGGGTGCTGCTCGAGCAGCTCCAGGCGGCAGGTGTCCAGAAAGCGAATGAAGACGATGCTTTGTCCGAGTCGGACAAAGCGCGTCTGCTCGATCACTTGCGCAAGTCGCACGGCTCGGCCGATACGGACAAGCGCAAGATCACGCTGACGCGGCGGCACACGTCGGAGATCAAGCAATCCGACGCGACGGGCAAGGCTCGCACCATTCAGGTCGAAGTGCGCAAGAAACGTGTGTTCGTGAAACGTGATGAGGCCGGTGAAACCGCCGCCGACGCTGGCCAAGGGGCCGCCGTTGTAGACGACGAAATCGAAAGCGCCGAACTGCAGCGTCGCGAGGAAGAAGCGCGCCGCGAGGCCGAGCTGCTCGAGAAGCAAGCGCAAGAATTGCGCGAGCGCCAGGAACGGCTCGAGCGCGAAGAAGCGGAGCGTCAAGCGCGCGAAAAAGCGGCCGAGGCCGAGCGTCTGCGCGCCGAGCAAGAGGCGTCGGAACACGATGCGCAAGCCGCGGCTCGAGAGCAAGCAGAGCGCACGGCCGGCGAGGCCGATCGAGCCGCCGCCGAACGTGCGGCGCAGCGCGAAGCAGCCAAAAAAGCTGAAGATGCGGCCCGCGAAGCCGCCGACAAGACGCGTGCCGAGCAAGAGGAAATTCGCAAGCGTCGCGATGCGGCCGAGGCCGAAGCACGCGCGATCCGCGAGATGATGAACACGCCCCGCAAGGCGCAGCAGGCAAAGCCGCCCGAGCCGGCGCCCGTTGTCAAGCCGGCGGAGCCCGCGAAGCCTGCCGAGGCGAAGGGTACGCTGCATAAACCCGTGCGCCCGCCCGGCGAGGCACCGCGTCCCGCTGCGCGCAAGCCGGCGGCCGGAGCAGCTGCACCGGCGACCACTCAGCCGTCCTCCACCCTCGGTCCGGACAAGAAGAAACAAGGCGGCAAGGGCACCTGGCAGGATGACGCCGCGAAGCGTCGTGGGATCAAGACGCGCGGCGATTCGAGCGGCGGCGTTGACCGCGGCTGGCGCGGCGGCCCCAAGGGGCGCGGCAAGCACCAGGACGCGGCCACGTCGTTCCAAGCGCCCACCGAGCCGATCGTGCGTGAAGTGCACGTGCCGGAAACCGTCACTGTGGCGGATCTCGCCCACAAAATGTCGGTCAAGGCCTCGGAAGTCATCAAGGTGATGATGAAGCTCGGCCAGATGGTGACGATCAACCAGATGCTCGACCAGGAAACGGCGATGATCATCGTCGAGGAACTGGGTCACCGCGCGGTTGCGGCGAAGCTGGACGATCCGGAAGCATTGCTCGTCGAAGGCGAAGCGACCGACGCGGAGCAACTGCCGCGTCCGCCTGTTGTCACGGTCATGGGTCACGTCGACCACGGCAAGACCTCGCTGCTCGACTACATCCGCCGCGCGAAAGTCGCGGCAGGCGAAGCGGGTGGCATTACGCAGCACATCGGCGCTTACCACGTCGAAACGCCGCGCGGGGTCATCACGTTCCTCGATACGCCGGGTCACGAAGCGTTCACGGCCATGCGTGCGCGCGGTGCGAAGGCAACCGACATCGTGATTCTCGTGGTGGCCGCCGACGACGGCGTGATGCCGCAGACGAAGGAAGCCATCGCCCACGCGAAAGCGGGCGGCGTGCCGATCGTCGTGGCGATCAACAAGATCGACAAACCCGATGCGAATCTCGACCGCGTCAAGCAGGAACTCGTTGCCGAGGGCGTCGTGCCGGAAGAGTACGGCGGCGATTCGCCCTTCGTGGCGGTTTCGGCGAAGACGGGTGCCGGCATCGACGACTTGCTCGAAAACGTTCTGCTGCAAGCGGAAGTGCTGGAATTGAAGGCGCCCGTGGCAGCACCGGCGAAGGGCCTCGTCATCGAAGCGAAGCTCGATAAGGGCAAGGGGCCGGTTGCAACGATCCTCGTCCAGTCGGGTACGCTCTCGCGCGGCGACGTCGTGCTCGCGGGCAGCGCCTATGGCCGCGTGCGTGCGATGCTCGACGAAACGGGCAAACCCACGAAGGATGCGGGCCCCTCGATTCCGGTCGAGATCCAAGGTCTGTCCGAAGTGCCGGGTGCCGGCGAGGAAGTCATGGTGCTGCCCGACGAGCGCAAAGCGCGCGAAATCGCGCTGTTCCGCCAAGGCAAATTCCGCGACGTCAAGCTTGCGAAGCAGCAGGCTGCCAAACTCGAAAGCATGCTCGAGCAGATGGGCGAGGGCGAGGTGCAATCGTTGCCGCTCATCGTCAAGGCCGACGTGCAAGGTTCGCAAGAAGCGCTGGTTCAATCGCTGCAAAAGCTCTCGACCGACGAAGTGCGTGTGCAGATCGTGCACGGTGCCGTCGGCGGCATCAGCGAATCGGATGTCAACCTGGCGACGGCCTCGAAGGCGGTCATCATCGGCTTCAATACGCGTGCGGACGCACAGGCGCGTAAGCTGGCCGAGGCAAACGGTATCGACATTCGCTACTACAACATCATCTACGACGCCGTAGATGAGGTGAAGGCGGCGATGTCGGGCATGCTCTCGCCCGAGAAGCGCGAGATCGTCACGGGCATGGTCGAAGTGCGCCAAGTTTTCAAGGTGCCGAAGATCGGCGCGGTGGCCGGCTGTATGGTGACGGATGGTGTCGTCAAGCGGTCGTCGTCGGTGCGCGTGCTGCGCAACAACGTTGTGATCTTCACCGGCGAGCTCGATTCGCTCAAGCGCTTCAAGGACGATGTCAAGGAAGTGAAGCAAGGCTTCGAATGCGGTATGTCGATCAAGAACTTCAACGATATCGTTGAAGGCGATCAGTTCGAAGTGTTCGAAGTCACGGAAGTCGCGCGCACGCTCTGATCGCACGCGCGCGGCTCGGGGCGGAGCAGGCGGCAAGCCTCTCCGCCCCGTTGTTTTTGTGGCGGTGCATCGACGCAAGGGCGAGTACGACACTCGTTTGCGCGCGATGCTCGCCGGGCCGCAAGCTGGCGCGCCCTAACCGCTAGGCGGGTTCATCATGTCGAAAAAACGCAGCTCTCCCAATCGCAACGTCCAGATCGCCGATCAAATTCAACGCGATCTGTCCGAACTCATCATGCGCGAAGTCAAAGACCCGCGCATCGGGCTCGTCACGATCCAAAGCGTCGAGCTCACGCCTGATTACGCGCATGCGAAGGTCTACTTCACGACGCTGACGGGCGATCCACAGGCTACGCTGGTCGCACTCAATCACGCGGCTGGACATCTGCACAATTTGCTGTTCAAGCGCCTGCATATCCATACGGTGCCGACGCTGCATTTCCACTATGACAAAACGATCGAGCAGGCCGTCGAGATGTCGCGCTTGATCGACGAAGCCAACGCCACCCGCGCAAAAGACGATTGACGATCGGTCGATCGATCGACGAGCACGCTGCGCGACCCAAGCTGAACGTGGCAGGGAAGACGAAGCTGTGCGCGCGGTTCCCTGTCGTGCGCTTTTGAACATGATTCGATGAAACAACCTCAACGTCCACGCATTGCGCGTCGTGCGCTCGACGGCGTCTTGCTGCTCGATAAAGGTCTCGGGCTCTCGAGTAACGATGCCCTTGTTCGGGCGAAGCGTCTCTTCCTGGCTCAGAAGGCGGGCCACACGGGCACGCTCGATCCGCTCGCATCGGGGCTCTTGCCGCTTTGCTTCGGCGAAGCGACGAAGTTCTCGCAGGATTTGCTCGAAGCGGACAAGACTTACGAGGCGACCATGCGCCTCGGTGTCCGAACGAGTACGGGCGACGCGGAAGGCGAAGTGTTGGACACGCGTCCCGTGCAAGCCGGGGTGCCCGAGATCGAAGCGGCGTTCGCCCGCTTTCGCGGGCCGATCTCGCAAGTGCCGCCGATGCACTCGGCGCTCAAGCGGGACGGGAAGCCGCTTTACGAATATGCGCGGGCAGGGCAGGTCGTCGAACGGGCGGCACGCGATGTCACGATTCATTCGCTCGAACTGCTCGGTGCGGTGCTGCCCGATGTGACGTTCCGCGTCACTTGCAGCAAAGGCACTTACATCCGCACGCTGGCGGAAGATATCGGTGCGGCACTCGATTGCGGCGCTCACCTGGTCGCATTGCGCCGCACCGGCGTCGGGGCGTTGACGCTCGAGCACGCGGTGACGCTAGAGGCGCTGGAGGCGATGCCGGCAAGCGAGCGCGATGCATGTCTCGCGCCGGTGGATGCGCTTCTCTCGACGTTTGTCCCGCTCTATCTCTCGGCAGAAGCGGCGCGACGTTTCCAGCAAGGGCAGCGGCTGCCGCTTGCGGAACTGCCCACGCTCATCGGCGGATCCCCCGAGGGCGCCACGCGAGTCCGCGTTTATCGGGAGGAAGACGGCGCGCTACTGGGTGTCGCGCGCGCACAAAGCGGTGTCTTATCGCCGGAACGATTGGTCGTCGCGCCGCAGGCCTAACGCTGAGCGCGAGACGCCTGCGGCTTCAGTGCGCCGCCGATGCCGCGGCGCTTGAATCGCCGCCGCCGCTGCGCTCGGGCCGCGTAATCCAGATCAGCCCGATCAACGCGATGAAGATCACGGCGGAGATATAAAACAGGTCGTTCACGCCCAGTTGAGCGGCCTGTTGTGTCACCAGCCGATCGAACATGCCATAACGTTGCGAGGTGTCGAGGCCGAGCGAGCCAAGCTGCGTCATCGATTGGCCGAAAGTCGGATCGAAAGCATTCGCCCGCTCGGTCAACTGCGCGTGGTGAAAGCTCGTGCGATGATCCCACGCCGTGGTGAAAATCGACGTACCGATACCACCGCACATGATCCGCACGAAGTTCGATAGCCCCGATGCCGCCGCGATCCGATGGCCCGGCAGCCCCGAGAGTGTGATCGAGACCAGCGGAATGAAAAAACCGGCCATGGCGATGCCCTGCACGAGGGTCGGCATCGCGAGCGACCAGGTATCGACCCCGGTCGTATAACGCGAACGCATCCAGAAGCACAACGCGAAGACGACGAAGGCCGCGGTAGCGATCTTGCGCGGGTCCGTGCGCGGCAGGAATTTGCCGGTCACGGGCGAGAGCAAAATCGCGAAGAGGCCGACCGGCGCCATGACGAGCCCCGCATCGGTGGCCGTGTAGCCGATATCTGTCTGCAGCCACAGCGGAAGCAGCACGAGATTGCCGAAGTAGAGGCCGTAGCCGACCGACAGCGCGACGGTGCCGCCCGTGAAGTTGCGCTTCTTGAACAGCGACAAATCGACGACGGGGTGATCGGCCGTCAATTCCCAGACAACGAAGAACGCGAAGCCGATAAGCGCCGTGAGCGCAAGCGCGACGACCGTTGTCGACGAAAACCAGTCGAGGTCCTTGCCCTTGTCGAGCATCACTTGCAGCGAGCCGACCCAAATCACGAGCAGCGCGAGACCGACGCCGTCGATCGGCGCTTTCTTGACGACGGAATCGCGCGTGCGGAAGATGGCCCACGTGGCAATTGCAGCCACGATGCCCACGGGAATGTTGACGTAGAAGATCCAGGGCCATGAAATGTTGTCGGAGATCCAGCCGCCGAGAATCGGCCCCGCGACCGGCGCGATCAACGTCGTCATGGACCACATCGAAAGCGCCAGCGGCGCCTTGGCGCGCGGATAGCTCGCGAGCAGCAGCGTTTGCGACAGCGGGATCATCGGGCCTGCCACGGCGCCTTGGATCACGCGCGAGAAAAGCAGGAACGGCAGCGTTGGCGAAAGCCCGCACATCCACGACGATAGGACGAACAGCACGATCGAAGCGAGGAATAGGCGCACCTGTCCCAACCGTTCCGTGAGCCAGCCGGTCAGCGGCACGGAGATCGCATTGGCCACGGCGAACGACGTAATGACCCACGTGCCCTGGTTCGAAGAAACACCCAGATCGCCCGAAATGGTCGGGATCGATACGTTGGCGATCGAGGTGTCGAGCACGTTCATGAACACGGCAAGCGATACGGCGATCGTGCCGATCACGAGTTGCGCGCCGGTGAGCGGCGGATGGGGGGCTTGTGCCTGAGCCATTGGGCGGTGACCTCGGATCCGTTATTTGTTAGGGATGGCGTTCTGCGATGCGGCGTGCCAGCGCACGCCGCTTTACATCAACTTGGTACTGCCGTTCGCCATCTTTGCCGCATGGTGCACGGGTGCCTGCGGGGCTGGCGTGCGTTGCGCGACCGCGGCATCGGACCCGGCGTTCGCAGCGACGATGCGAGCGATTTCGGCATCGGCTTGGGCACCGTACTTCTCGAATACGTTCGTCTGATACACGGTGTTCTGCGCATTGCCGAGTTGGCCGCCATTCTCGTTCTTGATGTCGACGTCGGCTTGCATCGACAGGCCGATACGCAGCGGATGGGCGCGCAGTTCCTGCGGATCGAGCGCGATGCGCACCGGCAAGCGCTGCACGACCTTGATCCAGTTGCCCGTTGCGTTTTGCGCGGGCAACAGCGAGAAGGCCGAACCCGTGCCCGCCGAGAATCCGACCACCTTGCCGTGATAGACGACCGACGAGCCGTAGACGTCCGCGGTGAGCTCCACCGGCTGGCCGATCCGCATATGCTTGAGCTGCCCTTCCTTGAAGTTGGCATCCACCCAGACCGATTCGAGCGGCACGATCGCCATCAGCGGTGTGCCCGGCGCAACGCGTTGGCCTACTTGCACGGAACGCTTTGCGACATAGCCCGTCACGGGCGCCGGCAGCGTGTTGCGCGCGTGGTTCAGGTAGGCGTCGCGTACCTTCGCGGCGGCGGCGAGCACGTTCGGGTGCGTGGCGATCGTCGTGTTCGACGTCAGCGCGCGATTGGACGCGAGCTGCTCCCGCGCCGCGTCCAGCGCCGCCTCGGCGCCCTTGACGGTGTCGCGCGCATGCGCGATCTCTTCTTGCGAGACGGCGCCCGTTTGCGCCACGGTAAGCCGGCGGCGCAGGTCGTCTTGCGCGCGCGACAGATCCGCCTGGCGTTGCGCGATTTGAGCTTGATACTGATCGTTATTGACGAAGAGGCCTCGCACTTGACGCACGGTCTGAGCGAGGTTGGCTTCGGCCTGGTCCAGCGAAACACGCGCGTCCGCGCCGTCGAGCACGACGACGGGATCGCCGGCTTTGACCGTTTGCGTGTCGTCGGCGTTGACGGCGATGACCGTGCCCGTCACTTGCGGTGTGATCTGTACGACGTTGCCGTTGACGTAGGCATCGTCGGTGTCCTCGTGAAAGCGCGCGACGAGGAAGTAATACAAGCCGTACGCGATGGCCGCGATGAGAATCACGCCGACGAGCAGCGTCATCAAAAGCTTGCGTCTGCCGTTGTTGGTCTGCGACTGGACGCTCGCGGCGGTTTGTTGAGTGTCGCTCATGGAAATGCTCTCCGTTTCCCGAGCTTCGGTCGTTCGAAGCTCTGTCTTTGAATCTTGCGTTGTCATCGGTGCGCTAGGCTGTGCCGCGCCGCTCAGCCCGCCGACGGCGGTACGGCTGCGGCGCCCGTCGATGCCGGCACGGCGATGCCCGCTGTGTGCGAATCGAAACCGCCTCCGAGGGCGTGAATCAGCGCGAATTGCAGGTCGCGGCGCTTCATCTTCAGGTTCATCACGGTTTGCTCGGCGGCCAGGCGATTGCTGTCTGCCGTCAGCACCTGCAACTGCGGCGAAAGCCCGGCCTTGTAGCGGATGACGGCGAGGCGATAGGCCTCGGTCGACGCATCGAGGGCGCGCTGTGCATCGCTCATTTCTGTATCGATGGCGCGGATCGACGCCACTTGCGTCGCGACGTCGGACATTGCGTTGACCAGCGCTTGGTTGTAATTCGCCACGTCGAGTTCGAAATCGGCGTAACGGCCCTTGAGCTGAGCGCGCAATGCGCCTGCATCGAAGATCGGCAGATGGATTGCCGGGCCCGCCTGCACGGTTCGGCTTGCCGCGGTCAGAAACCGGCTCCATCCGAATGCGTCGAAGCCGATCGCCGCCGCCAGGTTGATGTCGGGGAAGAACTCGGCTTTCGCTTCCTTCACGTTCTGCAGCGCAGCTTCGATTTGCCAGCGGGCCGCGACGATGTCGGGGCGGCGCGAGACGAGATCGGCCGGTAGGTTCGACGGCAGTGTGATCGAGCCACCGGGTGCCAGCACGGGCTCGGCGATTTGAAGGCCGCGATCGGGACCCTTGCCCAGCAGCGCGCCCAACTGATAGCGGACGGACTTGATTTGCCCGTCCAGATCCGAGAGCGTTGCCTGACTGGTCGCGATATTGCCGAGCGCGGTTTGCTTTTCGACGTTCGTGTCGAGTCCTGCCGCGACACGTCCGTTCGTGATCGAGCCGACTTCTTGCCGGTTATGGATCTCGCGCGCCGCGATGTCGCGCAGCGCGTACAGTTGGGCCAGCTGGTTGTAGGTGCGCGCGACCGACGAAGCGAGCGCGATGCGCGCCTCCTGCATGTCGGCCTCCGCCGCCTTTTCCTGCGAGAGCGAGGCGTTCACGCGCGCGCGGTTCTTGCCCCACAGATCGAGGTCCCATGAAGCGCTGGCGAGCACGTTGTTATCGGTGAACCAATTGCCGCCGAACCCGGGCGGATAGAGGCCGTTGGCGGAAAGTCGCTCGCGCGTGACCGAGTAGCTGCCGTTGACCTTCGGCACGAGATCGGAGCGCGTGCTTTCAATCAGCGACTGCGCCTTGCCGATGCGCGCTTGCGCCTGTGCGATCGACGGGCTGCCGGCCAATGCTTCGTCGATGAGCTTGGGAAGCTGGGGGTCGCCGAATTGGCTCGCCCAATCGAGCGACGGCCACTGACCGCCCTCGTTCGGCAGGCTCTGCGACGTCTCTAGTGCGGTGCTCTGCGTGATCGCCTTATCGCTGTGGATGCCGGCGTAGTTGGCGCATCCCGCCAGCGCGAGCACCGCCAGCGACACGGCGGCAACCAGCGCGCCGCTGCGCCCGTGAACGCGAACTGAGGGGCAAGTCGGGGACATCTCACGGCCTTTCGATGAAGATGTAGTCATGGGCTTTGCAGCTTGTTTTTGGCTATTGAAGGTCGAAACGCGTTGCTGCATCGGTCAACGGCGCCGACGCGCACGCCAGCGCGGCACTGGCACTGGCACTGGCACTGGCACTGGCACTGGCACTGGCACTGGCACTGGCACTGGCACTAATCCGCCGCGGGATCGCCCGTGTTGGCGAGAATCCGCCGAAGCATGCTCTTCAAAGCAGCGACTTCCTCGGGCGTAAAGCCGGCCAGCGCTTTACCGAGGACGCCGCCGAAAATCTCGGGCATGTGCGCGGCCAGCTTGCCGCCGTGGTCCGTCACCGCCAAACGGACGGCACGGCGGTCCTCGCAACTGCGCACGCGCGACAGCAGATTACGCTTTTCCAGCCGATCGATCAGCCGAGTGACCGCGCTCGCGTCGATCCCATAGTCGCGCGCCAGTTCGGCCGCGAGCGAGCATTTGCCGCTCGCAATCATGAACAGCATGCTCGCTTGTGTACTCGTAATACCCAATTCGTTCAGCGTGCGCTGCGTGACGAGATTGGACAGGCTCGACTTCACTCGAGCGATCAGATAGCCGACGCTTTCATCCAATTGATAACTGGACAGCTCAGGGGCGAGCGGCGCGGACGGTTCGGTCATGGCGGTTTCCATGCGATTGCAATAGTTGACTAGGCATGATTATAGGCGTACGTCGGTCATGCCGACAAGTATCGTTGGCTGCCGTCGTCGTTTTTAAGCGAATCCTTAAAGCGAAGCCGCCATTATGAGGCTTTGTGCGCCACGGTGCAGGGAGGGCGCGCGACGCGCAGCGCGCTTGATAGAGCGGATCTCGATGAGCACGA
>Ga0207705_10002415_pt1 | contig 14419 bp, 14 predicted proteins | sample KBSC13metaG_FD_184314 | JGI IMG/M metagenome (GOLD analysis project Ga0207705, IMG submission 184314) | Corn rhizosphere microbial communities from Kellogg Biological Station, Michigan, USA - KBS C1-3 metaG (SPAdes) (version 2) | ecosystem: Host-associated > Plants > Roots > Rhizosphere > Soil ...
CGATAGGAACATGGCCCGCGCGCGGTTCGGCCAGTGCCGCGCGCAGCCTGTCGGCCAGGCTCATGGGGCCACCAACGGGAAGAAGACGCCGTCGGACCAGAGGCCCGCCGGATCGGCTCCTTCCTCCAGCGCGAGTTCAGCCAGCTCGTAATAAACCGGCCGCGCGATTGCGGCTTCGAGACCGGCACGCACCGTCAGGTAAGGCCGCCCTTCCACCATCTGCAGCTTATGCTCGGGTCCGGCGACTACCGGTTCGTCCGTGTTCAGCCGGAAAGCGACGCGCCGATCGCGCCCTTCGCCTTCGCTCCGCGCCTCGACCGCGACGAAAGGCGCATCCTCAACCACAATGTCGAGCATCTCGACCGGCGTTACCAATACATATTTTCCGTCAGCCTCGCGCCGCAATAGCCCCGCGAACAACCGCACCATCGCCGACCGCCTTATCGGTGCGCCTTCGTGAAACCAGGTACCGTCGCGCGAGATTCGCATATGGCTATCTCCGCAATGCGGTGGATTCCATTGCTCGACCGGCGGCAGGCGACGCTCGGCCACGGCTTGCGCAATCTCGGCCAGCGACAGGCCGGCAAGCTCGGACGGGGGGGGTACGCTTTCCGGCATCAGCCGCCGTTAGCGGAGCAAGGTGCCTTTTGTCTCGCCCCGCGGGCCGAGCATGCCGCGATAGGGCAGGTCGCGCCCGCCGGTCCGCGCCAGAAGGCGGCGCCGCTCGAATGGCCCCGGCAATTCCCAATTGGCGGTCTGGTCCGCGATGAAGCCGAAGTGGCGGCCATAATATTCGGGGTCGCCGATCAGCACGAGCGGCTCACGGCCTTCGGCCCGCTGCAACGCCTCGCGCATCATCGCGCGCCCGATTCCCTGCTGCTGGCGCTCCGGGTCGACCGCGACGGGGCCGACCAGGATCAACGGGGTCTCGCCCGCATCATTATAGAGCGCGATCGGCCAGCATTGCAGCGCGCCGACCATGCGCTCTTCTTCCCAAGCCGCCAACGACAGCTCCGGAATCACCCGCATGCCTTCGCGCAGCCTATATGCCGTGCGCCCGCGTCGATCCGCGCCGAACGACGCATCGAGCAGGGCTTCGACCGCATTCGGATCGGCATCGGCAAGCAGCGAGAGCGTGATCAACAAGGCAGGCTCCAAAGGGAAAGGGTGCGCCCCATATAGGAAGTCGCGCGAAAGGGAACCCGGCTGGCCCCCGCTTTGCTCCCCTGCTAGGGGCCGCCCCTTACATGAGTGAGACCAAGATGACCGCGATTCAGCATCCCAAGCCCCTGGTGCTCGTCCCCGAAACGGGCTCGCCTGGCGATTTCGTGCGGCTGGAGGTGAGCGATCTCGTCATCGACGTGCTGACAGGCATCTATTCCGAAGAAACGCATATGCCGCAGCCGCTCAAGGTTTCGGTCACCGCGGACATTGCCGCCTCGCGCCGCTTCAATCACGACACGCCGCTAAGCGCGTCCAAGAATTATCTCGATTTGCGCCGCGCGGTGGAGGAGGGGCTTCCCAAGGACGTCCACTTCACCCTGGTCGAGGCGGTCGCCGATCATATCGTCGACACGATCTTCGGCGGCGACGCGCGCGTGACGCGAGTCGAGGTGAAGATCGTCAAACTGGCTCTGTCGCAGGCAGGCGAATCGATCGGCATGACCCTGGTGCGCGAGCGGCGCTGATGCTCGCGCTCGTCACGGGCGGGCTCCATCGAGTTGGGGCTGCGATCGCGGCGCAGCTCGCGGCGGGCGGCTACGACCTCGCGTTGCACGCGCACCGCACGGGCGAACCAGATCCGGCGCTGGCCGAGGCGATCCGCGCGAACAATGTCGAATCAGCAGTCTTTCCCGCCGATTTGGCGAATCCCGGCGAGGTCGAATCGCTTGTGGACCAAGTGAAGGCGCATTTCGGCCGCGCGCCGGATGCTTTGGTCAACAGCGCCTCGATCATCAGCGAAGGGCAATGGTCAGATCTTTCGCGCGGCGAGCTTTCGCGTCATCTCGACGTCAATTTCGTCGCCCCGATGCTCCTGACGCAGATCTTCGCCAGGGCGCTGGCGGGTGATCGACCGGGCGCGGTGGTCAATATCGTCGACCAGCGCGTCACCAATCCGCCCATCGACCAGGCGGCCTACACCGCCTCGAAGCTGGCGTTGGGGTCGGTCACGCGGGTGATGGCGCGCGCCTTCGCGCCATCGGTCCGGGTCAATGCCGTCGCGCCCGGCAACACGCTGCCTGCGGACGGCTATCAGGAGTCGCAATGGCAGCGGCTTGCCGACGCGATGCCGCTTGAACGTAATTCCGCGCCTGAGGATATCGCCGCGGCGGTCGCTTATCTCCTTTCGGCGCCCGCGGTTACCGGCCAGACCCTGTTTGTCGATGGCGGCGCGAATCTCGAAAGCTACGAGCGCGATTTCCTGCACATGATGCGCGACTAAGACTTAAGTCGTAGATCAGCGTTTGCAGGGGCCCAGGCCCGTCAACACGACCTGATAATCGTCGCGCGCGGCCTTGGCGTCCGCATCGGGGAGGCCGGCGACCGCGCTATCCGGCAATTGCGCGGGCAGCCCGCAGGCGAGCCGATACCAGAGCAAACTGTCCGGTTTGGGCGGCGCGGCACTGTCGTCGACCAGTTCGGACAGGGCCACCGCCCAGCGGGGATCCTCGTGCGGGCGCCGCAGAATCGACAGCGAGATAGGCCTTTTGTCCGCGGTGCGGAGGAAGATTTGCGTCTCGCTCTCGCCCGGAAGCGTGCCCGCGACATGGAAGGCTCGGGTGATTCCCGTAATGGCGGGCGGCGCGTCGGGGCTTACGGATGCGGTCAGGATCGCGCGTAGCCGGCTTTCATTCTCGGGGGTGCGCGGCACCTGCGCGCGCGGGCCAACCAGCCGCAATTCGCCGGGATTCGCTGTCGTTGCCGCAAGCAAGATGACTGGCACGCCCTTCAGCTTGAGCTTGCCCTTGGGAAGATTCGGCAGGTCAACGAGATAGGTCACGTGGCTCGGTACGCCCGTTCCGCTGATCAAGGCGGTCACATCCGCCTGTATATAATAACGTGTCTTTCCCTCGGGCACGTCCGCAGCCGCGGTGCCCTTCAGGGGAATCGCCTCGGCGATTGTGGCGCCGATGGTTTGCTGCGCTGCAAAAGCCATGTCGGCAAGTTCCACATAACTATAGTCAATGGGTAATCCGCCGTAGGGGATAGGTGTCGCCGCCTGGCCGACAGAAGATGCCGAGAGCAGGAAAAGGCCGAGATAGGGTGTGTAACGCATCATTTTTCCGCCTTCGCATGGCCAGAATGAAAGATTCAACCCGGAGAAGGGAGTTAACGTAACCATAAAGCGTTTGCATGGCTCGAACCGTCGCGATAGGAACACCCTCCGTGCGGCAGGACCAAGACATAGAGCTTGGCGCCCGTATCGTTTGAGCACCGGAAAGGGCGGTGCTTTAAATTCCGGATCGGAGGGAGTGTCATTCTTTAATGGCTTACGCTGACCAACCAACAATGACCCCCCGCAAGGCGGTCGCCATCGGGCTGGTTGTTCTGCTCCACGTGGTCATCGGATATGCGTTCGTCACAGGACTTGCCTTCAATGTTATCAAGAAGGCGGCGCAAGATCTGAAGGTCGTGGACATCAAGGACCAACCGCCGCCACCTGAGCAGAAGCCGCCGCCACCGCCGCCGCAGCAGCAGAACGTGCCGCCGCCGCCGATCGTGGCGCCGCCGCCGATCGTACAGACCCCGACGGCAGCTCCGCCGGTGATGAGCGTTCCGACGCCGCCGCCGGTCGCACCGCCGATCACGGTTTCGGCTCCGCCGGCTCCGCCGGCTCCGGTGGTTTCGCAGGCTGCACAGGCCAAGGGCAATCCGGCGTCGTGGATCACCAACGACGACTATCCGCCGGAAGCAATCCGTATGGAGCAGCAGGGCGTTTCCAATATCGCCTGGACGATCAATGAGCAGGGCCGTGTCGAGAACTGCCACGTCGTCGCTTCGAGCGGATCGCCGATTCTGGACGACACTGCTTGCCGTCTCGTCACGCGTCGTGGCCGTTATGCCCCGGCGAAGGACCAGGCAGGAAATCCGATCAAGCAGACGTCCGGCGTCCGCTTCCGCTGGGTACTCCCTAGCGAATGATGTTTGCCGCGGACGGCGCGCCTTGGGGGCGCCGGATCGCTCCCACTTCGTTTGAAAAAGGACTGTTGAGACCATGACTACTCCCGCCGCAGGCGCTCCCGCCGCGAACGCCAATCCGTACGGCCTCATGGCCGCCCTCCACCAGGGTGGTGTGATTGCCTGGACCGTTTTCATCATTCTCGTGATCATGTCGCTCGCCACCTGGTATGTGATGTTCACCAAGGTGTTCGAACAGCAGAAGATCCTGAACCAGTATAAGCGCGTTCGCAGCAGCTTCTGGGGCACCCCGACCATCCGCGATGGCGCCAACAAGCTGGAGCGCAACTCGGCTTACCGCCAGATCGTCGACGACGGCCTGCTCGCCCAGGACCAGCACACCAAGCTGATCGACCCGGTCGACCAGCATGAGTGGCTCGGTGCGTCGCTGTCGCGCTCGACCGGATCGATCAACTCGCGCCTTGGCTCGGGCCTCGCGATCCTCGCGACCGTCGGTTCGACCGCGCCGTTCGTCGGTCTGTTCGGTACGGTTATCGGCATCTACCGCGCGCTCATCAAGATCGGCGCTGCCGGTCAGGCCTCGATCGACGCCGTCGCCGGCCCGGTCGGTGAAGCTCTGATCATGACCGCGCTCGGCCTCGTCGTCGCCGTGCCGGCCGTGCTCGGCTACAACTGGCTGGTTCGCCGCAACAAGGTCGTTGCCGAGCAGCTCGGCACCTTCGCGACCGACCTGCACGCTTATATGGTGTCGAATGGCGCCCTGAAGCCGCAGCTCGTCGCCGTGAAGGCCGCCCCGGCTCCGGCCGTCAAGGCGCCGACCGCGACCAAGGCTTAATCTGAAAGCACGGGTGGGGTTTCGGCCCCGCCCGCCGCTTTGCGGCAGGCGCTCCGGTGCCTGTGTAGAGAATAGGAATTTCGCCCATGGCGATGAGTGTCGGCAACGCCGAAGAAGACTCCCCGATGTCGGACATCAACACGACGCCCCTCGTGGACGTCATGCTGGTGCTCCTCATCATCTTCCTGATCACCGTGCCGGTCGTGATCCAGACCGTTCCGGTCCGTCTGCCGAAGGTCGCCTACGAGCCGACCACCAGCAAGCCGGAGAACGTCGTTCTCTCGGTCAAGAACGGCAAGAACGGTCAGTGCGAAGTCTATTGGGGCCAGACCAAGGTCACCGCGCAGGAGCTGCTCGACCGCTCGGTCAAGAAGCTCAAGCTTGAGGTGGATAAGCTTGGCGGTCCTTCGCATATGACCGTGGACAACATGCCCGAGGTCCATATCCGCAGCGATATCGACACGCGCTGGGAATGCGTCGGCGGTGCGATGACCAACGTCGCCCGTGCGGGGTTCACCCGTATCGGCTTCATCTCGCAGCCCGACCCCGGTCAATATCACGCCGCGGTCGAGTAAGCGCCGAAACTAGGAGTAGACTAATATGGCCATGAGCTCCGGCGGCGCCGAAGGCGAGCCGATGATGGACATCAACACGACGCCGCTTATCGACGTCATGCTGGTGCTCCTCATCATGTTCATCATCACCATCCCGGTGCAGACCCATGCCGTGAAGCTGGACCTGCCTGCGCCGAACAATGCGCCCCCGCCGCCGATCCTTCCGACGAAGAACGAGGTTGCGGTCACCAATACCGACCAGATCCTCTGGAACGGTACTCCGGTCGATCTGACCGTGCTGCGCCAGTATCTGGACGCGTCACAGACGCTGAACCCGATCCCGGAACTGCACATCCGTCCGGCGCAGGATGCGCGCTACGAGGTGGTGGATAACGTGCTTGCCGTTACCAAGCGTGCCAACGTGACCAAGATGGGTTTCGTCGGCAACGAGGCATACGCGAACGACTTCTGATCGTTTTGGCGATTGGGAAGGAAAGAGGGGGCGGGCCGGTTGGTCCGCCCCTTTTTTGTGTCCGCAACAATCCTGTTGCCGCACTACATGTTATGACATATCATCCCGTAACCGCATAAGCGGATGCTTGAAGGAGGGATTGGGTATGGCCATGAATTCCGCCGGCGTCTCGGACGCCCCTATGATGGACATCAACACCACGCCGCTGATCGACGTGATGCTGGTTCTACTAATCATGTTCATCCTCGTGATCCCGATTCAGACGCACGCGGTGAAGCTCGATACGCCCGCCGGTCCGCCGCCCACGATCCAGACGCCGCCGCCGATGAACGAGATCGTCGTCACCGAGGCGGGGCAGGTGTTGTGGAACGGCAGCACCATCGACCTGCTCACCCTGCGCCGCTATCTCGACCAGTCGCAGACGCTGGATGTGATTCCGGAGCTCCGCATCCATCCTCAGGCCGGTGCGCGCTATGATCTGGTCGACAAGGTGTTGGCGGTTACCAAACGCGCCCATGTCGTCCGTATGGGCTTTGTTGGAAACGACGCCTACGCGCACGATTTCTGATAGGCTGCATCGATCGAAGCGCGTAAGGGGCGGGCCGTCGGTCCGCCCTTTTCTTGTGGGGAGAAGGGGCGTTTTTGAGCCGATTCGGACAGGAAAGGGATGGCCCTTTTCCGGTTTGATCAGGATCAATTGCCCTCGCCGGGCGATTGCGTAATCCTTTGCCGCATAGGGGGAATTTTGGTGGACGGCTGGGCATTGCCCGCATGCATATTGGTTGGCTCCTACCTTCTCGGCGCGATCCCATTCGGAGTGATCGTGACGCGAATTTTCGGTGCCCAAGATCCGCGCTCGATCGGCTCGGGCAATATCGGCGCGACCAATGTCTTGCGCACCGGCCGCAAGGGCCTGGCCGCGCTGACCCTGTTGCTCGACGGCGGCAAGGGCGCGGTCGCGGTACTGGTCGCGGAGGCGGTCAGCCCCGGCGCGGGGACGCTGGCCGCGGTTGGCTCCTTCTTCGGCCATATCTTCCCGGTCTGGCTCCGCTTCAAAGGCGGGAAGGGCGTCGCGACCCTGCTCGGCATCACGCTCGCCTTGCACTGGCCGACCGGGCTCGTTGCAATTGCCTGCTGGCTGCTCGCCATGCTGGTTTCGCGCCGATCCTCGATTGGCGGCATGGCCGCGGCAACGGTCACCCCTGTTGCGTCGGCATATTTCTTCCAGGTCGATCTCACGCTCATGTTCCTGGCTCTGGCGTTGATCGTGCTGTGGCGTCATCGCGCCAATATCGAACGGCTGATCGAAGGCACCGAGCCGCGCATCGGCGATCGTGGCCAGGTCTGACGCCTTCCTCGACACCGACGGGCTGGCCCGTCTCAGGCTGATCCGGACCAACTCGGTCGGCCCGGTCGCCTTTGCTCAATTGATCGCGCGTTTCGGCAGCGCACAGGCCGCGCTCGACGCGATTCCCGACCTTGCCCGCCGCGGCGGCGGCGCGGGCCCGCGCATCCCCAGCATCGCCGACGCCGAACGCGAGGCGGAGGCGGTGCGGCGCGCGGGCGGTTTCTACCTTTTCGCGGGCCGCCCTGATTATCCTGCCTTGCTGGCGGAAGCCGAAGGCGCGCCGCCCGTCCTGATGGCGGCGGGAGACATTGCCTTACTGGCACGACCCACGGTGGCGATGGTCGGCGCGCGCAATGCCTCTGCTGCCGCGGTACGGTTCGCGCGCCAGCTCGCGGCGGAATTGGGTGAACTCGGTTTCGTGATCGTGTCGGGGCTCGCCCGCGGCATCGACACCGCCGCGCACCGCGGCGCGCTTGGCCTTGGCACGATCGGCGTGGTCGCGAGCGGTCTCGACATTGTCTATCCACCCGAAAACGAGGCTCTGCAGCGCGAGATGCAGGCACGCGCCCTGGTCGTCACCGAACAGCCGCCCGGCACCGAACCGCATGCGCGCCATTTCCCTGCGCGCAACCGCATCATCGCTGGCCTTTCGCTTGGAACTTTGGTGGTGGAGGCCGCCCCCAAATCGGGTTCGCTCATCACCGCCCGGCTCGCCGCGGATTATGGGCGTGAAGTGATGGCGGTGCCCGGTTCGCCGCTCGATCCGCGCGCACAGGGCTGCAACCAATTGATCCGGGATGGAGCAACCCTGATCCAGTCGGCCGCCGAAATTGCCGAGGCGTTGAGCCCGTTCGGTCGCGATCGGGTTGCCGCGCCCGCGGCGCCCTTCACCGCGGCCGCGCCGGCCGACATCGATGCCCGGGATCGTCAGGCGATACTATCACTGCTGGGCCCGGTCGCGGTTCCGGTCGATGAACTTCTGCGCCAATCCGGCCTGGCGCCGGCCGCGCTTCACCTGATTCTGCTCGAACTCGAACTGGCAGGCCGCCTGGCCCGTCATGCCGGAGGCCGCGTGGCGCTGGACTAGCCCAGATGAGGCTGCGCGCGGATCCAGCGCGTCGCGATATATTTCTCGCCTTCAAGTACGGGCACGCCGGAATGTTCGGAGGCTTTGTCTAACTTACCATCGGGCAGCGCGTTGCGGAACAGCAGCACGTCGCCGGTCCCGCCTTTGACCTTGAGCCCGATGCTGGGGAAGGCGGTCTCGCCACCGACATAAGCGTCGTTGAGGTAGAGAAGTGCGGTCTTGGTCCGCTGGTTGGTCGCGCCCGCGAGATAATCGACATGGCTGCGATATTGCTGGCCCGGACGATAACGCAGGATTTGGAGCGGCTCGCCCTGATGGACATGCGTTTCGCTCATCGCCGCGATCCGCCGGTTGAAGGCATGGAGCACGGGGTCTTCGATCAGCCAGTGGATGCCCGTTTCCTCGGACGTACGGACCGGATCGGGACGTTCGACACCATTGGTTTCGTCGAGCACATGCGCGCGCTTGAACTCGGGCTTCTCGATCTCGAAGAAATAGGCGCATTCCGCAGGCGTGAAGGCGCCCCGGAAAAAGGTCACGTGCGGGCTTTCGCTCAATATCTCGCCCTGCGGTACTGTCTGCGGATCGCCGTCGGCGGTTAGCGCCATCCGCGACAGCAGCGCCAGCGCATAGGCGCGCGCCCGATCGGTCGCGGCCTCCCGCTGCAATCGTGCTATCGCTGCCGGCCAGTCGCGCGGGCCCGCCAGCCCGCTTGCGAGCAGATTGGTGGCATAGACTGCCGATCCATGGTGTCCGGCATCGCCCGCAAGTTGATAATATTGCCTGCCGAGCTCGAAGCTTTTGGGCACCAGCTCGCCGCTCCAGTGGAGTTGCCCAAGCGTCGCCAGCGCACCCGGATCGTTGCGTGCCGCGAGCTGGCGGAACAGCCCGATGGCTTCCTCCCCCTGTCCGGCATTGAGCAGGGAAAAAGCGTCGAGAAGGGTAGGGGAGCCGGCCTGCATTGCCGCGAACTATGCCAAGCTTCCCTTGCGGTCGCCAGCGCCCATATTAGAAGGCCACACCCTATAGTGCTTGACGCATCACGGTGCGGCTCTCCACCCTCGCGCGTACACGTAAGGACAAAAAAGCGCTCATGAAGCTCGTCGTCGTCGAATCCCCCGCCAAGGCCAAGACCATCGAGAAATATCTCGGACCCGGCCACCGCGTGCTGGCCTCCTACGGCCACGTCCGCGATCTCCCGCCCAAGGATGGCTCGGTCGATCCGGACAATGGCTTTGCGATGGAGTGGGAGCCTTATGCAGACAAGGCCCGGCAGCTCAAGGCCATTGCCGACGAGGCCAAGGGTGCGGACACGCTGATCCTCGCCACCGACCCCGATCGCGAGGGCGAGGCGATCTCTTGGCATGTTCAGGAGGTTCTGAAAAAGAAGAAGGCGCTTCCCGCAAAGGTCGAGCGCGTCACCTTCAACGCGATCACCAAGCCTGCCGTCCTCGACGCTATGGCGCGCCCGCGCGAACTCGACGAAGACCTGATCGATGCATACCGTGCCCGCCGCGCGCTCGATTACCTCGTCGGCTTCACGCTTTCGCCCGTACTGTGGCGCAAGTTGCCCGGGGCAAAGTCCGCCGGCCGGGTCCAGTCTGTCGCGCTTCGCCTGATCGTCGATCGCGAGCGCGAGATCGAATTGTTCCGCGCGCAGGAATATTGGTCGGTCGCCGCCGACATGGAGCAGGACGGCGTCCCCTTCATTGCGCGCCTCGTCCGCTGGAAGGGCCAGAAGCTCGACCGCCTTTCGATCGGCAACGGCAATGACGCCGCCGCCGCCAAGTCCGATGTCGAAGCCGGCCGCTTCTCGGTCACCAGCGTCGAGACCAAGCCGCTCACGCGCAACCCGCCGCCGCCTTTCACCACCTCGACGTTGCAGCAGGAGGCCGCGCGCAAGCTCGGTTTCTCCGCGAGCCACACGATGCGCGTCGCGCAGGATCTCTACGAGCAGGGCGCGATCACGTACATGCGCACCGACGGTGTGCAGATGGACGGCAGCGCCATCTCGGACGCGCGCCGCGCAATCGCCGATCGCTATGACGGCAGCTACGTGCCGGACAAGCCGCGCCAATACACCGCCAAGGCCAAGAATGCGCAGGAAGCGCATGAGGCGATCCGTCCGACCGATTTCGGCCGCAACAGCGCCGGCTCGGGCGATCATGCCCGCTTGTACGAACTGGTCTGGAAGCGTGCGCTCGCCAGCCAGATGCAGTCCGCGCGCCTGGAACGCACCACGGTCGAACTCGCCGACGGGACCGGTCAGCACGGCCTGCGCGCCACCGGCCAGGTCGTGCTCTTCCCCGGTTATCTCGCCTTGTACGAGGAAGGCCGCGACGACGAGCAGGACGAGGATTCGAAGCGGCTGCCGCGGATGGGCGAGGGCGATGCCCCCGCCAAGAAGGCGGTCAATGCCGAGCAGCATTTCACCCAGCCGCCGCCGCGTTATTCCGAGGCGTCTTTGGTCAAGAAGATGGAGGAGCTCGGCATCGGCCGGCCGTCCACCTATGCGGCCACGCTCCAGACGCTCAAGGACCGCGAATATGTGAACCTTGAGAAGAACCGCTTCATTCCGCAGGAAAGCGGGCGGCTGCTGACCAGCTTCCTCGAACGCTTCTTCGAGAAATATGTCAGCTACGACTTCACCGCCGGGATGGAGGAGGAGCTCGACGAGGTGTCGGGCGGCCGTGCCGACTGGCAGAAGGTGCTCGCCGACTTCTGGAAGGATTTCAAACCCAAAACCGCCGAGGTGATGGAGCAAAAGCCGAGCGACATCACAGCCGCGCTCGACGAATTCCTCGCCCCCTATCTCTTCCCCGACAAGGGCGACGGCACTGATCCGCGCCTGTGCCCCAATTGTGGCAACGGCCGGCTCGCCTTGCGTGGCGGCAAATATGGGGCGTTCGTCGCGTGCTCGAACTATCCCGACTGCAAGTATACGCGGCGCTTCGCGCAGGGCGGCAGCGAGGAAGCTGCCAACGATACCGGGCCGAGCGAGCTTGGCCTCGATCCTGTCTCCGGCGAGATGGTCACACGCCGGGCAGGTCGATTCGGGCCTTATATCCAGCTAGGTGACGGCAAGGACGCCAAGCGCGCCTCGATTCCCAAGGACGTGCCCGAACTCGATTTCGAGATGGCGCTCAAACTGTTGTCGCTCCCGCGCGAGATCGGCGCACATCCGGAATCGGGCAAGCCGATCACCGCCAGCATCGGCCGCTATGGTCCGTATCTGGCGCATGACGGCAAATATGCGCGGCTCCAGTCCACCGCCGAGGTGTTCGAGACCGGCATGAACGCCGCGGTTTCCAAGCTCGCTGATGCCGAAAAGGGTGCCGGCGCGCGCAACGGCTCGCGCGAGCCGATCGCCACCTTCGGCGACAGCCCGGTTACGGGCAAGCCGGTCAAGGTGATGGAGGGGCGCTTCGGCCCCTATGTTACCGATGGCGTCACCAACGCGACCTTGCCCAAGGGTACCGATCCGGCAACGCTCGATGCGGAGCAGGCGCTTGTCCTGCTCGCCGAACGCGCCGCGAAGGGCCCGACCAAGGGCAAGAAGAAGCCGGCACGGCGGGCCGCCAAACGCTGACCATGGCCGAGCACAGCAAAGACGAGAAGGCCCAGGCCGAGGCGAGGGAGCGCTCACGCGCGCTCAACGAGCAAGCCAATGCGTTGCGCGCGCAGGACAAATGGGAAGAGGCGCTCCCGATCTGTTTCCAGGCGTTCAATGCCGATCGTACCAACGCCGTTGCCGCCTATAATCTGGGGGCGATGCTGGCCAAGTTCGGGCGGCTGGACGAGGGCGAAAAGCTCATCCTCTACGCGAACCAGCTAGCGCCCGGGCAGGCACGCATCGTCCATTCGCTCTCTCATATCCTGATGGGGCAGGGGCGCTATCGCGAGGCGTGGCCGCTCTACGAAGTGCGGGTGGGCATGTCCGATCTCAATATCGGCTTCCCCAAGGACTTCGATTATCCGCGCTGGAAGGGCGAACCGCTCGCCGGAAAGCGGCTGGCGATCTTCCCCGAACAGGGTCTGGGCGATCAGATCCAGTTTGCCCGCTTCCTGCCGCGGCTGATCGCGGAGGCGGACGAGGTCATCATCCTGGCGATCCCGCAGCTCGAACGGCTGTTCCGTCACAATTTCCCCGGCGCGACCGTGGTGCTGGCGTCGGGCAACGTGGAATTCGCCGATCCGGACTATTGGACGACCTTCCAGGATATTCCCCGCGGGATCGATCTCGCGCTCGAGGATGTGCCGTCCGGCCCCTATCTGAGCGCGCCCTTTTCGGCGCCCCCGCTGGGTGAGGGCCTCAAGATCGGTTTGAAGACGATCGGCAACCCCAAACACGTCAACGACGCGATGCGTTCTCTGCCGCCGGCCATGGCCGCGCGCTTGCGCACGGGCCTACCGGGCCAGGTCGTCAGCCTCGAGCCACAGGACCTGCGCGCGCGCGACATGGCGGATACGGCGGCGGTGATCGACCAGCTCGACCTGGTGGTCTCGGTCGATACCTCGATCGGCCACCTCGCCGGCGCGATGGGCAAAAGATGCCTGTTGCTCGTCCCCGGCTTCAGCACTGACTGGCGTTGGATGATCGGCCGCTCGGACTCGCCCTGGTATGCCAATCACACGCTCTATCGCAGCACGGTCGGCGGCGACTGGACTGCTGCTGTCGAGCAGGTGATCGCCGATGCTGACCCAGTGCGCACGCGGCCCGTTCCCGTCTCAAGTCCCGCCGGTGCTACCGAGGTCGAGAAGCTGCTGCACCGTCTGTTCCCCGATCATCCCAACCCCGCGCAGGAGCCCGCGCTGCGGCGCGAGGCTGGCCAGAAGCTGATGGATGATGCCCAGGCGTTGCGCGCCGGCGGCAAGCCGCTGGAGGCCTTGGCGACAGTCGAGCAGGCGGTCGCGGTCGATCCCGACAGCGTCAACGCGGCTTATATGCAGGGTGTGATCCTGGCCAATTGCGGCCGGCTCGAAGAAGGCGAGGCGGTAATGCGCCGCGTGATCGAGGCCGCGCCCGAACTGCCGAATCCGCGCGATGCGCTGGGGAACAATCTTCTTGCCCAGGGCCGCTATCGCGAAGGCTGGCCCTTCTACGAGGCGCGCGTCGAACGCGAAGGCGTCAATAGCGGCTATCCCCGGACCTTTCCGTTCCCGCGGTGGCACGGCGAGAATCTTAGCAACAAATGCATCGTGATCTTCCCTGAACAGGGCATGGGCGACCAGATCCAGTTCGTGCGGTTCCTGCCCCGGCTGGAGAAATTGGGCGCCCGTGTGATTCTGTTGGCGCCGCCTGCGCTGGCCGAACTGTTCCGCCAGAATTTTCCGCAGGTCGAGGTCATGATCGCCGAGGGCTCGGTCGACTTCCCCGATCCGGATTATTGGGCGACGCTCGCGGACCTTCCGGTGCGGATGGACGTCCAGATTGACGACCTTTGGGAAGGTCCCTATCTCAAGCCGCCGCGCGCCACCGGCGAGCCCGAGATTGGTGCATTCCGGGTCGGCCTGATGGTGCACGGCAACCGGGATTACGGCAAAGACATCTACCGCTCGCTTCCGCCCGAACTGGCCGCGCGGCTGCGCCGCGACCTGCCCGGTGAGATCGTCGACCTCTCGCCCGAAAGCACGGGTGCGCGGGATTTCAGCGAGACCGCGGCGATCATCAGCACGCTTGACCTGGTCGTGTCGGTAGATACCGCCGTCGCGCATCTGGCTGGTGCGATGGGCAAGACTTGCCTGCTGATGCTTTCGGGCTTTGCGACCGACTGGCGCTGGATGCGCGGGCGCAAGGAATCGCCCTGGTACAGCGATCATGTCCTGTACCGCACCGAGGTTGGCGGCAGCTGGGATCCGGTCGTCACCCAGATCATTCGCGACGTCCGCACCGCGTCCAAATCCGCCTTCCGCTACCTACGTCAGGCGAGCGCGCTGCGTGCCGCCGGACGCTATTCGGAATCGCTCGCAGCGGGGCGCAAGG
>Ga0207705_10002416_pt1 | contig 14411 bp, 7 predicted proteins | sample KBSC13metaG_FD_184314 | JGI IMG/M metagenome (GOLD analysis project Ga0207705, IMG submission 184314) | Corn rhizosphere microbial communities from Kellogg Biological Station, Michigan, USA - KBS C1-3 metaG (SPAdes) (version 2) | ecosystem: Host-associated > Plants > Roots > Rhizosphere > Soil ...
TCCAGAAGCTGGCCAAGTCCTGCGTCACCTGGACGGGGCGGAAATTGGGGCCGAGCAGGTGCAGCAGCACCGGCACGCGTCCGCCGGCGATGCGGGGCGTCTGCGGCAGGCCGAACATCTCCTGCAGGCGGACCGCGAGGATCGGCGGCTGGGACGGGTCGGAGGGGTAAACCAGCTTAACTCGGCTGCCCGTCGGCACTTCCACCGCTTCGGGGGCCAGTTCGTCCAGAAGGCGGTCGAGCGGGTACGCCAGCCGATTCCGCAGCGCCGAGGCGAGCTTATTCTGTACCTGATCGCGACTGAGTGAGCCCTCGACCGCCTCCCGCAGCAGTTCGTCCCATAACGCGTCATCTAATGAGAAGAAGCCGCGGTCAGGGGCCTGTTTACCGAGCCACCGCAGGCGCAGCACGAGCGGAGATAGGGGCGTGTCCGCCTCGACCAGCTGTTCCAGCGTGGGCCGCAGGGCATCGAACAGGGCGGCGGCGGTCTCCACACTTGCGCGCGGCGGTTCACTGTGCTCGGTGAGCGGTAAGTCGAGGTATTTCGTGGCCTTGGTTGAAGTCAGTCGCCCGCGATCCGCGTCATAAGTCGAGTTGTGCACAATGTGGATCGACTGTGGAAAACTCACTTCCAGCCACTCCGGCTCGATCCGGCTGGCGATGCGAACGACCGCTTCCCGGGCCCGCTGACGATCGTCGCGGCGCGGATCGACAGCGACGAAGAATTCGCCCCCGATGACGGCCGACTCCTGGTCCAACCGCACGCCAACGCCACCGACCATCAGCCCCGCCCGCGGATCGCTCTGGCGCCGTCGGCAGACACGGTCCGGGTAGGCCAGCAGGACAAGACGGAGCAGCAAGTCAGCGGAGAGGGAAGAAGGTTGAGCGGAGAGTGGATCCGAGACGTTCTTCTTTCTTTCCCCTCTCCCCTCCACCCTCTCCCCTGTCACCCGCAGCAGCTGGTCGCGCACCTTCGCCACCTGCTGCGCCGTCACGCCGTCGATCCGATCATCGCGAAAGAACCCGCGCCGCTCGGCCTCTTCCAGCAGATGCAGCCGCACCTCGACATCGCTGTCGGCCGCCTGTCGATTCGAGCCGATGGCATTTCGGTCGGCCCACTCGCGGCGGACGAAATCCTTCTCGCTCAGGATCGCGGCCACGCTCGCCCCCAGCCGCGGCTCGCCGGCGTCGGCGGCGGCCAGCATCAGGCGGGCCAGGCGCGGGTGCACCGGCATCGCCGCCATCCGCTTGCCCAGCGGCGTGATCCGGCCGGCGTCGTCGATCGCGCCAAGCTCGCGCAACAGATCCTCACCCGCCGCCAAGGACTCGGCCGGGGGTTTTTCAAACCAGGCAAAAGCGCCGACATCGGTTTCGCCGAACGCGTGCAAATCGAGCAGCGTGCCGGCGAGGTCGATCGAAGCGATCTCCGGCAGATCGAACGCCGCCATCTGCAGATGTTCCGCCGCCGACCACAGCCGAACGCATTTCCCCTCCGCCGTTCGCCCGGCGCGCCCGGCGCGCTGTGTAGCGGAGGCCTGGCTGATGCGCTCGAGCGTCAGCGCATCCAGCCCGCGCACCGGATCGAACCGCGGCACCCGGGCGAGGCCGCTGTCGATCACCGTGCGGATCCCGTCGATCGTCAGCGACGTCTCGGCGATGTTCGTCGCTAGCACGATCTTCCGCCGGGTCGACGGCGCGACGGCCCGCTGTTGCTGCTCGAAGGGCAAGGCTCCGTAGAGCGGCAGCACATCGGCGTCGTGCTGCGATGCGAGCGATGAAAGGGCGCTTTGGCATCGCTGGATCTCAGCGGCCCCCGGTAGGAACGCCAGCAAATGTCCCGGGGCGGCGATCTCTTTACGAATCGCGCCGACGAGTGCGTCTTCCACGTCCAGTCCGCCGCGCGGTTGTTGAACGATTTCCACGGGAAATGTGCGCCCCGGCACGCGAACGACCGGCGAATCGCCGAGGAACTTTGCGACCGGTTCAGCATCGAGCGTTGCGCTCATGACGACGATCTTCAGATCCTCACGCAGCGAATTCCGCACCTCACGCAGCAGGGCCAGCGCGATGTCGCTGTGGACGGAGCGTTCATGAAACTCGTCGAGCACCACGCAGCCGACGCCTTCGAGCGACGGATCTTCGAGCAGCTGCCGCGTGAGGATCGCTTCGGTGACGACGCGCAAGCGCGTTTCGCGCGAGGTGCGATTCTCAAAGCGCACCTGGTAGCCCACTTCGCGGCCGACCTGCCAGCCGTTCTCGACGGCGATGCGCTCCGCGGCGGCGCGCGTGGCGATGCGGCGTGGCTGCAGCATGATCAGGTTCGGATGCTCGGCAGAGAGAAGATTCGCCTTCACGATCGCCGGCGGCAGCCGCGTCGTCTTGCCGGCGCCGGGCTCGGCGACGACGACGATCGCGCCGTGCTCGCGCAGCTGGGCGAGCATCTCGGGCAGTTGAGCGTCGATCGGCAGCGGCGAACGGTTCACGGTCGTGTTATCGCCGTTAGCGGCCTCGCTTGCGAGGCGCTCGGAAACGCTTCGCAAGCGAAGCCGCTAAGTCTGCACGATGAACGATCGCCCGATTTGTTGTCGCAGCAGCGCCGCGCCGAAACACAGCACCATCACCAGCACGATGCAGGCGCCTGCGGGCAATGCCGACGACAGAGACGACAGCGCGATCCCACCCCATGCGCCGATCAGCGCAACGGCAATCGAAACCGCCACCACGCCGCGCGACCGCTCGCTCACCAGGTTCGCCGTCGCCGCCGGCAGGACGAGCAATGCGGTGACGAGCAGGTTTCCGACCACGCGAATCCCCGTCACGATCGCGGCCACCAGCAGCAGTAGCAATAGGTAATGCACCAGCGTCACGCGTACGCCACTGGCCCGGGCAAGTGCCGGTTCGAGGCAGTAAGCCACCAGTTCCTTGTGCAACAGCCACACGATCGCCGCCACGGCCGCGGCGATGACGCAGGCGCCGATGGCGTATTCGATGCCCACCGGCTCGAGCTTTCCGGTCAGCAGGTTGAAAAAGCCGGCCGGCGGTTGGTGAAATTTCTGAAGGTAGACCTGCTGCCCGACGAAGCCCCAGGCGAGCGAGGCGACAAGGAAGATACCAATCGCCGAGTCGCCCGGCAGCCGGGGTCGGCGCGCCAGCCAGCCGATGGCGACGGCGGCGAGGAACGAAAACGCGATTACCCACGCGTACGTCCAGGCGAGGTTCAGGTGCAGCGCGGGCAAAATCGCCGCCGCCATCCAGGCGGTGCCCGCGCCGCCGAAGCCGCTGTGGCTGATCCCCTCGCCGAGAAAGGCCCAGCGGCGGGCGATCACGTACGGCGAGAGCAGTGCACACGCAACGGCGACACCGGAGGCGGCGAGGAGGGCGTTGAAGGTGTCGTGGGTCATGGAAAACCGGGCTCTTACCCCTCCGCCTCCCCGGGGGAGGCTGGGTGGGGGCGGGGAGCGTCTAGTGGCAATCGATGTTCAATTTACGTTTGCCGCCCCCACCTAATCTCCCCGGAGGGGGAGGGATAAGAAAGCGTGTCCGGCGAGCGTTTCTACGGTTCGTGCCCTTACCTCACCTCCCCCACCGGGAGAGGGACCAGATTTGCCGGCCGATGGCCGACCCGCGCCGACTCCCGCACCGTTAGTTCCAGATCACACGCCGCCGCCTCGTACGGCTGGGGGCGGCATTCGTGTTCGTGGATCGTGCCGTTGAGGCAGGCGACGCGGTCGCTGATGGCCGTCACCGCTCGCAAATCGTGGCTGACGAACAGGATCGTCAGCCCCAGCTCGGTTTTGAGCGAATTGATCAGCGACAGGAACGCCGTCTGGCCGGCCGCGTCGATGCCAACGGTGGGTTCGTCGAGGACGAGCAAGCGTGGTCGGGCGACCAGGGCGCGGGCGATCAGGGCCCGCTGCAATTGTCCGCCGCTGGTCTGGGCGATGGGTCGGTGGGCTAGATCGGCTAATCCGACGCGGTCGAGCAGGTGATCGGCGAAGGCGAGGTCGGCTTTGATCTCCGGCCGCAGGAAACCGGTCTTACCGGCCAGGCCGGTGCGGACGAGCTGTCGAAGGTCGATCGCCAAGTCGCGGGCCAGCTTCGGCGATTGCGGCAGGTAGCCGATGAGGTCGCCCCGGGCGACGGCCTGCCGCGGCGACAAGCCGGCGATCCGGATCGTGCCGCGCCCGGGCCGCAGTTCGTCGAGCAGCAGGCGGACGAGCGTGGTTTTCCCGCCGCCGTTGGGCCCGATCAGGCCGAGGGTCGTGCCGGCCTCGATCGACAGGTTGATGCCGCGCAGCACGGCCGTCGCATCGTCGCCGGAGGCGGCGTAGCGGAAGACCAGATCATGAGCCTGGACGAGCGCAGCCATTGCGGGGAGTGTAGCCGCAATGCAAGTCATTGTCATCTAGGAAGGCGGAGTCGGTACCGTTGCAAGTAGTCTGGAGGGGGGCATCGAGCAAATTGCACAGGCCCGCTTCAGCGGGCCCGCCGCGCTTTGGTTGGATAGTTTCTCGCCGGGGAGGGCCAAGAAGACGTCAGCGGATGGAGGAACACGGTTTAAGAACACGATGGCGGCCAACGATGGCGGCCAACGATGCCGGCCAACGATGCGTGCCCAGACGGCACGGCAGTCGAGGGAATTCGACTGCCGTCCCCCCAGTTGTCTCGACACGCACCGCGGCCGCACCGGCCTCCAAACCTCCCCTGCAGTCGCCCACCTGAGACACGGTTGTGGTCAGACGAGGCAACTGAAAACCAAAAGTAGGAATTTTCAGTGCGCGAAACAATCCCCCAAAATAGGGGGATTTTCGGGAATGATGGGTGAACAGGTCGGCTCAGGCCTGCAATGCGGGCCGGTTGAACCGGCTGCCGGCGACGCCGACGCGGCGGTTCGTGCTGGCGGCCGGGCCGCGGAAGCCGACGACGATCAGCAGGATCAGCGTCATAATCGCGTTCGAGCCGAGGTAGCCAATCGCCGTCCAGCCGTCGAGCAGTTCAACGCTACGTCCACCGGTCGCCCAGGTGAGCACGGCCGTGCAAAGCAGCAGGGCGATCGAGATCGGGATCAGCCCGCCCCAGGCCAGCCGCATCAGCTGGTCGAAACGGAAGCGCGGCAGGCTCCACCGCACCCACATGAACACGAACAGCACCCCGATCGCCTTGCCGAAGAACACCAGCATGCGAACGAAGCAGCTGATCAGGCTCGTCGTCCAGGCCGGGTGCATCGGGTCGACGCGCGTGTTGTGGAAGAAGGGGATCCACTCCAGGTACGGCACGTGCCAGCCGCCGAAGAACAGGGCAACGCAGACGCAGCTGGTGGTGATCATGCCGGCGTATTCGCTCAGGAAGAACAGGGCGAAACGCATCGAGCTGTATTCGGTGTGGTACCCGCCGACCAGTTCCTGCTCGGCCTCGGCCAGGTCGAACGGGGCGCGGTTGGCTTCGGCGTGGATGCAGATCAGGAACAGCACGAACGCCAGCGGCTGGGCGAACACGTTCCAGGCCGGGATCGGGATAAAGCCGAACAGGTGCCAGTAGCGGGCCTGGTCTTCGACCAGCACGCCCAGGTCGAGCGTGCCGAACATCAGCACCACGATCAACACGCTCAAACCGAGCGGGATTTCGTAGCTGATCATGTTGGCGCACGCACGCAGGGCGCCGAGGAACGAATACTTGTTGTTGCTGGCCCAGCCGCCGATCACCACGCCGTAGACGGCCAGGGAGAGGGTGGAGAGGACGAACAGAACGCCGATGCTGATATCGCTGATCTGGAAGCGCCAGCCGGTGGGGACGTCGACAAAGTACTGCGTGCCGCCGCGATCGGAAGTGCCCGTTGTAACGGTTGTCGGTGTGAGGAGCACATCGCTGTACCACGGCTTGGCGGCCTTCACCTGCTGAACGGCGTTATCGATCAATTGCGAATCCGCGACGCCGGCCCGGTGGGCGGCGGTCACGTCGATGTGGTGCAGCTCGGCCTTGGTGCCGCCCCAGGGGATGACGGCGATCGAAATGATCACGCTGAAGATCATCATGCAGGGCGCGATGGTGAACAGGATCTTGTCCACCTTGCTGGGCCGATAGTCTTCTTTCAGCAGGAATTTCAGGCCGTCCGCGGCCGGCTGGCCCAGGCCCCAGAAGTGGTATTTCGGCATGAACGGCAGGCCGAACCCGAAGCCCACACGGTTCGGGCCGACGCGGTCCTGCGTCCACGAGGCCACTTTGCGCTCGAGCAGAATCAGATAAGCGACCAGGCCGAGCGACATCGCGTGCGCGAGGATGGCGATGTAGATCCACGGCGCCTGGACGAATTCGAACAGCGAAAGGGCGAGCGCGTTCATGCGAGCGTGAGTGTACGCGGGGGGAACGGGGATGCAATGAAGTGGGGTCTGGGGCGTGGGGTCTGGGGCCTGGCCGGAAAAAATCCGCATCCGACCGGACCCCAGACCCCAAGCCCCGGACCCTTCTGCCCCTCGAACGTAACGTCCGCGTTGCGCGCGCCTTATCACAGCACTACGAGAAGCGTTTTTATTTGCATCCCCATTTTGCTTCGATTACAAATGCGACCGACGTGGCGGAAGAATTGGACGTTCAAGCCTGTTTTTTCAGGGTTTTCCTTGAGAAGCGGGTCTGAACAGGGAAGCGATCAATAGCGGCTTGGCGGCGAGGACGAGCCGCGAGCGTCCGAGAACTCCACCAAAGCGTCAGGCCGACCGCGAGGGAACACCGTGGGTTGGTCAGTGGCTGCAACCTGGTTAAGCAACAGAGTCGCCTTTTTAAGTTGTCCGTCCGTCCATGCCCAAACGTCCCGAACCCGAGATGTCGACGCTGATCTCCGTGCGCCCGCACGGCGACGTCGCCGTTGGGTGCGTGATGCGCCTGGCCGAGCGTGTGTAGGAGGAGCGTGTCGTGATCACCGACCGTCTAGTCCGCCGTCGTAACGAATCCAAGAAGTCCCGCAGCGCAAAGGCCCGCCGCGCATTAACTGCGCTGGCGTTGGCGGTGGCGCTGGCCGCGCCGACCGCGCAGTTCGGGGCCCACTACGCTTTTGCCGCCGACGCCGCGCCGGTCGCCGCCACCCCCGCAGCGGCCCCCGATGGCCACGCCGCCTTGCAGGCCGCGGTGGATCAGTACAAGAGCGGGCAGTACGAAGAATCACTCACCGCCCTTCAGGCGATCAAGGCCGACAACCTCTCGGCCGCGGACCAGAAGCTCCTGAGCGACACCATCGCCCAGGCCGAGCAAGCCGCCCAAAGCCGCCGGGCCGCCCGGGCCGACTTCGAAAAGGGCCAGACCGCCCTCGAAGCCGGCGATAACGCCGCCGCCATGACGCTGTTCAAGAGCGTTGCGAACAACCAGTACGCCGACGAAGGCACCAAGGCCAAGGCCAACGAGCAGATCGCCGTCGCCGAAGCCGGCGTGAAGGGCCAGCAGGGCGACCTCAAGTCGACCTACGAGTCAGCCGTCGCCGACTACAAGGCCGGCAACTACGCCTCGGCCAAGACCAAGTTCACCACCCTGCAGGACGCCGGCTACAAGGCCCCCTGGTTCAGCAAGTCGCCCCGCGATTACCTGAACGACATCGAGAAACAGACCGCCGGCCCGAGTGACGCCGAGCAGGCCCGCGCCGCCTACCTCACCGGCCGCGACCAGTACCGCAAGGGTGACTGGATCGCCGCCCGCGAAAGCTTCAACAAGGCCGTCGCGCTGAACTACAAGCCGGGCTGGTTCGAAGACGCCCCGAGCAAGTACCTCGAGCGCATGGACAAGAAGGAGCAGGCCGACGCTCAGAAGGCCGCCCAGCAGGCGATGCTCGCCCAAGGGTCGAGCGCTCCTGAGACGAACAACACGACCAACAACACGGCCGTCGTCGCTGCCGCCGTTCCGGCCGATACTTCCAAGGCCGTGACCCCGCCGGTCGCCGCCCCGTCGGCCCCGCACAGCGATTCGCAGGTGAACCCCGGCGACCGCGTGGTCGCGATGGACAACAGCGCCGCCCAATCGGCCGCCCCGACCGCCGCCGACGCGACGCCCGCCGCCACCCCGGCGACGAACCCGACGCCGGCCAATCACCAGACGGCCGTGGTGCATGCCCCGACCGCCGCGGCGAGCGACACCGAGCAGGACGAACTCGCCCGCATCGCCGCCGCCCGCCGCGCCAAGCAGCAGAACGACGCGATCCAGGCCCAGCAGCTGGTCAAGAGCGCCGAAGCCGCCGAGAACGCCCAGCGTTATCAGGAAGCCCTTGGCCTCTACACGCAGGCCGTGACGCTCGATCCGAGAAACGGGGAAGCCCAGGCCGGCCGGTCGCGGGCCCTGAACATGACCGGCACCACGGTCGCTCCGACGAATGACGCCCTGAGCAACCGGGCCGAGGCGCAAATCCTCGCCCGCCGCCAGGCCGTGACGTTCTCCTTCAACCAGGCGATCAGCGAAGCCCAGATGGCCACCAGCCAGGGCAAGTTCGACGCCGCCGCCGCCGCGATTTCGCGGGCCGACGCCGCGTCGAAGAGCGACCCGACGATCTTCCAGAACAGCGAACTGCAGGCGTTCGACGCTCAGCTCGCCAGCGCCCGCCAGGCCCGCGAAGCTGCCATTCAGGCCGACACTGCCCGCCGGGCCGAAGAAGCCCGCGTGGCCGCCGCCAACGATGCCGCCAATCGCGCCCGCCAGCAGGAAGAAGCCAAGAACCGCACCATCGCCAGCCTCGTCGCCGACAGCCGTCGGCTGACGGATCAGGGCAAGTACGACCAGGCCCTGAAGGTCGTCAACCAGATCCTGGTGATCGACCCGCGGAACGAATACGCCCTGGGCATTCGCCCGATCCTGTTCGATCGTGCGTCGCTGCAGTACCAGCGCGAGCAGAAGGAAGCCTTCAACCGCGAATGGGTCAACAGCTTCGATGCCCTTGAAGAGAAGAAGGTTCCCTACAGCGACGTGCTGAAGTTCCCCACGAACTGGCCCGACCTGTCGGCCAAGCGTGACCAGACCGTGCGCGACGAGCGCAACGTGACGGCCGCCGACGAAGCGCTGACCGGCATCCTCGACAAGAGCCTGCCCGAAATCCGCTTTCAGGACGTCGCCTTCGCTGACGTCATCGACTTCCTGCGTGACACCACGCAGGCCAACATCTTCGTTAACTGGAAAGCCCTCGAAGCCGCCGGCATCGACCGCAATGCGCCGGTCAGCACCCGCCTGCGGAACGTGAAGTTCAGCAAGGTCCTTCGCACCATCCTCGACAGCCTCGGCGGCGGTGCCACGATCAAGCTCGGCTACACGGTCGACGAAGGCGTGATCACGATCAGCACCGAGGAAGACCTCGCCCGCAACGTCGACACACGTACCTACGACATCCGCGACCTGCTGCTGGCCATCCCCGATTTCGACGACGCCCCGACGTTCGACCTGTCGCAGGCCACCCAGCAGACCCAGAACCAGGGCGGCGGCAACACCACCGGCGGCCGGGCGAACAACAGCAGCTCCGGCAGCCTGTTCAGCGGTGGCCAGACCGGCAATGAGAGCGAGAAGAACACCCCGACGCGCGACGAACTGGTCGAGCAGATCACCAGCCTGATCCGCGAAACCATCGGCGTCGGCACGTGGAAGGAAGACGGCGGCCAGCTCGGCAGCCTGCGTGAGCTCGGCGGACAGCTGATCGTCACGCAAACCCCCGAAATCCACCGCCAGATCACCGCCCTGCTCGAGAAGCTGCGTGAGCAGCGCTCGATCCAGGTGATGATCGAAACGCGCTTCCTCACGGTGCAGCGCAACTTCCTCGAAGACATCGGCGTCGACTTCGATTTCTACTTCAACTTCGACAACAACCAGGTCGGCAGCTTCACGCCGGGCGTGGGTGGTTTTGGCGGCACCGGCATCGACGCCGGCGTCGGCTCGATCAGCAACATCACCAACCCGGTCACCGGCGGCGTTCAGACGGGTGTGGGCCCGGTCGCCGTGCAGCAGAATAGCTCGAACTTCACCGTCCCGGGCAGCCTGCAGACCGGCGTCAACGGCAACCTCGGTGCCGAATTCGGCACGCCGAACCTGCAGACCACGATCAACGCCTTCCTGGACGACTTCCAGGCCAGCATCCTGATCCGCGCCACGCAGGGTAACCAGAACGTGACCCAGCTGACGGCCCCGCGCCTGACGCTGTTCAACGGCCAGGAAGCCTACGTGCTGGTCAGCCGTCAGATCGCGTACGTCAGCGACCTGACGCCGATCGTCGCCCAAGGCGCCGTCGGCTTCGATCCGACCGTCAGCACCATCCAGTCGGGTGTCGTGCTGAGCGTGAAGGCCGTCGTTTCGGCGGACCGCAAATACGTCACCCTGACGCTGCAGCCGCAGCTGGCGAACATAATCGCGATTCGCTCGTTCCAAGTGAGTGCCTCGGCCATCACCAACCAGAACGGCGGCGGCAACACCGGCGGCGGGACAACCGGCGACGTGATCCCGGTCGGCGTGAGCGGCTTCATCCAGGAGCCGGAACTGCAGATCACCCGCGTCGCCACCAGCGTCAGTGTCCCCGACGGCGGAACGCTGCTGCTCGGCGGCACGACCGTGAGCGGCGAAATCGAGCGTGAGGCCGGCGTGCCGGTGCTCAGCAAGATCCCGTTCCTCAAGCGGGCCTTCACCAACCGCGGCTTCGCTCAGGACGAGAGCGTGCTGCTGATCCTGGTGAAGCCGACCATCATCATCCAGCGTGAAGTCGAACAGGATAACTTCCCGCTGCTGACCAGCCGCACGCAGTGATGCCCGGCTGATCAACCGATCGCAACAAGAAGCCCTGTGCAGCGATGCACGGGGCTTTTTTTGTTTAGCGATCGAACAGGATCCCGCGGTCAGAAGGATCCAACGACCACGTTGTCGCTTGTTTAGCCTGCGAGCCTCGCTCGCTGTTCACGGCGCGAGCAGGGCTCGCGGGCTAAACAGTATTTGCACAGTACCTGCTACGACGAAGCAGAATCGCGCGTCTACCGATGCAACAGGAAGGTCACTTCCGCTTCGTGATGACGAGCTTGCCCGCGTTCCAGTGGAATTCGGCGCGGTAGTCGTCGGTTCGGGCGGGCGTGTCGGTCGTGTTGCCGTTGACCAGTGCGGCGTCGGTGTTTTCGAGCTGTTCTACGACCGCCGGCTTCTGGTTGCGGTCGAGCCAGGCGTACGGCTTATCGTCGAACATGGCCTCATGCAGCTTGGTCTGTTCGTCGAGGGCGGCATCCTCGAGTGGCGCCTGGGCCGGGCCGGTTGCCATGTCGGCGATGACTTTGCGGAGCTCGGCCCCGCGCTTCGGGTGCTTGATGCCGATGTAAGCGGCCGAGATGTCGCCGTGGCAGCGGGCGCAGTGCTGGACGTAGTAGGTGATCGGCCCCTTCGTTTCCGGGATCGGCCGGTCGTCCAGCGGTTGCGTCGTCGGCTGCGACGTTGGCGGCGGGTTCTGCGCGGGGCTGCGCTGCAGAAACAACGCCGCGACCGCTACGCCGCCCACTGCGAAAATCGCCGCGTGTCGCTTCACTTGGCCACCGGGCTGATGCGGTAAATCTTGTTCTTGCCGTCGCAGGAGAACAGCACGGTGCCGTCCGCCGCCTCGCAGCAATCGACCGGCCGATCGAGCACGCCGCCGTTGGTGCCCGGCTGGAGCGTCGAGACGATCGGCAGCGCCCCGTACGGCTGACCGGTCGTTTGATCGAACAACACACGCTCGATGCAGTAGCCGACGCGAAGCGAACTGTTCCACGACCCGTGGAACGCCGCGTACATGTCCCCTTTTTCGCCGGGGAATTTGTCCGTAGTCAGAAAGCAGAAGCCATTCGGCGCCCAGTGCGCGCCGAACGTCCACTCCGGCGGCGTCGTCTTGCGGGCCAGCTCCAGGATGTCCGGCCGCTTCGCGAATTCGGGCCGCACGATCCGGTTGTTGCTGATGAACGGGTGCCCGTAGAACTTGCCTTCCTCGAACTTATTTAGCTCTTCGCCCGGCAGCAGATCGGTGACGGGCTGGTCGCCGCGTTTTTCGCCGTAGGTTTGTCCGAAGTTGTCGCTGCCGTGATCCAGGCCCCAAATCTCTTCGGTTCCGGGGCGGAGGCGGATTTTCTCAGTATTTCGGATGCCGGTGGCGAACTGCATCTTCCCGCTGCCGTCGCGATTGAAGCGGTAGATGCACTTCCGGTCGCTGGGCAGTTCTTCGAGCATGTTGGTCGGGTCGCTCACGGTGATAAAGACATAGTCTTTGGTGAACACGATCCCGCGATACGCATGCCCGCCGCCGGGCGGGACGCTGTTCCTGGGCAGGTAGATCTCGCGCACGTCGGCGATGCCGTCGCCGTTGGTGTCTTTGGCGCGAATCGTCGAACCGTCGGCCGAGCTGGTGACGTAGAGCCAGCCGCCGTCGAACGCCAGGCCTTCGCCGTCCTTGATCCCCTTGAGGAACGTGGCGTGGGTCTCATACAGGCCGTCGCCGTCCTTGTCCTTCAGGGCAGCCACGCTCTTCGATTGCGGCTGGGTGACGTACAGCGTGCCGTCGTCGCCCAATTCGATGTGCCGGGCCTCGCCGAAATTCTCGGCCGCCAGGGTCACGCGGTAACCGTCGCGCACTGTGAACGGCGGCACGCCCGGGCCCACGCCGCCCCCATTCGCCGGCCCGTCCGCGGCTTGCGTTCCGACCGATAAAAACAGGGCGGCGAGCAGCGACAGCGGGGTGAGCTTCATTTTTGTCCTCAATACAACAGCGTTCAACGTCCGATACATCGTACGGGTCGCCATGGAGGGCGACATCCGAAGGACCGTAAAGGTTGTTACTATGGCCGCTGAACATACGTTGAAAAAGGTCGACCCGCAGCGACAGGGCAGTGCCCTGACGCACATGCCGGCGATCGACGGGCTGCGCGGCGTGGCGATTTTGATGGTGATGCTTCACCACTTTATGCCCGCCGTCAGCGGATCCCACCTCACCCGTCGACTGATCGAGACGGCCCACGTGGGGTGGGTCGGCGTGGACCTGTTCTTTGTCCTTTCGGGCTTCCTGGTGACGGCGATCCTGTTGCGCACGCGCACCGCGCCGGACTACTTCCTGAACTTCTACGCCCGCCGCACGCTGCGGATTTTTCCACTGTATTACGGCGTGATCGCGGTCGTGATGCTGCTGGTTCCCACCCTGCTGCAGAACGGTTTTCTGGCGGGCGGGCTCACCTGGGTCTTCGGCAAAACGCTGAAGGATCTGCCCGCGCTGCAGACCGCCCAAAGCTGGCTGTGGCTGTACGGCACGAACTTGAAGGTCGCCCTGGAAGGCGAGCGGTGGGGGCCGGTAAATCACCTCTGGTCGCTGGCGGTGGAAGAACATTTCTACCTCGTCTGGCCGCTGGTCGTGTACTTCATGCCGAAGGATCAGCTGAAAAAATTCTGCCTGATGCTCATCGGCGCCGCCCCGATCCTGCGGGCCATCCTGATGCTGGCCGGCATGGATTCGGTCGTGCCGTACGTGCTGACGCCGTGCCGGGTGGATTCGTTGGCGATCGGTGCGCTGCTGGCGGTCGTGATCAGCGAGCGCAACGGACTGGAACGCTGGGCGCCGCGGCTTCGCACCTTGGCCGCACTCTCGGCGATCGGTTTGACCGCGCTGGTCGGCTACTACCGCCGGTTCGATCGGGATGACCTGTTCACCACGATCGGCGGCTATACGATGCTGGCCACGATCTCGGCCTACCTCGTGCTCGCCGCCGCCCAGGTCCGCCCCGGCACGCGGGCCTGCAAGATCGTCGCCAACCCGGTGCTCAGCAGCCTCGGCAAGTACAGCTACGGCATCTACGTGACGCACATGTTCTTCCAACCGCTGTTCGTCCGGCTGTTCCCCTGGAGCACGCTGCACAAGCTCAGTGGCTCGTACGCCAACGCCCTGATCTTGCACGCGGCCCTGAGCATCGCGGCATCGTGGGGCATCGCCTGGGTGGTGTTCCACGCTTACGAGAAGCACTTCCTCAAGCTCAAGGCCTTTTTCGATTACCGTCGCCCGGTGGTCGAAACGCAGACGCCCAAGGCCCCGGTGCCTACGATCTTCCGCCCGATGCGACAGGCGGCGTAAAACGAGGTGCTGTAAAACGAACTCGCGCGGCATGGTCGGCTTACCGACCATGCCGTGTGGCTTTTCAAGAACAAACCCCATCGGTAACTAATGGCCCGGCCAGCGTTTGGGTCGGAAATTGGGTTTGTTTTTTCAAAACACCTTTTGGTGCTGCGACCCTCCCTTCTCGATGTCGCGCAGCAACGAGCTTCTAAGCCCTCTGCCTGTGGCGGAGATTGGGGTGAGGGCAGGCCGAAGCGGACGAGTTGAGGCGTACATGGGATGCTCGGTGGAAGAAGGCCCCTCTTCTCACTGTGCGTCAACGCGCGCATGAGTCCCCCGTTTCAGCCTGCCCTCACCTAACC
>Ga0207705_10002419_pt1 | contig 14407 bp, 10 predicted proteins | sample KBSC13metaG_FD_184314 | JGI IMG/M metagenome (GOLD analysis project Ga0207705, IMG submission 184314) | Corn rhizosphere microbial communities from Kellogg Biological Station, Michigan, USA - KBS C1-3 metaG (SPAdes) (version 2) | ecosystem: Host-associated > Plants > Roots > Rhizosphere > Soil ...
AGTACTCGGCAGCACTCGACCGGCGCAGGTTGCATGCCGTAGACGGTGGCAATCGTTGCAAGATGGTTGGGGTGGGTGAGCCCGTAGACGTGGCCGGGATAGTAGACCTCGTCGTACCGTGTTGGGCCGGTCGTCGAAGGGCGATGCTCAGTGTGAACATTCATCGTGCTCAGTTCCACGAATATGCGAACTTGTCGTTCGCGATTGAGACGCGCGTCTGGTTGATCTCTTCCTTGGCAAGCGATTTTCTCAGGAACTCGCGCGACAGCTCCGGCAGCAATGTGTTGGTGATGATGTTGTCGATCATGCGCCCGCCGGAATCCGGATCGTTGCAGCTTGACACGATGTGCTCAACGACGGAGTCGTCGTAGCTGAAGGCCGCGTTGTGATTATCGCGTAGCCGACGGCCGATGCGGTCGAGCTGCAGCCGGACAATGCCGCCGAGCATCTCGTCCGAGAGCGGGAAGTAGGGGATCGAGACGATGCGCCCGAGCAAAGCGGCCGGAAATACCTTCAGAAGTTCCGGCCTGAGCATCTTCCCGAGCTCTTCCGGTTCATTGCGGTACTTTGGATCGCGGGACAGCCCCATGATCAGATCGGTACCGACATTGGTCGTCAGGATGATCAAGGTGTTCTTGAAGTCGATCCGTCGTCCGTTGCCGTCCTCCATGACTCCCTTGTCGAACACCTGGAAGAAAATCTCATGGACGTCGGGATGGGCCTTCTCCACCTCGTCGAGCAGGATGACGCTGTATGGCTTGCGCCGGACCGCCTCGGTGAGGCGGCCGCCTTCTCCGTAGCCAACGTAACCGGGAGGTGCTCCCTTCAGGGTCGAGACGGTGTGCGCCTCCTGGAACTCCGACATGTTGATCGTGATCATATTCTGCTCGCCGCCGTAGAGCGTCTCGGCAAGCGCCAACGCGGTCTCGGTCTTTCCGACGCCGGATGGTCCGGCCAGCATGAAAACGCCGATCGGCTTCGACGGGTTGTCCAGCTTGGCGCGGCTGGTCTCGATACGTCTGGCGATCATCGTCAGCCCGTGGGACTGGCCGACGACGCGGCGGTTGAGGATCTCCGGTAGCTTGAGCACGGTTTCGATCTCGTCCCGCATCATCCGACCAACCGGGATGCCGGTCCAGTCGGACACGACGGACGCTACCGACTGCTGGTCCACATGGGCATAGACCATCCGTTTTTCCGGATTGATCCCCTCGAGCGTCTCGAACTTGCCGCGCAGCTCCGCTCGTTTTGCATCTGAATCTTGATCTTCCTTGGGCTCGGACAGGATGTCACGAATGCTGCGGATGTCCTTGACGAGCTCCTGCTCCTTGGCCCAGTCGGCCTCCAGCGCGGTTAGCTTTGCTTTCAACGCGGCGATATCGCTGTCGATCGTAGCGACGCGCTCGCCGTCCTCGATGCCCAGATCGCGGTCGCTGACCAGCGCGGATTTCTCAGCTTCGCGAGCCGTGATCGCGACACGCGTGTCCTCGATCAGGGCCGGCGTGGCGCTCTGGCTGATCGCCACGCGGGCCGAGGCGGTATCGAGCAGGCTGACGGCCTTGTCCGGCAGCTGTCGGGAGGGAATGTAGCGGTGCGAGAGGTTGACGGCTGCAATGATTGCCGCATCGGAAATGCGGACGCCGTGGTGCTTTTCCATTGGGCCAAGAAGGCCGCGCAGCATCACGCAACAGGTCTCGACATCCGGTTCGTCGATCTGGATCGGCTGGAAGCGTCGCGCGAGCGCCGGGTCCTTCTCGATGTACTGGCGATACTCTGCCCAGGTGGTAGCTGCGATCGTGCGCAGCGTGCCACGGGCGAGTGGAGGTTTCAGGAGGTTTGCCGCATCGCCGGTGCCGGCTGCACCGCCGGCGCCAATCAAGGTATGGGCTTCGTCGATGAAAAGGATGACCGGGGTGGGCGAGCTCTGCACCTCGTCGATCACCGAGCGCAGCCGCTGCTCGAACTCGCCCTTCATCGAGGCGCCGGCCTGCATCAAGCCGATGTCGAGGGCGCAGAGCCGGACATTGCGCAGCGGCGGCGGCACGTCCCCGGCGGCAATGCGTTGCGCGAATCCTTCCACCACCGCCGTCTTGCCGACGCCGGCTTCGCCGGTAAGAATCGGATTGTTTTGCCGCCTTCGCATCAGAACGTCTATCAACTGGCGAATCTCTTCGTCCCGACCCAGGATCGGGTCCATCTCACCCGATTTGGCCTTCGCTGTGAGATCCTGCGAGAAACGGTCGAGCGGTGTCGTGCCTTTCGGGCTGGCCTGATCCGCGCCGTCCGTGCCAGCGCCTACAAGACCCGAGCCGTCCATGGGCCGCATGGTCTCCTCGTCGGAGCCGGCCCAGATGGCGCGACGCTCGGCGGCCAATGCTTCGACGTTGACCTTGGCGAATTCCTGGGAGAGGTTGTTCAGCGCGCGACGGATGTCGTTCGACTTCAGCCCAGCCACGAGCAGGTGGCCGGTGCGGATCTGGGTTTCGCCGAAAAAGAGCGTGGCGTAGTGCCAGCCACGATCGAGGAGATCGATGACCGGATTGGCGATACCCGGCATGTCTGTTTCGTTCTTCCGAAAGCCGTTTATCGCGCCGGCAAGTTCCGACAGCAACCGCCCCCGGTCGAGCTTGTAATGGTCCACCGAGAGGCTTACGTCTGTGCGCTCCTGCTGCAGCATATGAAACAGCCAGTGCGCAAGCTCGACGTTGCGGTTCCCGGCGCTCTTGGCATGGCGAAGAGCCTGTATGAAGGCGTCGTAGCCGGCGCGGTTCAGTTTGCCCGTTACGGCTTCAATACTGATGTCGGTCACGGCGGCCCCTCCTGCTCAATTGCTCCGCCGATGTTTGACATCCAACGGAAATTGGCGCGAATCCCATGACATTGGGACGATCGGCGCGGTCGATAGGTTCAAATTGCCGAGGCATCGGCTGCGGCGTTCCGGCGGGCTCGCAGGCGCTCCCCGAGCTGAAAGCGGGCATCGCGGCGATATTCTTCAGTGGAGGTCCAGTTCGGGGAGACCCAGGTGGTCCATCCAAGCCGACCGCTCTGCCCTAGTCTGACGGGGACGACCTCTCCTGCTGGAATCGCGAGTTCGACCTCCCACTCCAATTCGTCGCCAATGTAGAAGAAAACGGCGTCGGCCAGCGGCTCCGACAAATTGCGCGCTTCGGTCGGTAGGAACTGCTCGTACTGGACAAAATTCTTGACGAACACCCGAACCCTGATCTTGTCTTCGATGCTGAACACGCGTGAGCCGAGAAGCGCGTCCCGACCGAGGCTGGCATGCGCCTCGCCGAGCCGGCTGCAGTGACTTGGATCGAACGCAAGCCAAGTGCCGACAAACTCGTCGATCTCGACCTTGACGTCGAACAGTCCCTGCAAGAACCGCGTCAGCCGTGACGCACATTTCGCCCTCGGGGCGACCAGTCCGACGAAGCTGAGCTTCGCCATGTCGGGTACGGTGTCCCGATTGGCGAAAACGTCTGAGCCGAGGCCGGCGAAGGAGCCGACATAGGCGATGAAGCGATCATCCGCGGGACGGTCGTGCTGCGCGATCGGGCGGGCGTCGGCCCAGGCACGAAAGAAGAGCTGCAGGAACCGGCCGTTGAGCAGGTCAAGAAAGCGCGGGAAGGCGTCGTCCCGCATCAGCCACCAGCTCAGACTTTCATCGGTCGTGGCAAGTGGCAGCGCACCTTGCGGACCCAGGAGACCGAGAAACTTGACGAGGATTCTGAGCCGGCCATTCTGGTCGTCCACTACGGCAAGATTAGAGGCAGGGAACTCGAGGTAGGGCACTTGGCCGAGATCGACGTACTCCTCGCGGCGAGCGGCGCTGTCACCGATCCGAGGTCGATCCGGATTGGCTCGCTCGAGCTGACGCAGGGTATTGAAGAAATCGAACCGCCAGGGTTCGGCCTTCATCTGGTCGATCAGCGTCATAGCGGTCTCCGCGTGCCCATGCGCGGTGGCCACCGCATGATCTCGCCACGCTCCGGCGTCGAGACGATCGTTTGGGTGAAGGTGTTGAAGCCTGAATAGTCGGCGAAGAAGCGCTCCAGCACAGCTCCGAGCAGGAACACGCCGCTCCCCTCGAACGCCTTCTCGTCAAGTGTGACAGTGATCTCCAGGCCGCGCGCGGCACCGCTCCCGGTGCGCTCCCGCACCCGTCGCACGACGGGCCGGCTTTCGATGCTGCGCACGCCCCGGATCTTGCGTTCGGTGGCGTCGTCGTACTGGTCGGCAAACAGGGACAGCATCTCGCGCAGCGCTCCTGCGTTCTTGCCGCCGTTGCGCTCGACGAGGCCGAGATAGTTCAGGCTCAGCATGTTGATCAGCCGCCAACTGACGATCCCGCTGTTGGCGATTTCGCTGCGACTGCGCAACTGGGCGATCACCGGCTCGCGCGGCCGGGTTGGACCAGCAACGCACACCAGGTCGAGGGACGTGTCGTCCAGCAGGTGGAAGTCGGCGCCGCTCGCGCCGACCGGCAGGTGCTCAGTGAGGTGCCGATTGGAACACAGCGCTCGGACGCTGAGCTCGGCGGCCGAGTTCTGCCCGTTCAATTCGCCGGGCTCGAGCAGCGATAGAAACATGTCCGTCCCGGTGTAATCAGAAGATGAGCCGTACGTCTTCTCTTCCACCGTGCGGCGCCGGGGCAGGCGGCGGACGGTGAAGTAAAGCCCCTGTGCGCTGGTTTGGTCGACGCTTGCCGAATACAGCGGGCGTACCAGCCGCTTGTCCTTCTCCGCCGGGAAATGCGCGTAGACTTCGAGGACCTGGTGCGGCTCGTATTCGAGATAGCGACTACGATCCGGCACCACGTGATATTCGTGGGTGTTCGACTTGACGGGGATTCGATCACTCGTCTTCTCGAACAGGTTGATCGCCGGTGCGGTGTAGAGCCTGAAGCTATCGGAACGCACCGCGGCGGCGAGCCGCGAATTGTATTCATCGAAGGCGAAGACGATATCGATCGACTTGCTGCGCAGGCGCGGCATCACGCTGCGGAGTCCGGTCAAGTGAACGCCAAGGAACTTGCGCGGAAACATGAAATATTCCCGGAGCAGCTCTGAGCCGCGAAAGACGCGGTTGTCGTGCGGAAACAGCGACTCGGTTTCGTCGAAACCGATCTGCTGCACGCAGTCGTGCGGTGCGCGCGTCACCACCGGATCGCCGAAATCGTCGAGATGTCGGAAGTAGACGCCCTTGCAATTCGATATCAGTTGTTCGTACAGCGCTATGCCATCTGATTCCGCACCGACGAGATAGATCGGGAGCTCGCTCATGCGGCAGCCCGCAAACCACGTTTCCGGCTTAGTCCGAGCCTCTGCATCCGACAGTTCCTCGTCAACCTGGGCCGCGGTGCGGTGAGTCAACGACAGCCTGAGTCCGGCGATGACGTCGCCGCCGACCGGGATTCCGAGTGCCTGCAGCGCGCCCGCGGTCGAGAAGTATTCGGCGCCTGTGATGTCGAACGGCCAGAGCGTGATATCGCGGCAAAGTCGAAATCGGCAGGCGAGGCTTCGCTCTCTCTCTCGGTAGGTGGCGTCGAAATAGGCGCCGCGCGCGATCTTTTTGCCGTCGCGCAGGGCCGGGTCGGCATAGGGCGGTCCTGCTGCGACCAGCATGGCCGACGGGGTAGGGGCAAGGTAGTTCGGAACTAGCTGTTCGAGCAGATTCGAGGTGAATTCCGGAAATTCGTGCTTTAGCTTCAATTGGACACGGGCGGCAAGAAACGCCGCGCCTTCCAGTAGCCCGGTGATCATCGGATCCGAGCGATCCCTGATCAGGCCGCCCAGGCGTTCGGCGATGCCGGGATACTCCTCGGCGAAATCTCCTGCTTGCTCGTACAGCAGGGACAATTCGCGATTGTAGAAGTCCAGGAATTCGCGATTCATGCTAAAGTCGATTGATCTGGATATCGCCGCTGTCGAGCTCGACGTCGGCGACGAATTCCACGGGAACGTTGAGCGGTTCAGCTTTCAGATCGGCGTGAACGATGAAGCGCAGCTTGAGCTGCTCGGGTCCGATCGAGGCGTCGCGGCGGACCCGGATTGTCTTGCGATCGAGCCTTGGTTCATAATTGAGCAGTGTGGTGCGCAGCGAGCCGCTGAGCTCGTCGTCCGTGACCTCGTCGATCGAACGATTGGCGATGTCGGGAAAGCCATAGTTCAGAATCGACGTTCGTACGCAATCCCGGCCGCTCATGTCTAGCGTCGATTCGAGAGCGATCGTATTGAGGAGCGTTTCGACGTCATGGGAGACCTCGCGCCGGAGGAGTGCCTCCGAGATCGGGTGGCGTCCTGTGCTGCGCCGGCCTGCGATAATCCGTTCACCGGACTGATCGCGCAGATCGAGCTTCTTGCGCGCATCACGCGCTTCATGCGCCGCGCGAAAGGCGAGCATCAGCGGCGGAGAGAGCCGATCCTTTTTTGGCGTAAGCGTCAATCCGGTCCCCATGACGTTCGGCGCCTATGCCGCTTCGAAAGGCGGCAATCGGCGTCGCACTTGACGTATCGTGGCCAGGCATCCGGTCGTAACCGGGGCCATTCGAAGGATGCAATTTGGGATAGCGCCGCATGGCGCCGGTGTCCGCTATTGGCAACCGGCGCCAGGCGAGGGGCCGAAGATCATGCCCATTCCTTGTTGGCAGGAACGTCCCAGCCGAAGGTCGGCGAGGCGCCGGCGGCACCCTTGTCCGTCTGGGTCTTGTAGGTCATCTTGACCTTGGCGAAGTTCAGACTCACGTTTTCGGTTAGGCGCTCTTCGCCGTGCGATCCGCCGGTCGAGACGCTGGAGACCAGGACGTGCTTCATCTCGATCTTGAGATACTCCAGCGGGTTCTCGCCAGCCTTGCGCACAGTCAGGATCGCCGTTTCGATGTGCTTTCCGTTCGCGCAGACCTTAAACAATTCCGGGGTGGCCTTGTCCACGAAGTGCGTGAAGTGGAGATCCTGGACGTTGACCTTGCCGGCGCCGCCTCCGGATCCGCTGTGGAATGTACCGGCCTGGCTTTCGCCGAACGACCAGCTCAATACATCAATCTCGTCCTTGTGCTTGTCATCCAGCGACTCGCCCTTGATGGGATCGAGTTTCAAGAAAATATCGACAGCCATAGCTTAGTCCTCTCAAAAATCTGCAATTGACAGTTGCGATGACGTGGCGTCAGGAGCTCGGGCCTGGTAGGCGCGAGACGAGACTGAGGCCGACGTCCATCGCTTCGAGTTGGAAGTGTGGACGGAGAAAGAAGCGTGCGTTGTAATATCCCGGGTTCTCCTCGTTTGCTATGACCTCGACCTTCGCTGCGGCCAGCGGCTTGCGCGCTTTCTGAGCTTCTGACGATAGGGCTGGGTTGGCATCAACGTACTCGTTGATCCAGGTTTGCAGCCAGACCGTCAGCTCATCCTTTTCCTTCATGGATCCGATCTTGTCGCGAACCATGCACTTCAGATAGTGCGCAAAGCGGGACACTGCGAACATGTAGGGCAGACGTGACGACAGGTTGTCAGACGCGGTTGCATCCACGCCTTTCTCGCCGAAATACTTCTTCGGCTTGTAGAGCGACTGCGCACCGATGAAAGCCGCCTTGTCGGTGTTCTTGCGATGGATCAGCGGGATCAAACCCGCCTTGGCGAGTTCATGCTCGCGACGATCGCTGATCGCGATCTCGGTTGGACATTTCAGGTCCACGCCGCCGTCGTCGGTCGGGAACGTGTGCGTGGGCAGGTTGATGACCTCGCCGCCGGACTGAACACCGCGGATGCGGGTGCACCAGCCGAACTCCTTGAAGGCGCGATTGATGTTGACAGCCATTGCGTAGGAGGCGTTGATCCAACCGTACTTGTCGCCGGTATGCCCGTCGGTTTCTTCCTCGAAGGCGAATTCTTCCACCGGCTCCGACTTGGCGCCGTAGGGAAGGCGACCCAGCACTCGCGGCATGCAAAGGCCGAGATAGCGCGAGTCATCCTGGTCGCGGAGACCTTTCCAAGCCGCGTATTCCGGCGTGTCGAATACCTTGCCGATGTCGCGGGGATTGGACAACTCAGTCCATGAATCCATGCCCATCAGCGTGGGCTCGGCTCCGGCGAAGAAGGGAGCGTGCGCGGCGCCGGCGACCTTGCTGAGATCACGCATCAACTGCACGTCGGTCGGCAGATGACTGAAATAGTAGTCGCCGATCAAGCAGCCGAACGGCTCGCCGCCTAACTGGCCAAATTCGTACTCGTAGACCTGCTTGAACAGCGGGCTCTGGTCCCAGCGGGCGTCTGGATATAGCCGCAGGTTGCGATAGAGCTCGGTCTTGGAGACATTCATCACGCGAATCTTGAGATTGGCGTCCGTCTCGGAATTGAAGACGAGATAATGCAGGCCGCGCCAGGCGCTTTCGATCGCTTGGAACTCGGGCGCATGAAGAATCTCGTTCATCTGCGCGGTGAGCTTCTGGTCGATCCGCGCGATCATCTCCTCGATGGTGTCGAGGACATCCGACTTGATGACGCTCGTGTCCTTCAACGCCTCCTGAACGAGCGTGGATACCGCATTCTCGACTTCGGTCGCAGCGCGTTCCGTGCGGGGCTTGAAGCTCTGCTTGAGTAGGTTCGCAAACTCGTCGGCCTCGGCGGTCCCGGCCTGAGTGACGTTCGCCTTTTGACCAGCTTCTTTTGCCATGGTCCCCAGTCCTTCTCTTTATTTCTATTTCTCGGCGTCGGGTTCGGTCGGTTGGCTCGCTGTCCGTTCTTTCAGCGCGGCCATCAGCTGCGGATCGCTAAGGAGCTTCTTCAACTGATCCTCGGCAGCCACCTTGCCGTCCATGTAGCGGAGCAGGTTGGCGAGCTGTTCGCGGGCCTCCAGCAGCTTGGCCGTGGCTGGAACCTGTCGGGCGACCGCTACGGGTGAGAAGTCGGCCATCTTGTTGAAGCGCAGGCTGACGGAAATCTTCTCGTCGGCCGCTTCGCTTAGGCGGTTGGCCACGCGGGCTGTCACCCCGGGCTGGATGGCCGCCATGCGGTTGTCGAAATTGTCCATGTCGAATTCGAGGAACTTGCGCTCCTCGACCTTGGGTTTCTCCACGCCAGCGTTGTTGCCGGAAAGGTCTGAAAGGACGCCCATCACGAACGGCAACTCGATCAGCCGCTCAGCGTCGTAGGGATCTTCGTAAGTGATGTGAACGCGCGGTGCGCGGTTACGACGGATGAATTTTTGACCGCTGTCGGTAGCCATGGTTCCCCTCTTTGCGAAATCATTGAGAAGCCGGTTTGCCGCGACGCAGGTTACAAGAGCAGTTCAACTTGCGGTCGGCAAAATCTATATGTCCTGTTAGTGACGTTGAGCGAAATGTGGGTTCAATACGATTTGTCGATTGTCTTGAGCGCGCCCTCGGGCAGGACATCATTCAAAAGGCTGAGAAAGTCTCGCTGTGCCAGTTCGCGCGCGCGGTCGACCAAAAAGGGAATAGGGCTCGACGGTTCTGCGGTCCGAAAAAATGCGGCCACTTTGGCCAGCATGCCCAAGGCCTGTGCTCTATTTTCTGCAGAGAAAACAGTATCTTGAACTTCGCTCTCGATCCCGGACGAGGATGGGGTGGCAAGCTCCGCCATCCGTTCGATGGGCAGGTCGAAGAACTTGTCTCGCCCGATATTGATCGCGGCGCTCTCTACGTGGGCGGGCACCAGCATTCGCATCACTTCGATAAAAGATTTACCAACCATCTCCTGCGCCTGACGCACTAGCAACAGGGCGGGATTCGACGGTTCCATTCGGGCGAAATAGTCCGCGGCGGCGGCAAGTGCCGCAGTGGCCTGCCCCGACGACGTCAGCGCACCGGTTGCCTCAATCGGGTGTTGCGTGTCGGCTAGTTTAGCGTCGTCTGACGGCGCAGCCACCACGGCGCTCGGGTCACGCTCCGCGACGAGGCCCGCAAGCCAGGCGGCCATGCCATTGACGACGCCGGAGACCCTGTCGAGGCTGATGGGTTGCCCCGAGTTCAACTTTTCGTGCCAGATCGTCTTGATGCCTGCAATTTCGGCAGCGACTGCCGAACAACGTGCACTCACCGCCCTCAGGGTCTCGAGATCTGTGTCGCCAATGATGCGCTCGATCATTGCAAGATCGGGACCGTCAGTGTCGGCGTCACCAGCGGGAATTTCTCCCTTGGCAACCTGATAGGCACGGTAGTTGAGGGTCCCCTGTCTGCGATTTTCGATCAGCGGCAGGAATTGAAGGGGATTGATCACGGTCGGAAACACGTCGATCGCTTCGATCGTGACTGCGCGAAGAGCGTAGTCGCCGTCTTCGGCCCTCGGATGTACAGCTTCCCACTGCTCCCTAAGCAACGTGGTCGTCGCCTTCAGGCAATTGAGAAAGCCGTCAAGATCCCGGTTAAGGATGGAGAACTTGGCCAGCAGCATGTTCAAACGCAGATCGCGGGTGCGCGCCAGAAGAGGTCGTGCGGCCGCAAACTGGCCCACGATGTCGATGGCTTTCGGATCGAAGCGCCCGCGATCTCCATTGGCGTTGACCACCTCGAAGTACGACATCGGAAGCAGCGATTCCGCACCTGCGAAGAAGTTGAGGTACTGAACGTCCCCATTTGCGTCGAGATCGGGCCCGCAGGGATCGTCCGCGGCTACGGGCTGGGTCAAGGAGGCGACGTCGAGCATGATCGTCCATCTGCTGGGCCCCCGCCGAACCCCGTGGCGTACCCAGGAGCGCGGGAGAGACTATGATCCGATTGTCTTATGGGTCAGATGCTTGGCGGTCCTGGTTCATTCCCGGTGATCATGACAGTTTCGCGTGAACCAGCAAGCTCTTGGAGGCGACTACTTGAAGGCCTGGGTGGTTCTGTGTACGGCTGCTGTGGCGCGTCAGGATGCCAACCCCGGACGGACTTACCGGCCTGCCAGCAGCGGCCAGGATGTCCGTGGTTATTGCATGACCGCCTGATCTGCTCTTTGGAGCCGATCATGCGGCCGACGAGGGAGTTTAACGCCCACATGGGCCAGCTTACCCAAGATACCCGCCTCTGCGAGCTCAAGACGCCACTCGGCAAGGACGTTCTGGTTTTCGTCGGATACGAGGCTTCGGAAGGTCTCAGCGAACTCTTCGAGTATCGTATCGAATGTCTCAGTGAGGACGCCGATCTCGACTTCGACCGCGCAATCGGTCAGCAGTGCACGCTGAAGATAAAGCTTCATGAGAAGGAGCGCGAGTTCAGCGGCATTCTCACCGAAGCGCAATGGCTTGGGGTAAAGAACGACTATTTCAGCTACAGAATCGTGCTTCGGCCCTGGTTATGGCTGCTGTCGCGAACCACCGATTGCCGGATATTCCAGGACAAGAAGGCGCCCGACATCATCAAGGAGGTCTTCAACGATCGCGGCTTCACCGACTACGAATCGAAGCTGACCGAGGAAGGTTCCTGTCCGAAGCTCGAATATTGCGTTCAGTACCGCGAGACCGATCTGAATTTCGTTTGCCGATTGATGGAGCAGCACGGCATCTACTACTTCTTCAAGCACGAGGGCGGCAAGCACACGCTGGTACTGGCGGACTCAAAATCGTCGCACAGTCCGATCAACGGACTCGCCTCGATCCCATACATACCGCTGACGGGTGCCGACCGGCGAGGCGAGCAACACATCTACGAATGGGTCTCGGAGCGCAGGTTTCGGACCGGCAAGGTCGAGCTCAACGATTACAATTACCAGAAGCCCAACGCGCAGATGATCAGCGACGCCAAGGGCAACGAGCATTACTCCCGATCAGAAATGGAATTTTACGACTATCCGGGGAAGTTCAAGGAAAAATCCGACGGCGAGCGCTACGCGAAGATCCAGCTTCAGTCCGAGCAAGCCATGGACCGGCGGCGCCGCGGCAACGGTGATGCAGTAAACCTGTTCCCCGGTGGATTGACTAAACTCGAGAAGCATCACAAGGACTCGCAGAACGTCGAATATCTGGTGGTACGAGCCACCCATTCGTTCTCGATCGAATCTTACCGCACGGGTGGTCCCAGCGACGCCGGTCAGCACGTCTATTTCGGGAGCTACGAGTTCTTGCCGAGCGACCGTCCGTTCCGGGCGCCGATGTTGACGCCGAAGCCGAGGATTAATGGTGTCCAGACCGCCAAGGTGGTGACCAAGGACGACAATTCGAGCGAGGAGATCGACGTCGAAAACCTCGGCGAAATCTATGTACGGTTTTTCTGGGACCGGAAGAAAAAGCGGTCTTGCCGGTTGCGCGTTGCTCAGGTCTGGTCCGGCAAGAAATGGGGCGGTCAGATCATTCCGCGCGTCGGACAGGAAGTAGTCGTCGAATTTCTGGAAGGCGATCCGGACCGGCCCCTGATCATCGGCACCGTCTATAACGACGAGTACAAGCTGCCCTATGATCTGCCGTCCAAGAAGACGATCGCGGGATTGAAGTCCGATTCGACCAAGGGCGGCGGCGGCTACAATGAGTGGAATTTCGAGGACAAGAAGGGCTCCGAGAAGATCACGGTGCATGCCGAGAAAGACCATGACGTGACGGTCCGCGACACCGAGACGCGGACCATCGGCGAAGCCGCGCTCGGCGGCGACACCCGCAAGACGACCCTCGTCAACGGCAACGACAAGCTCGATATCGAGTTGGGCGGTCAGCATATCACTATGGCGATGGATCAGTCGGTCACCGCAGGCCTAACCATCACGCTCATGGCCAACGTCAACATCACGCTGCAGGTCGGCCCCAGCCAGATCATCCTGACGCCTGGGGGCATCGTCATCAATGCGCCGACCATCGCGATGACGGCGCAGGGAGCCATGGCGCTCACAGCCGGGGGCCCGCTGGGTGCCCACGGCCTGCCAACCCTTGTCGGTTGAGTGCTATGAGCCAAGTTAGGTTCGGTGCGGTGCGGGATCTCATTCAGGCCTACCCAATGGCGCGCGATGACGTCGGCAGGGCCGAGCCCGACAAGCCTTCACTCGATTTCCTGCAGGACGCCACCAATGCGTGCAATTGGAACGGGGCCGTCTCCTTCTGCGCTTATCTGCTGCCCCGGCGCGTCGCCGTTGCCTGGGGATGCCGCTCGTTACGGCGGATGTTCGACCATTTCGATGCCAACGACGCCAGGTCGCTGAACTACGTCGAGGCCTGGGTCAGGCAGCCCGACGAGCAGTCCCGGAACAAGGCGTTGGCCGTCGGCAACGCCAACGATCCGGAACAGCCGGCGACATGGCTTGCGCTGGCGGCCGGATGGTCTGGCGGAAGCGTGGTCCCGGCGGAATTTGCGCCGGTCGAGGCCAAGCCCGATCAAGCTGCACGCGCGGTACGCGCGGCCCTGCTGATCGCCCTTTGCCGGCTCCCCCGCGAGTCCCGGGACCGGATAATGACGGCATGCCTAGAGGATGGTATTCAGTTGGCACGCGGCGAACCGCGCCCGCCGCGCTAACGAGACGAAGAGATGGTGCTTCGCTTCAATATCGAGAACGAATCGAACCTTCCGGACGGTGGCCCTATATCATTTACGGTCACCGGCAGGCGCTCGGTCGATATTGGCCGCGACCGTCATCTTGACTGGACGTTGCCTGATCCGGCTCGGACGATCTCCGGAAAGCATTGCGAGGTGCATTTTCGCGATGGCGGCTATTGGCTGCATGACGTCTCGACGAACGGCACCTTTCTCAATGGCGCCGACCAGCGAATGCGGGCACCGCACCGGCTGCGTGACGGAGACCGGCTCACCATTGGCCACTACATCATCGGGGTTTCACTGGAGGATGAGGCGGGCGGGCATCCGCAGGATCGCGAGGCACAGCAGCACGTTCCTCTCGTCCAGCAACATGCCGATTATCGGGAATTGTGGGCGGCCGATCGCGACGTACCGCCGCCCATCGATCCGCAGCAATTGAAGAAGCCGCGCGAGGCGGCGCGACCCGTCAATCCGGAGTTTCTGGATTGGGCGGCGAGCGTCCCGTCGCCGGGCGTGGATCCCTTTCGACGACCACCGCCGACGTCGCCGTACCTGTCTTCCGCGCAGGACGACATGAGCTGGGCCGACGGCCCGGTCGCCGCACCAAAAGCCCCCATCGAACCGCCGCCCGCGATGCCGACCCCGCGCCGGCCCTCGGTGTGGGCCGATGCTGAAGCGGCGCCCGTCCAGCCGCCGCCACCGCCATATGTCGAGCCGTCGCGACCGGCGCAGGCGATGGACGAAACGCCGGCGCCCGCCATGACGGCCGGCGGTGCCGACTTCGCGCGGCTGGTGGCACGCGCCGCCGGATTGCCCGACAATTTCTTTGCCAACACGACCGATGCCGAGCTCGCCGGACAGCTTGGTAGCATCTTGCGCATGACCGTGGACAATCTGATGGCGCTGCTGCAAGCGCGAACTCAGGCCAAGCAACTGACGCGCAGCACCAGCCAGACC
>Ga0207705_10002421_pt1 | contig 14404 bp, 4 predicted proteins | sample KBSC13metaG_FD_184314 | JGI IMG/M metagenome (GOLD analysis project Ga0207705, IMG submission 184314) | Corn rhizosphere microbial communities from Kellogg Biological Station, Michigan, USA - KBS C1-3 metaG (SPAdes) (version 2) | ecosystem: Host-associated > Plants > Roots > Rhizosphere > Soil ...
CGCGAACTCCCGCTTCTTCTTCGATCCCGACATCGCCGCAAGCTCGTCGAATGACGCCGCGACCCCGGCCAGTGTCAACGTGGCGACAGAAGCTGTTTGCGTCGACTCCGAAAATGCCTCATATGCCAGATCGCCCAGGTCACCGAGACGGACAATTCGCGCACTCATCTCTGCGGCGGGCAATCCGGAGACCGATTCCACTGCCGCGAATAGCGCCGAACCACCGACACTCGTCGTACGCTGGTCGCGTAGCGGAAAGAGATAACCTGCGAGATATCGGGCGGCGATGGAGAGGTCGATGTCGCCAAGTGTCGAGAAATATGCCGCCAGTGTAGCTGCCTTTTCGAGACGTTTGGTCGTCGACCCGACTTGCTCGGCTGCCTGCGCAAAGGCTAAAAAGGAGCTGTTCAATTGATGCTCGTCGGACCCTGTTAAAATTACCATTATAGTTCTTGCTCGCTTCGCCGATAATTCGCCTAACAGCGTGTGCCAAATTTTGGAAAGTGCGACCGCACTCTGGAAAGCAAACGCACTATACGCCGCCGGAAATGGCTAATGGGCAGTGGCCGCAAATTCGTGCAATCTCCCGGTAGTACCGCTTATGTCACCGAAGGGAGGTTGCCTCCAGGCACGACTGCCGGCAGTACGCCGACCCACAGGGATCACGCCCCAATGCTAATTGGTTCGCTGGAGCAGGAATGAATTCATCCATAGGCACGCGCAAGAACACACCAGAAAAAGTTGCAGTCATCGGCGCGGGCCCCGCGGGCCTTTCCGCAGCCTATGGCCTGGCGCGTCGCGGCCTCAAAGTCGATGTTTTCGAGGCGGAGCCCGCCATCGGCGGCCTTGCTCGCACGCTCACAATCTGGAACCAACGTGTCGGCATTGGCCCACAGTCCTTCTTTACCCACGACGACCGTGTCAACCGACTCTGGCAGAGTCTCGCCGGCGACGACTACACTATGATCGACCGTTGCGAGGGCATCCTCGACGACGGTCATATCTATAATTCCCCGCCGAGCCTGCGCGAAATCAAGACCCAATTCGGCTTCCGCGAAGCACTTAACTGCTTTGGCAGCTACACACGCGACCGCGGTCGCGTGTCGGACATCCACAGTCTCGAGGACGCCCTCACTCATCGATTTGGCCCTCGACTCTATGACAGGCTGATGCGGCCCTTTCAAGAGAAGCTCTGGGGCACGGCGTGCGCCGACCTCGAGAGCGAGTTTGCAAGTCACTGCTTTCGAGGCGTCTCATTGACCTCGGTGTTGAGTAACGCTCTCACGGGCAGCCACGAACTCCGCGATCGAAATCTTGCCTCGCAGTTGCCTTGCCCGCACGGCGGCCCGGGCATGATCTACGACCGGATGCGTCAAGAGATACAAGCACTCGGAGGCAAAGTCCTCGTCAACGCTCCCGTCAAGCGGGTGGTGGTGGCGTCGGGTAGGGCGTCGGCGCTTGAAATGGAGGACGGCACGATTCGGTCGTTCGACCACATCGTGTCGACCATGCCGCTGTCACACCTCGTCTCGCGACTCCCCGGCGCGCCGATACCGTTGCGAGCAGCAGGTCAGTCGCTCCAGTTCCGCAACACCATCGTCGCCTACGTCAAGATCGAAAGCGCCGACCTCTTCCCGCAGCAGTGCATCTACCTGCCGGGCGACAATGTCCAGGCCGGTCGCGTCACCAATTTCCGGAACTTCGTCCCCGAAATGTACGGCAACGAGCAGTCGACCATTCTCGCGCTCGAATACTGGTGCTACGACACCGATCCAAAGTGGAAGGAGCCGGACTACAACCTGCTCGCCACCGCAGCCCAGGATCTTCGCACGAGTAACCTGTTACGTGGCGCGCGGATCAGCGACGGGACCATCCTGCGCATCCCCCGCACCTACCCAGTCTACCGCCGCGCCTACCGCTCGAACCTCGAGCCGATCATCGACTATCTGTCGTCGACCGCCGGCCTGACCGTGATCGGTCGCGGCGGTTCGTTCAAGTACAATACCCAGGACCACGCCATCCTCGCCGGCGACCTCGCCGCCGAAAACATCGTCGATGGCGCCCGCCACGACCTCTGGCGCCTCGACCCGGACTACACGTCATATCCGTCGATTGTTGAACCGGACCGCGTCGACGGCCCACCACATCTCGTCCTCATCAACGCCGACGGTCAAGAGATCGACCGTGCCTCCGTCAAAAAAGCCGCTTGACGGTTGACAGAGAGAGCCTTGTCGGGTATAGTATTACGGTCGTTTTCGCTAGTAATGGCAGGGCGATGGTGCCGGATAGTTCAGTTGGTAGAGCGTCTGACTCTGGATCAGAAGGTCCTAGGTTCGAATCCTAGTCCGGCAGTTCGATAGTAAAAAAGCAGTCGTTAATCTGAATTAACAGGTTGACGACTGCTTTTGTTTTTAGTTGTTGCTGCTAAAACTGGAGTGTCAGTCGGTCATCTGAGATTATTGCGGTACAAATTATCGTAGGCGGGAATGGAACTAGCATTGAGATCTACCACGCTATTTAGTGGAGTCTATTCACGACGGATATCCGAACTCCGTTCGATGCTCGGCGGATAGCCGTACGCTTTCTTGTAGACTCGACTGAAGTAATGGCTGTCGTCGAAGCCGCAGTACGCCGCCACCTCCTTGACGGTCGACCGTGATTGCCGGAGCAGTTGACGGGCACGGCTGAGGCGTACGGAATCGAGGTACTCCTTCGGCGATATGCGGTAGCTGCGGCGAAATTTTCTGAAGAGGGTTGACCGGTCTACTTCGAGACGGCGTGCGATATCGTCGACGGTGAGGCCGGTCATGAAAGAGTGATCGATGAGTCGGCGGGCTAGTTCGGCGACATTGCGTTCAGGCGATGTCGATGCCGCAGGGGCCGCTCTTCCGAGAAGATCGATCAGTCTCCACGCGGAGGCGGTCGGGAAGGCAGGCGGACAATCCGGAAGGAGATAGGTCTCCTCCACTTCTCCGAATAGGTCCTCTAGCGAATCGGCAACATTCCCCCGAAGATGAGGATTCTCTGGCGTAATCCCCACCATCGACAAAGCCTCGATCGCCTGGCTGCCGTCGAGCACGCACCAGGCGTAGCTCCATCGCAGCCTTCCCAGTTGGGCACCTTTCGCTTGACGGTCACCGTATCGATAGTAAGTCCCTGGGAAGAAGGTAAAGACGTCTCCCGCCTCGACGTCGAAGCTTGCTTCTTCGGTTCGGATCGTTCCCTGTCCCGACCGCATCACATGGACGGCAACGTTCGGGGACACCTGTTCGTGGCTGAAGTTTCCCGAGCTGATAAAGCGCGCCATAATCGAGAGTGAGAGGCCGGTGTCACGCTCAGCGCCCTGTACTATTTCAGGAAAGTAAAGGCGGTTCTCACCGCCTTCGTTTGTTTCTTCATGCAACATAATTCCACCACATACAACATAATTCTCGCTTGTACAGAAGTTGATTAGCTTCTACAATAGCTATGTCAACACCAATTATACACAACTCTGTCCTAGAGGAGAATTATCGAATTGAATACGGAAATGCTCGACTATCTATTCGACCTGAGGGGTTACCTGATCCTTGACAACGCGGTGGATGAAGGACATGTGGCGGATTTGAATGCCGGCCTCGACCGCTTCCCGGCGCTGGAGTCCGGGCAATGGCATGGCAACATCCAGCGTTTCGACAACAACGCGGACGGCGGAATGGAACTGCACAACATCGTCGAGGGAGGTGAGCCCTTTGAGCGCCTCATCGACAATCCGTCGTGGATCGACTTGATGCGCCGCTATTGCGGAGAGCACGAGTCGTATGTCGAAGGACTGTTCATCGACGAGTGTTTTGCTTCCATCAGGCGCTCAGGAGGGTTCTGCGCGGTTCATTCAGGCGGGTATCGTGGGGCGATGCGCGGGCAGTATCGACACCGGAACGGCAGTTTCCGCTGCGGGCAAGTGAATGTATTGCTGGCGCTTACCGATATCGGCCCCGGCGACGGAGCGACGATGGTCATCCCCGGCAGTCATAAGTCGAACCTTCCACATCCGGAAGCCGGCGGCGCCTATACTCCCGGACGAATGGACCGGCTGGCAGGTGCGGAGGAAGTGCATCTGAAGAAAGGGGACGCCTTGCTGTTTGTTGACGGCCTGGCTCATGGCGCGAGTTCGCGTGTCAATCCCGGCGAGCGGAGGGTGGTCATCTATCGATACGGAGTGTCGTGGGGGGCGACGCGGTTCGGATTCGGCTATTCGGACACGTTGTTGGAGCGACTACCGTCACAGCGTCGTGCAATCCTGCAACCGGTCGCCCCGCGCTTACCGTAGGCATGACAAGGACCCGAACTGGTTATCAGTCCGGGTCCCTGGGTTTTTATGATGGACTTATAATAGTCCGGTCCTTGCTGATTTTTCAGCGTTCCACCTCCTCTACGCCCGGTCTCGGCGGCTCTTCTTCGTGTTCGCGCCGAATCCACCCTCCTTGTCATGGTCGTGCGAACCGCGGTGCGCTTCTGCGATTTTCTTTGCTCCCTCGGAGCCTGGTCTTAGCCTTAGACAATGTTCCGTCTACGAAGTCAAACTGCTCGAAATCGAGAACGGTCGTGCGCCTTTCCACGAAGCGCGCATATTCATTCTCGTCGCTGCACGCAATAAAGGTTGTCTACGATGACCAAAAAATCCGTCCAAAGCAAGTATACTATCAGTAAGTTACGGCAATAGTGTCCGGCTTGAAGTTTTCCCCGTTCTACCTCCCGAGGTTATGTGGCCAAGTACGCTACGACCTTAGTCCATGGATTCGCGTTTTTGCGGAATCCGAGGACATTGTCGTTTGCGGACTTGCGGTTTGAGCACTCGACTCAACCTGAGCGCTAAACAGCGCTCAGGTCGAGCTTGGCAGGCCACGTCGGGAATATTCCCCCGCGGAATGCAAGTGTCAATGGACTGAGGCCCTCAACGGTCGCACGTCATACAAACAATGAGACATCACATGCGATATAAGATCACTGCGGTTTTGCTTGCCGGCGGGTTATTTGCCGGATCTCCAACATTTGCGGCTTCAATCGGAAAGCGCACTGCAGGCGCTTCGACGAAGACCGTTCCCACGTCGCAATCGTCGCCGGCGATAGAAGCCGCGCTTGAACGAAAATGGGCTCCGATTGTTGCGAAGGCGAATAGTGAGGTCGACGAGGACCATTGCGCCGAGGCCATTCCGGCTCTGGTCAGGGTGGTCAAGGAAGCGGGTCGGACGTCACACGCCGGCGCCACGGCGAGTTTCGTGCTGGCGTCCGCGTACCGTGCTGTTGGTCGCTTTGATGAGGCGATGGCGGAGAACAACACACTACTAGCGGTTCTGTCCAAGCGTCCTGACCTTGCGACAGCCGTACCCGCGGACGTTTCCCCGGACCTCCTCGGTGATGCCAACGAGTTGCACAGCACACTCGTTTGGCAGATTGCCGTGCAGAAGGATTACCTTGCCAGGGTTGCGGCGGCAAAGACACCCGCGGATCTTCTGCTGGCGCAGGCTGATCTGGCTCAGTACAGGTTTCAACGGGATGAAGCCGTCAGGCTCGCTTATCGGGCTGCTCGCATCGGTCTCAATGCGCCGTCAATAGACCCAAAGACGATGCGAAAGCTTATCAGCTACTGCATGGTGTTTCGCAAGGAGCCGCTGTTTGTCTCGCTGCAGCCGGATATCGCTAAGTACTACGGCGCCAAGGTTGCCGCCGCGAAGACACCGGTGGATAAGCTGCTAGCTCAGGTAGATCTCGCGCAGCATCAGTTTCGCCCGACCGAAGCATCGAACTATGTTCATAAAGCCGTTCGCGCAGGCCTGAAAGAACCTCATATGACGCCCGAGACGCAGCGGCGTCTCGTCGAGGAATATCGTTCGATCGACCAGAAGTCCTGGTCTACATCGCTGAGGCAGGAATTAGATCAAACGTTGACGCGCCGCGATGCGAGTCCCTCTTGCCGCACTCTTGCGCTGCAACTTTTGTTCGCAATGGCCGATCTGCCGACTGTCGTTCGCGCCTCCCGGCGGATTCTCGCGGAATCCGACGTCACTCCTCAGGAGGCTGGTCTACACAAGCTTGCTGCTTCATTCGTCGAGCAGTTGCGAATAAGGAAGCAGGCCGCGGAGTTAGCTTCTTCCGGACAGAACGTTGACGCGATCGTGCTCGATGCGGCGAGTTCGGAGGCGAGCGGGCAGTGGAGTGATGCGGTGGAGAAGTACCAGTACCTTGCTGACTTCGTACACTCGACCAGCCTTCCAGACTCGGATCCGCCGGCGCGTTACGAAAGCGAAGTCTCTCGATCTTTACCCCTCCTGCGTGCCGCCGCAAAGATTCCGCCCGTTGAGAAATCCGGATGTGAGTTTCTCGGGGTGGACAACACAGTCGGCACCAACTGGCGTTCATCCCTTGGCACGGAGGCCTGGGTACTGTGCGCACTGCACGGCGCCGACTTGTGCGGGGGCCCGGCGCTGCTCAGCGGTACGTTTTCCTATCGCCCCTATATTGGAGACGCTCAGAACCAGTTGCGCCGGTGGCGCGATCCGTTGGGTTATCAGAGCCGCCCGAATTCCGACCTTCCGCTTCAGGATCCCACCGTTCCCGGGCGCGGCATCCTCTCGTTTCTCGACGACAATGGCGAGACATATGCCAAGGGGACCGGCCCGGACTTGTATGTCGACTTGACCATTCCTGGCGGATCGCACATCCTCTCGTTACCGCTCCACTTTAGCGATCCGTACAACAAAGATCCACGCTATCGTGTTTACCTGTTGTCCCGGCTGCACAGCGATCATAAAGGCACCGATGCTGCCGCGTGCATCTGCACGGGCCTCGTGACGGTGAGCGACGGGGCTGGCGAAGCGAGGTTTGCCGTGCGCGGTCCCGCCCAGTACACCATGGTCATTCGGCGCCTCAACAGCCTGAACGCAAACCTTCCGGCCCTGTTCCTTGATCCAGATCCGAGAACGCTTCGCCCGGACAACGTCGCGGACGACTTCACGCCTGAGGAACTCAAGGCGGCCGGGATGTCCGAAGGGGGAGCCTCAACGCCGGTTGGTCAGCTGGTCGCGCGACTGGAATCCACTGAGGCGCAGGTCGTTCCCACCGGTGTTTCCGACGCGGGGTGGACGTCGCTTGCTCAGGACGCCAATGTGCTTGTTACCCAAGCCGCCACGACGCCGGCGGGCCGGGCGGTGGCGGCTTGGGTGGCTTGGAAAGCTTCAGAGCGCTTGCTGCTGCGGAAGGGGGACGCTCTCGATGCCTTCTCGAAATACCTGCAAGCGCGTATTACTGACTGGAAACCGGGCACTGAGGTTGCCCATCTTCAGGCGATCTCCGGCAATTACGTAGCGCGAGGCAAACTCGGCTATGCTGAGGTGGCTGACAGCGCCGCTTGGGATGTCGCGGTGAAGCAATTGCCGGATAATGCGCCAACCGAGGAGCGCCAGCATGCTTCATCGGATATCACCACTGAGTCTGGCGGTCAACCGGACGGGCCGCGTCTCACGCTTGTCAAGCGACTCTGGAACGATGGCACGCACGCCTTTCTAACTTCCACGCCTTGCCGCCTGTGGAATGGCGACGGTGGTCCGGAACCTCAGCCGATAGCCATGGCGTTCGATGCCGCGTATGCATCTGCGATGGCGTCCCGCGGTACCTCGTACCTGCTTGCGCAATCGTCGACATCGGCGACACCGAAGCTGGCCGTCGCCGGTTCCGACTTTGATGCACAGGCGCCAGCCGGCGCACGCGCATGGATCGACGAACTCGCAAAGAATGTACACCTCACCCTTGCCGTCGATCACCAGTCCGCGGGAACGAGCCAAAGCGCGGCGGATGTCGACGAATCGGTCATACAACCATACGGCAGCATCGTGTATGCGGCGGCATCAGAGCCCCTGCTGCAAGCTGGCAACAACGGAAAGTCATCGCTTCTTCGCCCCGACCAGATGGAGCTTTTGGCACGGGCACTGCTCAGCCGAACGATGTTCCCGGTCGATGAGCATAACACGGATGTCAAGCAGGCCGAATCGGTATTGGATCGGATCGTGTCGCAATACCCTTCCTATGCTCGGTCGACGCAAGTGTCGGCTTTGCTCGGCTCGATTCGACAGTAAGGTCTCAGGTTTGCCCTCGCCGGCGTTCACGCCGGCGAGGTCCGCATCGTCGTCAGAACTGTGGACTACTGGCAAGATACAATATGCCGGTGTGGTACGGCATGTTAGCAGGCGACACGGGTGGATAAGTACCCGAGATCTTAGGCGTGTGAGCTGGGCAGTATGCCGCATACCATAAATTTCTAAAAATACTAGAAAAATAACAACAAACAAGCTCTAAATTCGTTGACTAGCAAGTATACTATCGCTAAGTTGGTTCAATAGTGCTCAACTTGTTGTTTTCCCCCTTCGATAAAAATCGATAGCTTTGCAGGCAACGTTCGCCGTTTGATGCTTGCCGGGAGTGTTGTGTCTGTCTGGCTTGTTAACGCCCGCCTTAGACACACCCAGCCCATGCTGTTGTGCCGCATGTGCCAGTCCTGAAGGCCCCGCTCGGTTAGAAGTCCTGATGTTTTTTCATGAAGTTTGAGGCGCGAGGGTATCGCAGTCCCTATGCACTGTATGCCTGAACGTCTGGCATATATAAAGTGACCGTGTCGGAACATTCCGAGCTCGGCCACTCATTTGTGGTTGTTTCTTGGACCACGTTTTTTATCAGCAATATATAGAGTTATTTTTCCGGAACAAGCTGTGGAATTTAAAGGGAATATCGTAATGCGCGATACGAATGTAGTCAAAATGCCAAATGTACGAATGGATCTGTGCTCCTTGCTGAAGGGCGTCGCTAACGTACGCCGCAGCCGATCATTCGTACTCGCGTTACGCTTGTGTATTGCGATTATTTCATTAATACCATTGTTGGCCTTGCCCGCCATGGCTACGGTTCCGTCGGCTCCAACGGCGCTCTCGGCGACCGTTCCGACGAGCAATTCGATTTCGCTTACCTGGACGGCCTCAACCGGATCGCCGACGTCTTACAAGATCTTCCGTGGCGTGACCTCGGGCGGGGAATCGACTACCGCCATCGCGACCGGCGTGACGGCGACGACCTATTCCGATGTGGCGCTTGTCTACAACACGAAGTACTACTATTACGTCAAGGCTACCAATTCGGATGGCGATAGCTCGGCCTCAAGTGAGGTCAACGCGACTACAGGCGCCCTGGCCTCCAACGTAACGGTAACCGTTACGCCCACTACCTCGACCATGGCCGCCGGCGCTTCCCAGACGTTGACCGCCACCTTTTCGGATACCAGCTGCGAAGCGATATTACCCCCCAAGTATCAGTGGTTCATCACAAACGCGACGTACACGAATTGGATCTCCGGGGCGACGAGCAGCACGTACAGTTATACAGCGCCGACATCCGTGGGCAATGTGACTGTTGGTTGCGTCGTCTCGATCAACGGATGCGGCGCGAACTCAAACACAACGGTAATCACCGTCGTGCCACCGGCGCCGGCAAATCTTACGGCGACGAAGACGACGCCCGCGCCGACACATGTGACCCTTGCGTGGACGGCTTCGACAGGGGCGACTGGTTACAACATTTTCCGAGGGACCACGGCCGGCGGTGAAACAGCGACTGCGATCAACTCACCCACGCCTGTTTCGGGCACCAGCTATACCGACTCGAATGTCTCGCCAGGCACGACTTACTATTATAAGGTTGTAGCCTTGTCGTCGGCCGGTACAAGCGCTACGTCGAACGAGGCCTCTCTGCTGACCGCTCCAGCGTCACCAGGTAGCCCGTCCGCAACCGCCACGACAACCGCCCCGTCCGACATAAACCTCTCCTGGTCGGCCGCTCCCACCTCAACTTCGTACAAAGTCTACCGCGGGACCACGTCCGGCGGCGAATCTTATTTGAAGGATGCTACGGGCACGTCGACGACCGACCCGAGCCCGACGGCCGGCTACACCTACTACTATCAATTCGCCGGTGTCAATGCGACCGATATCGGCACCCTGTCCTCCGAGGTCTCGGCCCTGCCGGTTCCGCCCGCGCCTACGGGCGTGGCAGCGACCGGCGGAGTAAAGCAGGTCGCGCTGACTTGGTCGGCCACCGCAACCGCGACCGGCTACTTCCTCTATCGCGGCACAACTTCTGGCGGCGAGGGCGCCACGGCGATTAACCAGACGGCGATCACAGGCACGTCTTACACTGACTCCAGCCTCTCCGACGGAACCACCTACTACTACAAACTCGCGGCCGCCAACGCAACCGGCAAAGGTTTGAAGTCTTCTGAAGTATCAGCCACTACAGTACCAGGCGCTACTACATTGACAGGCGGTGGCGGTATCGAAAAGGTGACGCTCAGCTGGAGCGCGGTTCCAGGCGCCACCTACTACTACATATACCAGGGAACCCTTTCCGGCGCCGAGGATACAAACAATCCGATCTCGGTGAACACTACGAACTACGCCGTCCTCAACCTGTTGCCGGCGACTTACTACTACTTCTACGTCAAGGCCGTGAACGGGTCCGGAACTGGACCTGCGTCGAATGAAGTTGCCTGTCTCACAGCGCCTATCGGCGGAAACGCAATCGGCCTGTCCGCAACCGCGACATACCACAGCGTGACGCTCACATGGACCCCGCCCACCAGCGCTGTCGGCTACAACGTCTATCGTGGTTCCACGTCGCTGGGTGAGGCCCGAATCGTATACGAGACCAACGGGACGTCGAATCCGGACGGCACTCTTTCGTACGTAGATAACACAGTCTCATCGTCGACGCTGTACTACTACTACATAACAGCCGTCAATAGCCAGCATGTCGAGAGCCCGATGTCCAATGAGATTTCGATCACGACGTCGGATGCTCCCCCGACGATTGCGACCGCCGCTCACGTGAGCTCCACCACTCCGACCACGGCGACCCTGTCCGTTCTGGGCGCCGATGTCGACGGAGGCGGGGAACCGAACCTCACCTATACGTGGACAAACACCGGCACGCCTCCCGCGCCTGTGACCTTCTCCGTCAACGGCACGAACGGCGCCAAGAACACCACGGTGACGTTCACGACGGCGGGCAGCTACGACTTTACTGTCACCGTTGCCGACGCACAAGGACTCACCGCGACAAGCAGTGTCACCGTTAATGTTGGCCAGGTTGTTACCGCCGTCGCCGTCAATCCTGGGCATGCCGATGTCAACCTGAACCAACCTCAAACCTTTAGCGGAACGGCCACCGACCAGTTCATCCACGCGATCGCCCCATCCACACTGACCTTTGCTTGGACGCTCGATACAAGCGTAAATAGCGTCGGCTCAATTGGCGGCAGCACAGGCATTTATAGTTCCGCTGTTCCCGGTTCGGCAACAGTGATCGGAACATGCAACTCGGTTTCCAACACGGCCACGGTCACCGTCACCAACGCCGCGCCGACCATCCCGGACGCTACCAAGGCATCCGCCAACCCCAACCCGGTCATCAACGCCGGCACAACGACCACGCTGTCGGTCGTCGGCGCGGATGACGGCGGGGAAGGTAACCTGACGTATCACTGGACCTACACGGGGCCTGATCACGTCGACTTCTCGGTGAATGACACCCACGCCGCGCGGACGACAGTCGCGACGCTGGGAGGCGACGGCACCTTCACATTCACGGTGACAGCAACGGATGCCTACGGTCTGACGGCTACCAGCAGCGTGGACGTTGTTGTTGTAGCGACTCCTGTTCGTATCGTAGTATTGCCGGGTGAAGTCTCGCTGGGTCTGAACGGTTATCAAGGGTTCACCGCGGTCGGCTATAATCAGTTCGGTGAGGATATGCCGCCGCTTGAAGGCATAGTCTGGTCGCTTAGTTCCAACCTCGGCGCCATTGATCAGTACGGCAACTACAATGCGAGTAGCCAGGTTGGCGATGTCACCGTGCACGCTACGCTGGACACGCTCGACGGCGCCGCTCTGGTGCACGTGATAGATGCAGCGCCGACCGTAGACATAGCCGCGTCCGCCGATCCGTCGCCGACCACCGGCAAGACGACCCATCTCTCGGTCCGCGGAACCGATGATGGCGGCGAAGACCATCTCACCTACACGTGGTCCGTCACCGGCCCCGGCACTGTAGACATCACTCCCAATGGCGGTAACGACGCGAAGGACGCGACGGCGACATTCTCGCAGATCGGCACCTACAACTTTACCGTAACGATTGAGGATGCATCTCATCAAACGGTGACCAGCACTGTAAGTGTCGAGGTCGACCCCAGCGTCGGCAAAATCTACGTAAATCCTGGCACAAAGCACTTGGCTTTGAATAGCAGCTTCCACTTCACCGCCTCGGCCAACGACCAATTCGACCTCCCGCTCAGCGATCAGCCGGATGCGTCGTTGTACACCTGGGCTGTGGATAGTGGCGGCGTCGGCAGTATCGACGGCAACGGAAACTATGCAAGTGGAGCACTGCCCGGAAACGCGGTTGTCCGCGCCGGCCTGAACGGTGTCACGGGCACCGCCGACGTGACTGTCGACAATGCCGCGCCGACGATCACCGCGGATGCCTCCGCTTCGAACCTGACTATAAATCAGGTCAACCTTGCCGTCTCCGCAACCGACGATGGCGGCGAACAATACCTGACTTACACATGGTCGGCCACCGGCCCCGGCTCGGTGAGCTACTCCGTCAACGGGAACAATACGGCCAAGGCCGCCGTGGCGACCTTCAGCAAGGCCGGCGTCTACACCTTCACCGTTACCGTTACGGACCCGGGCAACCTCACCGCAACCAGTCAGGTTACCGTCACTCTCGGCCAGTCGATCACCAGCATCACGGTTCTCCCAAAGACAGCGTCGGTCCACCTCAACGACGCGGTCACCTTCGGAGCCACCGCCTACGACCAGTTCAGTCAGGCGTTGACGTCCCAGCCCACATTTACGTGGAGCATCGGCTCGACCGACGTCGGCGCGATCCAGTCGATCGGCGCAACCCAGGCTACGTACCACAGCGACAATAGTGTCGGTGGCGCCACTGTAACCGCAAGCGCGTCGGGCATTTCCGGCTCGGCAACCGTCAATGTGGCAAACGCTCCGCCTGCGGTCGATCCCGGTCATCTGTTGACGGCCAATCCAGCCATCGTCACCGGTACCACCACCACGCTCACGGTTCTGGGTACCGACGATGGCGGGGAACCGAACCTGACATACACGTGGACGGCAACCGGTCCCGCCGGCGTCACCTTCGACGCCACCGGAACGAATGCCGCCAGCACGAGTCACGCAACGTTCACTCACGATGGTTCGTACAACATCACCGTCACGATAACGGATCAGGGCGGACTAAAAGCGACGGCTTCCGTTCCAGTCGTGGTCGATCAGACCCTTGCCACGATCGAAGTTTCGCCGGCGAGCGCGTCCCTGTCGCTCAATGCCATCAAGGCCTTCTCAGCGACCGGTTACGATCAATTCCACGCGGCGCTAGGCGCTCAACCCGATTTCGCCTGGACCGTATCAGCCGGCGTCGGCAGCATCACACCCACGGGTGTCTACAACAGCGGAGCCACGGCAGGCAGCGCGCAGGTGTGTGCGTCGAACGGCTCGGTCCACGGCTACGCCACGGTCGATGTCGCCAATGCCGCGCCCACGGTAGCGATCGCCGCCGCGGCAAATCCCAATCCTGTCCTTGGTGCAACAACCAATCTCACGGTCCTCGGCGCCGACGATGGCCGCGAAGTCAATCTCCACTACACGTGGTCGTCGACATCGGGCCCCGCCGCCGTCAGCTTCTCGCCGAACGGTACGAACGCGGCGCATAACGCCGTCGCCACCTTCAGCCAGGCCGGTTCCTACACGTTGACCGCGACGATATCGGACGGGGCTCAATCGGTCCAAAGTTCAGTGACCGTGACGGTGGTTCAGACTCCAAGTCACCTGACTCTGGCTCCGGGTTCAGCGTCCGTTCACCTCAACGATTCCGTACAGTTCCATGTCACCGGCACGGATCAGTTTAACAACGCGATCACACCTCTGCCGACGCCTTTCTGGGACATCGAGTCGGGCATCGGCAGCGTGGATCAGAGCGGCACCTATCGAAGCGGTGGCGTCATTGGAAACGCGTCGGTTCGCGTCACTGTGGGAGGCGCAACCAGGTCCGCTCCCGTCACGATCAACAATGCGGCGCCTACCGTCAGCGTCCCCGCTGCCGCGCATTCCATAACGGCGAGTTCCGTCAGCCTCACGGTCCTTGGCGCCGACGATGGCGGCGAACCCAACCTGGTATACAACTGGAGCGTCACCGGTCCTACGGGCGTCCACTTCTCGCTCAATGGCACGAATTCGTCGAAGAACACCACGGCGACATTCACCCAGCCGGGTTCCTACACCTTCACCGCCACAATTGTGGATTC
>Ga0207705_10002425_pt1 | contig 14396 bp, 11 predicted proteins | sample KBSC13metaG_FD_184314 | JGI IMG/M metagenome (GOLD analysis project Ga0207705, IMG submission 184314) | Corn rhizosphere microbial communities from Kellogg Biological Station, Michigan, USA - KBS C1-3 metaG (SPAdes) (version 2) | ecosystem: Host-associated > Plants > Roots > Rhizosphere > Soil ...
CGAGGAATTCCGCATCGGCACCGGCCCCGCGCTCCTCGCCCACTACTCCGCCAAGGCGGTGAAGGGGGAAATTGTGTTCCTTGTCAGCGGCGTGATGTAGCAACGCGTCGTCCAGGGCGTTTTTCCCCGCAGGCCTTTTCAGGGGGACGTTCCTCCTTCCCTATGGCAGTTCCTTGATCTCGATCTTGCGGAAGCTGACGGCCCCGTGGTCGCCCTGGAGGAAAAGAGAACCGGGCTCCGTCACGTTCTTGTCGAGTTCGCTGCCCGTCGCCTTGTCGCACACCACATTGTCGTGGATGAGCTGGCCATTGAGCTTCACGGTGATCTTGTTGCCGATGATCGTTGCCTCCACCGTTTGCCATTCACCACCCGGCTTGTTGGCCCACACATCGGCCGCCTTGAAATTGTATATCGCGCCATTGCCGGTGATCGTCGGCTTGCCCTCCTTGAAATCGCCGAGAATCTGAATCTCGTGCCGGCCCCGCAGGTAGAAGCCAGAATTCGAACCGTCCGGGACCATGTATTCGTAGCGCACGGTGAAATTCCAATACTTTGCATCGGTGATCAGGTCGACGCCATGCTCGCCCGGCTTGAGGTTGTTCTTGAGCACCCCATCCTCGACCACCCACAGGCTGGGACGGTCGGTCCGCCGCGGATGCCAGCCGGTGGTGTCCTTGCCGTTGAAAAGTGGTTTGAATCCGTCGTCGCCGGCCAGGGCGGAGACGGCGGAAATGAAGAGGAGCGGGAGAACGAAGCGGAGTATGGAGGTCATTTTGGGGTGGATGGGTGAGGTGCACGTAATACCAGAATTTGACAGGGTGGAAAGGCTCGCGATTTCGGTCCGAATCGCCTGACCATGTGCGATCATCGATTTCTATTAAGATGAAGCAGGACGCCTGCGTGTGTAGTGCGTTCGATTTATCGCCGCTTTGGTTTGGCGCGGAGCGCCGCCGCGGCACTACGATCAGAGGCTCTTCGAGTTGCTCGCGTCTCAGTCACTTGGCCAGCGCGGCTCCGCCGCAAACCAAAGCGGTGATAAATCACCGCACTCCACACGCAGGCGCCTTGTACGAACTTCTCCGAATGCGACATCGGTATCCGCCGCGCCTACGCCCGCCTTCGAAGCAACTGGCGGAGTTGTCCAAGATCCACGGGTTTCACGAGGTATTCGTCGAAACCCGCTAGCCGCGCCTCGGCGCGATCTTCCTCACGGCCGTAACCGGTCATGGCAATGAGAACCACACCATTCAATGCGGGCGTCGCACGCAAGCGGCGCGCGACTTCCAGACCATCCATCCCGGGCAGGCCGATATCGAGCAGCACCACTTCGGGCAGGAACTCGGCGGCGAGTGCCACGGCATCCGGTCCGGAAAATGCCGTCCGCGCTTCATGACCGCGCCGGCGCTGGATCATCGCCAGGCTCCGTGCCGAGTCGGTATTGTCGTCCACGATGAGAATGCGCCGCGGGGATTCCTGGTCCGGCGACGGCGACGGCACGGGCGGCGCCGGAGTATGTTCGAGGACCGGCAGACGCACGATGAATTCGCTCCCCTGGCCAGGACCGTCACTGCGGACCTCCACGATGCCGCCGTGCAGTTCCACGAGACGCTGCACGAGGGTGAGACCGATACCAAGGCCCCCGTGCGCGCGATCCAGGGAGCGGGTCGCCTGCACAAACAGATCGAAAACGCGTGGGAGCAATTCCGGAGCGATGCCGATTCCGTTGTCCCGCACGGAAACGATTACCTCGCGCGAGCCCGCCGCGGAAGTGAGTTCGGCATGCACCTCGATGTGGCTCCCGTCGCCGCTATACTTGCAGGCGTTGCCGAGCAAATTGCCAAATACCTGCTCCAGCCGGGTCGCATCGGCGAGGAGATAAACCGGCTCCGGCGGCAGTTGAACCGACAGGACCTGGCCGCATTTGGAAATGCTCGACCGCACCGTGCTCACCGCCGCGGCCACGACCGCCTCCAGGGCCACCGGCTCGCGGCGCAGCTCGATCTTCCCTTTGGTGATGCGGGAGACGTCGAGCAGGTCGTCGATCAGCCGCGACATGTTGTCGATCTGCCGCACCAGGATGCGCTGTGCGTGCTCGCGCTCTTCGTCCGTCACGTCGGCATTCTTGAGGAGATCCACGCCGTTGCGCAGCGGCGCCAGCGGGTTGCGCAGCTCGTGCGCCAGCATGGCGAGAAACTCATCCTTGCGGCGATCCGCCTGCGCCAATTCGGCGGCCCGCGCCACGAGCGCGTCCTCCAGCACGCGCCGCTCGGTGATATCATGAAACGCCACAATCGCTCCGGTGATCCCCCCATGTTCGTTCTTCAGCGGGGCAAAAGTAACCGACACCACGATGCGCGATCCGTCAGGCCTCTCGATGCAAAATTCCGCATCCTTGATCGTGACACCCGTTTCGAGTACCTGCGTGATTGGATTGTCCTCACTCGGCGCCGCGCTCCCGTCCTTGTGAAACAGCTTGAGCGAAGAGAAGTGAATCGCCCCGCGGCCACATTGGGGGGCGTGTCCCCACAGCTCGGTCGCCCGGCGGTTGTAATCCTGAATCATTCCGCCTCGATCACACGAGAAGATGGCCACCGGGCCGAGGTCGAACAAGACACGAAACCGCTCTTCGCTGGCGCGCAACGCCACTTCCGCCGCACGCCGGCCCGTGATGTCGCGAATCGTGGCGAAAAGTCCGCACGGCGCGCCATCCGCGCCCAGGAGGCGGCTAACCGACGACTCCACGTAGATCTTCTCCCCCGTGCGCTTCACGTGGATAAGCTCGCCCGTCCAGTGCCCGGCCTCGCGAAGTACGGCCATGGCCCGCTCTTCGTCCCCAGGCCGTACCCAGCGGTACTCATAAATTTCCGTCAGCTTGCGGCCCAACGCTTCCGAGCCCGTCACGCTGTACTGCCGCTCGGCCGCCGAGTTCAGGTAGATGACACGCTCCTCATTGTCCACGGCGATGACGGCGTCGCTCACGTTGGCCAGGATGTCGCCGCGCACCCGGTTCGATTCCGCGTCGGCACTGTGCAGGGTGAAGAGCTGCGGCCCTTCGGGACTTTGCACGACCAGCGCATCCACCTCGCCGGACCGGATGGCGCGAAGGGTTTCCTGCATTTCCTCGAGCCGCGCGTGCAGCTCCGAGTTCTCAGCGATGAGCTTTTGCTCGTTGGATGTTACAGTCGAAGACATGATGCCATCATCATGGGTTGACACCGCTAACTCGCAGATTTCTCCTGCAGGTCGAGCCCGAGGAGAATGCGTTCCGTTTGCGACATATCGCCGATGAAGCGGCGCAAGGGCAACGGGAGTTTCTTAATTAACGTGGGCGCGGCGATGATTTGCTCATCAGCGGCGAGGGTGGGGTTCTGCGAAATATCCACAACTTCCAAATCGTATCGGCCTTGCAAATGGTCCTCGCAAATCTTGCGAATGTTGACAATCGCGCGGGCGGAATGCGGCGTCGCTCCCGTGATGTAGAGGCGCAGGACGTAATGAGCCCGGGAACGCGCCGCGGCTGCCTCTTCCATCACCTCCGAATCCGATTTTTCCCTCGCACGCCCTTTCATAAAGGCTCCTACGCCACAGGCTGGACATCGAGGCCCACCAGCACGCGCTCCTCGTTCGAAAGGTCTCCAATGATCTTTTTGATCGGTTCGGGTAGCCGACGTACCAGGGTCGGAACGGCTAGGATCTGGTCTCCAGCGGCAAGCTGCGGGGTTTTCATCAGGTCGATGACCTCTATACGATACTGGCCCGCCAGGTGCGTCTCACAAATGCGTTTTAAATTCGTAAATGCGGCCAGCGACTTCGCCGTCTGGCCAGCCACGTAAAGCCGTAGTTCGAACGTCGCCTGCCCTTCCGCCTTGCGCGGTCCCTTTCCCGGATCTGAGGTCTTTTTCATCATTTTGCCTTGGTCGTCTTGTCACGGGCCGCAGCGCCGCGCAACCGCGCGAGCGCATCCAGACTCCGCCGGGCCGCGATCTCCTGCGCCGTCTCCTGGGCTTCCGCGAAATTCATTTCCGCCGTCTCCGCTTCCGCTTCCGCCTGGAGCATGGCGATCTGCGCTTCGATCGCCTTCCGCCGGCTGGCGAATTTCCGCCTCCTCCTCTGGCAGTCTTGCTCTCGTAGCTCTTTTGCCGCGCGTTCCCCCGCTTCCTGGCTGGCGCGCGCGGCCCCCGTCAGGACCCCGCCGCTGCCGACATAGACTTCCACGAGGTCCACTCCGGTATCGCTAAGGACGAACTCCCGCACCTGATTTGAATGCGACATGCCTCGCGCCTTCAGCACGTACAAGGTCCGGTTGCGCTCGCCGTTGTGCTCATGGTTGCGCAGCAGCAGCCAGACGTCCATCAGCGAGGAGACACCCACCTGCGAATCCTCGGGCGCCGTGATGGCGGATCCTCCGGTAGTAAGGCTCGTGAAGACCGCCGTGATCTGCTCCTTCTTCAGGAAATCGATGAGGCGCATCAGCGTCGGCTTCACTTCCGTTTCGTCCCGCTCCACCGTCAGGTTGCTAATCGGATCGACGGCCACCACTTCCGGACGGAAGGCCACGACGATATCGTGCATGGCCACGAGGTGCTGCTCGAGGCCGTGCAGGGTGGGGCGCGAGGCGTGAATCTGGAGCAGTCCTTTCTTCACCCACCGATCGAGATCGATCCCGATGGAACGCATGTTGCGCATAATCTGCGCCGCGGACTCCTCGTAAGCGAAAAGCAGGGCGCGCTCGCCCCGGCGGCAGGCGGTATCGACGAATTTTGCGCTGATGCTGCTCTTGCCCGTACCCGGTGAACCGGAGACCAGGATGCTGCTGCCGCGATAAACGCCCTTGCCGCCCAGCATCTCATCGAGCCGCGGAATGCCCGTCAGGATTCGCTCCTGCGGGGCGCGGTGATCGAGCCGCAGCGAGGTGATCGGCAGCACCGAAATGCCGCGTTCCCCGATCAGGAAGGGATATTCATTCGTTCCGTGCACCGAGCCGCGGTATTTCACCACGCGCAGACGCCGCGTGGAGATTTGCTCGTCCACGCGATGATCCAGCGTGATCACGCAATCGGCGACAAACTCCTCCAGCCCGTAGCGCGTGATCGAGGCCTCCCCTTTTTCGCCGGTGATCAGTGCGGTCATGCCGCGATCCTTCAGCCACCGGAACAGCCGGCGCAGTTCGGCCCGCAGGATCGCGTGATTCGGCAGGCCGGCGAACAGCGCCTCGATCGTGTCGAGCACCACGCGCTTCGCACCGATCGAATCGATGGCATGTCCAAGCCGGATGAACAGTCCATCGAGATCATATTCCCCGGTTTCCTCGATTTCGCGGCGCTCGATGTGGACGTGATCGAGAAGGATCTTCTTTTCCGCCATCAATCGTTCGAGGTCGAAGCCGAGCGAGCGGACATTGGCGGCCAGTTCCTCCGCGCTCTCCTCGAACATCATGAACACTCCCGGCTCGCCAAACTCGGTCGCCCCGCGCACCAGAAATTCGACGGCCAGCATCGTCTTGCCCGCGCCAGCGCTCCCGGAAACGAGCGTGGGTCGCCCCGCGGGAAATCCACCGCCGGTGATTTCATCCAGGCCTGAAATTCCCGTGGGAACTTTCGGGAGTTTCGTGGAATTGCGGTTCGGAGTTTTTCTCGGCGGCATACCCACGTTTCGCGGGACGCGGGCAATCGGTTGCTTCGAATCCGAGATTCTTTTTTGCCAAATCTGTAGGCCTAATCCGCCATACATCCGTCCATCACATCGGCATCGATGTGTTATATTTGTATCATCGCGGCAAACGCACTCGCTCAGCCGGAACCCACTCATTGTCAGCGGCGGTGTAGCCATCGTAATGCACGAGCAGCAGACCCAACTCGCTGCGAACCACCTTCCCCGGATACCACTTTTTGTCCCACTCGATTTCCACCGTCGTGCCCTCCTCTGGCAGCTTGCGGCCCGCAGGGCGCAGGTTGTCGGGAGTCACCCACGAGTTGCTGGAACTGTCCCAGCCCGGCCATGTGACGAAGTATTTCCCGTCGTGCGCGGAGAGAATATTCGCTTTGTACCATTTTCCGCCCTCGCGACCTTCGCAGCCATCCAGGACCAACTTGGACGCTGGACCGGTCGCCGTGGCCAGCACCCAGTCCGCGGGGATGTTGCCCGTGATCGCGTTGGTGGAGCGCTGATCCTCACGGAAAGCCATGCGCAGATCGGCCGCCTGCGCCGCTTCGGCGAAAGTGATCACACCATCATGATCGAGATCCATGAGCGGGTTGCCGTTGTAGATGTCGGTGAGGCATTGCGTGAATGTCCAGTTGCCGGTGCTTGTGGCGCTGGAGCGGGCGCTGGTCAGCGTGGCAAAGCTGATCCTCCCCGGATGCCGCGCCGCCTCCTCGGCCAGTCCGCCCGAGTGGCAGCAATCCGCCGTCAACAACACGCGCGTCCCCTTGAAGCCCGCCTCGATGGTATCGACAACCGACTTCGTCGGCCATGCCGTCTTGGAGTCGTAAGGCACCAGGTGCACCGCTCGCGCCGGGTCGGAATAGTCGCGCCCGCCATGGCCGGCGTAATAAAAGATCAGCGTATCGTCGGGACCGGCCCGCTTCACAAATTCCGCCAGGCTCTTGCCGAGTTGGGAGGAAGTCGCCTGCTCGTTTTTCAAGAAGAGGATGTGATCGCCGGGCACACCGCGCTTACGCAAGGCGTCGAGCATCACCACGTCCATGCGTCCTTCCTCCGGCCAGCCGTGCAGGGCCGCCCCTTCGAAGCGCAGGATGCCGACCGCGAAGACCCATGTCCGCTCCGGTTTCCACGCCGGGTGTTCGGCAAAGGCGGACGCGAAAGTGAGCAGCCAGATGAAAACCGGAATCAAGCGCATGGATGGAGCTTTTACGCCCTTCGGCCGGTCGTGGCGAGCCATACGATCCAGGGGCCGCCTCCGGGCGCCTTGGTGGCAGTTCCAGTTTTTGCCAAAATTGCAAAAAAACTGCGCCAGTGGCCCGGTCTACGCTTATTCACGTAAGCATGCGAAGCCTTCGCTCATCCCAGCCACTCGCCGAATTGCTCAAGAAATCCCGCGAGCTGCGGATTCGTCTATCCATGAACTCTGATTTCGCGGCGAAATTGCAGAAGTCGATCGAGGAAGCCAAAAAGCGGGCTCCTGGGAGGTCCCTCTTCTCGCCCGAGTAAGCGGCCATCGAATCGCACACAAGCTCCTGGAATTGGCGCAAATCGATACGCGCGCCAGCCGGATGCCACTCGAAACTGAGGGCGTATGTTCAATGCCCTCGCCCCCTCGTACGATTCTCCGTTGTCCGAAATCCGAGCAGATACTTGGTGCTGTCGGAGTTGCGGTGAGGTCATTGGCTTCCTCGGCCCGCAACCGGCGCCCACCACCTGTCCGAACTGTCGCGGCAGCAGGATGCTCCCAGTTCTGGAACTTCCCCGCTCCCGTGCCCTGGCGCAGCGTCAACAGTGCGCGACTGCGTAGCATTCGTTCGTGTAAATGGACGCGGGAATCAGACCGGCGATCCTATGAGGTGTCGCTTGATCACCAGGAAGATTAAGCGCTAATCCGCGGCGCGATGATGGGTCACGAAGACAATCAGTTCCTCCGCATCCTCCTTCTGGAGGATAGTGCGCTGGACACGGAATTGACCAGAAACGAGTTGGAGCAGACTGGTCTGCGGTGTGAGTGGTCGGTCGTCCAGACCAGGGCCGCCTTCGAAGCTGGCATCGACCAATTCCGTCCCGACCTGATTTTCGCCGACGTCAAGCTACCGTCCTTTGATGGCGCCACCGCCCTGGCCATTGCCCGCGATCGTTGTCCGGACGTGCCAGTAATCATCGTTTCGGGAACGGTAGGTGAAGAAAATGCCGTGGAATTGCTCAAGCAGGGCGCAACCGATTTCGTGCTCAAGGATCGGATGGGGAGGATGGGACAGAAAGTGCGGCGCGCCTTGCGGGAAGCGGACGAGCGCCGCGCCCGTCGCCAGGCCGAAGGGGATCTCCGGCGCATGAACGAGGAACTCGAGAAACGCGTGGCCGAACGGACCCGGGAATTGACGCAGAAGAACGCCCTCATGGAAGAGGAGCTCCAAATGGCGCGCGAGCTTCAGATGGCGCTGCTGCCGCATCATTTCCCGACTTTGCCCAAGGGCGCCGGCATCAGGGACAGCGCCATCCGGTTTTGCAGCATGTATCAGCCGACACGCTCGGTGGGCGGCGATTTCTTCAACGTATTTCCGCTCTCGGACACTTCCGTGGGTGTCTTCATGTGCGACGTGATGGGGCACGGCGTCCGCGCCGCGCTCGTTACGGCGATGATGCGGGCGCTCGGCGAGCAATTCAGCGGCACCGCCGACCAACCCGGCGAGTTGCTGACCAAAATCAATCGCACCCTGTGGGAGATCCTCCGCCATTCCGGCACGCATCTCTTCGCCACGGCATGTTACGTCGTGGCCGACGTCGCCACCTCGCGCATCACCTTCGCCAACGCGGGTCATCCGAGCCCCTTGCTCGTCCGGAGTTCGTCCCGCTTGGTCGAGGCGATCGTCCCTCCGCGCGGGAGCGGTCCCGCTCTCGGCATTTTCGAAAATGCCCATTACGCGGTGCACGAGCGTGCACTCGAGTCGAGCGACCTCATCCTGCTGTTCACCGACGGGCTCTTCGACGTGGAAAACCACCTCGACGAATCGTTCAACGAACAGCGGCTCCGCCAATCGATCCAGGCGCGGGCCGGCATGCCGCCCGACCAGCTCGTGCACGACGTCTTCCAGGAAATCAAGCAATTCGCGGAAGGCCGCGCCTTTGCGGACGATGTATGCTTCCTCGGGATGGAGATCGCGCATCTGGCATCGTCGGACGCCGCGTAGGGGGGAGAGGAAGTATTCCGTATTCAGTGTTCAGAAAGGATCTGCAAAGGCACGCCGTTTCGGTGTCTGACTGAACACTGAAAACTGAACACTGACATTTCCGCCCTCCCGCCGCTTGCCTCGCGCGCGCATTTCTGACGCACTACCGCCCCAACCCGTGCCTCTCCCCATCCTGCTCGCCGCCTCCACAAACTCCATCACCTTCGAGACGCTCTGGCCCTTCGTGGTCCTCGTGATCTGCCTGGCCACGGTCGTTTTCCTGATCAGCTACGTCCGTCTTCATTCGTTTTTCTCCCTGATCATCGCCGCCGTCCTGGCCGGCGGGCTCGCCCATACGCAGCTGGCCGGAGAATACGGCACGATGCCGAAGGCGCCGCAAAAAGAGCGCAGTCACTGGGTCCAGTCCGCGGAACTCACCACCCAGGGTTTTGGTGAAACCGCGGGAAAGATCGGCGTCGTCATCGCCCTCGCCTCGGTCATTGGCACATGCCTGGTCGAGAGTGGGGCGGCGGACAAAGTCATTCGGCGGTTTCTCGGCATTTTCGGCGAGACGCGGGCCGGCACCGCGCTTCTCTGTAGTAGCTACATTCTCTCCATCCCCATTTTCTTCGAGGCGTTCTTTATGTTGCTCGTGCCCCTCGCCCGCGCGTTGCGCGTTCGCACGGGCAAGGACTATATGCTTTTCGTTCTCGCCATTTGCTGCGGCGGGACGGTGACGCATTCGCTCATCGCTCCGCATCCCGGCCCCATGGCCATGGCGGAGAACCTTCATCTCGATCTCGGGCACACGATCGGCATCGGCATTATGGCAGGGATGATCCCCGCGGGCGTCGGCTGGCTGGTGGCGCGGTTTCTCGCCCGGCGCATCGATGCGCCGATGCGCGAAACCGGCGGTGTTTCGCTGGAGGATCTCGAACTGATGGTCGGCCGCCGCGAAGACGAATTGCCCGGCCTCGCCGCTTCGCTCGCCCCAATTCTCCTGCCCATTGCCCTCATCGGCAGCGCCTCATTCCTCCAGACCCTCGGCCACCGGGAAAATTATCCCCTGCTCTTCGATGCCGTGGAATTTCTCGGAAACCGCATCATTGCGCTCGTCGTCGGGGCAGCACTGTCGATTTGGCTGCTCATGCGGCAACGCAGATGGAGCATGGCGAAAGTCATCGAGATCATCGGTCCGCCTTTCGCTACGGCCGGCGTCATCATTCTCATCGCCAGCGCCGGCGGCGCCTTCGGCATCATGTTGAAAAACGCCGGGGTCGGCGACTCGATTAAGACGCTCGCCGAGGGGCGCAACATCAATCTCGTGCTGCTGGCGTGGACGGTTTCCGTCGTGATCCGCGTCGCCCAGGGAAGCGCCACGGTGGCGATGCTGACCACCTCGAGCATCCTCTATCCGATGATCAGCACTCCGGGAGCGATTCCCTACCATCCGATGTATATCTACCTCGCGATCGGTTTCGGCTCGAAGATGCTCTCGTGGATGAACGACAGCGGATTCTGGACGGTGAGCAAGCTCAGCGGCTTCACCGAGAAGGAGACGCTCCAAAGTTGGACGGTCGTGGTCTCGGTAATCAGCCTCACCGGCCTGCTCCTCACCCTGCTCGCCTCGACCGTCTTCCCCTGCAAATAGCGCAGGTTGCATCCGCCGCGACGGCGCGACGCGATGCGGGATTGTGAAACAACTCAGTCCTTCTCCCGAAGCGGTCGCTTCCATCCTCGGAATTTCGCTCGACGAAGTTCGTGGCCGGATGGCTTCCCGCGGCATTCGCCGGAAGCGCTGGACGGGCACTCGCCTCATCCTCGACCCGGTTCCGCCGAAAAGATCCGCTGCCACGCAGCCGGAATAACCGCGGTTCGCGCCGCCCTCTCCCTTCACACCAACTCCGACCACGACCTGTGACCCATCCCATACCCTTGATCCCTACCCAACCCCTCGAACTCGCCGTTCGAGCCGGATGCAAACTCATCTACGAGACGCCATGCGAAGCTCCGATGCTGCTCAATATCAAACCGCGGCACGATGCCCATCAATTGGTGGCCCAGGAAGCCCTCGACCTATCTCCCCTGCAAACGGCCGGCGAGTTCCAGGACGACCACGGCAACGCGGTGCTGCGGCTAAACCTCCCGCCCGGCGTGACGACGCTCGTCTATGACTCCATCTCGTTTGTCCCGGCGGCGAGCGAAGATTTTATGCGGGCGGACCAGCCCATACCGCCGAATCTGCTTCCCGCGGAGTTGCTGCGCTACACGCTGGCTTCGCGTTACTGCGACAGCGACCGCCTGCGGGATTTCGCCTGGCAGCAATTCGGCAAATACCAGCAAGGGCTGGAGCGCATCCAGGCCATCTGCGACTGGCTGCACGAAAACATCGAGTATCGGACGGGTTCGGGCAGCAGTGAGATCACCGCGCACGATGTGATCCAGCGGGGATACGGCGTGTGCCGCGACTTTGCCCACTGCGGTGTGGCCCTGTGCCGCACCTTCAACCTTCCCACGCGTTACGTCAGCGGCTACGTCCCGGACATCGCCTGCTTCGATCCCGGCACGCCGATGGATTTTCACGCCTACTTCGAGGTCTTCATGGGAGGACATTGGCAGGTCTTCGACGCCCGTTTCAATACGCCCCGGACCGGGCGTGTCCGCATCGCGACCGGATACGACGCGGCCACCTGCGCCTTCTCCACGTGCTACGGCGCAGCGCGGCTCACGTGGTTTGAAGTGTGGTCCTACCAGGTAGACCCGGCGAAGGTCCGCGTGCGCGATCGCATCGATCTGGAGCAACGGCTGTGCGGCACTCCGGAGATCCGGCGGCCGGCAAGCGGGCCGATGTTGATGCGCGTGGCGGCTTGATTGGGCGGGCGCTTCAGCGCCGCACGCCGGTCTTCCGTATCACTAATTATGCGTATGATCTCACACTGGTCATCAGCCATTAGGCGCGCGCCCCTTCGCCGTCATTCTGAGCGCAGCGAAGAACCTGTGATCTCTGCCTTTCCTCACCAACGTGGTGTCAGATGACGGAAGAGATCAGAGCTTCTTCGTTCCTCAGAATGACGGGTACGGGGCGCCTGCCAGATGGCACAAGCGCACGGTGGCAAGGGCGAGCAATTGGTCTAAGACTCGCTCAGTCTTCCAGTGCCCGCCTCCGCCACCTTCCGCGCCAGGCGGACAATGGTCTCGCCTTCCAGGAGGCCCTCGATGAAGCGCTCCGGGATGCCGCTCAAACCAGTCTGCGCGCCGACCAGCGCTCCGGTGAGACAGGCCCGCGACATGTTCTGTCCCCCGCCGTTGATGGCGTGGAGCACGGCGGATTCGAAATCGCCGGGAAACTTCCCCGCGAGGTAATACGCGCCGGGCAACACGAAGTTGATCGCGCACGACATCCCATACACCTGCGAGACCTTCCACGGCGGGTCGATTTGGATCGCGGGATCGTGCACGGCTTCCACAATCCACGAGGGCAGCAGGATCGCATCGGGCGAAGCAAAGCCAAAGGGCGCGCGCCGGGCGCCCGACGCCGCGACTGAGCTTTTGGCCACGAACGGGATCGTCCCGTCCCTGATTAGGTCCATCAGGACGTCCGAGATATTCTCATCGAACGGTTCGCCGCGCACGAGCGCCGCGACGACGCAGGCAAACGCCACGCTGTGTTGGGCGACGAGGGAATCGGTCTGGCTCAACAGACAGCAATCCAATGCGTGCCTGGCTGCCGCGAACGGATCCAGCGCGAACATCGCCGCGATCAACGAAACTCGCTCCGCTGCCTCGGAGGTATCCGCGTTTCCGCCCGTTTCGCCCCACGGCTTTCCCTCCTTCACACGGGCCTGCCAGACCTGCCGGAAGGAGTGATTGGTGTATCCGCCCGGTCCTGCAAAGGGCTCACCGTTTAATTTCGGCAACAACTCCGCATCGAGGCGCCTCGTGAAATTCGCCTGATCGTAGGTGCCTCGTTCCGCGAGTGAGCGAAGGAGCAGGAGCATGATGATCCCTGTCTGGGACAGGTCCCCGGCTTTCATTCCCGCGTGATAACGGGCGTCCGGTTTGGGCTCTGTGTATCCATCGATCCACTCCCCGTAATCCTGCCGGAGTTCATCGAGGTCGTAATACCAGTGAGGTCCGAGACCAAGAGCGTCACCAACGAAGGCGCCGACGATGGCCCCGGCGGCGCGGTCGGCAATTGCGGAAGAGGGAGTCGAGGCAGGCATGGAAGATTGAAACCTAAACCCAACCACTCCGGAGGCCAGCATCGAAGTCTCCTTAAAACGCGCGCGATCTCGATGAACGACAACTCTCTTCCTCCATCCCGTGGCGATGACCTGGACGCCATTCTGACCTTTGGCGATCCGGCTACTCGCCGTGCCTTTCTCAAGCAAGCCGCAGCCACCGGCGCGGTCATGGCCATTGGACCACGATTCTTGCGAAGTGCAGAAGAGCCCAGTGCCTCTGCGGCGAATATCGCCGCCGGTTCGCAGATCATGGATGTCACCCTTTCCATCAATGGCCAGTCCACCACCCTGCACGTCGATCCCCGAGTGACGCTGCTCGACGCGCTACGCGAGCACTTAGGGCTCACCGGAACAAAGAAGGGCTGCGACCATGGGCAGTGCGGCGCGTGCACCGTGCTGGTCAACGGCCGGCGGATCAATTCCTGCCTGAGCCTCGCGGTAATGCATGAAGGCGACGAGGTTACCACCATCGAAGGACTGGCCAAAGGCGACGAGTTGCATCCCGTCCAGGCGGCCTTCCTGGAGCACGATGGTTTCCAATGCGGCTACTGCACACCGGGCCAGATCTGCTCCGCGGTCGCCCTGCTCAAGGAAGGCCATGCGGGTAATGACGACGAGATTCGCGAATGGATGAGTGGCAACATCTGCCGCTGCGGCGCCTACGGGAACATCGTGGCCGCCATTCGCGAGGCAAAATCCAAGACCGCGTCCGCATGAACCCATTTACGTATCATCGGAGTGGCGATGCGCGGGACGCCGTCGCCGAATTGTCCTCCCATCCCCGGGCCAAGCTGCTGGGTGGAGGAACCAATCTCGTCGATCTGATGAAGATGGGTGTCGAGACCCCCGGCGAAATCATCGATATCAACAAGCTGCCGCTCGCGCAGATCGAGGAGCTTCCCGAGGGCCGCGGCGTGCGGCTCGGCAGCCTGTCCCGCAATTCGGACGTGGCGGAACATCCGCTGATCAAGAAGAACTATCCCGTGTTGAGCGAGGCGATTCTCGCCGGAGCCAGCCCCCAGTTGCGCAATCGCGCAACCACGGGCGGCAACCTGCTGCAGCGCACGCGTTGCTATTGTTTCTACGATCCCGATTTCCCGGCCTGCAACAAGCGCGTGCCCGGGAGCGGATGCGGCGCCCTGGAAGGATTCAATCGCATGCACGCCATCCTCGGGCAGAGCGAGCATTGCATCGCCACGCACCCAAGCGACATGTGCGTGGCACTCGCGGCCTTGGAAGCGGTCATCCGCGTGAGCGGCCCTCGCGGCGAACGCGAGATCGCCTTCCAGGATTTCCACCGCCTGCCCGGTGATACACC
>Ga0207705_10002427_pt1 | contig 14394 bp, 15 predicted proteins | sample KBSC13metaG_FD_184314 | JGI IMG/M metagenome (GOLD analysis project Ga0207705, IMG submission 184314) | Corn rhizosphere microbial communities from Kellogg Biological Station, Michigan, USA - KBS C1-3 metaG (SPAdes) (version 2) | ecosystem: Host-associated > Plants > Roots > Rhizosphere > Soil ...
GGGATCCGGCTGGCCGTGCTGGCCGGCGTCGATACCATCGAGCACGGCTATGGCGCCAGCGAAGCGACGTTCCGGCTGATGCTGGAACGCAAGACCGCCTATGTCCCCACGCTGACCGCGCCGGAAGCCATCGGCGAATACTTCCAGCGCCACGTGCGCGGCGGCGCGCCCACGCCGGCGATGCAGCAGGCCGAGCGCGCGTTCCGCCTCGCGCGCCGGCTGGGCGTGACCATCGGCAACGGCAGCGACGTCGGCGTGTTTACCCACGGCACGAACGAACGCGAACTGGAGTGGATGGTGCGCCTCGGCATGACCCCGACCGAGGCGCTCCGCGCCGCCACCGTCGTCGCGGCCGGCATCCTCGACCGCAAGGACCTGGGCGCGATCCGCACCGGCATGCTGGCGGACGTCGTGGCCGTCGACGGCGATCCGACGGCCGACATCGCCGCGCTGCGCAACGTCGTGTTCGTCATGAAGGGCGGAACGGTGTATCGTCGCCAGTAAGCGCCCTGCCCTCATTTCCGGCCGGGACAAGCGCACCGGACCATGAATCGGATTATTCAGAAAGCCTGGTTGTAGTTATCGGCCACGACGTTGCGGTTTTCCACAATAGCCCATGCAGATATTTTGCGTGATGATGACCGTGTTACCAATAGCGTATGAAGCCTAGCCATGAAAAAACCATTCTATAAAGTACTTTATGTCCAGGTATTGTTTGCGATTATCGTGGGTGTCCTGCTGGGCATCTACGATCCGGGCATCGCAACCGCGATGAAGCCTTTGGGAGACGGCTTCGTCAAACTGATCAAGATGATCATCGCCCCGGTCATCTTCTGTACCGTCGTCGCCGGTATCGCCGGCATGCAGGACATGAAAAAGGTCGGCCGCGTCGGCGGCAAGGCCCTGCTCTACTTCGAGGTCGTCTCGACCTTCGCGCTGGCCATCGGCCTGCTCGTCGCCAACGTGATCAAGCCGGGCGCGGGCTTCAACGTCAACGCGGCCACGCTGGACACGCATGCGATCGCCCAGTACACCGACAAGACCAAGTCGCTGACCACGGTCGACTTCCTCATGAACATCATCCCGAACACGTTCGTGGATGCGTTCGCCAAGGGCGAGATCCTGCAAGTGCTGCTGATCGCAATCCTGTTTGGCTTCTCGCTGTCGATGCTGGGTGAACGCGGCCGTCCGCTGACCCGCTTCATCGACGACATGTCGCACGCCATCTTCGGCGTCGTGAACATCATCATGAAGGCCGCCCCGATCGGTGCATTCGGCGCCATGGCGTTCACCATCGGCAAATACGGCGTCAAGTCGCTGATCCCGCTGGCATCGCTGGTCGGCTCGTTCTACCTGACCTGCTTCCTGTTCGTCGTGATCGTCCTGGGTACCATCGCCCGCCTGACCGGCTTCTCGATCTTCCGTTTCCTCGCCTACATCAAGGAAGAGCTGCTGATCGTGCTGGGCACGAGCTCGTCGGAAAGCGCCCTGCCCGCGCTGATGCGCAAGCTGGAAAAAATGGGTTGCCCGAAATCGGTCGTGGGCCTCGTCGTGCCGACCGGCTACTCGTTCAACCTGGACGGCACCAACATCTACATGACGATGGCCGCCCTGTTCGTCGCCCAGGCCACGAACACGGACCTGACCCTGACGCAGGAACTCACGATCCTGCTGGTGGCGATGCTGACCTCGAAAGGCGCGTCGGGCATCACCGGCGCCGGCTTCATCACCCTGGCCGCGACGCTGGCCGTCGTCCCGACGATCCCGGTGGCGGGCATGACGCTGATCCTCGGCATCGACAAGTTCATGAGCGAATGCCGCGCCCTCACCAACATCATCGGCAACGGCGTGGCGACAGTCGTCGTGTCGAAATGGGAACGCGAGCTGGACAAGGAGCGCCTGACCGCCGAACTGAAGAATCCGAGCCCGGACGAAGCCAGCGACCTGCATCCGGTCCGCGAAGCTGCCTGAGCCACTGGGCCTTACAAAGGCTCCAACGATTCCTCGTTCCAACGCCGGGTTCGCCCGGCGTTTTTTTATGCGCGGCGCCTCATGACGGTACCTCGGGCGGCACCTCGGGCCGCCCCGGACCGCGCGCCAGGTCCTGGTCCTGGCGCTGCTGCAACACCCACAGCCGCGCATAGACCCCGTTGCGCCGCAACAGTTCCGCATGCGTGCCCCGCTCGACGATGCGGCCCCGGTCCATGACGACGATCGCGTGCGCATGCACGATGGTCGACAGCCGGTGCGCGATGACGAGCGTCGTGCGCCGCTCGGCCAGGCGCTCCAGCTCCCGCACGATGGCGTGCTCCGACACGGAATCGAGTGCCGACGTGGCCTCGTCGAACACGAGGATCGTCGGCTGCTTCAGGATGGCGCGCGCGATGCCGATGCGCTGGCGCTCGCCGCCGGAAAACTTCACGCCCCGCTCGCCGACCGGGCTGTCGTAGCCATCCGGCAGCGCGATGATCGTGTCGTGCAATTGCGCGGCCCGCGCCGCCGCCATGATCTCGTCCTGGCTTGCGCCCTCGCGCGCGTAGCCGATGTTGCTGGCGATCGTGTCGTTGAACAGGGCGGCGTCCTGCGGGACGACGCCGATGGCCGCGCGCACACTGGACGGGGTGCACTGGCGGATGTCCTGGCCATCGACCAGGATCCGGCCGCGGTCGGGGTCGTAGAAGCGCAGCAGCAGGCGCGCGAGCGTCGACTTGCCGGAGCCGCTGCGCCCGACGACGGCCAGGGTCGTGCCGGGCGGGATGCGCAGGCTGACGTCGTCCAGCGCGCGCCGTCCCGGCTCGTAATCGAAGCCCACGTGCTCGAACACGACCTCGCCCGGGCCCGGCCTCAGCGCCGGCAGGCCTGGCGCTTCCTGCATCTCGGGCCGCTCCGCCAGCAGCGCGAACAGGCGCTCCGCGTTGACCCAGGCGTCGCGCGATTCGCGGTACACGAACCCCAGCGCGTTCAGCGGCAGGCATACCTGCAGGGCGTACGCGTTGATCAGCACGAGGTCGCCCACGCGCATGCGCCCGGCCAGCACATCCTGCCCGGCCAGCAGCATGATCGCCGCGACACCCACCGCGATCACCCCGCTCTGCCCCACGTGCAGCAGGAACAGGGCGCGCTGGTTGACGATGCCGGCATCGCGCCAGCGCTCCATCGTCGCCGAGAACTTCGCGGCTTCATGCGCCTCGTTGGTGAAGTACTTGACGGTGTCGTAGTTCAGCAGGCTGTCCGCCATTTGCCCCTTGGCGCGCGAATCGAGCTTGTTGACGCGCCGCTGGTAGATGACGCGGCGCGCCGTGAACACGAGCGTAAAGCCCGTGTACACGAGAAAGGTCGCGACGATGAAGACGGCATAACCGGCCGGGTAGCGGCGCAGCATCACGACGAGCACGAGCCCGATCTCGACGAGCGTGGGCACGATCGTGAACAGCCCCACGCCCAGCAGGAACGCGATGCCGCTGGTGCCGCGGTCGATGTCCGGCAACAGGCTGCCGACCTGGCGCCGGGCGTGAAAGCGCGGCCCCAGCGCGTGCAGGTGGGCGAACGTCTTGCGCGCATAGGCCGACACGGTGCTCAGCGTGACGCGGGCGAACAGCAGATCGCGCCATTCGTTGAACAGCGTGCTCGCGAAGCGCAGCAACGCATACCCGACCAGCAGCTCCGCAGGCAGCGATGCGGGCAGGCGCGCCTGCGAAAACACGTCGATGATGCGCTTGAGCAGCAGCGGCACGGCCACCGTCGCCACCTTCGCCGCCAGCAGCAGGACGATGGACACGGCCACGCGCGCGCGGTAGGCGCGCATCACGTCCCGCAGCTCGGCCGTGAAGCGGCGGCGGGCGGCGCGGTCGGCGGCGGCGGTGTCGGCGGTCATGCGGGTTTGACCGTCGCGGAGGCGCAGGGCTCCCGTCCGGCGCCTGTGCTGCCTCAAGCATTCGTGCCGTCAGCGCGTGCGCTTCGGCAGGTTTTCCAGGCGGAAGATGACGTCGACGGGCTGGCGCAGCTTCAGCGCCGGTAGCGCCAGCAATTGCTCGCGGTCGACGTCCTGCGCGCGGGCCCGGTCGGCGCCACCGTCGCGCCGGAAGTCGCCGCGCTCCAGGCCCATCGCCGTGCTCAGGTTCTTCAGCGCGTCCGGCGTGGCGCCCATCAGGCCGGCGACGCGCCGTCCGGTCGCGGCGGCCATCACGTCGGCCTGGCGGCGCGCATCCTGGATGGCCTTCGTCACGAGTTCGTCGTGGATCGTGTCCATGTCGGTGCGGTCGAAACCGGACGCGAAGCCGTCGAGGTTCGGTTTGCCGAGCAGCCCGCCGGCCAGCGCGGGCCAGTTGGCGACGTTGCGCACATTGATGTGGACGTCGCAGCGCAACTCGTACACCGGCGCGCCGTTCGCGGCCCGCTCCTCCTTGCGGATGCCCTGGCGCACCTCGCGCACGGTAACGTCGTCGGCGACTATGTCCAGCTGCCGCGCCAGGTCGCGCACCTCGCCCACGCGCGCTTCGAGGACGGCACGGGCCGCGGCCGGGTCGGCATCGGGCACGACGATCTCGAAATCGAGGCTGGCGAGGTCGGGCGGGACGGCCTGGAACGAACTCCCGGTGACATGTACGAACGGATAATCCGGGACGGACGACGCGCCGGCGCCGCTTGAAGCCAGCAGGAGAACGAGGGCGACGGTGCGCAGACGGGTTTTCAGCATGGACACTCCATTTCAATGTAGACAGTTATGTCTATGTTAGCCCTTTAGGGCGTATCGCTACAAGTCGCACTGTTCAAAATAAACTTGTAGACAACTCGATCTAGCCGAGTTAGTCTAGATTTATCGACCACGTTCCAAGAGACCGCCATGGCCAAGTCCCCAGCCCTTCCCAAGCCTACGCCCGCCGAACTCGACCTGTTGCAGGTGCTGTGGCCGCTCGGCTCGGCCACGGCGCGCCAGGTCCACGAAGAGATCGTCAAGGAGCGCCCGGAAGTGACGTACGCGACCGTGCTGCGTCTGATGCAGATCATGCACAGCAAAGGATTGCTGATCCGCGACGAAAGCGAACGGTCTCACGTGTACGCGCCGGCCCAGGCGCAGGAATCGCTGCAGACGAATCTGCTGAAGGACCTGATGCAGCGTGCTTTCGCCGGGTCGGCCAAGGCGCTGGTGCTGGCCGCACTCAAGAGCGGCATCTCGAAAAAGGAACGCGATGAGATCGAACAACTGCTGAAAGATGGAGACGAACAATGAGCGCCGGGCTCGTCGGCCGCCTGCTGTCCGCACTGATGCCCGCGGGAACGCCCGAGCTTGTGGCAAGCCTCGGCTGGACCCTGGTGCACTTCGTGTGGCAGGGCGCGCTGATCGGCTGCGTAACGGCCGTTCTGCTCGTGGCGCTGCGCAATGCCCGGCCCGAGCGCCGCTATGCGGTAGCGTGTACGGCCCTGCTTCTCTGCGTCGCGTGGCCGGCGGCCGACCTCGTGCTGACGCTGCGCGACGGCCGCGACATCCAGGCGGCGCGCCTGTTGTCGCTCACGCAGGCACCCGCTGCGGTCATGCGGAATGCGACGGACATGTTCGCCTGGCTGGAAGCCCACCTCGCATGGATCGTCGGCGCATGGACCGTCTGCGTGGCGGTGCTCGGAGCGCGCATGGTGCTCGGCCTGGCGTGGATCGGGCGGGCTGCGCCCGATCACGCCGCGACATGCGCAGATGAACGTGCATGGCGGGCCCGGCTGTCGCGCCTTGCCAACCGCTGCGGTATCGATCGGCATGTGCGGCTGCGCATCGTCGACGACTTGGCGAGCCCGGTCACGGCCGGCTGGTGGCGGCCCGTCGTGCTGGTGCCGGCCGCCCTCGTCACGGGCATGCCGGCGCAACTGCTGGAGGCGCTGCTGGCGCACGAACTGGGCCACGTGCACCGCCACGATTATCTCGTGAACCTCGCGCAGAACGTCATCGAGGCCCTGCTGTTCTACCATCCGGCCGTGTGGTGGATCTCGCGCCGCATTCGCCAGGAACGGGAGCAGATCGCGGACGACTTCGCCGCCGATCGGCTGGGCGAGCCGCGCCGGCTGGCGCGCGCGCTGTCCGAACTGGAACGCCTGCAGTTCTCGCACCATCACCTGGCCCAGGCCGCGACGGGCGGCGACCTGATGGCACGCATCCGCCGCCTGGTACGGCCGGATCCGCAGGCACTGGATTGGCGTGCCGTGATCCCGGTGCTCGGTCTCGTGCTGGCCTGCGCCGCCAGCGCCCATGCGTTCTCTTCCCGGGGTGCCGATGCCACCGACCTGGCGCGCCCCGCCCATATGGACTTCGCGTCCTGCAACAAGCCCTCGTACCCTCACGCCGACCTCGCTGCCGGGCACGAAGGCACGGTGACGCTGAGCTTCCTCGTCGATACGAACGGCACGGTGCTGGACTCCAGAGTGTTACGTTCGAGCGGCTTCGGGGGCCTGGACAAGGCGGCGCAAACGGCCCTGCGCCAATGCCGCTTTAGCCGGGCCATCAGGCACGGTCAACCCGTACGCACGTGGACGCCGGTCCAATATATCTGGTCCCTCGGCTGAGCGCTGCATACCGTCAGCTGGGCCGTCACGGTTTCGTCACCACGTGAACCGGTAATCGCCGGTTCATCAACCACGCAAGGGCCGTGCGGCCCAAGGAGGAGTCATGTCGAGCATCGAACGAAATCTTCGCTCTACCCTGCAATACCTGCCCATCCGCGCCGTGTTGCGTGTGGCCGGCCTCGCGCTGGCCTGCGCCGCGCTGGCACATGGCGCGCAGGCGCAGCAAACCGATGGCGCGGAAATCAGCGTCCCGAGAATCGACTTCGCAAGTTGCGCCAAACCCGTGTATCCGCAAGCCGATATGCAGGCCGGCCACGAGGGCACGGTCACGCTGGGCTTCCTGGTGGACGAGAAAGGCCAAGTGAAAGATTCGAAAGTCACGAAATCGACCGGCTTCAGGGGTCTGGACATGACTGCACAAGTTGCGCTCATGAAGTGCAGCTTCCATCCTGCGATCGAGAATGGCAAACCGGTGGAGAAATGGGCCCACGTGCAATACGTGTGGTCGCAGCACTGACCGATGGGGAAAGCCGGCGCCGCGTGGCGGCGCCGGCATGAGCGGCGGGCGACAGACGCCGTCCGCCAGCGGCTTCAAACGGCCGTAACGTCCAGTTCGGCCGACGTGGCCGCGACGACCTCTTCCTTCGTGACGCCCGGCGCCAGCTCCACGAGCTTCAGCCCGGTGTCGGAGACGTCCATGACGCCCAGGTCGGTGATAATGCGGTCGACGACGCCGACGCCCGTCAGCGGCAGATCGCATTTCTTGAGGATCTTGTGGCTCGTCGAGCCATCCTTCGCGGTCGCCACGTGTTCCATCACGACGACGACGCGCTTGACGCCGGCCACGAGATCCATTGCACCGCCCATGCCCTTGACCATCTTGCCCGGAATCATCCAGTTGGCCAGGTCACCCTTTTCGGAGACCTGCATCGCGCCCAGGATCGCCAGGTTGATCTTGCCGCCGCGAATCATGCCGAACGAATCGGCCGAGCTGAAGTAGGCCGCGCCCGGCAGCGCCGTCACGGTCTGCTTGCCGGCGTTGATGAGGTCGGCGTCGACTTCAGCGTCGGTCGGGAACGGGCCGATGCCCAGCAAGCCGTTTTCCGACTGCAGGAAGACCTCGATATCGTCCGGGACGTAGTTCGCCACCAGCGTGGGCAGGCCAATGCCCAGGTTCACGTAGAAACCGTCCTGCAGTTCCTTGGCCGCGCGCGCGGCCATTTCATCACGAGTCCATGCCATGTCTGTCTCCCCTGGTCTTATGCTTGACGCACGGTGCGCTGTTCGATGCGCTTTTCCGGCGTCGGGTTGTGAACGATGCGGTGCACGAAGATGCTCGGGGTATGCACCTGGTCGGGGTCGATCTCGCCGATCTCCACCAGTTGCTCGACTTCCACGATGCAGACCTTGCCTGCGGTGGCCACGTTCGGATTGAAGTTGCGTGCCGTCTTGCGGAACACGAGGTTGCCGGCACGGTCGGCCTTCCACGCCTTGACGAGCGAGACGTCCGGCACGAGCGAGCGCTCCATCACGTACATGTCGCCGTCGAATTCACGGGTTTCCTTGCCTTCCGCGACGATGGTGCCGTAGCCGGTCTTGGTGAAGAAGGCCGGGATGCCGGCGCCGCCGGCGCGCAGCTTCTCGGCCAGCGTGCCCTGGGGCGTGAATTCCAGTTCCAGTTCGCCGGCCAGGTACTGGCGCGCGAATTCCTTGTTCTCGCCCACGTACGACGAGATCATCTTCCTGATCTGGCGCGTGGTCAGGAGCTGGCCCAGGCCGAAGTCGTCGACGCCGGCGTTGTTCGAGATGGCCGTCAGATTCTTGACGCCGGAATCGCGCAGCGCGAGGATCAACGCCTCCGGAATGCCGCACAGGCCGAAACCGCCGACGGCGATGGTCTGGCCGTCCGCAACGACCCCTTGGAGCGCAGAGCGCGCATCAGGATACACTTTGTTCATACCCGTCCCTTTAGTTATTAAGCTTCAAGCGTGGTTAAGCTTCTCTACAGCAGAATCGAATCGAGAATAAAATACGGCCCTGCAAAGCACAATACCGTAGAAATACCGGCAAGCGCCTCCTGCGGGAACAGGGAACCTCGACCACCATCAAATGAACGCATCATACGCCATCGATTACGAGTTGATTTTCCAGCACGCGCCCGTCGGCATGTGCATCTCGGTCAACCGGGTGATCCAGTCCTGCAACCACGCGCTGGCCGCGATGTTCGGCTACCAGCCCGCGCAACTGGACGGCCAGTCCTTCTCGGTACTCTACCCGACCATGGACGAGTTCCTGCGCACGGGCGACCGCATCATCCCGATCATGAACGCGAAGGGCCGCTATTCCGACGAGCGCATCATGCGTCGCGGCAATGGTGAACTGTTCTGGTGCCACGTGACGGGCCGCGCGCTCGACCCGGCCGAGCCGCTCGGCGCGGGCGTCTGGACGTTCGAGGACGTCAGCGAAAAACGGCCCGTGACGGCCGAGCTGACGCCGCGCGAGCGCGAGATCGCGGCGCTGCTGGTGGAGGGCAAGACGAGCAAGCTGATCGCGCGCGAGACCGACCTGTCGCCGCGCACGGTGGAGATGCACCGCGCCAGGCTGATGAAGAAGTTTTCGGCGGCTACGTCGTCGGAACTCGTGCACAAGCTCGTTGGCATGTCGCGCTGAATCTTGAATGACTCCGCACCCAGCGGTGCGGAGTCCGGTTCAATTCACAGTACGGTAAGGACCGTTCGGAATGGCCGTCGGCTCGCCCATCAACACCTGGACATTCGCCATTTGTGCGAGCGGCATATAATTTGGCTTGGCACGCTCGAGCGCGGCCGTCAATGCCGCGGCGATCAGATTCGCCACCGGATTACCAGTATTCTGCTGTTGCGGCGAATACTGCATCTTCTTGTTGGCTTTCCAGATCTCGGTACCGTCCTTGTACACCAGACGATAATCGAAATCGACGGTCACCGTCGTCGCAAGCACCGCATACTGTGCATCCCAGCGGTTGATGGTCACGAACAGGACGGCATCAGCGCCGAACAGTTGGGCCAACATCTCTGGAGACTGTTTCTGCACCTGGTCGCCATCGAAGAATCCTTCCTGCTCGAGTACCGTTTTGGCCGTATGAACCGGGAACACGTAATATCCCTTTTCCGCGAGCGGTACTGTCAATGTGGTCAACAGATAATTCGGCGCGTCCACGTCGAGCGACCTGTTTGCGGCGGGCACGACGAGGATCGAGCGCGGCTTGGCGGCGTTGAACGCCGTCAGATCCGGTTTTTCCAGCTGTTTCGTTGCGCAACCGGTGAGAATTACTGCCATTGCAAATAACAGTGCCCTCATGACTTCACCTCCGAGGCTTTGGGTACAGTGCCATTATTGATCAGCGCATCCATCAGCCCCGTGCTTTCCGGCCAGGCTTCGCGTTCCTTCATGAAATTCGCTTTCGCTTTTTGCTTGTCACCAGCCTGCAGGTACATGGTACCCAGATCCGCATATAAACCAGGAGGAACCTTTTGCTTGCCCTGCTCGAGCTTCTGGATATGCAGTTCCAGCTTCTGCATGTTGGCGGCGACGGTCGTCGGATCCTTGTAGGAGCCGTACAGCATGGCGTCGTAACCGCCCCATTCGTACATGCCTTTAGGGGCGGCGCAGCCGGTCAGGACCAGCGCGCAAAGTGTCGCGTAAAAAAGGCGCATGATTGATCCTAGTTGATGTTAAAGGGACGCATGACACCGTCGCCAAGGTAAGCCCGCTCAAGCAGCAGGACGGTATCGCCGGACAGCACCTTGACCACATGGGTGCCCGGCAAGACGCGCAAGCCCGCCTGCCCATCCAGGAAATCCCGGACCCGGCCCATGTCGAGTTCATCCACGAACACACGCGCATCTGCAACGCGATGCGGGTCGCTGACCCGGAACGTAATCTGTGGGCGCTGGTCGACGACGGAGTGTTTTTCGGTTGGCATTTGCACGCAACCGGTGGATGCCACGACAATCGCTACCGCGACAATTATTGACTGGATAATTCGCGATTTCACATGGCCTCCTTTTCGCGGACGGTCAGCTGGTCGATCTTCAATCCCTGCAATGAACCGCTGACGACACTGGTGACGGCGCCCTCGCTCATTTCCGTATCGCCGAACAATGACTCGACGCGAATCTGCGCAACCTCCTTACCCGGCAGTGCGATCTCAAAACCGGTCTGAGGGGACTTTACTTTTTCGCCCATGGTCTGAACCGAGAACACCATGCCCGGCTTCAAACCTTGCGCTTTGCCGCCCGAGATGAAATATCGGCCATTGTCGACACCAATGATCGACGTCTGCCATGGACGACGGCTGAATTCCACCGCCAAACGATTGACGACTTCGGAAATCGCCTGGCGAATCGAGGAATCGTTCAACGTGCTGTCGTAACCCGCTTGCGAACCGAAACCGAAGGTCGACGCCGTCTGGGTCGACGATTCCCCCGCACCGGACGTCGCGAACAGGCTTTGCCCGCTAGCGACATCCACGACACGTACATCGATTTTGGCGAACGCGACCTGCTTCTTGCTTGCGGAAACGAATCCGGATTCGCCAACCGTCTTGCGCCCGAATTCGGTCAGGGAGCCCATGATGAGCGCATCGACGCCAACTAGGTTTTGTTTGATCCCTGTGAGTCGGCTCTCATCCTGGAGTTTGGAGAGATCGGTGCGTTCGAGTACGACGTAAGCGCCCGATTCTGTCAGCGCTTTGCTCAGCATGTCCGCAATCTGTTTACCTACCGGATCGCCCGCACTATCCCGCAGCAAAGATTTCCCATAGCTGGTTTCGTTAGAAATGCGCCCAAGGGCAATCTTGCGCTTCAGGGTAGGTTTCCCTACGAGCGCACGAGCCGTTTCCTGCTGCATCTGCTTCTGTACTTCCGCAGACTGGGGCGCGTCCTTGACAGCCATTGAGGGCGACTGCGTTGCACATCCGGACACCAACGCTGCGGAGGCGACCGCCGTCAGCGCTAACGTCGAGCGCTTCATTGATCCCATAATTTCCTCTTAATTTGCCCTATTGAAATTTACATTCTTTTTGCCCAACAAAATATGGGGCGAGCAAGACTGTATAGGATCAGCGTAAGAGAAAACTATCCAATTGTCACTGTTGCAATCTTGCCTCAACACTTGACAACTCAACATGTCACAACTATGGCATGAAAACGCTTGCGGCCCTGTGCCTCATTACGCCGCGGGCAGCATCTCCCGCACCCGCTCAGGCAGCGGCACGGATTTCTCGGCCGCGAAATCGATCCATACGACCTTGCCGCCGCCTTCCGCATGCACGACCTCGGCATTGCCGTCGGCGTCGACCATGCGGATCTCGTGCGTGACTTCGAAGCTCGACCGGCCGGGCGCGCTCGCGAACGTGCGGATCTCGATCTCGCCCGGATACTTCAGTTGGCGCAGGAACGAGCAATGGGCGGTGACGAGCACCGGTCCCGCGCCCTGCAGGTCGAGGTCGCCCGCCGCCTGTTCGAGGAAGCCGATGCGCCCGCTCTCCATGTAGCGGAAATACACCGTGTTGTTCACGTGTCCGAACGCGTCCATGTCGCCCCAGCGGATCGCCTGGCGCATGACGTGAACCAGCTTCTTGTTACTCATGTGCTTTGCTTCGTCGATGAAAACTTCACTGCGCCGTCATGCCGTCGTCGGCCGTGATGATGGCGCCGTTGATGAAATGGGCTTCCTCGGCTGCCAGCAACAGCAGCAGGCCGTCGAGGTCTTCCGGCCGGCCCGTGCGGCGGCGCGGCAGCATCTCGATCAGCTTCCGGCCCTGCTCCGAGTCGAAATAATCCTCGTTCATCTCGGTGGCGATATAGCCCGGGCAGATGGCGTTCACGTTGATGCCGTAGCGACCCCATTCCACGGCCATCGCCTTCGTCATCTGCACGACGCCGGCCTTGCTCATGCAGTACACACCGATCTGCGGCAGCACGCGCAGGCCTGCGACGGACGCGATGTTGACGATGCGGTGCTGCTTCTTCGGGTCGCCCTTGGCGCGCTGGATCATGCGCTTTGCCGTCTGCTGGGCCATGAAGAAGGCGCCGCGCAGGTTCGTGTCCATCACATAGCCGTAGTCGTCCTCGCTGACATCGAGCAGGCGCTGCGTCGTCGAGACGCCGGAGTTGTTGACGAGGATGTCGATCGGCCCCGCTTCCGTCTCGGCATGGGCGATCGCGGACTTGATGCTCGCGAGGTCCGTCACGTCGAGCGCGACGACGTGGGCCGCGCCGCCCTCGGCCTCGATTTCGGCGCGCAATTCCTTCAGGCGGTCGATGCGGCGCGACGCCAGCACGACCTGGGCCCCGGCACCGGCCAGCGCCTTGGCAAAACGCGCGCCCAGCCCGCTGGAAGCCCCCGTGACCATCGCGATCTTTCCTTCGAAATTGACTTCAATACCCACGTTGCGCTCCCCCGTACCCGTATTTAATTCTGTTGCGAAGTCATAATCATTACACACTTCACCTATTTCACAGCGATTAGATTGCCGTGTCTAATACTTGCCCTACAATGGCGCTCGACATTGCCAACGAGCGAAAAAAAGTGCACACTCGTGCTTAAATTTTTCTAACCACCATAAGACATGACTCAGCCCAACACCCTCCTCGAAGAATACGGCCCCCGGGAAGCAATGGAATACGACGTGGTGATCGTCGGCGGCGGCCCCGCAGGCCTGGCAGCAAGCATCCGCCTGAAGCAGCTCGCCGCCGAACAAGGCACCGAGGTGTCGGTCTGCGTGCTGGAAAAAGGGGGCGAGCTGGGCGCGCACATCCTGTCGGGCGCCGTGATGGACCCGCGTGCGCTGGACGAACTGTTCCCGAACTGGAAGGAACTGGGCGCACCGCTGAACACGCCGGTGACGGAAGACCGCTTCCTGTTCCTGACGGAGAAAAAGGCGATCCGCACGCCGGACCTGATGATGCTCCCGTCGCTGCAAAATCACGGCAACTATGTGATCTCGCTCGGCAACGTCGTGCGCTGGCTGGGCCAGCAGGCGGAAAGCCTGGGCGTCGAGATCTTCCCGGGCTTCCCGGCCGCGGAAATCCTGTACAACGACGACGGCTCCGTAAAGGGTGTCGCGACGGGCAATATGGGCGTGAACCGCCACGGCCAGCCGACCGACGCTTTCCAGCTGGGCATGGAGCTGCACGCCAAATACACGCTGTTCGCGGAAGGCTCGCGCGGCCACCTCGGCAAGCAGCTGATGGCGAAATATGACCTGAACAAGGGCAAGGATCCGCAGACCTACGGCATCGGCATCAAGGAGCTGTGGGAGATCGATCCGGCCATGCACAAGCCGGGCCTCGTGATCCACACGGCGGGCTGGCCGCTGGACAACGACACGTATGGAGGCTCGTTCCTGTACCACCTGGAGAACAACCAGGTCGTCGTCGGGTTCATCGTCGGCCTCGGCTACCAGAACCCCTACCTGTCGCCGTACGAGGAATTCCAGCGTTATAAAACGCACCCGGAAATTCGTAAATTCTTCGAAGGCGGCAAGCGCATCTCGTACGGCGCGCGCGCGATCACGGCGGGCGGCCTGCAATCGCTGCCGAAGACCGTGTTCCCGGGCGGCGCGCTGATCGGCTGCGACGCCGGCTTCCTCAACACCAGCCGCATCAAGGGCAGCCATGCCGCCATCAAGACGGGCATGCTCGCCGCCGACGCCGCCTTTGCCGCACTGGCCGCCGGCCGCCACCACGACGAGCTGCTGAGCTATCCGGTCGCGTTCGAACAGTCGTGGCTGCACGAGGAACTGCATGTCGCGCGCAACTTCAAGCCGTGGATGAGCAAGGGCCTCTATCTCGGATCGCT
>Ga0207705_10002428_pt1 | contig 14388 bp, 11 predicted proteins | sample KBSC13metaG_FD_184314 | JGI IMG/M metagenome (GOLD analysis project Ga0207705, IMG submission 184314) | Corn rhizosphere microbial communities from Kellogg Biological Station, Michigan, USA - KBS C1-3 metaG (SPAdes) (version 2) | ecosystem: Host-associated > Plants > Roots > Rhizosphere > Soil ...
CGTACCCTTTCATTCTGCTCAATCTCTTCCTCTCAATGCTTGCTGCCATTCAGGCGCCAGTTATCATGATGAGCCAGAACCGGCAGGATACGAAGGATCGGCTCCGCAGCGAGCTCGATTATGACGTGAACCGCCGCGCCGCGGCCGACATTCAGGCCTTGGCGGCCAAGATTCACCTGCTGACGGACAAGGTGGACGATGTTGAGGAGCTTGTCCGCGCCGCCCGCAATGAAAGCGCGGTTAGACCCAGCTAAGCATAGGCAATATGGGAGTTTATCTCCGATAACATGTATACTCAGCCAACTCAGCAGGCGAGGATGCCATCCCAACACGGAAGGATCATCTATTTTCCTGCTCTTGGCTGACACTGGCCCGACCCAATTGAAGTCGGCGGCTCCAGCGCGACCAAAGGAGATCGCATGAGAACGTGCACGAGAACATACGGATTTGCGGCCCTTACACTTGCGGTACTTGCCCTGGTCGGTTGCGGTGGGAAATCAAGTTCCAGCACGAATACCGGCGGGGGTACCACGCCTCCCGTTACGACTAACGCGCAGTGGACCTGGATCGCCGGTAGCAATACGGTGGGATCGGTTGGGTCCTATGGAACGTTAGGCACGGGTGCTGCAAGCAATCAACCTGCCGCACGGTACGGCGCGGCGTACTGGACAGATGCTTCGGGCAACTTCTATACGTTCGGAGGCCTTCAGAACGGGTCGACAACGCTGCTCTTTATGAATGACCTTTGGCGGTACAGCCCCAGTACCGGTCAATGGACATGGCTTTCTGGATCCAACAGTGCGAACCAGACCGGCAACTACGGAACCATCAATGTCGCTGCCGGATCGAATGTACCTGGTGGTCGCCTCTTCCCAGCATTCTGGCGGGATACCTCTGGGAACCTCTACCTATTCGGTGGCATCGGTGTCGATAAGAACGGCGTACTGTCGAGCGGTCCGGTCTACATGAACGACCTCTGGAAATACAACATCAGCGCAAACCAGTGGACCTGGATTGGCGGATCCAGCAGCGGCGCTAATGGATCCGTGGCTCCGACACCCGCGACGTACGGCACGCAGGGAACAGCGTCGGCGAGCAACCTTCCAGGCGTTCGGTACAACAGCGTCAGCGTTACTGATTCCAGCGGAAATTTCTGGCTTTTCGGTGGAGTCGGCGGCGACGCAAACGGCACCTTCGGCAGTCTCAGCGACCTGTGGAAGTACAGCACCACGACCAACCAGTGGACCTGGGTGGCGGGCCCGAACATGGGAAATCAGGCATCTACCTACGGGACTCAAGGTACAGCGGCTGCGTCGAACACTCCTTCCGGCCGGTACAACTCGTCTGGCTGGGCAGACTCCTCCGGCAACATATGGATCTTCGGCGGAAGCCAAGGCGCGACCACCAGTGGCACCAACGGCCCAACGAGTACATTTACCCCGATCAATGATCTCTGGGAGTTCACGCCCTCAAACAACCAATGGACGTGGGTCGCTGGCTCCAACTCTGCCGGTGCTGCTGGATCTTACGGAACGAAGGGCACCGCAGCCTCTGGAAATACGCCGGGAGCACGGGCATACGGAGCCACCTGGGTCGATTCGAGCGGCAATCTCTACCTGTTTGGCGGCGGTGGTGGCACTGGAACCAGCGGCACAGTATTCAATGATCTCTGGAAGTTTTCCCCCTCCTCTAAACAGTGGGCGTGGGTAGCAGGTCCCAATGCAGCCTCGACCTCAGCCACTTACGGCACCCAAGGCACATCCTCGGCCAGCAATGTACCTGGAGGCCGTATCGGCAGTTCCTCTTGGATCGACGGCTCCGGAAACTTGTGGCTCTTTGGAGGGCTTGGGATTGACTCAACCGCCAACTTCAATACCCTGAATGATCTCTGGAGGTATCAACCTTAGTTCAGCAGGCAGAGCGCAATGCGGGACCCGGAGTCTCTCCGGGTCCCTTTCTTTTGTACCGGCCGGCTATGCCGCTGTGGCCACTACAGCCGAGTTCGGGCTTTCTCCGAGCCGAACAAGCTTCGCGCCGCGGAATCCTGCCTCACTGAGCATGCCTTCAAGTTGAGAGAACGTGTAGGCATCACCTGCCGGTGTGCTTGAAAGCATCATCATGCTGAAGGAAGCGGCCTGCGGTGGGGAGATGCGATCCTCGTTCGGCACAAACTCCAGGATCGCTACTGTGCCACCCGGCTTCGTCGCCGCGCGAACCTTCTTCAGTAGATCCGTGCACGTGGGGACATCGAAGTGGTGAAGGAAGTTCGTGAGCAACACCAGATCGTATGGTCCCCCAAACTCCACCTTGAACGCGCTGCCCGGCAACAGATCGTAGCGGCCGTCCAGCCCCTCTTTTTTCGCGTTACGATGTGCGACGTCCAGGACGATCCGCCAATCTAGCGCGGTGATTCGAGCCTCAGGATTGCGTTTCGCTACATGAATTCCGAAGAGCCCATGACCTGCGGCAATGTCGAGCACCTTGATCGGGCCGCTCTTCCCCTGAAGTGCAATCTCCGCGAACGGTCCTGCCATGGTCGCCATCAGGGGAGCCATAGCCTCGGCGAACTGCACCCATATGGGGTTCTCTGGCTCCACAGATCCTTCCCCGGGCAACGTGGTATGACCTTCACGCACGATGGTCGTAAGCTGCTGAAACTCGTTTACCAACATCGGGTTTCCGAGAAACTGCGTGATCGATGCGAGACACGCCGGCGACCTGGGATCCAGGAAGACGGCAGTGGAAGGTGCGTTTTGATAGCTGGTCCCCTGCTTGGTGAGTAGTCCGTGAATGGTCAGGAAGTCGCAAAGGATGCGAATACCCCGCTCAGACGAAGAGCACTTCTTCGCGATGGACGCAACGTCATGTGCCCCCTCGCCGATAGCGCCAAACACGCCGAGCTCAACCGCCGCCTTCAGCGCCGCCGTCTTCTGGTAGGACTGCATGATGTCGAAAATCGGAGCGGGTGTTATATCCGGAGAGCCGCCTGGCTGCATAGTTTATTTCCTGCTTTCTTGTGTGGGGATGAGCAAGCCCGCCACAAATCTACGCGGAAGGACATCCTGCTGTCATCCGGCTGCAAGTAATTGCAGCTAAACAGCAAGAAAAATTCGCGATGATCATCAAGCTGTCGGAAGGCTACTCCGCAACAACAGCCTTGGTCAGGTTTCGTGGCCGATCCACATCGACTCCATGTTTCACGGCCATCGAATAGGCGAAGAGCTGCAACGGGATGACTTCTGCGATAGGCAGCAGCGATTCGGTTAGCGACTCGACCTCCACTACATCGGTTGCGAGCGATCTCACAGTGGCGTCCCCGGTGTTGGCGATGGCCAGTATGCGCGCTCCCTGTTGCCGCATGTCATACAGAAGCGAGACTGTCTTCTCGTAGCGCAGCATGCTCTCAGGCTCCTCGTTATCGAAGGTAGCGACCACGACGAGCGGGACCTCGTTCGAAACCAGCGCGTTCGGTCCGTGCTTCAACTCCCCCGTTGGATAACCTTCCGCGTGCAGATAAGAAGATTCCTTCAGCTTCAGCGCACCCTCGCGCGCAATCGCATAATGTACACCGCGTCCAAGGTAGAGGAACGTCTTGGCGTCAGCATACTTCTCAGCCAAAGCTGACATGCTCTCCTGCCACGCAGGCAACTGCGTGCCGAGCATCTTCGATAGATTCCCGAGCGCCTCCATCCGGGATTCGATCTCATCTTCCGGCATTGACCTCCGCTCTCGGGACGCGAGCAGCGCCAGCACCTCAATCAGCGTCAACTGTGTCGTGAAACTCTTCGTGGCAGGTACGGCCAGCTCTACACCCGCATAGGTGCAGAGTGCCACCTTCGCCTCGCGCATCATCGTGGACTGCGCGACGTTGGTCACCGCGATGGTTGGATGTCCTCGCCGGTTTGCCTCCCGCAGCGCTGCGAGCGTATCGGCCGTTTCTCCCGACTGTGACACCACGAGCACCGGCGTTGGGCTGTCCGGATGTCGACGCAGATGAGTCGAGCGGCACGCGTACTCGCTCGCGTACTCCACATCCACCATCAGCCCGGCTAAGTCCTCCAACAGGATCTCCGCCGCCAGGCCGGCGTGCCGGCTGGATCCGCTCGCAGTAATGATGAGGTCAGGATGGTGTTGAAACAACCGCGCGACATCCGCGATCATGTCGTCGCGGAACTGCGGAGTCGGCTGGGAGAAATCGAGATAGTGCTCGATCGTGCGCGCGATCGCCTCGGGCTGCTCGTGAATCTCCCGCAGCATGTGATGGCGGAACTGGCCTGCATCCTGCACGGAACTATCATTTCACAGGTACGGCACGCATTTTGAAAGACGTCGACCCTCGGCACGGCAACATCTGCTTCTGCGCATACCAGAGAGCGTTGCCGTAAACTTGGGTTTATGCGACTGACACCCAAATTTCTTCTGTCTGCGATGGATGTCAGCCACTTCCCTTCCGAATCCAAGACCTTCGGAGCGCCTGAGATTGCCTTTCTCGGCCGCTCCAATGTCGGCAAGTCATCGCTCATCAACGCACTTCTCGGCTCAAAGCAGGCGCACACGTCTTCGACGCCAGGGCGCACACGGGCCATCAACTTCTTCGCACTGCATGAGGGTTCCGGCGAGCGCATGAAGCCGCGGCCCGCCCTCATCTTCGCCGACCTTCCCGGCTATGGGTACGCGAAAATCTCGAAATCGATCTCCTCCGAATGGCCCAGCTTTATTGAGCCGTATCTCGCTGAGCGAGAGACCCTCGCGCTTGCTGTCTGTCTCGTCGACAGCAACATTCCTCCGCAGGCGAGCGATAAACAGCTCATCGACTTCTTCAAGCAGACAGGACGCCCCTGGCTCGTCGTCGCTACGAAGGCGGACCGGCTCTCCAACAACGCGATCGCCAAGTCGCTTACCGCGCTCAAGCGGTTCCATGAAATCGATGAAGTCTTGCCTATCTCCACCAAAGACCAGGCGAGCATCACGGCGCTCTGGCAGCGGCTTCAGGCTACAGCGGCCGCTTGATCGTGCTGTAACTCTGCCGAATCAGAAGTACTGCATCAACTCTGGGAATCGTTCGCACATGAGGAGCCGCTGACCGGCAGGCGCTTGGATAACTTCCTCATGCTCGAGCACCCACGTAGCTCCGTGCGGCACAAACACCGCATTCAGTCCTGCGGCGAGCGCTGGATTGATATCCGACTTGGGGCTGTTCCCGATCATCCAGGTCACCGGAGTCTCGCAGGCGTGGTGAAGAGACAAGGCGCGATACGCGTCTTCATGTTTTTCCGGCAACACCTCGATCGCGCTAAAGTGCTGGGCCAAGCCGGAGCGCTCAAGTTTGTCGCGCTGCTCCGCTGCATCGCCTTTGGTGACCAGAATGCAACGGTGGCGGGCGGCCAGTTCCGGCAGCGTATCTATTACGCCATCGAGCAATTCGATCTGGTGCTCCGCGACTATATCCGTGAATCCGACGATTTGTGCGTGCGTCTCCGGCGTGATGACCTGACACGAAAGTTGCTCGAAACACGCGACAAGCGATCGACGGAAGCTCTTGAGCCCATAGCCATGCTCGGCGATTGTGGCCCGCTCACAGCCGTTCAGGTGCTCCCGCACTTCCTCCGGTGAGTGGGCTCGGTGGTCCAGGTAGGAGATAAACCCGGCGATCGCGCGCTCGAAGTAGATGTTGTTCTCCCATAGCGTGTCATCGGCATCGAAGAGCAGAGTCTGGCCGGGAGCAAGCCGCACTGGGGAGGAGTCGGTCACAACAGAATTATAGAAGTGGGTCAAGAGCTGACCTATCTTCAACTACTGCCCGCTCGGCGGCAAAGTCACGAGGGCTGGCGGGAAGCCCGAACCGAAGCCTACTCGCCCATGAAGTAGCCATCGCGCGCTTGGATGAAAGTGTCTTTGGTATCTCGTTTCGGGAGACTCAGCAAAAGATGGTGGTAGCCATCTGACGAAGCTTCCTTATCCGGCACAAAGGAGATTCGGTATTGTGCGTTCAGATCCTCGAGGATTTCTTTGTAGATGTCCGCCAACGGTTCCTTTTTATTTGCCTCGAACATGCGACCGCCCGTTTCGCTGCAGATGCGCGCCAAGGTCTTACGGCCGTCAGGCCGCTGCTTCGATTCCGGCAGCCTTGGAGTGCAATCACCGGGATATCCGCCGGGATAGCCCCCTGGGTACCCTCCTGGATAACCGCCCGGGTATCCGCCCGGGTAGCTGCCTGGATAGTCGTCGCAATAGTCCGGTTGGCCCATCGAAAAGCCTCGGTCCGAAGGTTGCCGCTCCTTGTAGTACACGGCGTAGATCACGGTGTCCGCACGCTGCGCGGCTTCCAGCGCGGAGCCAAGCGATTCCTTGCTGCCGCTATCCTCGCCGTCTGCCAGGAGGATCAGCACCTTTCGTCCCTGCTGGTGACTCGTAATCTCGCTAGCGGAAAGAAAGAGTGCGTCGTACAGCGCGTTGTTCGCCCGCCGCTGCTGAGCCTTGTTCTGGTCTCCCGTGCTGGATCCAGGCGCACGGCCAGGATAGCGCCCCGCCGGATTGGTGGAGGTCCCTGTACGCGAATCCGGTGTGCTGACGGCCTCGACGCGAGTTGTTCGGTCTGTCTCTAGCTGCCGGATTGCGGCACGGACGCTGTCACTAGAACTGCTGCTGTCCTGTAGCAGATCGACGTCCCTTCCAAACTGGACCACGAATACCTTTGTCTTGTTTCCCTCAGCGAGCAGGTTACCGAGAAATGTCGCGCTGGCGGTTTTCTCCTCCTCCAAGGCGGTCCGCTGCGCAGCGCTCGCGTCGACCACCAGGCCTAGCGTGAGCGGCAGTTCCTTTGCAGCCGTGAACTCGGAGATGGTCTGCGGCCGCTTGTCGGCCTGTACCTGAAAATCCTCGCGCCGCAGGTTTTGGAGCGGTCCGCCGCGTTTGTCGGTGACTACAGCGAAGATGTCGATCAGCTGACCACTTTTTGCCGTGCCGTTTGCAAACTGCGGCCTATGTGCGCCGCCCGGCTTATCGCTTGCAGCCGGCGTCTGTTGAGCACCGGCGGAGGTACATCCGGCGAGCAATACAAATGCGATTGACCACCGGTAGATAGCCAAAGTCTTCATCCCTTAGACCATAGACGGATTCGGGCGGCAACGGTTGCCGCATTGGCACAGATTCCGCATAGGATTTTCAATTTCCGGTATGCTGGCAGCGACATGTCTCGCGCTTTGCTGCCGTGCCTGTTTGTTTTGCTGTCCTTTGCTCCTCTCGACGCGCAGGTTCGGCTGCCCCCTTATGAGCCGCCGTCCCCGTCGGGGTACTCCCGCGTCTACGTGCTGTGGCCGGACGGGGCGCCGCTGGCCAAGGGCACACACCCGCTCGATGTTCCCAAGCTCTATTACTATCCGGCTTCAACTCCTGCAGCAGGCACGGCCGTCGTCGTGATCCCGGGCGGCGGTTACGCGCGCCTCATGATGGAAAAGGAAGGCGCCACCGAGGCGAAGTGGCTGAGCGCGCACGGGATTGCCGCCTTCGTGCTGCAGTACCGTCTCGCCCCAACCTATCGTTATCCGGCCCCGATGCTTGATGGAGCGCGGGCGATCCGGCTGGTGCGCAGTCGGGCTGGCGAGTTCGGAGTAGATCCACGGAAAATCGGCGTTTGGGGATTCTCGGCCGGAGGACACCTGGCAGGATTCCTCGCCACCGAGCCCGAAGAGCGCAGTAAGGAAGCCAGGGACCCTGTGGAACGGGTGAGCGCGCACCCCGATTTCGCGATCCTGAGCTATGCCCGTCTCAGCATGGAGCCAACCGTGCCCCGCCGTGGCAACCTGGAGTCACTGCTTGGGCCAAATCCGACGCCCCAGATGATCGATCAGGTCTCGATCACGCGCCATGTCACCAAACAGACCGCCCCCAGCTTCATTTTCTCGACAACTGCTGACGAAACCGTGAACCCGCTGAATGCGACCGCCTACTACGACGCGTTGAAGCGCATGGATGTACCGGCCGAGTTGCACATATTTGAACTCGGTCCCCACGGGGCCGGCATGGGTCAGAACCTAAAGGGCCAGGAAGAACTGGAGATCTGGCCCACGCTGCTCGAGCACTGGATGGAGCTGCATGGGTGGATGCTGAGCTCTCCAACAGGCCGCGACCGGGACAGGGAAAGACCTTGATCGGCAAAAAGTTAGAAGACTGTATAGCCAGGAAGTTGTAGCCTCCGCGCCCCCTGCCGGTGAGTGCAATCCGGCTGGGGACTGCTAGCCTTTCACTGGAGCTCGAACTGAGCTAGCCCACGAACTGAGCTGTGGCCCTGCTGCGCTTGGCAGGGGATGGGGAAAGCAGAAAGTCTTGAAAAAACTCTGGCTGAAGGGATCCAGGCGTGCACGGACCATCCGCATGATGATGGGGCTGTCCGCCTTGCTCGTCTTGCTGGCGCGTATCAGCGAGGACCTGCCCGGAAAGAGTTCGATGGCGGCCGACGTGCTGATCTGGTCGACCATTCTGGTGACAACTGTGCTGCTCGTCTGGCGTGAGCGCAACCACGCACGCGAGAATCACCGCACCAGTATGGAACACCAGCGCTTTATAGCGGCCGCGGAGACCAGCACAGATGCGTTTTTCATCCTCGACGCGGTGCGAGCGCGTTCCGGCGAGATCGTCGACTTTCAATATATCTATGTGAATTCCCATGGGGCCGAGCTACTGAAGAGATCGCGAGAGGAACTGCTCAACTCGCAAATGTGCTCGCTGTTTCCAGAGAACCGCACGAATGGCAAGTTCGAAAAGTATCAACAAACAGTCCAAACCCGCCAAGCCGCTTCAGACGAGGCCTGCGTCGCGCTGGCGGACGGACAGTTGATGTGGCTGCGAGAGCGCGTGAGTGCGCTGGGCCACGGCGTCGCCGTAACCGTAACCGACGTCACTGAAGTTAAGTTGAACGAGGAGCGTTACAGCCGGCTCTCCAACCTGAGCAACTCCCTCTTTGAGAGTGCTCCCCACAGCATCATCGAAACGGACGCAGCCGGAATCATCCGAGCGATGAACTCGGCCGCCGAGCGGCTGACGGGCTACACCCGCGCAGAGCTCGCGGGCAAGCTACTGACAACGCTGCATGAGCCTCGCGAACTGGTTCGGCACCCCGAGGGCGGAGAAGACTCCACCCAGCCAGAGATCGATGGCTTCACACTGCTGACCTCCAAAGCCACGCAGGGCGAGGTGGACGAACGCGAGTGGACTTATGTGCGCAACGATGGATCTACGTTGCCGGTCCACGTCGCTCTAACCGCCGTTCGCGATGGTGCCGGAAACATCAGCGGGTTCGTGGCCATGGCTTCGGACATCACTGAGCGCAAGCAACTGATGACCTACCTCAACCACATGGCCTCGCATGATCAGCTGACCGGCCTTCCTGGACGGACACTGCTGCGCGAGCGCATTGCCGAAGCGATGGAACGGGCGATGTTGCACGGACGCAAAGTAGCCGTATTTGTGATCGATCTAGACCATTTCAAACGACTCAACGACTCCCTTGGTCATCGTTCTGGCGACGAGCTGCTGGTCGGTATGGCCGAGCGGCTGCGCGGTTCCCTCCGGCGCTCCGATACTCTGGGCCGTTTGGGCGGCGACGAGTTCGTTGTCATCATGCCCCACATTGCAACCATCGCGGACGTGGAGCGATGCGCCAAGCGACTTGTAGACCGAGTCGCAAATACGGCGCAGGTGGGCTCCATGGAAGTCAATCTGACGGCCAGCGTAGGTGTCTGCGTCTATCCGGACTTCGCCGAAGACGTCGACAGTCTGCTCGAGAGAGCCGACGCTGCAACCTACGCCGCCAAAGAGAACGGCCGCAACCAGTTCCAGCTCTTCACCGAGGCCATGCTGAAGGAGTCTCAGGAACGCCTCTCCATGGATACGGCCCTCCGCCATGCGCTGACCCGCGAGGAGCTATACGTGCACTACCAGCCTCTCGTCTCCCTGACCACCGGACGCGTGATCGGCATGGAAGCGCTGTTGCGCTGGCATCATCCTAAGCTTGGTATCGTACCTCCCTCCACCTTCATCCCTCTGGCAGAAGATACGGGCCTGATCGTGCCTATCGGCGAGTGGGCGCTGAAGCAATCGTGCAAACAGGCCAAGCAATTATGTGACGAGCTGGGCCAGAGTCTGTATGTCTCGGTGAATCTCTCCCCGCGTCAATTTGAGCAGAGTAACCTGCTCGAGGTGATTGACGAGGCCTTAGCCGAAAGTGGTCTCCCGGCACACCTGTTGCAGGTAGAACTGACCGAGAACACGTTGATGGTCAACTCCGCACCGAATCTCGAAAAGCTGCAGAAGATCCGACAGCTCGGGGCGCGCGTCGCAATCGATGACTTCGGCACAGGATTCTGCAGCTTCTCCTATCTGCTGCAGTATCCGGTGGACCGCCTGAAGATCGATCAAAGCTTCGTTATCAAGGCCGTCACCGAGCCAAATGCGGCTACTGTAGTGCGAACCATTATCGCGATGTCGCACAATTTGGGCATCAAAGTCATCGCCGAAGGCGTTGAGACCCCCGAGCACCTGAAGTTCCTGATGCAACGCAAGTGCGACGACGGACAGGGTTACTACTTCTCGCGTCCGGTTGCCGCGGCTGCATTCAGCCAGTCGGTACATTCGATCCATAGAATGTTCGACGAGCAGATATCGCTTGAAATTGGATTGGAGCTGGAAGGTGAGGACAGCGACGATTGCGGCGCTGTGAACCCCGACACGGGGCAGACGAACCACCGGTCGGACAAACTCACGGTCATGTAGGCGACTGCCTGCCCGACGAAATCTTCATCGATTCTTTATGTCCCCCTCGATAAGGTGAGGTGTAATCACACGACCTGTTCGAGGGAGGAGAACGATGTCCACTGAGTACCGAAGCTTTCTGGCTCTGAGCTACGACGAGCTGGAAGAGATGAATCTCAAGGCCAAGGCCGACCGGCTGAATCGCGTCCATATCGACAAAATTCGCGAGGCGCGCCTGAAGTATCTGACGGATGAAAAGCACATCAAAGCCGTCACTGTGTTGTTTTCCGATCTAGAAGGCCGCATTCATCTGCTGGACTACGACAAAAAATTTCTACTGAAGAGCTACGACAACTTGACGTTCGATGGCTCATCAATCCGTGGGTTCACCGCGCAGAAGGAAAGCGATCTGAGGCTTGGAATCGACTGGAGCGCCTTTTACTGGGTTCCGGCTGATGTCTTCGGGACCGGCAAGGTGCTGGTCTTCGGCTCTGTCATCGATAAAGGCGGCGACATGTACGCCGGCGACCTTCGGACAGTGTTGAAGAGCTACTCCGACAAGTTGCACGCTGACAAGGGCTGGACCCTGAATGCCGCCAATGAGATCGAAGGCTTTCTCTTCGCGGGCCGCGATGCGGAGAAGCGATTCCACGAAACCGGCAAATTTGAGTTCGTCAACACTGGCGGCTACTATCACTCGCTTCCGCTTGATCCGCTGCGTCAGTTTATCGACACCGCAGCGGAAGTGCAGCGCGCGATGGGTTTCGCGAATGAGAAGGACCACCCCGAGGTTGCACCGAGCCAATTTGAGATCAACTACAGCTATGGTGAAGTGGTCGCGGCGGCGGACCAGATCCAGCTCTATAAGCTGCTCTGCCGTCAGGTGGCCAATAATCTCGGCTACACGGCCAGCTTCCTTCCGAAGCCGGTCGTGGGCGTGAACGGCAGCGGCATGCACACCAACATGTCGATTTCTGAAGGCAACAAGAACCTGTTCTGGGATGAGAACGGACAGGAGAAGCTGTCGCAGTTCGGTTGGCAGTTTGTCGACCGCATCCTTACGCATGGCCTCGATCTGTGCCTGCTCCTCAACTCGAGCGTGAATTCATACCGCCGGCTTGACCCGCATTTTGAAGCGCCGAACCAGGTGAAAGCGTCGGCGACGGACCGGGGCTCCATGGTCCGCATTCCCATCGGCAACTCGAAATCGATGCGGGTTGAGGTTCGATCGGTGGCTCCCGATGCGAATCCTTACCTCGTTCTCTACTCTCTCTTCAAAACCGGCATCGACGGCACGACAGCTTCAGTGGAGAACCTGCGTCAGGCCGAGCGCTACCTGCCGGACAACATCTACGACGCCATCACCGACTTCACCTCGGCGGAGTGGATCTCAAAGATCCTCGGCGAAGACGTCAAGGGCAGGTTCACTGACCTCAAGCGGGCTTCGGCCGACAGGTGTGCACGCCAGCTTGGCACGTTTGTAAAGGCCCCCGAGGTTCAGTACCACCACGAGGTCTACAACCAGTCCCTGTGGACGCTGTTCTAGTTCGAAGCAGCCGTTGTGTCGCGAGGAGGTCCCGAGAAGCTTTGGGGCCTCTTTTGCCTATTGCGGAGCCTGCTCTTCTGAAACCGCTGCGCTTTCCGTAAAGCGGTAGCCTACGTACGCGTCGGTGAGTAGGTACCTGGGATTGGACGGGTCGGTCTCGATCTTCTTTCGAAGCTGACGGACGAAGGTTCGGAGGTAGTCGACCTCCTGACGGTAATCTGGTCCCCAAACCGAGGTGAGCAGCTTCCCGTAAGTGACGGCGCGGCCGGCGTGCGTCATCAGGTAATAAAGGATGTCGTATTCCTTACGGGTGAGATGAATTGCCTGCCCTGCCTTAGTCACCACTCGTCGGACGGGCTGCACCTCGATCTCCCCAATAACAACGGGCGCATCCTCCTTGCGATCAGGAGCCTGGGCGCGCCGAACCGCCGAGCGCATACGCGCGATGACCTCGCGGATACTGAACGGCTTGGTGATGTAATCATCCGCGCCCGATTCCAGAGCTGCGATCTTCTCCTCCTCGCCGTCCACCACCGTAAGCATCAGGATAGGAAGCCGCGGGGCCATGGAGCGCAAGCGCTCCAGCGTCTTAACTCCTCCGATTCCAGGCATGTTGACGTCGAGCAGCACCACGTCGAACGTCTGCGCCTGCAGGAGTTGAATCGCCTCTTCTCCGCGCGAAGCTTCGGTTGTAACGAAGCCCATTTCATTGAGTGGAGTGCGAAGAGCCCGCCTGATCGATGGTTCGTCATCCACCAGCAGGACGCGTATGGGAGCTACGGCAGCAGAGGCGCTCAAGCCTGGACTCCTTGCTGCGGGATGGACGCGTAGAACGCAGTTCCCTTCTCCACGTGACTCGTAGCCCACACGTGACCTCCGTGGGCCTGGGCGCTCCGTTTCGCCACCGAGAGGCCAATCCCCGTTCCCGATACCTTGTTCTCCGAGACCGAGGATCGGTAGAAGCGATCGAAGACGCGGTCGATGTCTGCCGGCGGAATCACAGGTCCGAAACTATGGACGGAAAAAACAACCTCAGTCGCATGCTCGGCAACCTGAATGGTGACCGTACTGCCGGCGTCACCGTACTTGCCAGCGTTGTCTACATATTGCGTAAGTAGAGCGACCATGAGGCCACGATCGCAGTGCAGGAACATGTCGTCGCGAGAGAGCGCAATGTCTACCGTTAAGTTCGCCAACTGGTCGGCAAGGCCGGCCACAACGTCTTCGATCAGAGGCAGGACCGCCACGCGTTCCATGCGCGGAGTCATCTCGGCCGCATCAAGCTTGGAGGTCTTCAGCAGCCGAGTCGTCAGGTGCGTGAGTGCCGCAGTCTGCTCGTCGATGAGCGCTACCAAATTCAATTGCGCCGGTGAGAGCTTACCGAGCGCGCTCAGGCCTTCGCTGGCAGCCGAGATGGCTGTCAGCGGAGTCTTGTATGCATGCGCCAAGCTGTCCAGCACGGTGGTGCGCATTTGCTCTGCCTGCCGGGCGCTCTCTGTGCGGCTTTCATTGGCGAGCGCATGATAACGATCAAACGTGATGGCGATGAGCGATGCGATCGTGGTTGCCATCCGGCCCTGCACCTCTCCACGCAATTGCAGCGCACCAATCGCGAGATCGCCCATGCTCAACACGCGCCGACTTATGCCGGTCTCCGGATCGTCGCTGACGGTTCCGAAGATGCAAATGTTCTTCACGGTGTCAGAAAGGGTTTCGAAGGGCTCGCCTGCCTCGTAAATCTCGCCGAGATCGACATCAAATATGGCTATCGATTCGAGCTTGAAAGTCCCATGGAGAATAGTCGCAAGCTGCGGACCCGGCTTTCGGTGAGGGTCCAGCCGGGTTGTCTTCTCGATAAACGCGCAGAGCAAGCCGGATTCGTCCAGCCTCTCGTGGTCATTCTGTAGCTTTGACTTAGTCATGGAGCCCTTCCGCACCGCCCGCTTGGCTGTTAACAGACCACCCAGACCCTGTAACGCAGTGGTCACATCGTGCGAGGGATAACTAGGACTGGCGGTGCGCGAAAAGGGGGTCAGCAAAGGCGTCATTCGATATGGTCCTGTGCTGCGGGGAACGGAAAAGGTTCAGGGATG
>Ga0207705_10002431_pt1 | contig 14370 bp, 10 predicted proteins | sample KBSC13metaG_FD_184314 | JGI IMG/M metagenome (GOLD analysis project Ga0207705, IMG submission 184314) | Corn rhizosphere microbial communities from Kellogg Biological Station, Michigan, USA - KBS C1-3 metaG (SPAdes) (version 2) | ecosystem: Host-associated > Plants > Roots > Rhizosphere > Soil ...
CCTTCAATCCTGACTATCGACTGCCGCACGCGCTGACCGTCGACGAAATCAAGGATATTCAGAAAGCCTTCGCCGACGCCGCCGTCCGCGCGACAGCCGCCGGCTTCGAATGGATCGAACTCCATGGCGCACACGGCTACCTCGCCCACGAGTTCCTCTCGCCGCTCGCCAATCAGCGCACCGACGAATACGGCGGCAGCTTCGACAACCGCGTCCGCTTCCTCATCGAAACCGCCCGCGAAGTCCGCAAGGTACTGCCGGACTCGACCCCGCTTACCGTCCGCATCTCTACCAGCGACTGGGCCGAGAACGCCTGGGACATCGACCAATCCGTTGAACTGGCGAAGAGGCTGAAAGCCGAAGGCGTCGACCTCATCGACTGCAGCTCCGGCGGCATCGCCCCCGGCATCAAAATCCCGATCGGCCCCGGGTACCAGGTCCCCTTCGCCGAAATCGTACGCGAAAAGGCCGCTATCGCCACCGCCGCCGTCGGCCTTATCACCGATGCCCAGCAAGCCAACGCCATCGTCGAGAGCGGTCAAGCCGACCTGATCCTCATCGCGCGCCAGTCGCTCCGTGATCCGAACTGGCCAATCCACGTCGCGAAGGAACTCGGACATGCGATCGAACCGCCCAAGCAATACGAGCGGGCATTCATGTAGAATAGACACTTAATTGTGGAATAATCTTGGCATGAGCCAGATTATCCGCCCACTCGACATCGACAACTTGTCGCGCATTGTCATCCTGACCGGAGCCGGCATCTCCGTCGCCTCCGGTCTACCCACCTTCCGCGGCGTGGGCGGCATCTACAACGGCGATGTCGAATGGGTATCCGACGGCAACAATCTACCAGACAGTCTTGCCGAAGTCTGGCGCTTCTACGGCGGACGCCGGGCGCAATTCTCGGAAGCGAAGCCGAACGCCGGACACATCGCCATCGCCGAACTCCAGCGTCGACGAGGCCCGGAGGCGGTGACTGTCGTCACGCAAAACGTCGACGGACTCCATCAACGCGCCGGTTGCATCGACGTCATCGAACTCCACGGTTCACTGTCGAAAACCCGCTGCACCAACGTCGACTGCAAGTCGGCACCGTTCGACGACTGGTCCGTATACGACACGCCTCCACCTGCCCTGTCTGCGCGTCTCCGCTTCGTCCCGCCATCACGCTCTTCAACGAAATGCTCTCTGCCGAAGCCGACTGGAAGTCCAAACGATCCCTCCGTGACGTCGACCTCTTCATCGCCATCGGTACCTCGGGCATGGTCTGGCCCGCCGCCAACTTCGTCCGCAGCGCCCAGTACGTCGGCGCACGCACGGTGTACGTCAACAAAGAAGAAGCGCCGACGAACTCCTTTCACGATGAGTTCATCGGCGCCGCCGAAGATCTATTGCCCATCCTATTCAGCTAGCCGGAGCGAACGCCGCTTCTTTGTCCCGGAGGGACAGTCCTCCATGCTAGCCACGGAATTCATTCCGTGGACTCGCTCGCCGGTGCCTTACGACAACCGTCCCACAATCTCCCCTATCGCCACCGCCTCCTGGGTGCTGTCAACCATATTCTTGACCTGAACGGTACCGGCCGCAACCTCATCCTCACCCAGGATCAGCGCGTACTTCGCCTTCGAATCGTTCGCGCTTCGCATCTGCGCCTTCATCGACCGCCCACCGTATTCGATCTCCGCCGCAATCCCCGCCGCTCGTAGATCGGAGAGAAGCTTAATCCCCGCCTTCTTAGCACTGTCGCCAAGCGTTACCACAAAGGCCGTTGGCCCTGGTGGCAGCGGCATGTCGACGCCTAGCTGCTGCAAGGCAATCAGCACGCGCTCGACACCCATGCCAAACCCAATGCCCGGAGTCGGCGGTCCGCCAAGGTCCTCCACCAACTTGTTGTATCGACCTCCACCTCCCAGCGCATTCTGCGCGCCGAGGTCGGGCGACTGCACTTCGAAGGCCGTCTTCGTATAGTAGTCGAAGCCGCGAACGAGGTACGGGTCGACCTCATAACTCAGACCCGCGTCGGCGAGGTACCCGCACACCGCATCAAAGTGCGAGCGCTCATCGTCCAGAAGGTATTCCGTCAACTTCGGCGCGTTCGCCAGGATCGCGAGTTCGCGCTCATTTTTCGTGTCGAGCATTCGAAGCGGATTGCCTTCGAATCGGGCCTTGCCTTCCTCGCTAAACTCCGAAAGGTACGGAGCGACGAATTCCTTGAGCGCCGCCACGTAGGCGGCCCGCGACTCGGTCGAGCCGACGGAATTGACCTTGATCGTAAACCGCGTCACACCAGCCCGTCGATAGAATGCCAGCATCATCTGGATGACTTCGGCATCAATGGCCGGGTCGTCCGTACCAAGAGCCTCGACACCGAACTGGACGTGCTGTCGATAGCGACCGGCCGCGGGCCGCTCGTATCGGAAATGCTCGTTGATGTAATAGAGCTTGGTCACCCCACCCCTGGCGTATAGCGACGTGTCCAGATAAGCACGGAGGACGCCCGCGGTTCCTTCAGGGCGCAACGTCAACGATCGCCCACCGAGATCTTCGAACGTGTACATCTCCTTATTGACGATGTCCGTTCCATCACCAATCGATCGCTTGAAGAGGTCGGTGGATTCGAACATCGGCGTTCGGATCTCGTGGTATCCGTATATCCGGCAAACATCGCGCCATATTTCCTCAAGCACGTTCCACCGAATGCTGTCATGTTCCCATCCGTCAGCGCCAGGATAGATATCGTGCGTGCCACGAGGGAGCGAATATTTGAACTTGCCCATGCTTCTCTGCCGTCCTCATCTCATATAGAAAACGCCGCGCCAGCCGCTAAGGCAATGGCACGGCGAGAGTTTCGAACTGTCAATTACCAGGCGACCGCTGCCGCTGGGCACAAAGTCGAAACGCGATTGGTCGACATAACGGCGCGAAGCGTCATTTAGCCGCGGGTTTCATACCCGTGGAATCCACTGCGTTACCCACCGTCATGAGGCTTATGCCCATTGCGCTTCTCGATCGCGTCCTCGTGGTACTGTCCAATCTTGCGGAACCGTTGATAGCGCTGCTTGGCGAGGTCCTCACCGCTCGACGCCATCAGCTCGCGCAAGTTACGCACGAGCGCTTCGCGCAAGCGGTCTGCCGTCAACGACCAGTCGCGATGCGCGCCGCCAAGCGGTTCGGGGACAATCTCCTCGATCACGCCGAGATTCAACGCATGCTGCGCCGTCAGATTGAGCGCCGACGCGGCCTCGGCCTTGCGCTCGGGATCGCGCCACAGAATGGCCGCGCAACCCTCCGGCGGAATGACCGAGTAAATCGAATGCTCGAGCATCAGAACCCGGTTCGCCACCGCAATGCCCAGCGCCCCGCCGCTCCCGCCCTCGCCGACAACCGCCGACACGATCGGGACCGGCAGCGCAGACATCTCGTACATGCTGCGCGCGATCGCTTCCGAAATGCCCCGCTCGTCAGCGGCGACATCGGCCGACGCCGCCGGGGTGTCGATAATGGTGACAATCGGCATGCCGAACTTCGCCGCCATCTTCATCACGCGGATCGCCTTACGGTAGCCCTCGGGGCGTGCGTAGCCGAAGTTGCGGAACTGCCGCTGCTTGATGTCGCGACCCTTTTGATGACCGACGATCGCCACCGGGATATCGTCGATGCGCGCAAGCCCGGCGACAATCGCGCCGTCGTCGGCGAAAGACCGGTCGCCATGCAGCTCCTGGAAATCGGTCGTCATTGCATGAATGTAGTCAAGCGTGTATGGCCGGCGCTCATGCCGAGCGAGCAGCACCTTATCCCACGGAGTCAGCCGCGCAAAAAGTTCTCGTAGGATCGCGGTGCGGTGATCCTCAAGGTTCGCGATCTCGCCCGGCAGGTTCTCCGTGTTCTCCGGATGCGTGCGGTCGGCAACTATCTGCCTCAATTTTTCGAGATTATCGTCGAGGTCCGCGATCGACTTTTCGAAATCGAGTACCGTCTTACTAGCCAACAGTCACCTCCGACGGCGTCTCACCTTCTTGCCCCTCCATTACTGGGGGCTGGGGAGCCGGGGACTCAATCGCCTCGCAACCCATCATCGTCAACAGCGACGCAAGCGTATCAGGCATTTCCCGACGGTGGACGATGGAGTCGATCTGCCCACGGCCAAGCTGCCATTCGGCGGTCTGGTAACCCTCCGGCGGCTTCTGGCTCGAAGCCTGCGCGGCGACACGTGCTCCGGCAAATCCGATCATCGCGGCCGGCTCGGCGATGATTACATCACCCAGCGACGCATAAGCCGCCAGGACGCCCGCCATCGTCGGATCGGTCATGACAACAAAATACGGGATCTTGTGCGCCGCAAGAAGCGCAGCGGCCGCCGAGGTCTTCGCCATCTGCATCAACGAGAGCAGACCCTCGTGCATGCGAGCCCCACCAGACGCCGTGAAGATAATGACCGGCAAGTTATTCTCAATGCCAGCCTCCATCGCCCGGACGATCTTCTCACCTGCCACGGAACCCATCGACCCACCGATAAATCGAAAGTCCGACGCCGCTACCACGCACGGCACATTCTTAATGCGCGCCGTGCCGATCTTCATCGGATCGTTCAATCCGGTAGTGGCCTCAAGCTTGTCGACTTTCGATTGATAGTCCGGGAACCGGAGAGGATCGACAGAGCGCAAGTTGTCGGCAAATCCGACGAAACTACCCTCGTCCACCGTGTACGCAATGCGCTCGTCGGCCGTGAGCTTATGATGAAAGCCGCACTGCGCGCACACCTTGAGGTTCTTTTCGAAGTCTTTAGTGAATAGTATCTGTCCGCAGCCCAGACACTTCTGCACCACGCCCTCGGGCACGGCGTTTGCGGCAGTACGAGCCGCCGCAGGAGCAGCCGAAAATTTCGACCGCTTGCGAAACCATCCTTCAGGAGGCATGAAAGGTCTCCTTCGTGACGCTGCCCTCAAACAAGCGGCAGCGTCGATATTGATTAAGCGCACCGAGGCCTCATGAGGAGGCGACACACGAGACGCTGAAAATCTTCATTGATAACGCACAACGGTGTGCGCGGAAAGTGGTCCGATTATACCCGGCGACGAAACGAATTGCGCCCCGCCAATAGAGACGGATACGCTCACGAAATGTTTATAAACCGCCGGGAGAATGTGACAACGTCGACAGCCCCGAATGGCACCGGCGGCTCTATCGAGCCGCCAGCGTCGGAGCATGAGTGCCGAGCCGAGCCGATTGACCTGCGCGCTTAGGAGCCTGTGTCGACCGTCGCACCACAAGCGACGCCGGGTAGACGCTGGTGGCGACCGGAGCGCCTGGCTGACGCAGTCGGCGCAGCACGAGTTGACCAGCAGTCGTGCCGATCGCCTCGAAGTTCTGTGCCATCGTCGTTAGTTCCAGACCGTCGAGGCCCGGCTGCACGACATCGTCGAAGCCTACGAGGGAGACGTCCTGAGGAACCCGAAGACCAAGGCTTCGGAGCTCCGAGTAGACCACGGGCGCCCAGAAGTCGGCGAGCAGTGTAATCGCTGTGGGCGCGTTGCGGCCGGTGAACACATGCCGGAAAGACTCACTGTCGAGCCGTCGACCACCGTCGAGTGCCAGGAGTATATGCCGGGGATTGATCTCAATGCCAGCATCCGTCAGCGCTTGCTGATAGCCCCGCAGACGGCCAACAGCCGCGTCCGTCGTCTCAAGCCGTGTCAAGTGGGCGATGCGAGTATGCCCCTGCTCGATCAAGTGACGCGTCGCCTCATAGCCGCCGGAATAGTTGTCCGTGCCGACATAGTCGAGTTCGACACCCTGAACGCGTCGGTCGATGGCGACGATAGGGACTTCGCTGCGTGTCTCCTGAATCAGGTTGACATTGGCGCTCCCGCCCTCATGCCACAGGACGATACCCGCGAAACCGCTGCTCCGCGCATAACGCAGACCCTCGGCTTCCTTTTCGGCTGCCTTCTGGTAAGTGTCCGCATAGGTGTCGAGAACGATCGGATGATAACCTTCAGCGGAGAGGACGGAATTGACGCCGTAAAAAATATCGGTGAAGAGGCTGCCGCCAAATCGGCGGCCAAGGAGAAGTCCAACCAGATGCGAGCTGCCGCGGTCGACACCGACTTCCTGCGACGGCTTACGAACAGGCGGTGTCGGCCTATGTTTAGCGATGTAGCCGACTTCTTCAGCAGCCGCAAGTACATTGCGCCTGGTGCTTTCCGAGACGAAGATCCCGTTCTGTCGCCCATTCAATACCGTGGAAACGACAGACTGCGAAACCTTAGCGAGCTCGGCAACATCTTTCAGCGTCACCGCTTTGTGGGAAGCCATAGACCTAAAAAGTACTCCTTCAAGTTCGCGATTCGGCGGATGCCATAACCGCTAATAAAAACTTTACCACTTTTATATAAAGTTTTATATAGAAAGAGATTACCTGAGGCTATAAAGCTTTGTCAATAACCCGTACAAAAACAAGTATGAAAAATACTGCGACAGACGTTCTGCCTTAATTATGGCATGCCCCGCCACAAAAACCGCGCATCGCCGCGTGCCCAACCCGATCCGGTGCCATGCCCTCAGCTCCGAATCTGCGCGCTGCCTGGTGCACTTCTTACTCCCTCTCCTTTCCAAGGAGAGGATTGGGGTGAGGTTTCCGGTGTTCTACGCCCCACCGACCTCAACCCAACAAAGCCGGATTCTGGTGAAACGTCTTCAGCACGAGTTCGCCGAAAATGGTGTTTGCCCAGGCGAACCATGAGCGGGTGAAGTGCGCCGGATCGTCTTTGTGGAACGCCTCATGCATGAATCCCGTGCCCGCGTGAGTCTTCTGCAGCGTCACAAGGCAATGTCGAATCTCCTCGTCGCTCGTGCTCGTCAACCCCTGCACGATCAACCCCAGCGGCCAGATCATGTCCATGCCGACATGCGGTCCCCCAGGTCCATCGGCGACCTTTCCGTGGCAGTAATAGGGATTCGCATCCGATAAGACCAGGCGCCTGGTGCGCTGGTACACAGCATCGTCGACCTTCACCGCGCCCAAATACGGCAACGACAGCAGGCTCGGCACATTGCCGTCGTCGATGCAATAGTAGTTGCCGTACGCATCAACCTCATAGGCATAGAGTTCGCCCAGTTCCGCGTGATGAGCAATCGCGTGCGCGTTCAGCGCCTGCTCGACTTCATCCGCCAACGCCCGGCAGTCGGCGGCCAGTTTGGTGTCCTTCTTAATCTTCTCGACCATCTCCGCCGCCTGACGCAAACTGACCACCGCAAAGAAATTCGCGGGAATCAAGTACGGGAAGATCGTGGCATCGTCGCTTGGTCGAAACATCGACGAAATCAGCCCCACCGGTTTGGCCGGGTTGCCATATCCGCCGCCCACGAGAGTGTCCGACGCCACAGTCGTAGCCCGCAGGAAACGGTACGGACCGTGTCCATGCTTGCGCTGCTGCTCGCGAAAAGTCTGCACGATCTTCGAAATCGCCTCGTGCCAGATGTCATCGAACGGTTTCGTGTCAACACAGGCCTTCCAGTAACCATACGCCAGCCGGATGGTGTAACACAGCGAGTCTATTTCCCACTTGCGCTCATGCACGCCGGGCTTCATATCCGTGACATCGCTTTGCCAGTGACTCACCTCATTCACGTCCTTATAGAACGCGTTGGCGTAAGGATCCAGATTGACATACCGCGTCTGACGGTTTATCACGCCCGCCACCAACTGCTGAAGCTGCGGATCGTCGTGCATCAGCGACACATACGGCCACACCTGCGCCGAGCTGTCCCGCAGCCACATCGCGTCGATGTCGCCGGTAATGACGTACGTATCCGGGCGGCCGTCGACCACGTCGAAATCCACCGTCGTATCCAGGGTATTGGGAAAACAGTTGCCGAACATCCACGCCAGTTCGCGATTGCCGATCTTCGACTGGACCTGTTCAATTGTCCGCTCGACGGCGACGCTGCTAAACTTACGCTTCTCTTTCGGGGTGCGAACCACCGGGAAAGCGGTTTCTGCCGCGGACGTCATCGACGGCGCTAGCGCCAGCCCCGATGCCACCAGCGCGGTGTTGTAAAGAAATTCTCGGCGATTCATTGTTTGGTAGTTCCGGTCTATCTATCTATTTTACTTGGCCGAGGCCACGGGCAGTTTTGCATGCAGATGGTCGAGCATCTGCGAAATTGTGACGAAAGCGTACCCCTCAGACCTCAACTTGTCGACGATGATCGGTAGCGCCTGCAATGTCGACGGTTGGTCCTGATGGAGGATGATGATCGACCCTGGTTCGGTGCGGTCGAGAATACGCCCCGCGATATACGACGCCGGCCGGTTGTCGTAGTCTTGCGCCCCGCACGTCCACGATACCGTGACATACCCCATCGACCTGGCGACGTCCAGCACCTTGTCGTTGTACTGTACGCCCGGCGGCCGCATCAAAGTCGTGTCGACGCCCGTCACCGCTTTGACATGCTTCGCGCAGAGGCGTAGCTCAGATGCGATCTCATGGGGTTTGAGGGCGGGGAGGCGCTGGTGGTCGTACGTGTGGTTGCCGATCTCGAAACCGTCCGCGGCGATGACTTTGGCCACCGCGGGATACTGCTTGACTCGAATGCCGACCACGAAGAACGTGGCGGCGACGTGATTATCGTGGAGATACTTCGCGATGTCCGGACCGTACCGTGGATCGGGCCCGTCGTCGATGGTCAGCGCGACTTCTTTGAGGTCCGGGTTTCCGTGTTCCAGCAGCGCGGTCGACGGATCGTATCGATCCTCACCGCGCAAATGCTTGATCCAATAAACCGGATTAATCGCCCTCTCGATCGGCACCTTCCGGTACCGATCGAGATAAATCGCAAGAGGAGCGCCAATGGCGAGAACGATCAAGAGGCCGGCAAGCAACCGCTTGCCCTTGGAACTTACGGAAGGGCGCATTGGAATGCATTATACCAGCCTCAGCAACTTATGGTCCCGCATTACGGTGCCATTCATGAGACTTCACCCCAGCCAGCCCCTTTAGAGCCGGCACGACATAGCCAACGCCTCTTTTATCCTGAGGGACTGTCCTTCATGCTGGGAGCCCGTTTCAGATGATGAGGGAGCGTGCATTGTAGAGAGAGATATCCGCACCTCACATCGACGGCCACAGCTAACCAGTAGTGGCCGCAGAAACACGGCATCTCATTTTAGTACCGCCGTGTCAGCCGACCCACAGGGATTACGCCCCAATGCTAATTGGCTAACTCCGCTTGACCGCCGTCAGCGCCCCACCCGCCGCACCTGACTCCCAGGCGGCTTCCGTCAACTCAATCGTCCGAAGTCCGCAGATCGGCGGCGCCGCAATTGCCTCGAGGCCCTGGATCGCCCGCACGAAGTTCGTGTTGACATCACTCCCCGCCGGCATGTCCGCCGGATCGGGCACGAAGACCTTGCCGTCCGTCCCCTGTACCTGAAGCCCCGCATTGTGACGAACATAGAACGATCCCTTTTCGCACCAGATCGTAATGTCCTCATACCACCCGGCCGCATCGCCGACGATCGAAATCGTCCCCTGCGCGCCCGACGTAAACCGGACACTCAGCGCCGTGTTGATGTCCACGCGCGTCCCGCGGTTGTCCATAAACGCCGACACCTTCTCCGGAGCAAGCCCCGTGCTCCAGAGAATGACGTCGAGGACATGGGAGCCGCTGTCATTGATCTGACCGCCGCCCGACAACGCCGGGTCCTGACGCCACGAGCCGACGGTCCCCGCCCTCCATCCTTGCTGCTGCAGCGCATTGACGAACTGCACTGGGCCAAACTCGCCACTCGCAATCTTGTCTCTAATGTACAGGAACCGCGGCTCTGTGTGACGCTGATAAGCCAGGCCCACCACCTTCTTCGTCGCGTCGATCTTAGCCAGCAGCTTGTGCGCGTCGACCACCCGGTTGACCATCGGCTTCTCCAGAAGCACGTGCGCGCCCGCGTCGAGACTGTCGATCGCCTGCTCGAAGTGCTGCGAATGCGGCGTGCAAATGACGACGGCGTCGGGCTTTACCGTGTCGAGAAGCTGACGATAATCCCCAAACTCCTTAGCATCGACGATCGCCTTCCCATGCTTCTCGCGAGTCTTCGTCAAACTCACTGGATTCGCATCGCAAATCGCCGCAATCTCAACGCCCTGTATCTTCAGCAGACGCTCGATGTGCCCCTGAGCAATACCACCAACACCAATCATTCCAACTCTAATCTTCTCTGACATGCATACCCTCCAATGTTATTGTAACATTACTGTATTGCCTTCTCTGATCCCATGAGAAAATTCTGCCTTGGTGCACTTTTACAGGTCAGTCCGCTTCGGAAGATCAACAGCCGACTACCTACGAGCCCAAGGCAACCGCGTGGCAGCGTAACCAACCGACCTCAGAATGTACGGGTCGCCTGCTAGGTTGGGCTAGCAACCTGAAAGCCGACCCTCGCCCGAGGTACCGCCCAACGCTTACGACTCCCACTCATACTCGATCAGTCGACGCTCCGCCAATCGCATCGGCATAATCCCCGTCGACAACGTCAACACGACAAACAGCACCACGCCCACCATCGCGATCTCGCTAGCGTGCGCCAGCCCGCGACCGAACGACAACCACGCCACCAGGAACAACGACACGCTGATGACGACGTACGCCGTCGCGAACACAAACCCCAGGATCATCGCCCAGATACTCGCCCGGTGCGCAGGGTTATCATAAAGGAAGCGTGGGAACAGACCGCCCAGGCCGACACTCAGCCCTGTCAGCGCGTAGCAGCCACAGGCCAGGAGCCCGAGCCACTGCACCACCGAGGCCACCTCCCAGCCAAACACCAGGCTCGCTATCGACGTCAACCCAACCACGATCCCGAACGACAGAACGAAACTCAAAATCCACTTCGCCTGCAGGAAATCCCGCCGCGCCATCGGCGACCCGAGCATCATCCAAACGCCCTTGCCTTCGAGGCCCACCGACGACAGGCCGATAATGCTCGTGATCATGAAGACGATCAGCACCAGCATCAGCTTCGTCAAGTCGCCATAGGTATCGATTCGAGGATCGGCCTCCACCGGTTGCGTTGCTTTCAAAACGAAGGGCACCAGGAACAAAATGAGTGTCGTTCCGATCTGGCCCAGCAAAATCGTGTCCCGTCCGACGTACCGAAAATCCTTGAGCAGAAGCCCGGCCACACGGCGCGAAAGACCCGGAATCGCAAACGTCCGCCCGCTCTTTCGACGCCCAAAAGACTCGATGTCCGACTGTTCCAGGATCGTCTCCGACGACAGCACCCGATCGCCGATTAATACGCACAGCGCAAACAATCCCAGGACCCCGGCCACGAGCAACCCGACTCCTTGACGCCCCACCCGGCCGACCTCGTGGAAGCTCGCCCCGTCGAGGGCCACCGCAGCCGCCCACGTCGACGGCAGCCAGATATCACCTGCGCTCTGCACCGACGGCTTACCCGTCGAAGCCATGTCCACCGTCGAATGCGCCACCGCCGTACGGATATCGGTCGACCTCGCGTGCGCGTTCTCCATCAGCACTTCGCGCACCTGTCGATAGTTCATCGAACCACCCGCCGTCGCCTTGCTCGCCCCCGCCACCGCCACCAGCGTGATCGACAGCGCCAGGATGATACTGACAATCATCACCACAAACCGCACCCGCTTCATCCCGAACAGCCGCGCAAGGATAAGCAGAAGGCAGCCGCTGAGCAGCGGAGTCACCAGCAGGAGGAGTAAAAGCGAGACCGCACACCACACCCAGCCCTCCGGCGACAGCCGGATCCCCCACCACAAGCCGATCAAGATCGGTACGCCCAATACCATGAACTGCGACGAGTTCGCCACGACCGCGTCGACCATCTTCGCCGCCACCACCGATGCCGACGGAGCCGGGGTCGTCAACAACAGCGGCAGATCATTGTCCTGAAAAAGCGACGAGGCGACATACGGCACGGAGCCGGCGAGCAGGAAGAAGAAGAGGTACTGGTAGACGTGCGACACCAACCCCGACGCCGCCGGAGTCAGCGGTGCCCCGGCCGGCGCGCCGGCCTGCATGATCAAGGCGAGGCCGGCACAGCCGACCCCGATCCCGGCGAACACCATCGCGCCAAACCCAAGCAGAATCGTAATGATCAGCTTGTGCGTGGGCGTCGCCGTGCGAAACGAGTTGCGAAGCATCGTGATGCGCGCGCGCACCAGAATTCGAAACAACCGAAAGGCGCTGGAACCGCGGCCTGAATGGGCGTCTGGCTGGGGCATGGAAGAACTTTTAGATCCTGGTAATGGTTAATCCGTGAGACTGCATCCATTGTACGGCATTTTCAATGCTATCCGCCTCACCAGTGACCTCCGTCACCATCCATCCACCCTTATGCGCGTCGACATCGGCACGCAGCAGATTCGGGATGAGGTCGAACTCCGTCACCAAACGAGTAATCACCGGCTCGCCAATGCGCGCCAATGGATAGTCAATCTTAAGCTTCTGGGTTTCCATAGTGACCGAGCTTTCGGCATGGGGCGACGTGAATCCTTCCCGAATTGGCCGGGCAAATGCAGAAAACAGCAAGGCGGCGCGACAGTGCCTTGCGGCGCCGGCCAAATGTCAAAAACCCCTCTCCCATTCGGATGGGAGAGGGGTGGCGAAGCCGGGGTGAAGGGCGACTACTTCGAGATGATGAACTCGGTCTTGCGTCGATCGAAGCCTTCCGGCTCCTTCTTCGGGTCGAACGTCCATCGGTTCGCGCGCTCGTGGAACGCCGTGTATCCGCTCAGGATACTGGCGATCAACCGGCGAGGCGTGCGGCGAACCAGGTTGACCTCAGTCAACAGCGTCAGGAACGAGCAACCCTTGCGGTAGTGGTCGAGGATGCGGCGGATGACGTCGTACGTCGACACCGGCCCGGCCTCAACTTCCGTGCGGTACTCGGACAGCTCCTCAAATCGGTGCTGGCTGACAAACACACCGCTGTCCGTCTCGTTCGTGTTGAAGAACTTGAACACCGCTGGATGCTCTGTCTTCTCAAGAATAATGACGGCTCCGGACTCGGCCACAATGTCGGCATACAGGTCGAACAGACCGTAGATGAGCTGGACATTGTAGTCGACATACACCGGATAAGTGTTGCCCGACGTGTCGACAATCGTGATCTCGACAATGCTGGGCGACGGCGGCAGGAACCCGTGCGGGATCTGAGCGATCGGGAAGGTGCCGATTTCCTTATGGTGCGACTTGAGAACCAGACGGATCGTCTTCGACTCCGCGGAGACGCCTTCCGGCCACCGCGTACTGGACTGATCATCCTGATCGTTGACATCCTGCGCATGCGAATCCATCATCTCGCTGATCAACGCATCGTCGAAGGCCTCGTCCGCCAGAAGCTGGTCGAGGATCTCGCCGTCGGCCGTCTCAAAGCGAGGCAGAACTGGGAACGTCAGCGATTCGGGCAGCTGACCTAGGTACGGCGGCAGCGTGTCTGGCGCACGGAAGCGATCCGAGCCCACCCACACGAAGTCGTCGCTGTGCTGTTTCAGGAATTCCGCCAACGTTACGGTATCGGCATCGTACGTCCGACTGCCCGGCGCAACCTCCAGCACGTTCGACAGGAACTCGCCAACACTCACGAAGTCCTCGCGGTCGCGAATGAAGCTGCGAAGCTGCGAAAGGTCGTTCGCCGTCACTTCCAGCGGCTTGGCCGGCACTTCGGCAACCGGCTCGATCGGAGCCGCTTCCTCGACGAAGTCCGCCACTCGCTCCGCCAGGGACGTCCAGAATTCCCGGGCGCTATCGACAGAGTCGGCGAGCACCCATCGATGATCCGGCAGCGGGATAAACTCAAGCGACTCGGCAAAAAGCTGACCGTAGAGCTCCTCGGCGTCGAAGTCGTCGCCAAGCGCCTTCCATGCGTACCACTGGAAGACACGGTTGTCTACCGGCACACCGTCCGCCATCACCAGAAACTCGCGAGCGGCCTGGACCGGGTCACTAACCCAATCGAACTTAGCCGCGCCTGCAAATGCGGCAACGGATTCGCGTGTTAGGTAATTGTAGAACAGGACGTTGTCGTCCGAGCCGCCCTCTGTGTCCAGCAGCCACGAGCGAAGGCCCCACGGACCGCCCTTTTCGAGAGTGAAGTAGCGCTGGTCGCCAAGCATGCGGGGCGCGGTCTCATCAAAGACTTCACGCGGACGCCCGTAGATAATCGAAAGCTCACCGGCGACCTCGTCGAGGCCGATCGGAGCGCCATACATCGTCACGATCTCCTGCAGCGTCTTGCTCAGCGGAGCCTGCTTGTCGAGGTACCGGGCAGCAATGTCCCAGCGCCGGTCGATCGAGACGAAGCGCCGGGGATGACTGTCCATAATATGGCGA